>SXGS01172075.1_pt1 | contig 10169 bp, 13 predicted proteins | sample 3174681 | NCBI WGS metagenome assembly SXGS01 (sample SAMN11356861, study PRJNA531348) | freshwater metagenome | isolation source: freshwater sample F1-80 | place: China: Fuxian Lake, Yuxi | collected 2017-12-25
CTCCGGCGTCTCCACCGGCGCGTGCATCGGCCACGTGGGACCGGAGGCGCTCGCCGGCGGACCGGTCGGCAAGGTGCGCGACGGCGACCGGATCCGCATTGTCATTGATCGGAACCGCCTGGAAGGGTCGGCGGACCTGGTCGGCGAAGGAGATCGGCGCTTTACCCCCGAGGAAGGCGCAGCGGTGCTGGCGGCCCGGGCTCCGCGCGAGGACCTGGCCCCCGACCCGGACCTCCCGGACGACACCCGCCTCTGGGCCGCTCTCCAGCGCCTCGGCGGCGGCACCTGGGGCGGCTGCGTCTTCGATGTGGACGCCATCGTGAAGGCGCTGGACACAGCCCACCCGTAGTCCGGGAATCCCTCTCGGGAGGAGTGAGTGGAGAGGAGTGAGAAAAGAGTGACGGATATCGGACACTCGCTCCTCACTCCCCTTCACTCACTCCTCGTTTTGCAAGAACCCACCCAACCATGACCATGCCCACTGACGAACTGTTTGCCGAGCTGCGTACGATTGACACTCCGACCATCACCAATGTGGTGGCAACCTACCCCAAGAATTCGCTCTGTATGGGCCTGTACAATCCCTGGACGGAGAACTGGTACACGGACACCTCCGTGCGGTGCATCTACCCGGAGCACCGGGCAGTGATCGGGTATGCCGTGACGTGCGTCTACGGGCTCCCCGATCCGAACTACAGCGGGCGCCTGACCTTCATGGACGTGGTGGATGCTCTGGACGCTTCACCGAAGCCGACGATTCTCGTGATCCAGCAGAAGTGGCCGCCGGAATTGATGCGGAAGGCAGGACTGGCGGGCGAGATCATGGTCAACTCGATGATGGCCGTGGGATGTGCCGGCTTGCTGTCGAACGGCCCGTCGCGCGATGTGGACGCCATCCGCCCGCTGAAGTTCCAGATGCTTCTCGGTGGGGTGACCGCCGGGCACGGGGAGATGGCGGTGCAGGCGGTGAACGTGCCGGTGTCGGTGGCCGGGATGGATGTGGCGCCGGGTGAACTGGTCCACATGGACGAGAACGGCGCCGTGAAATTCCCGGCGAACCGCGCCGACACCGTGCTCAGCAATGCCCGCGCGATGTTGGACCACGAAGCGGAACTCGTCGCGCGCCTGCGCACCGCCCGCACGGCCGCCGATGTGCGTGCGGCACAGGGCGGCGGCACGTACGGCGCGAAGAAGCCGTAGACTACGCGGACGGCGAACAGCCAGATTCCGAGGCGCCGGCGCGCTCAAGCCCCATCTTCTTCGAGCCACGCTCGGACCTGTCGTAGGGCGTAGGAGACTCGCCGGCGCACTGTCCCGGCCGGAACTCCGAGTTGTATTGCAGCATCCGCACGAGTCAGGCCCTGCACCTTGACGAGCATAAGGCCTTATCCTAAAACATTTATGGTGAAAATTGTGATCGCCCCCGAGTGGAATAGATTGAATCGCTGAAACAGGGGAGATAACTGATGGGCTTGGTAGGCAAAGGGAGTAACTGGGAAGAGATCCCCGACGCGTGATGGCAGGAAGTCGAGCCGTTGCTTCCGCCCCCTCCCGTGTACCCGCCGCACCACGAGGGTCGGCCCCGGGTGTGCCGGCGTCAAGTGCTGACCAAAATCTTGTATTTGCTGCGCACCGGGGCGCAGTGGAAGGCGCTGGACATGCTGCCGGGACCTTCCGGGAGTACGGCCCATCGTTACTACCAAGAGTGGCTTGCTGCGGGCGTGTTCCAGCGCTTGTGGACCCGGGTGCTGCAAACCTACGATACCGCTGCCGGGATCGTGTGGGAGTGGTTGGTGGTGGATGATTCGCTGGGAAAGCGCCGCTCAATGGGGAGAAAACCGGCCCCAACCCCACGGATCGGGGCAAAAGCGGGGTAAAACGGAGTGTCCTCACCGATGGACGGGGTGTGCCGGTGGGGTTGGCGCTCGCTGGCGCCAACCGCCTGCCCGTCCAGTTGCTGGCAGAGACGGTGGCCGCGATCCCCGTGCCCCGCCCCAAGCCCACGGAGGAGGCGCCGGTGCACCTGTGTGCCGACAAAGGCTACGATTATCCCCCGGTGGAAGCCCTCGTGGTGCAGGAGGGCTTCACCCCGCACCTGCCGCAACGCGGGACCACGCCGAAAGCACAACCCCGGGACCCGGAGAAGCGCCCGCGGCGCTGGGTGGTCGAACGCACCCACCATTGGCTCCATCAGTGGCGTCACGTCTTTCTCCGCTGGCATCGTAAAGCGGCTAACTATCTTGCGGCACTCCAGTTTGCCGCCGCGGTCATCGCCTTCCGCGCCGCCGGGATTTTGGTTTAGGCTCTAAGCGTTTCGTTTGGTAACTCTGACCGCATATCCCATCTGTGTATCAGTGGTCGCGACGCGCGTGCCCCACTCGCCGAGCGCGCAGGCTGGCAAGCGGACGAAAAGCTGTGCGCCGGTGGGAGCAGTGGCAATGACGGAGAGTGTAGCGCCGTCGTTGCTCACCACGATCCGATGCTCGCCTGCATCCTTGTGATCGGCGAGAACGCGGAAAGCAGGGTCGTCAAAAAGCTCTGGTTTCGTCGGGAGCGCCATGAACACGCAGTCGCCCTCCCACTGCCCAACGCTGGAAATGAAATCGGGGGGCAATCCAGCGGGGATGAGAAAGCCGATGTGCTGCTGGTGATTGTTTTGGAGTGGTATCATGGCGAGCTCGTGGAACCGCCTAACGACTCATTAGGCAGCCCACTTCTGCCCAGCCGTGCGTAGGACGACTGTACCATTATCGTCCAGGGCCGGAGGCGTGTCAAGCGGCCTGGCGGGCTCCACGGTGGACGGCGATGAGTAAACCCCAGTCTTGGGTTGGGGAAGGTGGGGCAACGGCGCGTGCCCAACACCAGTGATGCAGGTCCCTCTATCAGAATCCGGAACCCATCATGCCGAGCGTCGAAGAATGCGTCACGGGCGTCCATGTCTTCGTGGACGACTACTTGGAGGCCCACCCCGCGTGCCCCAGTGGCGCACGTCGAATCACTCCCGGCCGCAGTTCTCGGATGCCAAGGTCCTGACGCTCGGAGTCCTCCAGGGCTGCTTGGGCACGGTCACCCTCAAGCAAGCGTACGCCTTTGCCGTGGGGAACCTCAGCGGCGCCTTTCCCCACCTGCCCAACTATCCTTGATGGGTCGCCCGACTACACGCCCGATACGGCGTCGCCGGGCACTTGCTCCAGGTGGCTGGCGCGCGCGCCGCCCTGCGGGGAAGCCTACTTCCTGATCGATAGTAAGCCCATCCTCGTCTGCAAGTCTGCAAGTCTGCAAGTTGATCCGGCATGGTCGCGTCCGTCTACTCCGGGACGAGGGTGCCTCTTTCGGCAAGGGGAGTACGGGCTGGTTCGTTGGTTTCAAACTGCACGTCCGCATCCCCGCGAGTGGGGCCATTCTGGTCAGCGTGTCGACGCCGGGAAACTGGCCTGATCCCGCGGTCGCCCCCGCGCTTGCCGAGGCGCTCAACGGAGGCATCGCCTTTGCGGACGTCGCCTATCGGGGGGAAGCCCGGTTTGCCACCCTGGCCGAGGACGGTCTCCTCGTGGTGACGCCAGCGGCAGCGGCCAAGAACACCCGGGAGTGCGCCCTCATTAGCAGCGTGCACGAACGGATCGAGACCACCTTCAGTAGTCTCTGGTCACGATTCCTCGATTGGGTCCTGTCGCGTTCGTGGGAGGGGTTGTGGAGCACTATCAAACGTAAAACTCTACACTACAACCTCTGTCGCGCGGGCATCCTTCCGGCCAGTTGAACCCAAAACCGGAGTTAACACAGACAAGATCTGGGTCAGCACTGCCCGCCAGCACTCCCGAGGCCGTCCTCTGTGCTGCGGCGGGTGCACGGGCGCAGGCGGGAGCAACGGCTCCATCACGTCCCATAGCGCGTTCGGGAGCTGCTCCTAATTACTCCCTTCGCCTACCAGTCCCATCGTACATTACCCCTACTTTCGTGATTCAAGTTATTCCAGTCTGCAGTAATCACGACTTTTACCATGACTGTTTCGGGATAGGGCCTAATGCTCAGCATCAGCGCCGACGCGCAGCGCCGGCCGCTGCAGGCGGTTGTTAGCCGGGCGTTCGTGTGACTCGGCCATGGATACGCTTGAGCTCTGGCAAGACCGCTCGGAAGCACTCGACCAGATCAGAGACGCTGCGAACCGCTCGGGGAAACGCAACGCTGTACACTCCCCATCGGTCCGTGTCGGGAGCACAGATCTCGTGGGTCTCGAAGTTGCCAACCTCCCAGACGATCCCGGCGCGCGACCCGTCGGGCGCCACCACGAAACCGTCGCCGCTAGTGCAACCCGCTGGATCGTCGGTGAACGCACTGATCGCTCCGAAGCGCCACCTGTCGGTCGAACTCTCCTCAATGATTGGAAACCCGTAGTATACGGGAGCCTCCTTGGGCCTCGCAAGGAACGCGGGCAGATCCGACGAAGCTGACCTTGCAGTCGCATCGGTCAGGATCCGCTTGCCTTCGGGCCGCTCGTGCTTCCTTGCCATCGTTCAGTCCGGCTCACGCCTCGCCGCTCAGCCGCGAGCGGCCAGCCCCATCCTACCGCACTCGCCCGGCGCGTGCCCACCGTTCATCGAATGTATTGGAAAAAGTCTATCCGGAAACGAAGCGGCAGCGGTGCTGGGTCCACAAGTTGCGTATTGTGCTGGACAAGCGTCCGGATCGGTTGCAGGAGCGGGCCAAGTGTGTCCTACACACAGTGATGTACGCCGAGAGCGAGGCAGTGGCGGAAGCAACCCGGGATCACTTCGCGGCGGAGTCTGGCGACAAGCACGGGAGGGCGGTGCAGTGCCTGGCGCAAGAGTGGGATGAGTCTGGTCGCCTTCATAAAATTCAAGCGGAGTACTGGCTGTACCTGCGCACGAGCGCTGTGATCGAGAGCGTGTTTCGCCCGGCGAAGGTGCGGATGCGGAAGCCCAAGGGAGTGGGATCGCGGTTAGCTGTGCTGTCCAGGGCGTACATGCTGGTGAGCAGCGCCCGGTGCCGACAGAGGAGGGTCAACGCACCGCACCTGGTTCGGTTGGTACGAGAAGCAGTGAGATTCAGACACGGGAAGGTCGTACCCACGGCAGCGACGACGCTGCAATAGTCAGTGACGGAAGGACCCGCCGCTTGCCCGCACTGATCCACAACATCTGACAATAGCTCCTGCATAGACAGCAGCATCTTCGACCACTCTCAGGAAAACAGCGTGTGTTCGCCCACGCAACATCAGCCCGGGGAGTGCCTGCACAACTGATGTTGCAGGACTCCCGACCCGCGCGGCTTGAGCGCTGATGCTACACCAGGATCAGGTCGCGAGGGAACCGTGAGAGGCGCTCGCATCCGTCGGTCGTGACCAGCACGTTGTCAATCAGACGGGCGCCGAGGGGCTCGTCGTCCAGGAAGGCGGGGGGCTCGATCGTGAGCACCATCCCGGCTTTCAGGACGTAGTGACTGTCGCCGAACATGTGGATTGGTTCGCTCCAGGTCGGCGGGAAACCGGGGGCGAGGCCGTAGCCGGAGGTGTGGACGCGGGCCCGTTCGAGGCCCGCGTCGCCGATCACCCGGCAGGCGGCCTGATGCGGAACCACGGCGGGGACGCCATCCCGGATCTCGGCGATCATGGCGTCCGAGGCGTGCAGCACCAGGTCGTAGAGTTCCCGCATACGGGCGGTGGGTGGTCCGAGACAGAACTGGCGGCCGATGGTGGTGGTGTAACGCTTGTAGGTGGCGCCGTATTCGACGCTGCCGTAGTCACCGGAGCGCAGGATGCGCTCGGTTGGGGCGCCGTGGCTGTAGCAGGAGCGCTCGCCGGAGACCAGATTGATCGGGCTGGCGGCGAGACCACTTCCTCCACTCAGGAGGGCATCATACACCTTACCTGCCACCGCCAATTCCGTGCGCCCCTCCCCCAGTGCGGCGGTGAATGTCTCCATCGCATGGTCCCCGATTTCGGCGGCGCGCCGGATGTACGCCAGCTCGGCGGCGGACTTCACCATTTTCAGGTCGTGGATGAGCGCGGTGGGTTCCGCAACCAGGTCTGCGCCGAGCAGTTCTTTCAGGCGCACGAAGTGGTGCGGGTGGAGGTAGTACGCGGGCACCTCCATGCCGACGCGAGTACCGCGCAGACCGAGGCGGTCCGCGATGTCGCCGAAGATTGCCACCGGATCGTCCGGGTTGCCGCCGCCCCAGGGGAAAATCCGTTCGACCAGTGCGTCGTCCCGCAGTTCATTGCGCTCCCCGTCCCGCGCCATGATCGCGAGTGGGCCGGGCCGCGCGGGGATGAAGAGGCACTGGAATTCCTGATAGCTCTTCGCATCCGACCCGGTGAGCCAGTGGATGGACACCGGATGGAATGCTACCAGCCAGTCCAGGCCCGCTTCCGCGATGGCTCGGTGCGCGCGCGCCCGCCGGTCGGCGAATTCCTCGGGAGTAAAATCGTGTCGGGACATGGAAACCCCTGCTTCCTGGAAATAGGCGATAGAGAGCAGCAAATGCAGTAGCGTGGTACGGAGTGATCCCGATCACGCGCCGTCCTCGTCCTCCGGCGGCTCTGCGTACAGGTCCGCCAGCGCGCAGCGGAAACCCGGCAGGACGCCCTCCCCGTCCAGAGAATCCTCCGGACCGAGATGGGTGGCGGTCCGGTTTTGCCGATACACGGTTGCCGTCTTGTTCGTGGGATGCACGACCCATACCAGGCGCACTCCGGCAGTGAGATACTCCTGAATCGTGTCTTCGAGTTCGTTCACTCGATCGTGAGGGGACACGACTTCCACAGCCAGATCGGGAGGGATGCGCACGTGTCCCTCTCGATACTGGGCACGGGTCAAACGGCCGCGGGCGATGAATGACATGTCCGGCTTGCGTACCTGCTCCGGCTTGTGCGGAAAGCACTGATAGCCGCACTCTCACGGCGGCGTCCACCCGGACCGATTCTCGTTGACGAACGCGGACAGGCGGCGATACAGTTCGCCGGTCGTGAGGCTGGTCAGGAAACCCATGTCGTTTGCCTTGAGCACTCCGTCCACCAATTCGAAGCGCTCCCCTTCCGGGAGTTCGAGCAGATCCTCGGGCGTAGTGCGTGGGAGTCTGTCCCGGGAAGACGGCAGGTGCGTCACCGGCGGATCAGCAAGCATCGTCATCTCGCGGTTCCTCGTCTGCGCTTTCCTCACGCCAGGTTGGCACGTGCAACCCGGAGCAGGTTCCCGGCCAGGATCTTCTCGATCTGGGTATCCGAATAGCCTCGCTGCACCAGTCCCACGGTGAAGAGCGGCCAGTTGGTCCAGGCGAGCGACCCGGCCTTCGGATAGCGCCGGGCCTGCTCGGCAGCGGGCAGCAGGGCGCCTTCGGGCCAGAGCGCTTCGTAGCGGGTGCGGCGGCGGGCGCGTGCCGGAACCTTCTTCGTTTCTGCGGCATCATTCCGCGAGCGGTAGCCCACGTCAGTCCCGATGGCCACGTGGTCCACGCCGAATCTCTTTGCGACGTAGTCCACGTGGTCCAGCAGTGCCGCAAGATCGCCGGTGCGTCCCAGGAAATGGGAGATGGCGCAGATGCCCACCAGGCCTCCCCCGTCCACGATGGCCCGGATCACGTCGTCCGGCTTGGCGCGAATGTGGTGGTTCAGTCCCGCGCAGGTGGTGTGGCTGGCCACCATCGGCTTCGTAGAGGCCTTCGCCGACTCCAGGCTGGTGCGCCATCCGCTGTGCGCCACATCCACGATGACTCCCACCCGGTTCAACTCCGCCACCGCCGCACGTCCCAGGTCGCTGAGTCCTCCGTTCGCCGGTTCGGCGCAGCCATCCCCCAGCAGGTTGCGGCGGTTGTAGGTGACGTGCATCATCCGCACGCCGAGTTCGAAGAACACCCGGATGTAGCGTAGTTCCTCCGGTGCGGAGACGGCCGTTCCCGTCAACGGGACTCCGTTCCCGGTGAAGTAGAGGCAGCGCCGTCCCTGCTTTTTGGCGGCGACGATGTCGTCCGGGGTGACCGCCTTCGCCACGACCTCGCGGAGGAGGTCGGTGGAGTAGGTAAAGCGGGCCAGGCGCTTCAGGAGGCGCAGGGGCTCGGACCCTTCCTCGCCTGCGTTTTGAAAGACGCAGGTCACGCCGGACGCCTCCCACGCCTGGAGGTATTCTGCGCGCTCCGCGGGGTTCGTTGCGTACCGGGTCATGCGCATGTCCTCATCCAAATCCTGGAGTTCCAGGTCGGAGGCCCCCTCCTGCACTGCCTGCGCGAGGCGCTCCCCGTCCACGGCGGCACTCGGCGAGAAGCCGTAGCCGTCGAACACCACCGACTTCGCGTGGAGGGCCAACCCGTACTCCAGGTCTCGCGCGCTCGGTTTCAATACGTCGAGCCCCAGGGTACGCCCTCGGTCTATCACTTCGTTCGGAGCCGTCGCCGCCATCGCTGTCCTCTTTCCGCCACATAGGGTCGCGACGCCTTCCGCCGCCCCGGCGAGCAACCCACGACGATTCAGGGCGCCCCGAGCCGGTGACTGGGAGGGCACGCGGGCAACGTCGGAACTACCGGTACCCTCCGCGCACATCGTCCTCGTCCGGTCCATCGGAGCTCATCCCTCCCCGTTGTGTGCCTCGCAGAGTCAAGGTTCGCTCCCGGCACGGATTTTCCTCGCTGCCGGCGCGCCCACTGCTTGTGACGATGCTGTGACGGAGGCCTGGTATGCTCCGCCCGACTTCTGATCTACCGTTCTCGCTGTCAGGCGGACGGTGGGTCCGACCCGGGAGACCATGATGCGTATAGATTTCGAACTCGGCAGACTCGTTGATCTGCTGGGCCCCCGTCTGGACACAACCTTCGTCCGGCACACCATCACCGAGTTGCCGGTACCAGCTCCGCCGGAACCCGGACAGAGCCTGGACATCCGGCCGAGAGACATCAACGAACAGGGAGTCGTGGTGGGAAATCTCAACTTCCTGCGCTTCACCGATGGCCCGTTAGGAAGGCTGGGAGCGCGGAGTACGATCGCCGCCATCTGGAATCCGCAGGGCGGAGCGATGCGCGCGTCCCGCCTCGACCCTCCCGGGATTGGGAGTATCGCTTTCGCGATCAACGACCGGGGGACAATTGTGGGGGTCCACAATCGCGCCGCGTACTGGATCCGTGGTGGAGTGTTCGAGGACCTGCGCACTCTGTTGCCCGTACACAGCCGGGCGTTGGGGGTCAACAACCACGACCACGTAGTTGGCGCGCAGGCCAACGAAGCGGTGTCCTACAACGTGCCGGGGAGTTCGCCGGTCTTCCGCCTGCCGCACCCACCAAATGCCCACGCGCCGATAACCGTGGCCACCACCGTCAACGATGGTGCCCGGATCGCCGGAGAGTGCGATCATATGGATGCTGGGACCGGCGAGGGGTCGAAGGACGGATTCGCCTACCAGATGGACCTCACGGGCGACGACCGGATGTTCGACCTGGGCGAGGTCACCCGCGTGACGGACATGAATGAAGCGGGCGTGCTGGTCGGTGCAATACCGCTCCCGGAACAGCCTGGGGCTTTCGAGCACGCGGCCATCTGTCCCCTTGCGGTCGAGGCGCCGGCCTTCCAGCTCATCGCCGAGGTCGGACCTCGCAGTGCAGCTCTCGGTGTGAACGACCGCGGCCACATCGTGGGCTACTACACGCCCCGATTTGAGTTTCGGGGCACCTACATCTATCTCGAGCAGTCCGCGTTCCTCTATCGCGGGGGCGCCCGGATTGATCTGAACGATACCATCCCGCCCACATCAGGATGGAAGCTGAACGAAGCCGTCGCGATCAACAATGCCGGGCAGATCGTCGTGCGGGGGAAGCAGCACGGAGAGCCCCGGTGGGCGGTGCTGACCCCCAACACCATAGGCCTGCCGTCTAACGAACCCATACTGGACCCCCGCCTCGACCTGGTCCGCTGGTTCCTGGGGGCGGTGACCCAGGACGGCGGCGGGTGGGGTTTGCCGCCCGCCGGTCCCCCGGTCCCGATCGATCCGTGGGGGCCGCTGCACAACACCCCGGAGAAGCGCGACCTCCTCGTCGGGCTGGCGATCCACGCTGTGGCGGCGCGGGTGCATGATCCGGCCACCCAGGAGATTGTCCGGGAAGCCGCGATCCGGGTGCTGCGGGAGTCCGTGGAGGGTGTGACCAGGATTCGTAGGTAGGAAAAAGGAGTC
>SXGS01487502.1_pt1 | contig 10169 bp, 7 predicted proteins | sample 3174681 | NCBI WGS metagenome assembly SXGS01 (sample SAMN11356861, study PRJNA531348) | freshwater metagenome | isolation source: freshwater sample F1-80 | place: China: Fuxian Lake, Yuxi | collected 2017-12-25
CCAAGGAAGCCCCGAAGACTGAGAAGCGCGGACGCCGCCCTGAAGGTGCCGCCGCCGAAGAGAAGCCGCGTCGCGCAGAGAAGGCAAAGTAAGCGCGGACAAGTTTCCACCGAAACAGGCAGGCCGTGTGGCCTGCCTGTTTTGTTTTTCGTCCGAAGAGCCTCAAGCTCCTCAGCCGCGGGCATCGTACAATCCTGAGCTTGGGTTAGCATTTGCCAAATGCGTGTTTCTCTGGCAACTAAAGCCGTTGCAATGAACAAAGTCGCTGTCGCCGCCGGTCTTGTGCTGGCCTGTCTCGTGGGAGGTTGTTTCGAGCAGGCTGGCGGAACGAAATCCTACACGGGCCCGCTCCTGCGCTATCACTTTGCCGGGCGTGCTGCCATCGCCCCCGGCACCAATGCCGCGCGCTTTAAAGAGCTCGACGCCCTCCCGAGCACGGCTCAGTTGCGCGCGGATATCGCGCAGAAGGCCGCGAGCGCCGCCTTCAATTTCTGGAAGAAGGACCTCCCCGCCGGAGCTGCTGACCAATCGTCGTTGCTCAAGCCGGTCATCGAAGATCTGATCACTGCCGAGGGTTTCCTTGAAGTACGTGGCCAACCCGGCAAGGCGGATCTCGCGGTCGCCTCTGCTCTGGCTGAGGATCGCGCCGCACTTTGGGATCGAAATCTCCGGCAGCTTGTAGCGGCGTGGAAGCTCGGCGAAGTGCGCGAGATCACGGCGGAGGGTTTCAAGGGCTGGGAAGTGAAGAAGGCTTCCGCGCCGGATGTGTTGCAAGTGTTCCGTGCCGGCCGATGGACAGTGCTGGGGCTTGGGCACGGCAAGTTGCAGCAGCTTCCCACGATGCTCGCTGCTGCGCGCCAGTCTGGCCGGCCGGTGACGACGCTCACGAATGAATTCCTGAATCTCGCCGCAGACCTGCCGGCGTTGCGTCCGTGGTTTCCGATTGTCGCGCGGTATCCATTGCCGCCTATTCTCGCGAGCATGTCCGGTCGCGGTGAGGGCGTGCGGACCGAAGTGCGCCTGCAATACTCTGGCAAGATTCCGTGGACCTTTGAGCCGTGGCGCATTCCGGCGAACGTGATTGGCGAGCCGCTGACGAGCTTCACCGTGGCGCAGGGCATCGCGCCGCTGTTCAAGGCGATCAAGGGACTTGGCGACATCGGTCTCGATCCGGCACCGAGCCAGATCGCCTTCTGGGGCATCCACAACGAGCAGTGCCGCATGAACCTGAGCGTCCCGGTGGCCAACGCCGCCGATCAGATGCAGCGCCTCTCGCTCGGTGTGCCGCGGCAGATGCTCGCGACGTTCACGAACTTGAAAGGTAACTTCCTTTTCGGGACGAATCGCTCGGAGTTGATCCTCGGCGGCGTGCCTTGGATTGCGCCGATGCTGCGCCCGATGAAGGACGGCCGGGACGAATACCTCGTTGGCACGCTCTTCCCGCTGCCGCCTAAGCACACGCCCGTACCCGAGGAACTGTTCTCGCAGATTCGCGGCCGCAACAACCTGATGTATTACGACTGGGAAATCACCGAGCACCGGCTGAATCACGGCAAGCAGTTCTACCAGCTCGCCAGCATTATCAACGGCCGGCGCACCCCCGAGACGAACACCGCCTCCAAACGCTGGTTGCTCGACATCGGGCCGAAGCTCGGCAACACCGCCACGGAGATCACGCAGGTGAGCCCGCAGGAACTCGTGCTCGTCCGCCGTTCCCACATTGGCTTCACGGGTTTTGAACTCGCGACGCTCTCGCTGTGGCTCGACACGCCGGGCTTCCCCTACGAATTCGATCTGCCGCCTGCTGTCGCCCGCATCCGCCCGAAGGCTGGCAGCACGAATGCACCGGGTGCCCGCCCGCAGCCTTCGCGAGCAAACAACACCCAGGATGCGTCCCAGTCCGGCGCAAGGAATTCCGTTCCGGCGTCTCCCGCTCCCGCAAAGCGCTGAAGCCCCTCTGCCCCATGCCGCTCAAGCTCGGCGTTAACATCGATCACGTCGCCACCCTTCGCGAAGCACGCTATCGCGGCCGTACGCAAGGCGAGCCCGATCCCGTCGAGGCCGCGTTGATCTGCGAAGCTGCCGGTGCTCACGGCATTACGGCGCATCTGCGCGAGGATCGTCGGCACATACAGGATCGCGATGTCCGTGAACTGCGGAGGCGCATCGGCACGCGGCTAAACCTGGAGATGGGCAACACGCCGGAGATCGTCGCCATCGCACTCGGCGTGCGGCCCGACATCGTCTGTCTCGTGCCGGAACGTCGGCAGGAAGTGACCACCGAAGGCGGCCTCGACGCCGCCGGCCAGGAAGCTGCACTCACCGAGACCTGCCACAGCATGAAGAATGCGGGCATCGACGTGAGCTTGTTCATCGCCCCGGACATCGCGCAGGTCGAAGCGTCGGCGCGCATCGGTGCCGGATTCATCGAACTGCATACGGGCACCTATGCCGAGCAGTTTCATCGCAAGCGCGAACGGCAGGTGGAACTCGAACGGTTGATCGTCGCCTCCGAACGCGCGCATCAACTCGGCCTCAAGGTGAACGCCGGGCACGGCTTGAACTGCGAGAACGTCGCGCTGCTCCACATTGTGCCGCACCTCGTCGAGTTGAACATCGGCCACAGCATCGTCAGCCGCGCGATCTTCATCGGCCTCGACGCGGCGGTGAAGGAGATGCTCAAGGCCATGGCCGGCTACGTCCGCTGAACTCTCGCAGCTCGTCCGGACCTCGCGCACTTCACGCCCCAAATGATCCTCGGCACCGGCATTGACATCATCGAAGTGGCGCGCGTCACGGCTGCGTATGAGCGGCACGGCGAGCGGTTCGTAAACCGCATCCTGCGCCCGTCCGAGATCGCCTACGCGCTTTCGCACAAGCGGCCCGGGCCGTTCCTGGCGGCACGGTTTGCGGCGAAGGAGGCGATCTCGAAAGCGTTTGGCACCGGCATCGGCAGCCAGCTTGGCTGGCAGGACATGGAAGTGTGCCGCAAGGAAAGCGGCGAGCCGTACGTGGTGCTGCACGATGACGGCGCGCGCTTGCTCGCGTCTCGCGGCGCACGCGCGGTGCATCTGAGCCTGAGCCACACGGAGAACTACGCCGCCGCCGTGGCAATCCTCGAAAGCTGACGGGCGCGAATGAATGTGGCGGGCAAGTTTTGCGAAGGGATTGGCATGGAGATTCCTTTGCGATAGGCAGCGGTTCGGAAGGTTCGGTGGCGTCTCTCTTTCGAGGAGCCTCGGCACTCCGGTTCCTCGGGCCGATCGCGCCCAGTTGGACCACCACCCATTCTCGCCGCGTTTGAAAGTTGTCGCCTCGTCGAACGGTTTTGAAGAGTCTTTCCGCTCAATCGTCTGAATCGCTTACTGCCTATGAAAAACTCGCGCCCATTCATTGCCCTCGCTACCGCTGCCGCCTGTTGCTGGTTCGCCTCCATGCCCGCCTCCGCCCAGGAATGGATTTGGTCCCAAGGCAAGTCCGGCGACGACGACGTCCGGTTCTTCCGGAAGGAATTCACCCTGGATGCCGCCCCGGAGAAAGCCGTGCTCAAAGTCGCCTGCGACAACAAGGCGACCATCTACCTCGACGGCAAATCCATCGGTGAGAACGCGAGTTGGAGTGAACCCACCGCCATTGATCTCGCCAAGTCGCTCAAGGCAGGTCGCCACTTGCTCGCCGTGCGCGGCGCGAACGAAGGCGGTCAGGCCGGATTGATTGCGTCACTCGAACTCACCTTCGCCGGCGGCAAGAAACAAACCATCGTCAGTGACCCGTCATGGACTGTCAGCACCAAGGAGGTCGCCGACTGGACCAAGCTCGAAGCCAATCCGGGCGGGTTCCTCACCGCCGCCAGCCTCGGCAAACACGGCGTGCAACCGTGGGGTGCTGTGCTCGCCGCCGCCGGCACCGCATCCGCTCCCGGCGCGCCGAAAAAGCCGAAGGAAGCGACGCCGGCGGAATCGCTCACGGTCGCGCCCGGTTTCAAGGTGCAGCTCCTGCGCAGCGCCCAGCCCGAGGAAGGCTCGTGGGTTTCCATGACCGTCGATCCGAAGGGCCGGCTCATCGTCTCGCCGCAGGATAAGCAGCCCATGCTGCGCTTCACTCTCGGCAAGGACGGCCAGGTCGCGAAGATTGAAACCATTGACCTGCCTGTGCGCAGCGCGATGGGTTTGCTCTACGCCTTCGACAGCCTCTACGTGAACGGCCAGGGACCGGACGGCTATCATCTCTACCGCCTCACGGACACCAACGGAGACGATCAATACGACAAGCACGAACTGATCAAAAAGTGGAAGGGCGGCCCCGGCGAACATGGCGCGCACGGCATCGTCCTCGGCGCAGATCGCAAGCTCTACATCGTCAACGGCAACTTCGTCGATGTGCCGGACGACGTCATCGCTACCAGTCCGCATCGCAATTACCGCGATGATCTCGTGCTACCGCGCATGGAGGATGGCAACGGCTTCGGAGCGGGTCGCAAGCCGCCCGGCGGCTACGTCGTCCGCCTAGATCCCGACGGGAAGAACGCCGAGCTGTTCGCTTCCGGCCAGCGCAACACCTACGACATCGCGTTTAACACGGACGGCGAATTATTCGGCTTCGACAGCGACATGGAATGGGACTGGGGTTCGCCTTGGTATCGCCCGACACGCGTCCATCACATCGTCAGCGGTGCGGACCACGGCTTCCGCGAAGGCTCCGCCAAGTGGCCGGAGTATTACGCGGACAGCCTCCCGGCCACGGTCGACATCGGCATCGGTTCACCGACGGGCGTCGGCTTCGGCACTGGCGCGAAGTTCCCCGAGAAATATCAACGCGCCGCCTATGTGCTCGACTGGTCCTACGGCCGCATCCTCGCGGTGCATCTCAAGGCCGACGGTGCCAGCTACGGCGGCACCTTCGAGCCGTTCGTCGTCGGCAAGCCGCTCAACGTGACCGACGTCGAAGTCGGCAAGGACGGCGCGATGTACTTCACCATCGGCGGACGCGGCACCCAGGGCGGTCTCTATCGTGTCACCTACGCCGGCAAGGATTCGACGAAGCTCGCAAAGGGTTCTGGTTCCGACAAAGCCTCTGCGCAAGCCCGTGCCACGCGTCGTCAGCTCGAAGCCTTCCACGGCCGGCAACATCCCAAGGCGCTTGAAGTCGCCTGGCCGCACCTCAAGAGCGATGACCGCTCGTTGCGCTACGCCGCGCGCATCGCCATCGAAAGCCAGCCCGTCAGCGAATGGCAGGACCGCGCGCTCGAAGAATCCAACAAACGCGCCAGCCTCACGGCGTTGCTCGCGCTCGCGCGTTACGGCGAACGCGATGCGCAGGAGAAGCTGCTCACCGCGCTCGGACAGTTCCCGGCGGACGACCTGTCCGAGGCCGAGAAGCTCGACGCGTTGCGCCTCATGCAGGTCAGCTTCAGCCGCGTGGGCCTGCCCGAGGGCGAAGTTGCAGCGGACGTCGCCAAGGCGCTCGACGTGCTCTATCCCGCGAAGAGTTGGCCGCTCAATCGCGAGCTGAGTTCGTTGCTCATTGCACTGAACGCGGAAGGCGTCGTGAAGAAGACGCTCGACCTGCGCGATGCCGCAGCAACGCAGGAAGAGCAGCTTCACTACATGGTCGAACTGCGGAACATCAAGACCGGCTGGAGTCTCGACGAGCGGAAGCGATACTTCGCGTGGTTCCAGAAGCCGACGAAGACCGAAGCTCCTGGGTTTGTCCATGCGGTGGTTACCCGCAACACCAAACACAGCGACGAAACCGTTCAGTGGTTCAAGGACGTCGGCCGCGACTACAGCGACGGCGCGAGCTTCAACAACTTTTTGAAGAACCTCCGCAAGGTGGCTGCCGGCACGTTGAATGAAGGCGAGAAGACCGAACTCGCCTCGCTCATCACCGACGCGCCGGCTGCGGCTGCGAAGCCCAAGCGCGAATACAAGATGGTTCGCGAATGGACGATGGCCGATCTCGTTGGCGATCTGGACAAGGCCGGCAAAGGCCGCAACTTCGAGAATGGCCGCGCCGCCTACGCCGCCACGCAATGTCTCCAGTGCCATCGCTTCGGGAACGAAGGCGGCGCCGTCGGGCCGGACATCACCGCCGTGGCCAGCCGCTTCACGCGCGCGGATTTGCTGTCATCGATCATCGAGCCGTCGAAGGTCGTCAGCGAGCAGTATCAAAACCTCACCGTCGTGAAGAAGGACGGCGACGACGTGACCGGCCGGCTCGTGGAAGAGACGGACACAAAGCTAGTGCTCGTGCCCGACCAGATCAGCGGCGCGAAGGTTGAAGTGAAGAAGTCCGACATCGCCAGCCGCGCCGCAGCGAAGCTCTCGCCGATGGCGGAAGGCTTGGTGAACATCCTGACCAAGGACGACATCCTCGACCTGCTCGCCTACATCGAGTCCGCCGGGAAGAAAGACCACCCCGCCTTCAAGCCGTAGCGTTGTTTGCGCAACGCGCAATGGAGGGCTGCTGATCGAACGCCAACGGCGTTCCATCCATCAGCCCAGGGTTGGCGCACCGGTGCCTACCCTGGGTGACGTCCCGACAAATGCCCTTCACAACTGAAAGGGTTACGTCCCGGTGCGGACTCACCTTAATCCGCTGCGATCGGGAACCGGTCGCGGTTTGCAAGTATCGTATCGGCCTTTGAGATTGATCGCGCACGTGATCGACGCCTAACTCAACTGGATGAGCGAAACGCTGCGGAATCAGCCGACCGGGTGGATGAGTCACTGCTGGCGGCAATTGACAGGAGAAAACCCGTTTTCCGGTGACTGCCTTCCAAGCCGGGTTCCATTGTTTCGAACGGGGCGGCCCACTTTGCCGTTCCCGCATCTTTGGAATTACAAGGAGCCGATCAAGATTTTCGAGACCTTCTACTGCGACGCCGGGACAGAGATTGGTGCGGCCCGACACAATCGATACCTGTACATCGCTGGGTTGCCCCCCGTATTGTTGAGCCGTGATCCGGCGGTCATCCGGGCCGTGCTGTCCGCCACTGGCGACAAGCCGGGGCAGTTCGACAGGGACACGGCTCCGACAGCGGGGATTGCCCGAGCGACTGGCGTGGACTCCTTGCTCTACGCGAATGGGGCGATCTGGCGTCGGCAGAAGCGGTTGTCGGCCGAGCCATTCAGCCGGGCGAATTTATTCCAGCCCGAGAAGTTTCATGGGTTCGAGCAAACCTTTCGCAAAACCGTATCCGAACGGCTGGAGGCGCTTCGGGCGCACCAGAAAGCGAGTGGTCAGAAAACGATCCGAATCCAACTCGAGGCCGAAATAAAGGTCGTGATGCTTGAGATGCTGGTGAACAATTTCTTCGGAGGCCGGGTTGCCTATGACGAGTTGCGCGGTCGATTCGTCCCGGCTCTTGAGTCGCTGATCGAACACATGATCAGCGACACCGTGGCTCCGATGTCTCAGGCATTCTATCGGCTCGTGACGGGGCGCAATGCGATCTTGCGACGGCGGCAAGCGGACTTTGAAGCGCTCACTGACATCGCGCTCGCGGGCCGCGCGGACGGGTTGGGCTTGTGGCAGCAGTTTCAATCCGACGCATCGAATGACGCACTTCGCAGCAACATCCGCGTCTTCCTCGCTGGAGCAATGGAGGCCACGACCTCGTTCGCGAGTTGGGCGATTTCTCATTTGTCGCATGCGCTGGCAATTCAGGAGCAGGTCTTCGATGAAGTGAAGGGAATGACCGTCTATGACCCGGACAACCTGATGAGCGCGGTCACGCTCAATCGTGTTCTTGAGGAGACATTGCGCCTGACGCCGGCGTTATATTTCCTTCCTCGCCGGGCGACGGTGGATACCTGGATCGAGACCACCGACCATCGGAAGATGTACATTCCTGAAGGCACGCAGATTCGTCTCGATGTCTGGCACGCCAATCGATGCGAAGAATTCTGGGGCCGCGAGGTCACGGGCTATCCGGCTGAGGCTTTTGCCCCGGAGAGATGGGAGTTTCTTGCCAGGAAGGGAATCACGTCCAGGGAGATGCTCCATTTCGGATTTGGGCATGGACCACGTTTCTGTCCGGGCAGGTTTTTGGGATTGCTGGAGGTAGGCCTTGTTGTCGGTGCGTTGGTGAAGCTGTTCAAATTCACCGCTGTCTCCGAGCGAACCGGGGCCAAGGCGGGTGTTTCAACCAAGCCGGCCGATGGAGTGTTGGTGGATATGGAACTCAGGGCGTAGTGCAACGACTGCGCACGGGAGCAAGTGGGCGTCTTCGGCCCGGCGACATTATGCCGCGAGCCAGTAGCCGCCGACGATCAGGGCGACCACGGAACACGCGGTCATGATGCCGCGATAGGCGTCGGCGCGGCTGTTGGCGGCGCGGCGGGAGAGCAGTCCGATGGCGGCGGAGAACAGGGCCATCGCAAGAATGGTGCCCGCGCCGTAGGCGATGAGGTAGCTGACGGCGAGCGTCGTTGTGGGGAACGCCATCGCTGGGAGGACGCCGAGAAAGTGCGAGCTGCCGGCGAGCCCGTGCAGCGTGCCGACGGCGAAGGCCGCGTGGGTGTGGACGTGCGGCGCGCTTTCTGTTGCGGAGTCGTGATGCGCGGCGCCGCCTTCGTGAACGTGGATGTGGGCATGGCGTTCGCCGTCGTGGACGTGTTCATGCACATGCACGTGGCGCGTGAGGGCCTGGCGCATTCCCCAGATGCCGATGCCGATGAGCATCACGCCCACGAGCCGTTCCGCCCAGGCGGAGAGGGCTTCGAGCGGGAGGACTTCGCGGAACAGGAGGGAGAGCACGCCGACGACGATGACACCTGCCGAGTGGCCGACTCCCCAGCGCAGTCCGGTGAGCCACGCCCGTGGGTTCCGGCGAACGGACAGCGGCGCGACTGCCGCGAGGTGGTCCGGGCCCGAGAGGACGTGGATCACCCCGGCGGCAAAGGCTCCTGCAACGATGGTCAGCACAAGAATGGTTCTCGAATCCCGCCGTCACTGAACCCCGGGGCGTCGATCGCATTCGCAATCGAGTCCGCACGGAGGCCGGCGAGAGTGCGCGGACGATAGGAACGCGTTCCGGCGAAGTAAAGCGTTGAGCCGCCGCCGGAGCGCGGTCAAAGCTCGGCGCGGCATTCGCAATGAACATTCTCGTCACTGGCGCTTCGGGGTTGGTCGGGTCCGCGCTCGCTCTGGATCTTTCGGCGCGCGGGCACCGCGTCGTGCCGCTGCGACGAGCCTCGACTGTCGCCGCCGGACCGACTTGGAGCGTGGAGCGCGGCGAGATCAACCTCGGCGCATGCGGCCCGCTGGATGCCGTGGTGCATCTCGCGGGCGAAACGGTCGCGCAACGGTGGACGGCTGGTGCGCGCCGGCGGATTCGCGAAAGCCGGGTGCGCGGAACGGAATTGCTCGTGGAGGGTTTGTCCCGTCTGCCTGTGCGGCCCAAGGTGCTTGTGGCGGCTTCGGCCATCGGGTTCTACGGCGCGGGCGGCGACGCGCTGGTCGATGAGGCATCGCCGGGCGGCGAAGGATTTCTGGCGGAGGTCTGTCGTGAATGGGAGGCGGCGGCGGCACGGGTGCAGGCATTGGGAATTCGCGTCGTTCACTTGCGGCTTGGAATTGTGCTGGCAGCGCAAGGTGGCGCATTGGCGAAAATGCTCCCGGTCTTCCGCACGGGCCTCGGCGGACGGCTCGCGGATGGCGCGGCGTGGTGGAGTTGGGTGAGCCTGCCCGATGTGCTGGCGGCGATCCGTTTCGCGGTGGAGAGCGAGGCGCTGTCGGGCGCGGTGAACTGCGTTGCTCCGCATCCGGTGTGCAACGGCGAATTCACCCGGGTGCTTGGACGCGTCTTGCGACGGCCCGCCGTGTTGCCGGTGCCGCGATGGGTGATCGAAAGCGTGTTCGGTGAGATGGCACGCGGCACAATGCTGGCGAGCATCCGAGTGCGGCCGGCCAGGCTCGAGGCGGCGGGGTTTCAGTTTCAGCACGTTGAGATTGAGCCGGCGCTCCGCGCGTTGCTCCGGCGGCAGACGCGCTGATTGGAGCAACGCGGTTGAGCGCCATCGCCTCACGCCTCCGCGAGCTTCTCGAAACTCTCCTCGATGAAGGTCGTGTTCTGGATGCGCGCGAGGCGGGCGTAGAGGCCGTCGAGGGCGAGCAGTTCGTCGTGCGTGCCGCGCTCGATGATTTGTCCGGCGCGCAGCACGAGG
>SXGS01489549.1_pt1 | contig 10167 bp, 5 predicted proteins | sample 3174681 | NCBI WGS metagenome assembly SXGS01 (sample SAMN11356861, study PRJNA531348) | freshwater metagenome | isolation source: freshwater sample F1-80 | place: China: Fuxian Lake, Yuxi | collected 2017-12-25
CAAGAGGCTGTGCGGCTCAACAAATGAGCTTGTAGCGGACGAGGTCGAAAATTTTCGGCCCAAAACATCGCTGCCGACACCAAGCCTAGCCCTCTAAACTCTGTTTCCATGGAGCGCAGTGGTCGAATGGCGAGTTTCCGAAGTGTCGATCAATCCGGTGTCCGAGTGGGTTTTTATGAGTCGTCTAAACTGAATCCTGCAAGCTATACAAGCCATACGTTCAGACTAGACCTCATTGAGGTAGTAACACCGTTCGTTTCCACCAACGTTCGATCTCATTGGCGAGAGTTGAATTTTTTCCGGACGGATCGCGAGGGTGAACTGAGACCGCGAAGGCGTCGGGCCAGCTACATGCAACTCACCTATCGGCGTGTCCACGACAAGGCCATTCCCGTCGGTGTGTTTCAAGGTCCCTTCCAACAAACTGCAGGAACCGAGAAACTGACTCACAAACTTTGTTCGCGGTTGTTCGTAGAGCGTCTTGGCTTCTCCGAGTTGTTCGACCTTTCCGCCGCACATCACCGCAATGCGATCGCTGAGAACGAGTGCTTCTTCTTGATCGTGCGTAACATACACAAAGGTGATTCCCAGGCGGCGCTGCAAGTTTCGAAGCTCGATCTGAAGTTGTTTCCGGAGCTTCAGATCGAGCGCTCCCAGCGGTTCGTCCAACAACAGCACCTGCGGTTCGTTGATGATCGCACGAGCGAGCGCGACGCGCTGTTTCTGGCCACCGGAGATCTGGGAGGGTTTGCGCGGCGCGAAAGTCCCGATCTCAAGCATCGCCATCACCTTGTGAACGCGCTCCTGGATCTCGTCCTCGTGCACTTTCTTCATCCGCAGTCCAAAGGCAATATTGTCCCAAACGTTCAGATGAGGAAAAAGGGCGTATGATTGGAACACGGTATTCACGGGACGCCGGTGCGCTGGCACATCATTCGCGTTCTCGCCGCCAATGCGTACCACGCCCTCGTCGGCGATATCCAAACCCGCGATGATTCGCAGCAGCGTTGTTTTCCCACAGCCTGAAGGCCCCAGCAATGAGAAGAACTCACCCCGACCAATCGACAGGCTGATTTGGTCTAGAGCGATCACATCGCCAAATCGGCGCGTTACACGTTCAACCTCAATCGCTGGGGTGCCACTATCCATCGGAACGTGCGAGACTTGCAATTGCGCCGCAACGAATCACGGAAAAAGTGAAACGCAGCCATCCAGGGCACATCCACCCTACTCGCCTCCGATTCCGCGATCTCCGTGTTGTCCACGGTGCCATCGGTCGAGCAGAGCATTCGCGGCAAACGCTGCGCTCAGAGGACTTTGTCCAAGCGATGAATGGTCCCATGCAAGACGCGCTCCACCGGTGGCCCGTCCACGGCTCGCAGACTCAGTTTAAGTTCGTAACTATGCGTGGGGGCAAGCGACGGAATTTCAAGCGTCACGGTTCGCGCGTCGTCGCTGAGTCTTGCTCCCACGACATTCAACGGCTTTTCATCATGGTGCTTGGAGCCATAGCTAGCGGTGCGCTTCAAGGACCATGTCTTAAAGTGGAACGCCTTGGGGACGACCGATTCACTATCGAGTGGGTCGCTAAACGTTACCTGCACTGCTCCCGGGGCTGTGTGTATCGCCAGAGGTAAGTTCGCCGATTTCTCCCCACGGCGAATCCGATGAAACCCACCCGGTCCGGTGGCATTACCAGCCCAAGCAAACATACCGCAGGTGTAAAGCGCTTTGTCGGCGGCAAACCGTCCCCGCATGATCCCAGTGGCGAAAGCCGGCAGTGGCAATTCACACACGGCTCCCTGCCAGACACCCTCCACTGTTTCGTGAGGAACGATGAATACCCGGCCAGTGCCATAGCTCAAATTCAGAAGCGTTCCACCCAGTGAACCCCAGGCGTCTTTTGGCACCCAAAGCAACTCTGCCGGGCTGCGATCTTTGTTGTTGGTGATCCACACCATGGGTGGCTCCATCGCCGCGTCCGAGGTATCCTTGACGTCGGTGTAGCCGAACATGTTCCCATAGAAACCGCCTACCTTGACCCGGTTAATCCGGTTTTTCGGAGTCCAAAAGCCCTCCTGATCAGTCACAAAAAATGACCCGTCACCATTCAGGCAAACCCCGTTGGCCGCTCGAAAACCGGTCGCTAGAATGTCCGTCCGCCGCCCGTCAGCGCTCACCCGCAACAAGGTGCCGTGATGCGGCACCACGGAATCCAACGCGTGTCGACCCGACTTGGCATAGTAGAAATTGCCTGCGGCATCCGTCTGCAATCCCATGGCGAATTCGTGAAAATGTTCGGTAACCTGATGATCGTTGTTAAAGTTCTCGATGAAATCCATCTCTCCATCCCCGTTGAAATCGCGCAATCGGACCAATTGATCGCGACAAGTCACAAACAAGTCGTTCCCTCGGAATTTAACTCCCAACGGTTGAAAGAGGCCGCTGGCGATTCGTCTCCACGTCAAAATAGCCGGCGCCGGGGCCATAATCCCATCGACCCGCCAGAGGTCTCCATTCCAGGTGGCCACGATGGCCCCGACACCATCCGGCGTGAAATCAAATCCTCCCGGCCGAATCCAGCTTTCCCACGGGTTTTCGACGGGCAACGGGAACGTGTCGGCGATGAACGCACCGTTCGGATCGCCCGGTTGCGAGCGGGTCTGGACATCCTCAGTCCACCGGGGCGGCCCTCCTCGGGTGAACGGCTCCAATTCCAAGGATGCGGTGAATCGTTTCCCTAGAACGGCCAGGGAAGCAGCGTCTGCACGTGAAATGAGCAACCGCGTCTTCGCTCCACCTGGAAGTTCTGCGATCCAATAACCCCCTTCCTGCTGCAGCAGACCGTCGCCAACCAGCGCCACATTGACTGTGATGGGCGCCACTCGAAGCAATCGAGATTGCCGGGATGAGCTCACATTCAAGGTGCGAGCGAAGACCGGGGCTGAACCGTAATCCAACCAGCTTGGCGACTCGAGAACACGAGTACCACCCACGTCGGCAGCGATCACGACATTAGTGCCGTGCAGATGCAATCCCTCGTATCGCACCCAGTCTGATGGTAGCGGACCATAACGACGACCGTCGCGTCCTTGTAATCTGGAATCGTCCCATTTCCCTTCGGGTGACGCCCAGCCAGGTCCAGGTGGATTCACGAAATGCCGGTCTCCTGTCAGACTCGTGTGCGTACCGTGGCTGCCATCAAAGGCAATCCCTTTCCAATCCACAAAATCGCCAGTGCTCGCCGCCGCCACACTCATCGTGTCATGATCGTAAATCATCCATGCCCGGCCTTTGCTGACACCTCCTGAACCTGTATCGAGACGAACCGCGATCGCCTTCTGGGCAATGTGGCCAGGGGCGATTTGAAAGCTCCAGAACAGGGCGGGCCCAAAATCCATGCGCCGATACGGGGGTGGGGATTGGTCCTCCTGTTCCGCTTCGGCCCGAATCAGTCCCTTCGGCAGAGATGCCAGATAAGCCGGAGTGACCTCCGTCAAGGCTCGCGGATTGTGCGGCCGGAGAAACGTTTCGCGAATGTACTGAATGACACTGTATTTTTGAGCGGTGGTGTATTGGCCTTGTGGCACCATTTGGCCAAAACCCTTGGTCAATGTCACGTACATCGAGAAGGGGTCGGAACCGTTTTTGAACTCACCTTCGCTGAAGCGCAAGGCCGTGGGGAGCGATCCAAGTTGTTCCTTATCACCGTGGCATACGAAACACAAACTTCGGTAGATCTCTCTTCCGGCCTCAAGTGTTGTCTGATTCCATCCTGCGACGACCTCCGTGTGATCGGTCGGTTCCAACGGTTGTACCCAGACAGTTTTGAGGACGACACCTGGTGAGAGTTCAATTCGGGGACGCTCCTCGCTTTTGGACGCGCTGTGGATGAAATCGGGCGTATTGGCTCCGGCCACATCTCGAAACAGCGCGGCCACCTCATCGTCAGGTAACGCACGCGTCCAGACCTGGACCTGCGTGATCGTCCCGTCGGTGAAATCGCCCCCAAAATTTGCAGACGCACGTCCGACTTTAAGAATGTGCTCCGCTTGATCTGCGCGCGAAAATTTTGTCTTGCGGCCCACTATTTTACCATCGAGCCAGAGGCTGGTGTTTCCATCGGCAACGACCAAGACAGCGATATGCGGTTTTCCATCGTTCACGACGCCGCCCCCATTCAAAGACCCAAGCCAACCAATGTCATAAACCAGCCGCCCATCGCGAATAAACAAAGCCTTGGCGTCTGCCGCCCAATCCCCCTGAGGCGGCGACTTCGAGAAGAGTGTGCCCCCCGCTTTAGTTTCGAATTTCACCAAACCAGTAAAGTCCTTGCCAAAATCGAGCTTGGAGTCGGGGAATTCGCGGGTCCCTGTGCGTGAAAGGGCCGGCATTTCCTTCGGCCCTTGAACCAACTTCCCGTCTGCCCATGCCCGAAGCACAGGTGCACTGGTTGCCGGATGTTCCACTGCGACGTCATAGAATGTTCCGCCGGCCAAAGGGACAATCACTTCTCGCCCCAATCGGACAGCACCTTGTCCCGGACGATCGAACTCAACGTGCAATCGAAAATTCACTGGCAGTTCACCCGCATCCAGCGGGACTGCATCGCGCGGTAACGCAGCAAACGCCGAGGAGGCCAGCATGAACTGGAGAGTTAAGGCGATGGAAACCAGTTGATCACCCAACTGGTGAAGTTGAGTCAACCAACCCGGCATACCACGACTCGTCCCTTCATTCGTCGAAACCCGCATGACAATCGTTTGGTCGAACCCAGCCAGCAACTCTCGCCCGTGGCCAAGGTCGGTGGTTTCGCGAGCGGGATACTTGAGGCGATGAGTCAAACGACGGGCTTGTTGCACCCATAATCGTTAGCGAATTACCGATCCGATTGTCTCGGAAAAAATCGCAGGGAGTGGATTCACAGAGGCGAACGGGCTTTGAACCAGATTGAGTCTCATACGTCACCCCCATCTCCAAATGTCGGCAACTCGGAGATTCGCCCTTTTGCCTCGCGTAGCAAAAAGATTTCTTGCGTGATCTGCTTCGATCGAGCACAAGAAATAAGCATCCCCCAATCTTATGAAAAGGAATCCCGCCTTAGTGGCCAGTTACGTCAGGCTGATGAACCGCCAAAGCCTACGACGCGCCTTTACGCTCATCGAGCTCTTGGTCGTGATTGCGATTATCGCCATTCTCGCTGGAATGCTGCTGCCAGCATTGGCGAAGTCCAAGCAGAAGGCCACAGGCATCCTCTGCATGAGCAATACCAAGCAGCTCATGGTGGCTTGGAAAATGTATAACCTAGATAATAACGACAACTTGATCGGGGCCTCCGAGTGGACCCACCCGTTCAACGGCAGGCCAATCCCCAATTGGACCGGAGGCAGCTGGCTCACGAAGAATAACCTGAGTGACGCCAATAACTGGGACCATGAGCGCTACACAAAGCAGAGCAAACTCTGGCCCTACTGCGCTGGAAGTGTCGGTATTTGGCATTGCCCGGCGGATAGGGTTTTCGCGAACAATACTCGTGAGAAACGTCAGGTGCCTCGGATTCGGAGCATGTCCATGAACAACTGGGTAGGTGGCTCAGGATGGGGCGCTTCAGGCGCCTCGTTTCCACCGACAGCGAGCGGTTGGCGTGTCTACTTAAAGGAATCGGACTTGGATGCTCCCTCCGACCGTTTTGTCTTCTTGGATGAGCGTGAAGATAGCATCAACGACGGCTATTTCGTGACCGACATGCTCGGGTTCGACAGCAATCCGGTTAAACCGTCAAAATTCGTGGATTATCCAAGTAGCTATCATCACCGCGCCGCTGGCTTCGCCTTCGCCGACGGTCACTCGGAAATCCACAAATGGCAGGGAAACGAAATCTGCAAACCCATCAGCAAGACGGACATCCCACTCAACATCGATGTCGCCCCCATCGTGTCGAAGGATCCCAAATTTCTGATCGATTTGACTTGGTTGATGACCAAAGCGACGCGAAACGCGAAATCCATGGGGAAATGACTGCGGCGCACCTCTGGCATCGCTGCTTGGGCGATATTGTACCGGCAGGTTAAGCTGGTTGTTCCGCGATGGATCTGAGCAGGGAATTTCAGCGATTCTTCCGCTGGTTCATCCGCAAGGCTTGTCCAGGCCCCGGCCGATCGGCGGTCCAGAGAATCCTGCCGCGTTGTTTCACATCGAGCCGGTCGATGGATTGAGCACGACCCAATCCGAAATGGACGTAAGGTGCCGCCTGCCTCCGATACCCATCCCCACTGAGCAACCATTGGCGTTGATTCCCGGCGGGAGTACTCAAAACGACCTCGGTCGGCTCGCCCGCGACATAACCATCGGCGGATGTCAGACGCAAAGACACCCAATTGGTGCCCGGAACCCGATTCCGAAAGATGGAGAGTGTTTGCCGATTCGTCGGCCAATATTCTTCGGTGAGCACCAGCAGATCGGGCCTCCCATCACCATCGAAGTCATCGCTCGCCACAACCCGTGAATCTTCAGGTAACGATACCCCAAAGAGCCAAGCCACATCATGCCAACCAGCTGAACCGGCGTTGAGGTAAAAGACATTCCGCTGGTGCCCACCGTAGCTATCGCCCGCACCGAAACTCTGCCCAGTTTTCGTATCGAAATAGAGCTCGAGGAGCGCGTTGGTTTCGGACCCGGCCACGTAGATGTCCTGGGTCCAGAATTGCGGATCATACTCCTTCACTGAGCGTTGACTCCGATGGCCGTTGGCGAGATACAAGTCCAAGTCTCCATCGCTATCAAAATCAAAAGCTGTCACGCCCCACGCCCAGCCCGAGGTCGAAATCTGGCGGGCAAATGGCGCAGGCTCGAAGTGATCTCCGCGATTCAGGAATGTCCGGTTCCCGTAGGTCATCACTTTCCGCATGCTTGCAAGTTCAGGATGTTCCAGTGGTCCCAAACCCAGATGATCGAGGCGTTCGGCTGCTGCGGAATTCATTCCCACGGCAAACAAGTCAGGCCGTCCATCGTTGTCAAAATCAACAATGGCGTGGGCCATGCCGAACAAATGCCGCTCTGGCAATCTGGTCTCGGTGACGTCGCGAAAGCGCCCCTGCCCGTCGTTGAGGTAGAGATCTACTCCAGCGAAGTCACTCACGTTGACGAGGTCCAGGTCGCCGTCATTGTCCATGTCACAGAAGGATGCACTGTAGGTCCGACGAAAACGCTTCGACACCAAGCCGCTCTCTATCGTCGCATCCCGGAACCTTCCATGCCCATCGTTGAGCATCAGGTAAGACGGAAATCCATCATTCGCGTCGTAATAAGGAGTCGGCATCTGTCCAAATCGGAGCGGAACCTTGTATTGGGCCAACCACAAATCCAGATCGCCGTCGCCGTCCACGTCGCCACTCGAAAGGACGAAGGGATTCAGCAGATCGGGCATGGGTTGACGCTCTGGTGTTCCGGTGAAGCCGCCAGCGACATCCCCCCGGAAGAGCAACAATCCTTCATGATCCACTCCCAAAAAATCCACCTGCCCGTCGCGATCAAAGTCGACGAAAATCGCTGTGCTTAGCCTCGACTGGAGCTTTGGGCAGAACCTCATCCCCTGGAACACGCCGTCGGCCTTGTTCCAATACAGGCGATTCTTGCCGCCCAATACGATCTCATCACGACCGTCGCCATCCAGGTCATATAACATCAGAGGGTCGACATAGATCGCATCGCGATCCGGTAATATCACTTCCGTCAAGACCCGTTCGAACAACGGTGGTGCGGCACGACTGTAAATTGAGAGTGCCGTCGCATCGATGTGGCGCACCACGGGTGCCATCTCGCGATCCACAGAAGCTTTCCATTCGACACGCAGCCGTCCACGAATGATGGCAAGCCGTGGTGGATTCGATTGCGCCAGGTGTAATTCCATCGTGAACACTGATCGTGCGATGCCATTCGTGGCAGGATCAAACTGGACATGTCGCCACTCGGAACCATCCAAAGTCCACCCTTGGCGCCCCCAATCTTGGATCATTCGTCTCAACTCGACCGAATTCAGTGTGCGGACAGCGCCCGAAGTCCGATGTAGCAGGATGTCATGGTCTAGCGTCTCAGGTGCTGTCGAAGTGGCGAGTTCCATTGTCTCAAACGGGAATTCCGCCAGAACAGTCAGTGGATCCGCGCTCTGGCGCAGTGTGTCCCAGAGATGGATGAACACCGCCTCATGGCGCTGGGCGTCAAGTTCAGGTGCCCAGACCGTTTGATCGGCATGACGTCGTTGCGCCTCCAGGGACTCCAGTTGGGCGAGCGTTGCTGGACTCAACAGTCCACGCTGTTGGGCCTCGGTGGCAATGGATGGCCGAACGGCGGCCGACGATCGACCCGCGGCCCGCTGCCGCCAACGGATGGCGACTCCAAGCAGGACAGCCAGCACCACCAACAAGATGGGCAATCGAAGGGCGCGACTCATCGGGGACAGTATACTGTCGACATCCCAATAAGGCGACCAAGAAGCCAATGACTGGACTGCTGGCAAGCATTTCAGGATCAGGAGAGTCGCCTCAGATGCTTATCATTCGATTCCACTGAAAACAGCTACGGCAAGATCGTCGTCGTTCCCTCGGTTTACTTGAGGTTCTTCATTCGGCGCGCGCCTTGAACCACGATTGGCAAGGCCAGCATGAGTCCAGCAATGTAGGTCGAAGGCTCGGGAACCGCGCTGAATGCCACATTGTCAAATTCGAAGGCGTAGCTGCTGCTGCTGGCGACCACCTTGTCGAAGCCCAGTGTGGAGTTGATATCCACGTACAACGTTCCATTGACGCCTTGGTTGCCATTGGGACTGGCAGTCACGTTGGCTCCCGTGATGGAGCCTACAGAGACGTTGCCATTGAAGAATTCGAGTTTGTTGTAACCATCCACCGAACCCCACAGAAGCCCCAAATACTGCTGGAGCGACTCAAATGTCAACGTGACAGATCCAACGCCCGTCGACAGATACCTCGTGGTGTCGGCACCGTTAGCTTGATTACCGCCACCGGCACCAAAGCCGTTGCCATTGCCGCCGGAGAGCCAAGGCGCGGCATATTGCCCGCCCACAGAATTCACCACGGTCTGAGCATCACCCGTAAAGCTGACTGTCAGGCTTCCATTCGGGCCATTGGCGACACCGCCGGTGTTACCCAAGCTCAGGTTGTCAAAGTTGATCTTATTGACGCCAGTCGGAGCGCCCCCGACCGAACCGGTGACGCTGAGAGCGGCATTGGCCAATTGGATGGAGGTGAGGCTGAGGACTAGGGCTGCGGCGAGTTTAATTTTCATAGATCCGTTGTTGTTCAGTTTGTTCATACCACCCTACAAGCCGCCGGTATGCCAACGGTGCTTAGCTCGAGTTGTGCAAACGAGACGTGTCCTCCTTAGTCATTCTGAACCGATCACATAGACGAGCGAGTTTGGCCCCAAAACAGGCGGCCTCTCAGCGCCGGCCACCAGCATCCATCGATGGGCTCCATGAGGGGCGCTGCACTGCATTCGCCATCTGCATTGCAAATGAAGGGTCCCGCACGGCGGATCCGGAGGCGGCCACGCGGAGGCGCGGAGACGAAGAGACGCGGAGGAAGACTGAGAACCATTCCCATTCCGAACCGTGCTTTCCGCCATCTGTGGTTCTCCCGGCGTGCCGCCTCCCCGAAGGCGGGACGTGTGTAGGAAGGTTAAGGACAACCGATCTCCAGATTTCCGACAACTCTGAGATGCGCCTCCTTAGAACGCCGCGACCGAAATTTGCTTCGACCGTGCCGCATGGATTGGTACAAATGGCCCACGAATGCCCAATCATCATCAACGTTGGATACCTGATTCGGGTGCAGTGATTGCGGTGAATCGCCAGTCTAGTAGGAAGTTACGTCAATATCGCTTCCATGAAGCCCGATGGAACGGTGTTACTACCTCAATGAGGTCTAGTCTGAACGTATGGCTTGTATAGCTTGCAGGATTCAGTTTAGACGACTCATAAAAACCCACTCGTACACCGGATTGATCGACACGTCGGAAACTCGCCATTCGACCACTGCGCTCCATGGAAACAGAGTTTAGAGGGCTAGGCTTGGTGTCGGCAGCGATGTTTTGGGCCGAAAATTTTCGACCTCGTCCGCTACAAGCTCATTTGTTGAGCCGCACAGCCTCTTG
>SXGS01334191.1_pt1 | contig 10165 bp, 9 predicted proteins | sample 3174681 | NCBI WGS metagenome assembly SXGS01 (sample SAMN11356861, study PRJNA531348) | freshwater metagenome | isolation source: freshwater sample F1-80 | place: China: Fuxian Lake, Yuxi | collected 2017-12-25
CCGGCGCCGAGGCCTGCGACGACGGCGATGTCGCCAGCGGCGACGGCTGCAGCGCCACATGAACCGTCGAGGGCGGCTGGACGTGGGGCGGCAGGACACCGAGCGAGTGCACCACCAGCTGCGGTGACGGCGTCCGCGCCGGCGCCGAGGCCTGCGACGACGGCGATGTCGCCAGCGGCGACGGCTGCAGCGCCACGTGCACGGTCGAATCCGGGTGGACCTGCGTCGGCAGCACACCGAGCGTGTGCACCACCACCTGCGGCGACAGCGTGATCGCCGGCGCCGAGGCCTGCGACGACGGCGACGCCGTTGGCGGCGACGGCTGTAGCGCCACCTGCGTCATCGAGCCGGGCTGGAGCTGCACCGGCACCCCGAGCGTGTGCACCACGGCGTGCGGCGACGGCACGATCGCCGGCAGCGAGGTCTGCGACGACGGCAACAGCGCCGCCGACGACGGCTGCAGCGCGACCTGCACCATCGAGCCAGGCTGGACCTGCACGGGCCAGCCCAGCGACTGCGACGAGATCTGCGGCGACGGCCTGATCGTCGGCGTCGAGGCCTGCGACGACGGCGCGATCACCCCCGGCGATGGCTGCAGCGCGACCTGCACCATCGAGCCCGGCTGGAGCTGCACCGGCGAGCCGAGCGTGTGCACCCCCGACTGCGGCGACGGCGTCGTCCTGGGCAGCGAGGATTGCGACGACGGCAACACCACCGCCGACGACGGCTGCAGCGCCGCGTGCGCGGTCGAGCCGGGCTGGTCGTGCGAAGACGACCAGCCGAGCACCTGCACGATCGTCTGCGGCGACGGCATGCTCACCGGCGCCGAGGGCGACCCCGAACGGTGCGACGACGGCAACACGGCGGCGGGCGACGGCTGCGACGCCATCTGTAACGTCGAAGCCGGCTGGATCTGCAGCGGCGAACCCAGCCGATGCGAGGCGCTCAGCGTCGCCGGCGGCGGCTGCGCCGCCGGCGGTGGCGGACCACAGGGCCTCGGCCTGATCCTGCTCGTCGGCGTCCTCGGAATGGGCCGCCGGCGCAGGCTGCTGTCGCTGACTGGGGGAGCACTGGTCGCCAGTCTGGTCGCCACGGCCAGCCCGGCGGCCGCGCAGATGGTCGATGTCGGCGCGACCGACTATCCGGCCGAGCGCTTCCAGCTGTCGATGGATCGCGATGGCATCCTCGGCGTCGAGTCGGCCCGGGCACCCGGTCACCTGGTGGTCGATCTCGGCATCTGGCTCGGCTACGCCAACGATCCGCTGACCCTGCGGCTGGGCGACGACCGCGATCGCCTGGCGTCCCTGGTCAACAATCGCCTCGGCGGTGATCTGGTGGCCTCGGTTGGCATCGGTGACCGGATCGAGCTGGGTCTGACCGCGCCGTTGATCCTGTCGCAGGACCAGGATCTCGGCATGCTCATGAGCACCGAGTCGCTGTCGAGCTTCGGCTTCGGCGACCTGCGCTTCACGCCCAAGTTCGCGCTGCTGCGCGGCGGCGTCGACGTGGCGGTCGCGCTTGGTCTCACGGTGCCGACCAGCGGCGAGAACTACCGCGGCGACGGCGGATTGACCGCCACGCCCCAGGTCCTGGTCGGCAAGAGCTCGGACAAGCTCCGCTACGGCGGCAGCCTGGGCTGGCGCATCCGCGAGGGCAAGCAGGTGTTCGACCTCGACATCAACGACGAGCTGCTCCTGAACCTGGGCGCCGGCTACCGCGCCACCAGCAAGCTCGAAGTGCTGACCAGCCTGGCCTTCGCCACCGCCGCCGCCGATCCGTTCGGCTCGTACAACCGCAACCACGCCGAGCTGCAGGGCGGCGCCGGCTTCGACGTCAACACCGGCATGCGGTTGTTCGGCGCGCTGGGCGCAGGCATGAGCGAGGGCTACGGCACCCCCGATTGGCGCATGCTCGTGGGCCTCTGGTTCGGCGCTGGCAATCCGCGTGGCGGGGCCAAGCCCCCGGTCATCGTCGAGGTCGAGAAGGTCGCGGTCGTGGATCCCGACCCCGACAAGGACGGCATCCTTGCTCCCACCGATCAGTGCCCGACCGAGGCCGAGACCACGAACCAGTATCAGGAAGAGGACGGCTGTCCCGACGAAGTGCCCGACACCGACGGTGACGGCAAGAATGACCAGACCGACACCTGTCCGACGGACCCAGAGGACGCCGACAGCTTCGAGGACGAAGACGGTTGCCCCGATCCCGACAATGACAAGGACAGCGTGCTCGATCCAGCCGACCGCTGCCCGGTGGAAGCAGGCGTGGTCGAAAACGGCGGCTGTCCCGACACCGATCGCGACGCCGACACGGTCGTCGACCGCCTCGACAACTGCCCGGACGAACCCGGCACCGCGGCGTTCAACGGCTGCAAGGAGAAGCTGCTGGTCACCCTCACCGGCGGCGGGATCGAGCTGCTCGAGATCGTCTACTTCAAGAGCGACAAGGCGGTCATCGACAGGCGCTCGTACCGGCTACTCACCAACGCCGCCACGGTCATCGCGGCCCATCCCCAGATCAACCGGGTGGTGATCGAGGGCCACACCGACAACGCCAACGACGAGGCCTACAACAAGGACCTGTCGCAGCGCCGCGCCGAAGCGGTGGTGGCGTTCCTGATCGAAAAGGGTGTCGATCCCGCGAAGCTCACCGCCATCGGGTACGGCGAGGAGAAGCCGGTCGCCGACAACAACACCCGCAAGGGTCGCCGCGCCAACCGCCGCGTCGAGTTCAAGATCGAGTAGCGCTCCAGGTCCATTCAGGGCTTCGTCAGGCCGGCCAGCGCCGTGGTGGTGTTCCAGTTGCGGACGGTGAGCTGCTGGTAGATGGGCATCGCGGCCAGCTTGTCGAGCCGGCTCTGGGCGGCCTTGGCGACGAGGCGCGAGGCGTAGATGACGCCGGTGCCGGCGTGGGCCTGGTCGACGCCGGGCGCACCCGGGATGAGCTTGATGGCGGCGGCGGCGGTGAGCGGCGGCTTGAGGAACAAGACGTCGTAGCGGTACGTGGCCGGCTCGGCGCCGAAGCCGCGCGGCGCGCGCTCGACGATCGCGGTCATCTCGGCGCGGCTGCGGACGGCGACGCTCGCGGCGTAGCCGAAGGTCTGGGCCAGCATGACCTCGATCTCGCCGATCAGGCCGGCGCGCGCGGTGAGGCTCGACTCGAACACCACGTTGCCGCTCTGGATGTACGTGGTCACGGCGGTGAAGCCATGGGCCTCGAAGCACGCGGCCAGCGCGCTCATCTTGATGATGTTCTTGCCGCCCACGTTGATCCCGCGGAGCAGCGCGACGTATCGGCCCATCGAGGCGACCGTACACCCGGGTCAGGAGTCGGTGCGCCGGCGGAGGAAGGCGCGGTAGGCGGTGTCGATCTCGGCGACCATGAAGGTGGCCTGCGCCTCGCTCCGGGTGGTCGCGACCACGACGCGGCCGGTCGCCGCCTCGACGCAGACGTCGTGGCCATCGCGGCCGCGGGTGAGGTCGATGCGGCGGACGTCGGCGAGGAGCAACCGCTTGCCGTCGTGGAGGAGGTGCTCGGGCGTGATCGCGAGCGTGGGCTCGCGATCCCATGGCTCGGCCCCGCGCAGCTCGGCCACGGCCATCGCGAACAATGCGATGAGCCCTGCGACAAACCCATTCCAGATGGGGTCGGCGACGAGTCCGGCGATCGCCGCTGCGACCGCGAGCAATGGCGCCAGCACCACCACGATCCTGGCCGTGGTGTGCCCCGACGCGCCGGGGCGCTGGTAGGTGATCTCGGTTCGTGACGGGACCTGCGCGCCGCGAAACGGTCCCCCGTCGACGAGGTCGTGCCGGCGGCGCACCACCAGCCCCTCGGGCGCCGCCACGACCAGCGCGACCTCGCCGGGATTCGCTACTTCTTGTCCCAGGCGCCACCGTCGAGGCTGGCGACGAGCTTCTCGTGCAGGCCGGCCTGAGGCTCGGGCTCGGGCAGGTTGCCGTAGATCGTCGCGATGTCGCGCTGAGGTGCGTCGTCGCCCTCGGCGTTGGCGCCGTAGCGGCCGTAGGGCTGCGATGGCTTGCGCAGCGACACCAGCATGCCGCCGCCGCTGGGCGCCGGCGAGATGAAGCCCTTCTTGAGGGCGGTGCCGACCCGGGCCGGGCAGCGGCACGGGTTCATCGGATCGACGTGCTCGCACCGCGGCGCCAGGTAGTCGCCGACCTTCTGGCGCGCCCGCGACAGCCGCACCTTGTACGCGCTGGTGGTCACGCCCAGGGCCTTGGCGGCGTCCTCGTCGGAGAGCTTCATCACCTGCGCCGCCACGAACGCCGAGCGTTCACCGGGTGAGAGGCAGTTGACCACGCTGGTCATGCAGCCCTGCTTGAGCTCCCACAGGAGGAAGTCGCGCTGCGGATCGGTGAGCGAGCGGACCACGTCGGTGCGGGTCGCCTCGCTGCGCAGCGTGTCGTCGAGGACGTCGAAGCTGACCTCGGGCGTGCGCGGCAGCTTCTTCTCGAGCACGTGGTTGGCGATGTGCAGGAGCCACAGCTCGGCGCGCTCGGCCTCGGTCGGTAGATCGTCGCCACCGATGTACGCGCGGTGGAACACTTCCTCGACCACCTTGGAGGCACGGGAGTGGTCCAGGGTCATGCGGAAGCAGAAGTTGTAGACCCGGCGCAAGTGCTGACCGATGACGGGCTTGAATCGCTCGCGTCTGGTCTTGGACAGCACGGCGGCATGATATCACGGTGGCGTGCGGCGGCTTACGATCCTCACGTTCCTGGGCGCGACGGGGTGTACCCTTGGCGACGGGCGACCGCCGCTGGCGCGGATCGCGATCGAGCCCGCTGCCATCGTCGAGAACGACGGCTTCCAGACCGCCGTCACCCTGGATGGCACCGCCTCGGCCGATCCCCTCGACGACCCCGATGGCACCCAGTCCCTCGACTTCGGGTGGGAGGTCATCGACGACGAGTTCCGCTTCGAGGGCAGCCGGGCCACCTCACCCGCGCCGGTGATCCTGCTTCGCGGCGACCGCCCGGCCACGATCGTGCTCACCGTCACCGACGAGGACGGCCTGTCCGCCACCGCCGTCGATCACGTCCAGCTCACGGTCCGCTGACGGCGCCGGGGCGACGGCGACCGCTACTGGACGCGCACGTTGAGCGAGTACGGCCCGGCCACGCCCGGGTTGTAGCCGTCGACGACGATGAAGTACGTGCCCTGGGCGGTGGTCGTGAACATCACGGTCTCGGGGCCACTGATGGCGTCGGAGCCGTCGAGGCAGGTCGGGGTCGCAGTGCACGGCTGCACCAGTTCGAGCGAGATGTCCCAGCCGGTGGTCGGGGTCGCGACCGCGGTGATGGTCACCCCGGCGTTCACGGTCACCGAGTAGATGGCGTCGGGTCCGTCAGGCAGGAAGCCGGTGCACGCCGAGGCCGGGCGCACGTCGTCGGCGTAGCCGGTGGTGTCGCCGGTGACGGTGATGCCGCCCGCCACCATGGCGCCGGCGGTGACGTCCTGGGCCTGGGCGCAGGTGTCGGGCACCGCGCCGGATGCCGCATCGACGCTGGCGTCGATCGAGGTCGCGGCGTCGATGGTGCTGGCCGCATCCACTCCGGGCGCGTCGATCAGATCCTGCTTGGCATCGACGGCGCGGCCGTCGACCTCGTCACCGCTCGAGCCCTGGGCGCAGGCGGCCAGGACGACCAGCAACACGGTCGAGACGCGGGACAGCATCCCCGGAACGTAAACCGCCGCGGCCTCGTCCGACAACCGGACCCCCGCTCACCACCGATCGCCGGAACCGGCGTTCACTGGGGGGTGCGGGTCGCAATCGGTGGCTCGACCATCGCCGCACCCGTCGCAGGCTGGCGATCTGCCTGGCGCTCCGCGGCCTTGCCGTTGGTCGGCGCCTGGATGGCGGCCAGCTCGGTGCTGATCTCGGCCAGCAGGTCGGCCTTCTCGCGGTAGGGCATGAACCCGCTCTTGAACCCGGAGATGATGATCTCCTTGATCGTCGACAGCGGCCAGCCGTAGGCCTTGTGGCACAACCACAGCTCCTTGCTGACCGTGGTGTCGGTGATGAGGCGGTTGTCGGTGTTGATGGTCACGCGCAGGCCGTAGTCGACGTAGAAGTCGACCGGGTGGCCCTCCCAGCTCGGCGCGGCCTTGGTCTGCAAGTTCGACGACGGGCAGACCTCGAGCGGGATGCGGTGGTCGTTGACGTAGTTGAGCAGGTCGCCGTTCTCGACCAGGCGGGTGCCGTGGCCGATGCGGTGAGCGCCGCACTTGTGCAGCGCCTGATGCACCGAGTCGGGTCCGAACGACTCGCCGGCGTGGGCGGTGCACGAGATGTTGTTGTCGATCACGAGCTGGAAGGCCTGGCGGTGGACCTTGGCCGGGTTGCCGACCTCGGCGCCGGCGACGTCGAAGCCGACCACGCCGCGGTTCTTGAACGCCACGCACAGCTCGGCGATGCGCAGGCTCGACTCCGACGACAGCGAGCGGATCGCGCACAGGATCACGCCGTAGCGGATGCCGTACTGGCGCTTGGCCGCGCGCAGGCCGCGCATCACCGCCTCGACCACGCTCGCCGGCCGCAGGCCTTCCCGGGTGTGCAGGAGCGGCGAGTAGCGCACCTCGAGGTAGCGCACGTTCTCCTTCCACGCGTCCTCGGCCAGCTCGAACGCGCTACGCTCGAGCGCCTCCTCGGTCTGCATCACCGACAGCGTGATGTCGAAGGCCTTGAGGTAGTCCTCGAGCGAGTTACAGCGCTCGCCGGCCCAGAGCATGTTGAACAGCTCGCCGCGATCGAAGGTCGGCAGCTTGACGTGTTGCTTGCGCGCCAGGTCGAGGATGGTGTCGAGGCGCAGCGAGCCGTCGAGGTGGCAGTGCAGGTCGGTCTTGGGCAGCTTCTCGAGGAACTCGAGAGTGAGCTCGGGAGTCATGTCGCTATATCCCACCGGGAGGCTTTCGGCGCAACCGGGACGTGAGGTCAGTTCAACGCGGTCACGCCCCAGCCAAGCGTGACCAACATGGCGTCACCATTGCCCATCATCGTCTCGGCGTCCGCTCCGAAGCGCACATAACGCAACCCGAGGACGTACGCGTCCTTGGCTCGGGTGGGAATCCCCAGGCGCATCTCGACGCGATCGTGGTCGGCTCCGCCCAGGCCCCAGGCGCGCATCGCGCCGAGCCAGAACACGCTGGCGTCGCCGTAGAGGCCGACGCTGGCCTCGACGTAGCCGTCGAGCGCGGCCGCTGGCCCGGTGCTACCGGCGCTCAGACCGGCCAGCACGTCGAACACCATGCGGCGGGTTGCGAGCGCGCCGCCGAGGCCGCAACGGAGCTCGCCGAGGAACGCGTCGTCGCCGTAGCCAACCTCGAGGTCGAACGATGCTGCGATGCCGCCGCCGGCCTTCGCGATCCGTATCGTGTTTCCGACGAGGCCGCCGAGCGCGCGATCGCCCCCCTCAGGTGTGATGCCGATGATGCCGCCGTAGACGACGAAATGTCCCGACAGCTTACCCTTCGGCCTGGCACTGCCAACGCCCCCGCCGCCGCCATCGCCGCCGCCGCCGCAGCCGCCGCCTCCTAACTGGTTCGGCACGTAGACGCTGGTGATCGAAAGACCGTACGACGTGGCGATCTGTGAGATCAGCGTCCTCAGGGCGGGCAGGTCATCGGCGTCGGGCGGAGCGCTGCTGGCGACGGATCCGATGACGCTCACGGTGGCGGTCGCATCCGGGGTCGCGATGCACGCGCTGGCCCGCCAGCGAGACTTGACCTCGCGCGTGTCCTCCCAGACCAGGCCGAGCTCGCTCGGGAAGATGGATCTGGCCACGTCCGCCGCAAGCGGCGAGGCCGTGCTCGGCGAGCACGGCCCCTCGGCCACGCCGACCGCGTACGTGCTGGCGGCGGCGAGTGGCTGGGTCGACACCAGCACGTCACCTGCGACGTCGAAGCGGGCGCCGTCGACCGCCTTCCATCCCTGGACGCCGTGGAGCACTTGCCCGGTGCGCGGCAGCGTCAACGTGCCGCCCTCGCCGTCGAGCGGCGCGCCATGGGCGGCGACGGCCGCGCGGCGCACCTCGACCAGGACCTCGGTGATGGCCGCCGTCGACACCGTCGCCGGGCTGATGACCACCGTCAGGTAATCGTCGCGCAGATCAGCGCACACGTAGATGCCCTTGTCGCTCCTGAACAGCGTGCCCCAGTAGCCGAGCGGCACCGGCTCGAGCGTGCCCCTCGCCACCTGCGCGAGGACCATCGCCGCGTCGAACGCGCACGAGCCCCGGCCCCGCGACGGACCGAACGCCACGGCCACACCGTCGAGGGCGAGCACGAAGCTCGAGCTCGTGGCCTGGGCGATCGGGATCGACGGGTTGATCGAGATGCCGAGGTCGGTCAGCTCCGTCGCGGGGCGGATCTGGCCGGCGAGCGCGGCCAGCGCCGGCGCCAGCGCGGCGTCGACCCGCTTGGCTGCGCCCGGCTTGATCGTGACCACGATGGTGTCCGTAAGCCGTTGCAGACACAGCGCCAGCGCGCCCCCGGCCATGTCGACGGTGGGCCAGAACACCGGCGGCGCCCACGCGGGTCGCGACGACGCCGCGCCCCGAGGCACCGAGGAGCAGATCCCGTTCACGGCCGTCAACGTGAGGGTCGTGCCATCGGCGCGCCCGAACACGTCACCATCGGCGAGTCGCGTGTGTTGCCATGACTCGCCGCCGAGCTGCACGGTCTCGGCCGGCTGAGCTGAGGCGAACCTGACCAGCGCGAGGAGCAGGATCGATCCGACGAGTGCACGGGCCATCAGCGGGATGGTCGCGGGCGCCGGGCGACGGCTCAAGGTAGCGGCGGGGTAGCCGCGCGCTTCTCGAGACCCTCGATCACCGCAGCCGCCACGTTGCGCTTCTCCAGCTCCTCGATGTGACGGATGCCGGTCGGCGACGTGATGTTGAGCTCGGTCAGCTTGCCGCCGATGACGTCGAGGCCGACCAGCAGCTGGCCGTACTCGCGTAGCACCGGCGTCACCGCGCGGATGATGGCTCGATCGTCGTCGTCGAGCTCGGTCTTCACCGGCCGGCCGCCGACGTGCAGGTTGCCGCGGGCCTCGTTCTTGGCCGGGACGCGCAGCACCGCGCCGATGGGCTCGCCGTCGAAGAGCACGATGCGTTTGTCGCCGTTGGCGGCCTCGGGCAGGTAGCGCTGGGCCACGGTCCAGCGGGTGCCGGCGCCGATCGCGTTCTCGATCAACGACGACGTGTTGGGATCGCCGTCCTTGACCACGAACACGCCCAGGCCGCCGTAGCCGTCGACCGGCTTGACCACGATCGCGCCGCCCTGCTCGCGCTGGAACTGGGCCAGGCGGCGGGCGCTGCGGGTGACGATGGTCGGCGGCGTCAGGTCGGGGAAGCGCAGCACCGCCAGGTGTTCGTTGAGCTCGCGCAGGCCGCGCGGATCGTTGACCAGGAGCGTCTTGCCGCGGGCCTGCTCGAGGATCCAGGTCGCGTGCAGGTACGACGCGTCGAGCGGCGGATCCTTGCGCATGAGGACCACGTCGAAGGCCTCGAGCGGGATCGAGACCCGCGATTCGATCGAGAACGCCTCGGCCGCGGTCGACGCCTGCCGGACCAGGGTGAGCTGAGCCTCGGCGATGGGGTCGTCGTGCTCGAGCCCGAGGTGCTCGATCTGGCAGGTCCACACCTCGTGATCGCGGCGCTGGGCCTCGAGCATGAGGGCGTACGACGTGTCCCCGGCCAGCCCGAGGCGCTCGAGCGGATCGACGATGAAGAGCGTCCGCATGTCAGCCCGCGGTGCCGCCATCGCCTGCCGGCGCCGGGGCCGGTGCACCCTCGTCGCCGCCCACGGCGAGCTTGGTGGGCAGGAGGTGCTCGAGGCCGTGCTTGCGCAGGCGGTAGTAGAGCGTCGAGCGGTTGATGCCGAGCATGCGAGACGCAGAGGCGATGTTGCCCTTGCTCTTCTCGACCGCCGCCATGATCTCCTTGCGCTCGCTGTCGAGCAGACGCTCGGCCAGCGAGCGTCCGTCCTCGGCGCCCCCGCTGGGCGGCGGCACCAGCGCCGGCCCGCTGCCGCCGTCCGACGCCACGGTCGGGAAGCCGCCCGAGGTCTGGGCCCGGCGACCGAAGTCGAGGTGCGACGACTGCAGCTCGCCGCCGCGGGACAGGATCATGGCGCGCTC
>SXGS01264421.1_pt1 | contig 10164 bp, 7 predicted proteins | sample 3174681 | NCBI WGS metagenome assembly SXGS01 (sample SAMN11356861, study PRJNA531348) | freshwater metagenome | isolation source: freshwater sample F1-80 | place: China: Fuxian Lake, Yuxi | collected 2017-12-25
CGATCCCGTCGCCGGCGATCATCTGGGCGATGGCGGCCGGCGATTTGCCGTCGATCGACCGGAAGACCTGCGCCTCGCCCTTGAGCGCGGCCTGGACCGGGTCGTCGCGCGTCAGGCTGTAGAGATGGATCTGGACCTGGCGGCGGTCATGGCCCCTGAGGATGCCGGTCAGGCTGTAGCCGATGTGGTGCCCGTACAGATAGGCCGAGATGTATCCCAGCCGGATCGGCCGATCGGGATTGGCCCCGGTCGGCGGCGTCGGCGGCGGCGCCGCCGGAAAGGCGTGGCGGGCAAAATGATTGGCCGAGCGATAGAGAAGGTCGCGCTCGGCGGCGAGGAACACCCACAGACTCGGATTGAGACGGAAGTCGGGGTCGTCGGCGGCGATCTTCGCCTCGGCGAGGGCGGTCAGGCGCTCGACATAGTCCTGCCGCGCCGGCCAGTCGCATTGGTTGAGGAAGTTGAAGAAGTAGGAATAGCCATGCCGGTCGGGATTGGCGAAGTCGCGCTCGACCACGCGGCGAAGGTAGCGGAGGCCGAGATCGGCGGCCTGCAGGCTGACGAGCGCTTCGCCGGCCCGGTTCACCAGGTCCAGATTCTCGTCTCCCGCCGTCTCGGCGGCATCGGCATAGGCATCGATGGCGGCCGTCTTCTGGCCGTCCTCTCTCAATGCCTGGCCATGGAGAAAGGCGATCTGGGCGTTGTCGGGCCTGATCTTGCGAGCTGCCCCCAGCGCCATGGCCGCCAGCGCCGGCCGCTGCCTTTCGAGATGAGCCTGGCCCAGATGGACGAGCGCCGAGCGATCGCCGCGGCGCGCCTGTGCATCGACCAGCCGGCGGCCGACGTCCGCGTCCTCGGGATCGGCCGACGCCATCGTGTCGAGCAGCCGGATCGCCGGTTCGACCTCGCCGACCTCGATCAGGACATCGGCGAGCTCGGTCGCGAACCCCGCCCGCCGAAGGTTGAGCGTCGCCAGGAGCGGCCTGACCAGCTGCCGGGCCGCGTCGGCGGCGCCGGCGCGGCCGAGCGCCCGCGCCAGCGCCAGGACGATGGGCGGGCGGTCGTCGAGCCGAATCGCGCGTTCGAGCCAGGTGAGGGCGATGTCGTCCGGGCTTGCGGCGGCGAGGCCGGCCATCGCCTCGGTATCCGTCGGGTCGCGCCCGAGCGCGACGCGAAAGGCGCGTACGGTCCCGAGCATCCGCCAGGCGTCCAGGCGGTCCGGATCCGCCACGATCACGCCCGCGGCCACCGCGCGCATCACCGGCTCGCGCCCTGCCTTGGCCGCGCTCTGGGCGAAGGTCATCGCCGAGGAAGCGAGCCCGCGACGGGCCAGCGCCTCGCCGAGGACGCGAGCCGCATCGGTGTCGTCGGGATCGGCGGCGAGGCGCCGGCGGGCCAGCCCGACCGCGGCATCCGCCTCCCCGCGCACGAGGTGAAGGCGGGCGAGGCCGTCGAGCGCCATCCGGTGATCGCGCTCGGCGGCGAGAACCGCCTCGAAGCGGCGCAGCGCCTCGCCGGTGTCGCCGCGCTGCGCCAGCGCATCGGCGAACTCGGCCTCGAGGTCCCGGCTCCGGCCGAGGGCGAGCGACCGCGACAACCAGTCGGGATCGCCTTTCAGCGCGCGCGCCAGCAGCGTCAGCGCCACCGGATCCTGCGGCCGTTCGGCGGTCGCGGCCTTGAGCACCGGCCGGGCCTGGGCCGGCTTGCCGGTCGCGATCAGCACCTGTCCGAAGGCGAGCGCGAGGCCGGCATGCGTCGGCGCCGCCGAGCGGCCGATCCCGGTGACATCGCGGGCAGCGTCAAGGCGATCCTTGGCCAGCTCCTGCGTCGCCAGCGCCGCGACTTCGTCGAACCGGCCGGCGGTGGCGAGAAGGCGGGCCAGGGCCGGCGCGGCGTGCGGCGCGTCGTGGTCCAGCTCCAGCGCCACCCGATACCAGGCGACCGCGCCGTCCGCGGCCCCCAGCTTGGCCAGCACGCCGGCGAGCAGCACGGCCGCGCCGGGATGCTCGGGCTCCCGGTCGACGATACGCGTCAGGAAGCCGATCGCCGACCGCGAGTCGTTGAGCGCATCGGCGATCGCGCCGAGAACCAGCAGCGCGTCGGCGCGGTTCGGCTGGCGGTCCAGGACCTTCTGGCAGATCTCGGCGGCGGCCTTGTGGCGCCCGAGGCGACACAGCGCGCGGGCGTTTTCGAGCTCTGCGGCGGTGTCCATGCCTCAGCGAAGCTACACCACGACTCGCCCGAGGTCATCCGCTTGCGCCCTGGGGAACGGCTTCTATACTCCGCCGCAACTTGAGCGGCGCCAGGCGATTCGAATGACCAATACCGTTCCCGACGGATTTCGCGATCGCGTCGTCTGCGTCATGGGCCTCGGATATGTCGGACTGACGCTGGCGACCGTGATGGTCGAGGTCGGGTTCGAGGTCTGGGGCATCGAGATCCGCGAAGAGCTGGTCCGGCTGATGAAGGAGGGGAAGGCGCACTTCTCCGAACCCGGCATCACCGAGCGCTTAAGCCGCGCGGTCAGGAATGGCCGGCTCAAGATCTTCCCGAAGATTCCGAAGGATTGCCCGGCGACGGTCTGGATCATCACCGTCGGCACGCCGATGGGGCCGGGCGGCCGCGCCCGTATGGACATGGTCGAGAGCGTCTCGCGCGAGGTTGCCAGGAACATCAAGAACGACGATCTGGTGATCATGCGCTCGACCGTGAAGATCGGAACGACGCGCGAGCTGGTCCATCCGGTGCTCGCCGAGTCGGGCAAGCGCTTCGACCTCGCCTTCTGCCCGGAGCGGACCGTCGAGGGCCAGGCGCTCGAGGAGCTGCGCTGGCTGCCGAAGATCGTCGGCGGCGAGACCCTCGACGTCGCCGTCCGTGCTGGGCAGCTCTTCCAGTTCCTGACGCCGACGGTGGTCCGGGTATCCTCGGTCGAGACCGCCGAAATGGTGAAGCTGGTCGACAACTCGCAGCGCGACGTCCACTTCGCCTACTCGAACGAAGTCGCGCGGGTCTGCGATGCGATCGGCATCTCGGCCGCCGAGGTGATCCAGGCCGGCAAGCGCGGGTATCCGCGCACCAACCTGCCGCTTCCAGGTCCGGTCGGCGGACCGTGCCTGGAGAAGGACAGCTACATCCTCGCCGAGAGCGTCGAGCGCTACGGCATCAAGCCGGAAATGACGCTGGCCGCTCGCATGATCAATGAGCGCCAGCCCGACGAGGTGGTGGCCGCGATCAAGGAGCACGCGGCGCGTCTCGGCGGCCTGCCGGCGAAGCCCGTGGTGGCGATGCTCGGCATCGCCTTCAAAGGGCGCCCGCCGACCGACGACCTTCGCGGCACCACGGCGAAGCCTCTGCTGGCGAAGCTCAAGGAAGCCTTCCCCGGCGCCAGCTTCCGCGGCTTCGATGCGGTGGTTTCGGCGGCCGACCAGCGGGCCTTCGGCCTCGAGCCGATGGCGTCGCTGACCGACGTGCTCGACGGCGCGCATGTCGCGGTCATCCACAACAATCATCCGGTCTTCGCGTCGATGCCGCTCGAGAGCCTCGCCGACCGCATGGCGAGGCCGGGCATCGTCTACGACCTCTGGAACCACTTTGCGCGGAGCAGCGTCCTGATGCCCGAGGGCCGGATCTATGTCTGCCTCGGCAGCCACGGCACCGGCCGCGCGGCAGGCTCGTGAGCGGCCCCGTCCTCGTCACCGGCGGCACCGGCTTCCTCGGCGCCGCGCTCGTCCGTCGCCTGGTTTCGCTCGGCCGCAAGGTCCGCGTCCTCGACAACAACTGGCGCGGCAATCCCAGGCGCCTCGAGGGCGTGCTCGACAAGGTCGAGATGATCGAGGCCGACATCCGCAACGCCGCCGCCGTCATCGCCGCCGCCAAGGGCTGCGCCGGCGTCGTCCATATGGCCTCGGTCAACGGCACGGCGTATTTCTACTCGCAGCCGGAGCTGGTGCTCGATGTCGGCATCCGTGGCATCCTCGCGGTGGTCGATGCCTGCCGGGCCAACGGAATCGGCGACCTGGTGGTCGCCTCGTCGTCCGAGGTCTACCAGACCCCGCCCAAGGTCCCGACCGACGAGTCGGCGCCGCTGATCGTCCCCGACCCGCTGAACCCGCGCTATTCCTATGGCGGGCAGAAGCTGGCGAGCGAGCTGATCGCGCTCAATTACGGCCGCACCGGCTTCAAGCGCGTCGCCGTGTTCCGCCCGCACAACGTCTACGGCCCCGACATGGGCTTAGAGCATGTGGTGCCGGAGCTGGCTCTCCGCGCCGACGACGAGGTGAAGGCGCAGCCGTCGGGCAAGGTACGCTTTCCAATCCAGGGCGACGGCAAGCAGACCCGCGCCTTCATTCACGTTGAAGACTTCACCGCCGGCCTCGTCGGGGTGATCGACAAGGCCCCGCATCTCTCGATTACCCATATCGGCAATCCGGAAGAACTCACCATCGCGGACGTGGCGCGCCGGATCGTCGGCTGCTTCGGCCGCGAGGCGGATCTGGTGTTCGGAGAATCGCCGGCCGGGCAGACGCCGCGCCGCTCGCCGGACATCGGCAAGCTCCGGAAGTTGGGATTCGAGCCCAAGATTCCCTTTGCCGAAGGCATCGCCCCGGTGGTCGACTGGTACGTGAAGAATCGCCACCTGAAGCCCAAAGAAGCCAGATGACCCAGGCGCTGTCCCGTCCCGTCACCCGTTGCCAGATCTGCGGCGGCGAACGGCTGAAGTCGATCCTGTTCCTGGCCTATGTGGCGCCGGTCAACACGATGGCAAAGGTCGGCACGCGGGCGGAGGAGCAGCCGACCTTCCCGCTGGAGTGGCTGCGCTGCGAGGACTGCTCGCTGGTGCAGATCGGCACCGAGGTGAACGCGGATGTGCTGTTCCCGCCGTCCTATCCCTATCGCAGCGGCACCACCCGGATCTTGCGCGAGAACTTCGCCGAGCTGCAGCGAGAGGCGACGCCGATCGTGGGCCTCGGCCCCGAAGACCTGGTGGTCGATATCGGGTCGAACGACGGCACGCTGCTGTCGAACTTCCACAACGCCGGCAACAAGGTGCTCGGCATCGAGCCGTCGGGCGCCGGCGACGTCGCGAACGGGAAGGGCATCCGCACCTGGATCTCCTTCTTCGGCAAGGCGACCGCGGCGAAAGCGCGGAAGGAGGTCGGCGCCGCGAAGCTGATCACTGCCGCTAACGTCTTCGCCCATATCGGCGATGTTCACGGCGTGGTCGACGGCATCCTCGAGCTCCTGGGCCCGAAGGGCGTCTTCATCTCCGAGAACCACTATCTCGGCGACCTGATCCGCACGCTCCAGTACGACACGATCTATCACGAGCATCTCCGCTACTACTCGGTCGGCAGCCTGAACGAGCTGTTCGGCCGGCACGGCATGGAGATCTTCCACGTCCGCCGCATCCCGACCCATGGCGGATCGATCCGCGTCTACTCGGCCCGCAAGGGCGAGCGGAAGATCGAGTCGAGCGTGAGGGCCTTCCTCGATGAGGAACGCGAACAGGGCCTCCAGGACGGCAAGGTGTTCGACGAGTTCCGCCGTCGCGTGCGCCAGTCGAAGCTCGATCTGCATACGTTGATCGCCCCGATCAAGAAGGCCGGGCATCGCATCTACGGCATCGGCGCACCGAGCCGCGCCTCGACGCTGATCAACTATGTCGGGATCGATTCCGAGCTGATGGAGTGCGTGCTGGAAGTGCCCGGCTCGGACAAGCTCGACAAGTACATCCCCTCGACCCGGATCCCGGTGCTGGACGAGGCGAAGCTGCTCTCCGACCAGCCGGAATATGCGCTGTTCCTCTCCTGGCAGATCGGCGAGGAGCTGGCGCCGAAGCTGCGCGAGAAGGGCTTCAAGGGGATGTTCATCGTGCCGCTGCCGACCCCGCGGGTGCTGGAGGTCTAGATGGGCCGCCCGATCGCGATCGTCGGCGTCGACAAGGATCTGATCGATCTGATCCTCGAGATGCCCGGTTGGGATCTGGCCGGCGTGTTCGACATGCATCCGGCGGCCGACGCGCTCGGCGTGCCTCATCTCGGCGGCGACGATGCCTGGGGCGAGGTCAAGGCGCAGCGCCCCGATCTCGGCATCGTCCTTTCGATCGATCCGACCGGCCTCAAGTCGAAGCTCGTCCTTCATTACGGCCTGGACCGCCTGCAGACGGTGATCGCTCCTGGTGCGCATGTCGCACGGAGCGCCAAGCTCGGCGCCGGTTGCATCGTCCAGCGCGCCGCTCACGTCGGGCCGGATGCGGTGCTGGGCGTATCGGTCAAGATGAATGTCGGCGCCACGATCCATCATGACGGCAGGATCGGCGACTGCGTGACGCTGGCGCCCGGTTGCCGGATCCTCGGCAACGTCACGCTCGAAGACCGAGTCTATGTCGGCTCGCATGCCGTGATCCTGCCGCGGCTCAAGGTCGGCAAGGGCGCTACGATCGGGGCGGGAGCGGTGGTGGCATCCGACGTGCCGGAAGGCATGACGGTCGTCGGCGTGCCGGCGCGGCCGCTCGAACGTCGCCGAAAGCGGGAGCCGCTGCCGTGAACAGGCCGATCCCCTGGTTTTCCGTCGAGACCGGACCTGAGGAGACCGAGAAGGTCAATCAGGTCATCGCGTCCAACTACATCAACGACGGCAACGTCACGCGCGAGTTCGAGCGGCGTTGTGCCGAGGTGCTCGGCGTCAAGCATTGCGTCGGCGTCACCAGCGGCACCGTCGGCATCGCGCTCGGGCTGATGGCGGTCGGCATCGGTCCTGGCGACGAGGTGATCGTGCCGAACCTGACCTTCATCGCGACCGCCAATGCCGTCCGGCTGACCGGCGCCTCGGTCAGGCTGGTGGATGTCGAGCCGCGCCGCTTCACCCTCGACCTCGCCAAGACCGAGAAGGCGATCGGGCCGAAGACGCGGGCGATCGTGCCGGTCGACGTCAATGGCCGCGGCGCCGACTACATCGCGCTCGAGGCGCTCTGCGCCAGGCGCGGGCTCCAGCTGGTCTGCGATGCGGCCGAGGCCTTCGGCTCGCGCTTCCAGGGAAGGCCGCTCGGCAGCTTCGGCCGCGCGTCGGCCTTCTCCTTCTCCGCCAACAAGACCGTGACCACCGGCCAGGGCGGCATGGTCGCGACCAACGAGGACGCGGTCCACGACCGGCTCCGCGAGCTCAAGGACCAGGGACGCCGCCATCAGGGCACCGGCGGCAACGACCTCCATCCGGTGCTGGGCTTCAACTTCAAGCTGACCAACCTGCAGGCGGCCGTGGGCATGGCGCAGCTCGACCGGCTGGAGAAGCGGCTGGACGGGTTCCGCAAGCGGAACCGCTGGTACCAGCAGCTGCTCGGCGACTGCCCGGGCATCGTCCTGCCGGCGGTCGACGACAATGGCGGCGAGATCACGCAATGGACCGACGCGCTGATCGATCGCGCCGACGATGTGGAAAAGGCGCTGACATCGGAGAAGATCGGCAGCCGGCGCTTCTGGCTGCCGATCCACCGCCAGGACAGCTACCGCCTGGCGGATGACGGCTTCGAGGCCTCGATCGACGCCTCGGCGCGGGGCCTGTGGCTGCCCTCGCATTTCTCGCTGACCGAGGAAGAGGCCGAGCGCGCGGCCACGGTCATCCGCCGCGTGCTGACTGGGCAGGCATGACGGAGCAGCCGTCGGGCGGCGATCAGGTCAGTCGGATTTACGACTCGATCGTCGACGCGGCGAGGAAGCAGCGGGAGACGGGCAAGGCCGGCCTCGCCATCGGCCTGCTCGAGACGGTCATCCGGGCATTGCCGGGGCATGTCGATGCCCGCCACCAGATCGGGCTCGCGCTCGTTACCGAAGGCCAGGCCGACGGCCTGAAGGCGCTGGAAGGCGCGGTCGCCCTCGATCCGACCCATGCCGAACGTGTCGCCGATCTCGGCGAGGCGCGACTCGCCTTCGGCGAGGTCGATCTCGGATTCGCGAGCCTGAAGGCGATGGCGGCGCTGGCGCCCGATCGCGAGCGGCTGCTGGTCCGCTTCGCCCGCGAGCTCGGCCGGGCCAGGCGCTTTGCCGAAGCCGAGGCCTGGTTCCGGCGGATCCGTGCGCTTAACCCCGCCTTCGGCGAGGCGCATGTCGTTCGCGGCAAGATGCTGTACCGGAACGGCCGGCTGAAGGAGGCGATGGAGAGCTTCCATCGGGCAACCGCCGAGGATCCGTCGTGCACCGAGGCATTCGATGCACTTGCTGCGACGCTGGTCGAGGCCGGCGCGCCGCCGGAGCTGGTGCATCCGACGGCGCGGGTCGCGGCCGAGCGCAGCCCGCACCAGAAATCGGTCGTCATTCCGGTGGCGCAGTATCTCCGCGATATCGGCGAGGAAGCCGAGTCGATCAGGTTCGCGACGCCGCTGATCCGCCACCAGATGGCGGAGGCCGAGAAGGACGAGATCGGGCGGTTCGGCATTCGCATCCTCAACCCCGACGTCATGCTCGATCGCATCGGCGAGCTGGCGTTCCAGCTCGACCTCCACGTCAAGATGAAGCAGCTCGGCTGGTTGCCGCCCTGTCTCTCGGTGCTGCTCGCACCGGCAGATCGCATCGTCAACCGCTCCTTCCTCGACTACTGGCGCCGCTACGTGACGGTCGTCGAGGATCCGGGGCTGATCGCCAGGCTGAAGCCGCTCGCCGAGCGCATTCCGTTCAATCCGATCTATGTGCCGGTGCCCGACGGCCGGGCGATGTCGAAGAACCGCGCTTATTTCGCGGTCCAGCAGGAGTGGCAGCGGCAGGGCAGGGGCGCTCTGCTCGATCTGACCCGTCGCCATATGGAGCGGGGCCGCGACGAGCTGCGCCGCATGGGCGTGCCCGATGGCGGCTGGTTCGTCTGCGCCCATGCGCGCGAGCCCGGATACATGAAGGAGCGGGGGGCGACGTCCGAAATGGCGCGGAACGCGGACATCCGCGCCTATGTGCCGGCGATCGGGGAGATCACCGGGCGGCATGGATGGGTGATCCGGCTCGGCGATGCCAGCATGACGCCGCTGCCGAAGATGGAACGCGTCGTCGACTATGCGCTTTCCGGATTCAAGAGCGACTGGATGGATGTCTATCTCGCGGCCACCTGCCGCTTCGTCCTAGGTACCACGTCCGGGATCTCTCTGGTCGCCTCGACCTTCGGCGTCCCGATCTCGGCTGCAAACTTCTTCCCGGTCGGCGAACGCCTACACTCCAGCAAGGACGTCTTCATTCCCAAGCTGGTCAAGGAGCGCGCGGGCGGACGCGTCCTCACCTTCGATGAGTGCCTGGCGCTGCCGCTGGCGCTGACCTATGACGCACAACGCCTTCCGGAGATGGGTCTCGAGACAATCGACAGCGATCCCGAAGACATTCGGTCGCTGGCCATCGAGATGCTGGACCGGACCGGGGACTCCATCGTCTACAGCGAGGCGGAAGAGGCCCTGCAGCGGCACTGGGACCGGCTCGGCGAGCCTTATGCCACCGGCCATGTTGGCAGCCGGGTCGGGCGAGGTTTTCTGGCTCGCCACCGCCACCTGTTCCGATCGGCCTGAGCCGTGACGGGGCTGCATCAGGCGTCGCTGATCGAGGTCGCTCGCACGCACCGCGAAGTGGGCCGGCTGGCCGAGGCCGTGACGATCCTCGCCGCGATCGTAGCGTCCGCTCCCGGCAACGGACGGGCGCATCACCAGTTCGGCCTGGCGCTGGTTGCCGCCGAGAATCCTAGAGGCGTCGTCCATCTCGAAACCGCCGTTCGCCTCGAGCCGACGAACCCGGATCGGCAGGCCGACCTCGGCGATGCACGCGTCGTCCACGGAGACCCGGCGGCTGGCGTCGCGAGCCTCAGGGCGGCGCTCGTTCTGGCGCCGACCCGCGAGGATATCGTGCTTAGGCTAGGCAAGGGACTGTCCGGCGCCGGCGTCATGGCCGAGGGCGAGCGCTGGATGGTACGTGCCCTCGCGTATCGGCGCCCGTTCGCAGACGCGCATGTGGCGCGAGGCGCGCTTCTCCGCCGCGCTGGTGTCCTGCCCCCTGAATAGTGGTCCTCCCTGAAGTATGGTTTTTGACCAAGGAGGACGATGTCGATGGCAAGGAAGAGGCATACTGCGGAAGAGATCGTGACGAGACTGCGTCAGGTCGATGTGCTGACGGCACAAGGCCGGCCGGTCGCGGATGCGATCCG
>SXGS01146183.1_pt1 | contig 10161 bp, 9 predicted proteins | sample 3174681 | NCBI WGS metagenome assembly SXGS01 (sample SAMN11356861, study PRJNA531348) | freshwater metagenome | isolation source: freshwater sample F1-80 | place: China: Fuxian Lake, Yuxi | collected 2017-12-25
AGCATGAAATGCTTGTAGCCGCCCTTTTCCGCCATGATCGGATCCCACAGGATGCGGGACACGTTCCGCTTGATCGGGTTGCCGTCGAAATCGGTGAGCGTGACGCCTTCCGAGGTGATGACCGCCAGATCGCCGTCGTCGAGGAAGATGATGTCGCGGGTGTGCTGCAAGATGGCCGGCACGTCGGAGGCGAGGAAGTACTCGTTCTCTCCCAGGCCGATCACCACCGGAGGTCCGCTGCGCGCGCCGACGATCTTGCCAGGATCGGACTTGCACAGCACGCCCAGCGCGAACACGCCCCGGATTTCGGCCAGCGCTTTGCGCACCGCTTCCTCGAGGTTGCCGTCGAGGTGCATCTCGATCAGGTGGGCGATGACCTCGGTGTCGGTCTCCGAGATGAACCGGTGACCCTCCGACTCCAGCCGCTGTTTGAGCGAGAGGTAGTTCTCGACGATTCCGTTGTGCACCACCACCACGTCGCCCTTGGGGCCGCGATGAGGATGCGCGTTCTCCTCGGTCGGGCGGCCGTGAGTGGCCCAACGGGTATGGCCGACGCCAAACGTCCCGGAGACCGGCGTTTCTCGAACGGCCTCCTCGAGGTTCCGCAGTTTCCCCTCGGCGCGGCGGATCGACAGCGTCCGCTTCTCGTCGAGGACCGCCAAACCGGCGGAGTCATAGCCGCGATATTCGGGCCGCTTCAGACCGTCCAATATGATAGGGGCCGCGCTCTTGGTCCCCACGTAGCCTACGATGCCGCACATAGCGTTTTTATCGGGGGTTCACCCTAAGGACTTTAGTCGGTCCACTCCACCCGGTAATCTTCGATCACCGGATTGGCCAGGATGTCCCTCGCGATTTCCTCCAAGTCGATTCTGGCCCTGGCGGCGCTGGTCCCTTCCGCGAACGAAATCTCGAAGACCTTGCCCTGCCGGACATCGGTGATCTCCGGGTGTCCATGGCCGTTCAGGGCGGCCCGGATGGTCTGGCCCTGCGGATCGAGGATCGACTTTTTGAAGGAAACGGTGACGCGCGCTTTCATGCCAATAGTACTATTGTACGGTGAAACTGGTGATCCATCCTCCGGTGGAGGAATCCCGCCTGGAACGCATCCGCGCCGCCGCTGGGGGGATGCAGGTGGTCAATTGCGCCGAGGGCGCCGAAGCCGCCGCCGAAATCGCGGATGCGGAGGCTTTTTTCGGCAAGATGACGCCGGATTTGCTCGAGCGAGCGGGCAGGCTGGCGTGGATCCAGTCGCCCACGGCGAGCCTCGAGCACTACCTCTTCCCGGCGCTGGTGGCGCATCCGTGCCGGCTCAGCAATATGCGGGGGCTATTCTCGGACGTGATCGCCGATCACGTGATGGGCTACGTCATCTGCTTCGCGCGCAATCTGCATCTGTACGTGCGGCAGCAGATGGAGCGGCGCTGGGCTCCAGTAGGCGCGCCGGAGTTTCAGGTGAACTTTTCGGCGGGTCCCGGCGTGGTCAACCAGGTGGACCGGGCTCATTTGCATCTGGCGGACGCGACGATGGGAATCGTAGGCTATGGCGCGATCGGCCGCGAGGTGGCGCGGCGCGCGCAGGCTTTCGGGATGACGACGCTCGCCGTGGATCCTGTGCAAGAGGACGCGTGGCCGTTGGAACGGCTGGACGATTTGCTCGCGGCGAGCGACTTCGTGGTGGTCGCCGCGCCGCATACGCCGCGAACGGTGAAGATGTTCGCCGGCGAGCGGTTCGAGCGGATGAAGCGTTCGGCGTACTTCATCAACATCGGACGCGGCGCGATCGTCGACCTGGACTCGCTGGTGGAGGCGCTACGGGCGCGCACGATCGCCGGCGCCGCGCTCGATGTGTACGAGACCGAGCCGCTGCCGACGGACCATGCCTTGTGGGGCTTCCCCAACGCGATCCTGACGCCGCACGTGGCCGGCTATTCGGTGCGGGTGCCCGAGCGTCACCTCGAGGTTCTGCTCGACAACGTGGGGCGGTTCGCGCGCGGGGACGAGCCGGGCAATCTGGTGAACAAGGACGAGTGGTTTTGAGCGGAGCGCGAATCGCGGAGCGGCTGCGGCTGTTGTCGGACGAGGTTCCGGCGAAGTTTCTCGCCTTCGGGCCGGATGGTTGGACGGCCGTTCCGGGAAGCGGGTGGACGAAGCAGGAGATCCTGGGTCATCTGATCGACTCGGCGGTCAACAACCTGCATCGCTTCACGCGGGCGCAAGTGGAGCCGGAGCCATATCCGGTGGTGGCGTATCCGCAGGTGGACCTGGTCCGGATCAACCGGTACGCCGGACGTCCGGCAGAGCGCGCCGCCGCCCTCTGGCGGGAACTGAATCCGCAGATCGCCGGAGTCGTGGACGCCTTCGACAGCGCGGCCGAGGCGCGGCGGGTGACGCTGCCGGATGGCGCCGAGTCGACGCTCGGGTGGCTTGCGGCGGATTATCTCGATCACATGGAAGCGCACCTGCGGGACATGGGCCTGTAGCCTACCGGCCCGGTTCGCTGGCCGCGCCGGCCTGGTTGAGGATCACGATGTCGACGCGGCGGTTGCGCATGCGCGCCAGCGAGTCGCTGTTGTCGGCGACAGGTGCGTTGTCGGCGTGGCCGGCGATCGAGAACCGTTCGCGCGTCAGTTGGCAGCAATCGACCAGCACCTCCATCATCGCGATGGCGCGCGCGGCCGAGAGCTCCCAGTTGGAGCGGAAGCGAAGACTGTTGACCAGCGGCACCGAATCGGTGTGGCCTTCGAACCGCACCGGGTTCGGTACGGAGAGGATCGCCTGGGCGACCTTGGCGAGGGAACCGTAGGTCTCCGCCGGAATCGCATCGTCGCCGGAGGGGAAGAACGCGGCCTGCTGGAAGCTGACCACCAGGCCGCGCGCCTCCATGTTGACCTCGATCTTGCCTTCGGCGATGTCCTGTTCGAGCTCCTTGGTGAGGTAGACGAGCGAGGGAGTGAGCTCCATGTATTGGCTTTCGCGCTGAGCGGTCATCTTCTCGGCTCCGCCGGGACCGCGCATCTGCGCGTTGCCCTTGCCCTTGTCGTCAACCACGCCTCCGAGGATTCCGGCGATGGCGCTGGCAACCGGGCTCTGCTCGATGGCCTTCTTCATGCTTTCCTCGAGCCTCTGCGTCTTGCCGCGATCGGTCTGCGATGTGGCGAACATCACCACGAAGAAAGCGAACAGCAGGGTGATGAAGTCGGCGTAGGAGACGAGCCACCGCTCGTGGTTTTCATGGGCGGCGTGCTTTTTCCGGCGGGCCATCAGCCGCCCTTTGCCGCGGGCGCCGGCTTGGGATGGGTGAGGTAGGATTCGAGCTTGCTCTCGATCAGCTTGGGATTCATTCCCTCGACGATCGCGACCACCCCTTCGAGGATCATCTCCTTGATGCGCGACTGCCCTTGCGCCTTGGCTTTGATCTTGTTGGCGGCGGGCAGGAAGATCACGTTCGCCACCGCGACGCCGTAGACGGTGGCGACGAACGACACCGCGATGCCGTGGCCGACCTTGTCGATGTCGGACAGGTTCTTCATCACTTGGATGAGCCCCATCACGGCGCCGATGATCCCGATGGTGGGCGCGTAGCCGCCGGCCGCCTCGAACACCTTGGCCTCGGATTCGGCGTGATGTTCGTCCATGTCGATCTGCGTCTCGAGCATCTTGCGCAACTCTTGGATGTCGGTGCCGTCCACGGCGAGAGTGAGGGCCTTTTTCATGTAGGGATCGGCGGCGGCGGCCGCGTCCCGTTCGAGCGAGACGATGCCGGCTTTGCGGGCGCGGGTGGCAAAGCCGACCAGTTGCTCGATCACGGCGTGTTCGGACTCGGCGGTGTCGAACAACACCGCTCCCAGCCGCTTCATCGCGCCGAGAAACGTGGCGAGCGGCGTGTTGATCAATACCGCGCCGATCGTGCCGCCGAGCACGATGATGGCGGCGGTGAGTTGGGTGACGTCGGCGAGTTCGCCGCCTTCGAGGATCAGTCCACCGACGATCCCGGCGGCGGCCAAAACAAGGCCGCCGATCGTGGCGAAATCCGGGCGCTTGGAGGGAGTCTTGGGCTTGTCAGCCATCGGTTCGGGAGGGGGGCGAGTAGGGAGGATGGATCGTGCGGCGGAACTCGATGACCCGCTGGAGAATATCCTCGAGGGGCTCGAGGACGACGAATTTCTGCCCGGTGGTCATCGTCACCACGGTATCGGGTGTAATCTCGATGTGTTCGATAAGGTCGGAATTGATCACCAGGGGCTTCTGGTTGATTCGCGTCAGCCGGATCATCCCAGTTACTTATCGGTGGAGAGAGGGAGAAAAACGAGGGCGGGATTGCTCAAAAGGCGTCCGGTGAGGGACGATATGGTCCGCGGTGAGCATGGCGGCCGTGAACGAAAAGGGATCTCTCGAAGCAGCTTGGCTGGCAAGCATTCTCCTCGAGTCCCTTCACCCCTCCTCGGACCGGCCGCACGCGGAAATTCGTGTCACCGGCGACGTGCTCGACATGGTCGACGGGCTGGATGCGCGGCGGAGTTCGTTCGACCGCGGCGCGCAGGAACGCATCGAACTCCTCGCGTCGGTGGCCGCCCTGATCCGGCTCCGGTCGCATCGCGCCGCCCACCTCCAATTGCTCGATCACATGGCGCGCGGGTTGTTGGTACAATCCTGCCATGTGGCCTAAGTTCCTGCTTTTTGTTTCGGTTCCGTTACTCGCCCTGGCCCAGTCCGCGGACCGGCCCGTGCGCTCGGTCGTCGACCCCGGCGTCGTCACAACGCGCCAGGGGATCACGCCCGCCGGAGTCCCATCCATCTTCCAGGGACGAGTCCACGGAGTCGCCTTCGGCGCATCCTCGTCGGAAATCTGGGTGCTCAATGCATCGGCTATCTTCCGTTTGGATTGGCGCGCCAATAAAGTCCTCCATCGTATCCCCCTGGGGGGTACGGCCGGACTGCAAGGGATCGCTTACGACCCGGCATCGGGCAAGGTGTATATCTCGGGCACGGCGGGGAGTAAGAAGAGCGCCCGGCTAGCCGCCGTGGACGGTGGGACTATCTCCTCGATCTCCGAGGGCCTAGGGAGCCAGATCGCCGGCGCCATCGGCATCGCGCCCGGCAAGACCGCCGTCATGCCGCTGATCTTCGACAACAAGATCGTGGTGGCCGATCTCGGCGGAGGCGCCCCTCCCCGGACGATCCCCACCGGGATAGCGCCGTTCGGCGCGGCGGTGAGCGCGGACGGCTCCACTGCCTGGGTTACCAACTGGGGCGGCCGCAAGCCCACCGGGAAGGATCTCTCCTCTCCCACCGGTCTGGCGCCAGGCGCCGACAGGGTGAAGGTCGACGCGAGGGGCGTGGCGGCCGCGGGAACGGTGACGCGCATCGATCTGACCGGGGGTAGCGAGCCCGTCCAACTCACCGCGGGCCGCCATCCGACTGGAGTCGCCTGGGACGAACCGCGCAACCTGCTCTATGTGGCCAACACCAACGGCGACTCGATCACGGTGGCCGACACCAAGGCGAACCGCGTGGCGCGCACCATCGAGATCCAGCCGTTCGAGCGGCGGGTGACCGGAATTGCACCCACGGCGATCGCGATCTCGAAAGACGGCGCGAACTTGTGGGTGGCGTGCGGCGGCATCAACGCGGTGGCGCAAATCCAGGCGGGTTCGGGCAAGATCGAGGGCCTGATCCCGGCGGCGTGGTATCCCAACGCACTGTCGCTCAGTCCAGACGGGAGACAACTGGCGGTGGCGACTCTGCTCGGCGCGGGATCGGCATGGCGGGACGAGCCGGGCAAGCGGTACGTGCATTCCTACCGCGGATCGGTGCACGTTGTCGACCTGCCCGACGCGGCGCAACTGGCCGGCTACACCACGGCGGTAGGCGAGAATAACCGTCTGCGGGTGGGTCCACCGGTGGTGGAGACCGCGTCCGCCACTCGCGAATCGCTGCCAGTGCCGCGCCGCGCGGGCGATCCGTCGCCGGTCGAACACATCGTGTACATCGTCAAGGAGAACCGCACCTACGACCAGGTGTTCGGCGACGTTCCGAAGGGCAACGGCGATCCCTCGCTCGTCATGTTCGGAGAAGACGTCACTCCGAATCAGCACCGGCTGGCGGACCGCTACGTGTTGCTGGACAATTTCTACGCCACCGGCGGCAATAGCGCCGACGGGCACCAGTGGGTGACGCAGGCCAACGAGACCTCGTACACGTTGTGGCCCGGATATCAGGGGCGCAGCTATCCGTTCGACGGCACCGATCCGCTGGCGTACTCGTCGGGCGGCTTCATCTGGGATCTGGCGTTGGCGCGGAACAAGTCGGTCCGCGTGTTCGGCGAGTTCATTCCGCGCATGTCGGAGGAGCAGTCGTCTGGCCGGATGGATCTCATCCGGAGGTGGGAAGCGGGCGAGGACTTCTCCAACCGCTGGAGCGTCAGCGCGCACGTGGCGACGTTGAACAAGGTGCTCGCCACTAACTTCCCCGGATATACCAATGCCATTCCGGACGTGATCCGCGCCTCGATCATGAAGAAGGAGATCGCCGAATGGGAGGCCAAGGGTTCCATGCCGAACCTGTCGATCGTGCTGCTGCCCTCCGATCACACCTTCGGGACGACGCCGGGCACGTCGACGCCGGCCGCCATGGTCGCCGACAACGACTGGGCCGTGGGCCAGATCGTGGAGTCGCTATCGCACACGCGCTTCTGGAAAAAGATGACGATCTTCATCGTGGAAGACGACGCGCAGAACGGCGTCGATCATGTGGATGGGCACCGCACGGTGGCGTTGGCGATCGGCCCGTACGTACGGCGAGGCGCCGTCGACTCGACCTTCTACTCCCACCAGAGCATGTTGAAGACGATCGAACTGATCCTGGGGCTGCCGGCGATGTCGCTGTTCGACCTGATCGCCAACGACATGCGGGCCAGCTTCACCACCGAGCCGGACTTCACTCCCTACGACGCGGTGAAACCGAAGCAGTCCCTGCACGACGTGAACCCGGCACTGAAGGCGCTGCGCGGACCGGCGCGGGAAGCGGCGCGCGCGTCGGCGAGGATGCGGTGGGACGTGCCCGACGCGGCGCCATCGGACCGGTTGAACCGGATTCTCTGGCATTCCACGCGCGGCTGGGAGACGCCGTTTCCAGGCGTTCGGCAGGCGGTGTTCGCGCCGCTATCTCTCGATCTGGACGATGACGAACGGGAGGAGCGCGAGGAGAAGCGGCGGAAATGAGACCGGCGCTTCATGAGCGAAGCTGACCGAAGACGATCCGCGCGCGGCTGAAGGCTATGGCGACTGGCGGCTGGATCGACTGATGGCTGTCCCGGTGGACGTCAAGAACAAGTAGCTGCATCCCCTCGCCGCGCTGTGCGATGCTGGTGTGCCGTGAACGCCCTTCGCCGTATCTGGCCGCTGCTACTCGCCCTACCCGCGATCGCGCAGAAGCCAGCCATCCTGACGGACGCGGCCGAAGCTGGCCGCCTCGGGCGCGACTACCTCGAACTGACGCGCCGCTGGGGCAAGGATGCCGTCTTCACATCCGCCGAAACCACCGCCATGGAGCGCGGCCGGCAATACGAGAAGGAGATGACGGAGGGGCTGGACGATCCGCTCGGAAAGCGAATCCTGGCGCTCGGCGAACCCGATTTCGACAAGGCTGCCTCGTTCTATCCCGGCAAAATCCTCGACCGGACGGTGCTCGGCGGTTATTCCGATTCGCGGCGCCCGGGCCTTCCCGGCGACGGCGCCGACGACGAGTTCGCCGTCTGGTGGAACGGCGCGATGGGCGCGAACCTGATTCGCCACAAAGTGCCCGCCACCACGCTGCAAGTGGCGCACAATACCAACATCGCCTTCCGCGTGGGCGAAGCCGCGGAAATGTTCGGACGGGTACGCGCCGAGGGAACCGGGCTGCGCTACGAGGATGGGTATCTGCCGATCCTGCGCAACCGGTACCGCCACGGGGGCATCGTGTACGAAGCCACCTACGTGCACGCACCGCCGGACAACGCCTGGATCCGGGTGGAGTTGCGCAACGAAACGGACGCGCCGCTGACGGCGTTGCTGCACGAGGAGATCCGGCTGCTGCGCGGCGGTCCGGCGGACGCGGTGGGCGGCGAAGTGCGGGACGCGGTAAGCCGCACGGTGCTGGCGCACTCGGATCCGGCGGCGAAGTGGGACGCCACGCGCCAGCTTCTGACCCACTCGGTTCCGCTGCCCCCGGCCGGGCGTCGCGCGATCTACTTCAACGTGCCGTATCTGCCGGGTTCGGCCGCGGCGCTTCGGGCCTCGGACTTCCAGTCGCGCCACGCGGCCGAGCGCGCCTTCTGGCTGGAGTTGTTGGCCAAGGGGACGCGCATCGAGATCCCCGACGAGCGCATCGGCCGGATCTGGAAGGCGCTCCTGCTCCAGAACTTCGTACTCGCCGACGGGCCGCGGTTCACTTACGGCTCCGGCCTTCGATACAACGATTCCTACTATCCGGTGGAGAACGCTTTCGGCACGCACGTGTTCGCCATGTACGGCCACAAGGACTACGCGCTCGGGTTGTTGCCCTGGGCGTTCCGCGCGTCGGTGACGCCAGAGGCCGCCGGGCGGAAGTATCAGAACCGGCGAGCGCTGCCGATGCACCACATGCTGGCCCTGTGGAGGCTTACGGGCGACGCCTCGGTTTTCCACGCCTGGAAGCACGATCTGTATCGCATCGCGGAGGAGATCGTGGCCGAACGCCGCACCACGATGACGGGCCCAGACCTTCCCCGCCCGCTGCACTGGGGATGGCTGCCACCGGACAAACCGGGCGTGGACGTGATCGCCTCAACCCAAGCGGTTTACTGCCCGGCGCACAACATCACCAACTGCCAGGGCTTGCAGGATTTCGGCGAGTTCCTGCTGGCCACCGGTCTGGATCTGGACCGGGGCCGCCGCTATGTGGACGAAGCGCGGCTCTACCGGGCCGATCTGATGCGGTCGATGGAAGCGGCCGCTATCCGGCTGCCGGGCCGCCCGCCGTTCGTCGACCTGCAGACGCTCTACTTCCGCGAAACGCCGGACTACGGGCCCGATCCCTACGACCATATCGCGCTCGGGCGCGTGCAAGGCGCTTACTATCAGTACTGGGTGGACATGCAGTTACAGTTCCACTTCTTCAATCCAGACGACCCGGTGGGCAACTGGATCGCCGGCTACGTGCAGGCGCGCGGCGGCAAACTCGCCGGCATGACGCGCGCCCGAAAACGTCCGGGCGATGACAGCGGCTGGATCAACGCCGTCTACAACCACGCTTATCACAACTACCGCCTGCGGCAAGGGAAGGTGGAGGATTTTCTGCTGGGTTTCCACGGACGGCTCGCCTACGCGATGTCGCGCAACTTGTATGTGGCGAGCGAGGGATCGCCCATCACCGGCTACAACACGCGCGATGGAGGATTCGTCGACGCCGGTCTCACGTTCCCCAACTCGGCCGCGAACGCGGAAACGCTGAGCATGCTGCGAACCATGCTGCTGCACGAAGAGATGCGCGACAACCGGCCCACCGGCATCGTGCATCTGCTGCGCGGAGCGCCCCTCGCCTGGCGCGAACCCGGCAAGCGGATCGCCGTGGAACGCGCGCCCACGTTCCTGGGCGAAATCTCGTTCCGCGCCGAGGGAACTCCGGGCGGCGCGCGCGTCGAAATCTCCGGTCCGCACCCGGCCCTGCACGTGCATTTGCGCCGGCGGCTCGACAAGGTCCTGGTGGATGGCCGCGGGTGGCACGCGTTCGACGCCGCCGAAGGAGTGGTCCGCTTGCCAAAGGGCGGCGCGACGCGGATCGAGGCATACGGTCCGGTGCGATAGAATGACCGGTTCATGAAGATCACTCAGGTGGAAGCGCTCTATCTACGCCTTCCCGACGTCAAACAGCAGTGCGACTCCGGCCAGGACGCGCTCATCGTGCGAGTCCACACCGACGCGGGCATCAGCGGAATCGGCGAAGTGGACTCGGCGCCGATGGCCGTCAAGGCGGCGATCGAAGGGCCTTACTCGCACGCAATCACGGCGGGGCTCGGAAGCATCTTGGTGGGCGAGGACCCGTTCGAGACCGAGCGGCTTTGGCACAAGATGTACGACCGCAACATCTACGCGGGCCGTTCCGGCATCGGCTTCCACGCGATGAGCGGCATCGACATGG
>SXGS01294322.1_pt1 | contig 10161 bp, 9 predicted proteins | sample 3174681 | NCBI WGS metagenome assembly SXGS01 (sample SAMN11356861, study PRJNA531348) | freshwater metagenome | isolation source: freshwater sample F1-80 | place: China: Fuxian Lake, Yuxi | collected 2017-12-25
GACGCTGGTTAACGCCTATCTTTCCGGCAAGCCGCTACCAGCCGGCCCTGGAGGCAAGAAAGGCGGCAAGAAAGGTGAGCGCACCTCCAAAGACACGCTGCGCTTGCAGGAGGAGTTGTCGGAAAAGCTTGGCACCACGGTCACTATCCACCCGCAACGCAAGGGCGGCAAACTCATCATCGAATACGCCAGCAATGAACACCTGGATGATCTGCTCGGCCGCATACACTAGTCAAATTCTCTGAAACCGTTGGTGGGAGCGGTTCTCCTGCCGTGCACTGATTCCGGCAGGCACTTCGTCGATGCCGCAATTCAAGGGAGGGCAGTCATGGTTCATGTCATCGCCGTAATCACGGCCAAACCCGGCCAGCGCGAAACGGTTCTCGCGCACTTTCGTGCCAATACCCCGGCCGTACGCGCCGAAGATGGCTGCATCGAATACGGCGCCGCCGTGGATATCGATAACCCGCCGCCGTTCCAGACGCCGTGGGGGCCGGATACGTTCGTCGTGATCGAAAAGTGGGCCAGCATGGAAGCCTTGAAGGCGCATGCCGCTGCGCCGCACATGGCGGCTTACGGCGCGAAAACCAAGGAGCTGTTGGCCAGCCGCGTGATCCACATCATGCAGGACGCCTGACCAACCTTTTCCTGGTCGAGGCAGAGGTACGGATCAAATCGGGCAGAACGGGTCGGGCTGCGAGGGCCTCATGAAGGAACTGGAGACCAACGCCTTGTCGGCCATGGCCTGACGGCGTTTCATCAGGCCGGGCCAACGTGAATCGAGAAAGATCGTTGGTACAAGCGGCTCTCAGGGCATATCCCGGTGCGTCGCGCTACTCGATCTTCGCGCCCGAGGCCTGCACCATTTCCCTCCAGCGTGGTGCGTCGGCGGTGATCAGGGCGCGCGTCGCTTCCGCACTCTCGCTGATCGACAGCACCAGGCCGGAGCTCTTCAGGCGTGCCGCCAGCTCCGGCGTGGCGCTGCGCTTCACGCCTTCGCCGATCGCACGCACGGTCTCGGTATCCATCCCGGCCGGACCGGTAAGCGCGTTCCACGACTGCAGGTCGAGGTCGCCGATGCCCAGGTCGGCAAACTCGCCCAGACCGGGCACGTCGGGCAGCAGCGGACTGCGTTCGCGACTACCCACCGCCAGCGGTATCAGGCGGCCGGACGCAATCTGCGGCAGCAGTGCCGGCATGAAGTCGAACACCATATCGATCTGCCCGCCGAGCAGGTCGGCCAGCGCCGGCGCGCCACCGCGATAGGGCACATGAAGGATGTCGGCGCCGCTACGCTTGGCAATCGTCGCAATCAGCAGATGGGCGGGGCCGGCGTTTCCTGCCGACCCCTTGCTGAGTTTTTGCCCGGGCTTTTTTGCCCACTCGATCAGCGCGCGAAAGTTGTTCCAGCCGCGCTGTTTGGCGCGCTCCGCCGTCACGCAACAGAGCACGGTGGAGGTCACCAGACGCGCAATTGGCGTCAGGTCGCGTACCGGATCGTAGGGCGCCTTGGCCATCATCAGCGGCAACGCGGTAAAGAACGAAATGTTGAATACCCCCAGCACGGTGCCGTCGGCGGGTGCCTCTTTCACCGCCGCAATGCCGAGCAAGCCGTTGGCGCCACCGCGATTGTCGATCACGATGTTCTGCCTGGTCGTGCTGGTGTAAGCGTCTGCCCATGCGCGAGCGATCGCGTCACCCTGGCCACCGGGTGGAAAGGGCACGACCCAGCGCATCGGCCGGCTGCCGGAGAGCACCTGCGCGCGCGCCGCAAGCGGGGCGCACAGAGCGGTGGCGACAAGGCGGCGACGGCTGAGCATGAGAGGGTTCCGGGCTGGGTAATTTATAGTCACGATTATCGAAGTCACCCCACCCCGTGTCAATCAGGTTTGCCTCTCTGCCTACCCATGCCTTGACAGGAACTCGCCATGCCCAAACAAGCCATCTCGTCTGACCAAGTGTACAAACCCTCTCTGCCGTTCGCCCAGGCAACGCTTGCCGGCGGATTCCTGTTTGCCTGCTCCACCGGGCGCAACCTCGAGGGCAGGTTCGTGCAGGGCGACGTGCGCGCACAGACCCAGCAGGCCATCGACAACATCCGCGCGCTGGTCGAGCAGGCTGGCGGGACCCTGCGCGACGTGGTCAAGTGCACGGTATACGTGACCGATCGTGCCAACTGGGCGCCGATGAATGAGGTGTACTTCGCCAACTTCAGCCAGGACCCGCCCCATCGCGTGTCGTGCATTGTCAGCGGGCTGGGTGCGCCCGAGTGCCTGGTGGAGATCGATGCCACGGCGTTTCTCGGGGACAAGTAGGTACGCCTCATTCCGATCACGAGTGGCGCCGGCTGGGAGGCCCTCTCTATAAATCGCGGAGGCTATGTTGCCACGAGTGTTGGTGGGCAAGGCTCGCAGACACGTCTCGGTGAAAACCGTTGGTACATGCGGCTTTCAGGGCAGAGTAGAGTGCGCTCCACGCCGGGTCACCCGAAACTTCTCGCGGTAATCGTGTGGCGTCATGCCGGTGTGCTCGCGAAACAGGCGCCGGAATGAACTCATGTCGGCGTAGCCGACACGATCGACGATCTTTTCGGCTGCCAGATTGCCGGTGGAAAGCAATGATTTGGCCTCTTCGACGCGTGCTTTCTGCACGTAGGCCAGGGGCGTGAGCCCGGTGGCCTCACGAAAGCGGCGAATCAGGGTGCGGGTGCTGACGGCAGCGGCAGCGGCCATCTCTTCCAGTGCAATCGGTCCACCAAGATGGCTGCCAACCCAGGCTTGCGCCCGCGCCACGGCGGCATCGGCGGCAACCGGCCGGAAGTCGTGCACCATGTAGGGGGCCTGTGAGGAGCGGTTCGGGTCGATCAGCATGAAACGTGCAACCAGCGCGGCAAGATCCGGGCTGGTATGGCGTTCGATGATCTTCAGGGTGAGGTTGAAAAACGACGTCGCGGCACCGGCGCACCAGACGTTGCCGTCGGTGGTGACCAGTGCATCCAGCGCCAGGCGCACCAGCGGGTAGCGGCGCCGGAACGGCTCACCCAGCCACCAGCTGGTGGTGGCAATCCGATGGTCCAGCAGGCCGGCCTCGGCCAGCAGCACGGTGCCGCTGCAAATGCCCGCAATCAGCACGTCCTGCGCGTGCAATCTCCTCAGCAACTCCGTCTCGGCTGCCAGCGTCACACCCAGTTCCTTGAAGTTGCCGCGCGTGCTGGTATGCCAGATGCCTGGAATGATCAGCACATCCGGCTTGCGCGTGATACGTGAGGTGGAGAGCGCAAATCCCTGGCCGCTGGTCACGGTGCGACCGTCGGTGGTCACGATCTCGGTGGAAAAGCGCTTGCCTTCACCGGGCGTGGTGAGGTCAAGCAGGCTGTTGGCCACCGCGCAGAGCTCGATTGGACCGGTAACCGAGGATGCCATGCAGCCGTCGAACGCCAACACCGCGACGTGCACGGTCGGCAGGCCAGCCCCTGCGTGGACGGCGGATGTTGTCGTGTTGGTACCCGCCGAGGCGGCTTTGGCGGGCTGGCGGGGCGAGCGCGGGTTTGGCGGTTTTCGCATGATTGTTGTCAATACTGCCACTGCCGCGCGCTGCGTGTCAAGCCTATTGTTGCGGCACTGCACCAACCCGACCCGGAATGGCGCAGCTCGATACGAAGGAGTCCACCATGCACCCAAGCACCTTGCCCGTACCCTTCTTGCGTCGCGAATCACCGGCGCAATGGCTGTCGTTGCTTCCTCTTAGAAGCTTTTTCTCGCTGCCTTCGCGCCTCATGCCAACGCTGGCGGCGCCACTGTCGCGCAAGCTGTTCTGCTCACCGCGTGGCCTGCGGCATGTGGCGGCGGAAGTGGCGGCTGTGCCCCCGCATGAAACCATCACGCTGGCACACCGCGGACACCAGATTCGTGCCTACGGCTGGCGTCTCGATACTGGCCGGCCGCGCGTGCTGCTGGCGCACGGCTGGGCCGGACACGGATTGCAGTTTGCCGCGATGGTTGAACCGCTGGTAGAAGCCGGTTACGAGGTGGTTGCCTTTGATCAGCCTGCTCACGGTGCCAGTAGTGGCGATGCCGTTACCTTGCCCGAGTTCGCGCGCACGGTGCGCTATCTGGCCGAAACGCTCGGGCCGTTTCACGCGGTAATCGGCCACTCGCTGGGCGGCGCCGTCACTGCCTTTGCGCTCTCGCGTGGGCTGGTGGCCGCACGCGCCGTGCTGATCGCGGCACCGGCCAATGCCGAACTGGAGATCCAGCGCTTTGCCCACTTCCTGCGGATTCCGGAGCCGGTTCGCGCGCAGATGCAAAAGACCATCGAAGCAGACGAAGGCGTCCGTTTTGGCGAATTGCGTGCTGCCGCCGTCGCGCCGCAGATTGAAACACCGGTGCTGCTGGTGCACGACCAGCAGGATCGCGAGGTGTCAGCCGAGTGTGCGCTGGAGTATGCAGCAGGCTGGCGTGGCGCCAAGCTGCTGACCACACGGGGATTGGGTCATGTGCGGATTTTGCGTGACGCGGGCGTGATCGGGGAAGTGATTCGCTTCATAGGTGTCGGGCGAATCTGACCGGATCGATCCCGAATCTGAAAAAATCCTGGGGGGCATCCTGCCGGCGGCGGCGAAGACGTTTACCATTGTCGTTTGCCGCCGTTGCTTGTTGCAAATGGGGCACCAACCAGGAGACCTCCGCATGGGAACCACCATCACCTTTTCGCGCCCGGACGGGCAACAAGTCCAGGGCTACCTCGCCGAGCCGGCTGTTACTGCCGGCGCCCCCGCCGTCGTCGTGATTCAGGAATGGTGGGGCATGAATGACCAGATTCGCGGCGTAGCAGACCGCGTTGCAGCGGCCGGCTATCTTGCACTGGTGCCGGACTTGTATCGCGGCAAGTCGACCATCGAAGCCGAGGAAGCCCATCATTTGATGTCGGCGCTCAATTTTGGTGATGCGGCCTCGCAGGACATTCGCGGTGCCGTCCAGTATCTGAAAGGACGCAGCAGTAAAGTGGGCGTGACCGGTTTTTGCATGGGTGGTGCGCTGACAGTGCTGTCACTCACCATGGTGCCCGAAGCCGATGCCGGCGTGCCGTGGTATGGCCTGCCGCCGCTGGAATTTGTCGACGCTTCGAAGATCAAGGCACCGATGATGGCGCATTGGGCCACGCAGGATGGTGCGTTTCCGATCGATAGTGTCGACCCGCTGGAAGCAAAGCTGCGCGCGGCAGGGGTGGCCTATGAAGGACACCGCTATCTGGCCCAACACGGATTTGCCAATGAAACGGCGCAGGGACCGCGCCGCCTGCCGATTACCCAATACGATGCGGCCTGGGCGCAGATCGCCTGGGACCGCACCTTCCGTTTCTTCGGCAAGCACCTGGGCTAAGTTGATCACCGCATGACACCACCGCTGCTCGAAGGACTCACAGTTCTCGATTTCACCCGTGTGCTCGCGGGCCCTTACTGCACGCGGCTGATGGCCGACCTGGGTGCGCGCATCATCAAGATCGAGCGCCCGGGTGATGGCGACGATACGCGCGGTTTTTACCAGCAGCTGGAACCGGGACGCACCGACCAAAGCACTTACTTCGTCCGCTTCAATGCCGGTAAGGAGAGTGTGGCGATTGATCTGGCGCACCCGGAGGCGCGGGCAATCGCATTGGACCTTGCACGCAAGGCCGATATGGTGATCGAGAACTTTGTGCCGGGCGTGATGGCGCGGCACGGGCTGGATTACGCCGCCATTGCCGCCGTCAAACCTGACATCGTTTATTGCTCGATCTCCGGCTATGGCCAAACCGGGCCCTGGCGTGATCGTCCGGCGTTCGCCCACCTGGTCAATGCGGCCTCCGGTGCCATGGACCTGGATCGTCAGGGTGATCCGAACGCCCGCGTTGCTTACTTGCAGTCAGCCGATGCCTTGGCGGGTGTGCACGCGTTCGGTCTTGTGCTTGCGGCAGTACTGCGGCGCGAGCGCACCGGGCAGGGTGCGTATCTGGATGTACCGATGCTGCAGTCGCTTTGGGGTGCGGAAGATCTGGGCATCGCCGCGGCGCTTAACCAAGCACCGGTGATCAAGGGCCCGCGGGTGGGCATGGTGATCCACACCATCAAGGGGCGGCAAATCGCGGCGCAGTTCATCGGCTCCGGACCGACCTGGGATCGGATGCTGGCCGCGATGGGCAAGGACAGCCCGGCCAACGCCGAACGCTTTGCCACGCCACCGGGCCGGCGCGAACACTGGCCGGAACTGCGCCAGATCATTTGCAATTGGCTCGATGGCTTTGACTCGGTTGATGCCGCCGTGGCTGCACTGACTGCGGCCCGGGTCGCTTGCGCTCCGGTGCTGACCATCGAAGAGGTGATGGCCCATCCGCACATGGCCGAGCGGGAAGCGTTCAATACGGTGGCGCATCCCACCCATGGTGAAGTGCGCGTCACCGCGGCGCCGTTTCATGTGGATGCGAAACCGGTGCCTGCGCGTGGCCCGGCACCGTATCGCGCGGGAGAAGATACGCGCGCGGTGCTGGCAGAGTTACTTCGCTATTCAGCGGAGCGTATCGGGAAGCTGGCGCAGTCGGGCGCCATTGGTACACCCTGAACGCGCCCCTTAGCCATACCCTTTAGATGTCTGCGGCAATTCCTGTCCCCGTCGATGGCTGATCTTGTCGAATCCGGCCTTGGCGCGTGGCATGAAGGAGATTTATCGCTCGCGGAGAGGCTGTTCCGCCAGGCTTTGTCTTTAGACAAGAGTAGTGAAGCAGCGGTAGCGAACCTGGTAGCCGTTCTGACCGATCTGCATCGGCAACCCGGAGCGCTCGACGTTGCGCTCACGGCGCTAAAGCGCCATCCGCGCTCAACTGCAATCTTGTGCAACACCGGCATTCTTTATGCCACTGGCGGGGATCCGGGAACGGCGATCCGCTATTTTGACGAAGCGCTCGGCATCGATGCGGATTACATTCCGGCATCGCTCAACCGAACCAATGCGCTCCTGCATGCATGTGATTGGAGTGGCATCGAAAATCTACGTGCCCGCATCATTGCCCAGCATGCTGCCGGCCCGCAGCCCGCGGTGGCGGCTGGCTGGCAAGAACATGTTCTGCCCTACGGGGCGATTCAACTTTACCTGCCGGCAGCAATCCAGCTCGACGTTGCTGACTATCATGCAGACAAAATTGCGGCGGCATGGCCCAGAATGCGGCCAGTACAGCCGCGATTCCCCTCAGGGAAGATCAGGCTCGGGTACTTGTCGAGTGATTTTTATGAGCACGCCACGTCCTTTCTGGCATCCGAATACCTGTCCCGGCACGATGCTGATCAGTTTGAGGTGCATTGCTATTCGTTCGGGCCGCCTGATGACGGTGCCCATGCGCGCCAAATTCGGGCGTCGGCCCACATGTTTCACGATATTCGAAACCTGAGCCACACCGCAGCGGCACAATTGATTCGGGACGACCAGATCGATGTGCTGGTCGATCTGAAAGGACACACGGGCGGAGCGCGTCCGGAGATTGTCGCGCTTCACCCGGCCCCCATCACGGTCAATTTTCGCGGGCACCCCGGCACGTTGGGAGGGGCATTTGCCGATGCATTGATCGGCGACGAAGTCGTTACGCCGCAAAGTCATGCACCCCTATTCTCTGAGGCCCTGCTTCAGCTTCCGGGCTGCTACCAGCCCAATGGCAGTTTCATGCCGCTTGCGCCGGCACCGGAGCGTGCGAGCCTGAGCCTACCTGCCGACAAAATTGTGCTTTGTTGTTTCAATGCGCACTACAAGATCTCGCGGACGATGTTTGGAACATGGATGAATATATTGCGCCATAGTCCAGAGTCAGTAATGTGGTTGCTCAACAGTAGCGTAGCTTCCAGCCGCAATTTGGCCAACGCTGCTGAGGCCGCAGGCATCAGCCCCGATCGTATAGTGTTTGCCCCGTTTGTCGACCATGAGGCCCACCTGCAGCGGTTGCAAGCTGCGGACCTGTTTCTTGACACGGACGGCGTTTGTGCCCACACGCTCGCAAGCGACGCGCTGCGCGCTGGGGTGCCGATCATTGCCCTGCCCGGTGAGAGTTTTGCCTCGCGCGTTTCCGCTAGTTTGCTGACAACGGCGGGACTGCACGATCTCATATGCCACAGCATGGCCGAATACACCGGTCAGGCGTTGCACTATGCAAATGCTCCGCTTGCGTTGCAGGCGCTGCGTCAGCGCGTCAAGGAGGCAACGAAGCAGTCAACGCTGTTCGATCCGGCGCATTTCTGCCGGAAGTTTGAAACAGCTATCCGGGTGCTGGTAGCACAACGTCGGGATGCAAGGTGACGAGTGAAAAGATTCGATTGCATCCGTTTGGCCCCAGGTTGAACGCTATCTTGTGGAGGCATCTACTCACTGCGGCTTCAACCCCGCTTCGCGCGCAATCCGCCCAAAAATGTTGCTCCAGTCCATGTAACGCTTGCGCAGCTCATCCGGGGTGCTGGACTGGGCGACAGAACCGGTGCCTGCCAGCTTGTCGCGCAGGTCGGGTGAGGACAGTGCCGTCACCATGGTGCGGTTGAGAATGTCGACAATCTCGCGCGGCATGCCCGCTGGGCCCATGATGCTGCGCCAGGCCGGCATCTCGTAGTCGGGCAAGCCGGACTCCATCAGCGTCGGCACGTCGGGCAGCAGGCTCGAGCGCGCGCGCGAGGTTACCGCCATGATGCGCGCCTTGTCCTTCATTGAGACGGCATTGACGACGGCGGGAAAGTAATAGTCCAGTCGACCCGCGACCAGGTCGGTGAGTGCTTCCGGGGTGCCTTTGTAAGGCACTTCAAGGGCGTCGATGCCGGCCATGCTGTTGAACAGGCGCACGCTCCAGTAGGGGATCTGGCCCACTCCGATGGTGCCGTAGCTCAATTTGCCGGGCCGCGCTTTCGCATAGGCGATGAACTCCTGTACGGTGCGCACCGGCAGGGCGGGATTGGCGATGAACGACCATGGCACGGTTTCGATTAACGAGACCGGCGAAAAATCGCGCTGCAGGTCGTAGCCCATATTGGCGTTGACGTGATGTGCCCCCGCCATCGAGCCGCCCGCCAGCAGCAGGGTGTAACCATCGGGCGGTGCTTTGGCCACAAACGTCTGACCGATCATGCCACCGGCACCGGGGCGGTTGTCGATCACGAACTGCTGGCCGAGCAGCTCACTCATCTTGGCGGCCAGCATGCGCGCGGGGATGTCGTCACCTGCGCCGGCCGCGGAGGCAACGATGATCCGTACCGGCCGGTTGGGATAGGCCTGTTGGGCACGCGCTGCGAAAGGTGCGGCCAACGTGCCGGCCCCCAAAGCGAGGACAACTTTGCGGCGATTGTGGTTGTAAGGACGGTTCATCAGTTGTCTCCGGTAGGGTCAGATTTGTGCAAGGCGCGTCTCGACGATGCGGGCAAACACGCTGGCTCCCAACGCCAAGGCGCCGTCGTTGAAATCATAGGAGGGATTGTGCACCTCGCAGGCTCCCTCGCCAGCGCCATTGCCGATGTTGAAGTAACAGCCCGGTACCTTTTCGAGCATGAAGGAGAAATCTTCCGAGGCCACGATCAGGTTCGGATTGCGATTCACGTTCTTCTCGCCGACCACGGCTGCACACACTGAGGCGACAAACTCGGCTTGTGCGGCATCGTTTATCGTCGGCGCAAAAATCACCCGGAAGTCGACCTCGGCAGTTGCCCCGAACGCTTCTGCCGTGCCCTTGACGATGCGCAGCATGCGCTCTTCCACCAGCTTCATCACCTCGGGGGTGAAAGCGCGTACGGTGCCGGAAAGCTGCGCGGTTTGCGGGATCACGTTGTAGGCATCGCCGCCGTGGATCTTGGTGACCGACAACACCGCTGCGTCAACCGGGCGCACGTTGCGCGCGACAATGCTTTGCAGCGCAATTGCAATGTGGGAGGCCACCAGCACCGAATCCACACCGGTTTCGGGCCGTGCTCCATGCGCGCCGCGGCCGGTGACATGAATGTCGAAATAGGCGCCGCCGGCCATCATCGGACCGGCCCGCACCGCGAACTTGCCCAGCGGCAGGCCCGGCCGGTTATGCATGCCGAACACGTTATCGCAGGGGAACCGCTCGAACAATCCGTCGGCGATCATGGCGCGTGCGCCGCCGATGCCTTCTTCGGCGGGCTGA
>SXGS01318835.1_pt1 | contig 10159 bp, 8 predicted proteins | sample 3174681 | NCBI WGS metagenome assembly SXGS01 (sample SAMN11356861, study PRJNA531348) | freshwater metagenome | isolation source: freshwater sample F1-80 | place: China: Fuxian Lake, Yuxi | collected 2017-12-25
ACCAACAGGTCCGAAACATGCGCGCAGATCCCTGTCCCGCTCTTCAGCCGAAGGTCGCCACGAACTGTTCAAGATTTACTACACCCCAATGCGGACTCCTTGAAACCCATTGGGGTGGTAACACCGTTCGGCTCAAGTCATTTGGGAGAAATCGCCTTGTGACAGCAACACAGCGAACGGTTCTGAAACGATCAAAGCAGATTGCGAATGTGAACGCTGTGTAAAACTGAAGGAGGCAACAGCTTTAACCAAGCACCTCAAGTGCCAATTGCCAGGGATTATGTGGTCAGGAAAGTTCTCAAAGAGAAAGGCAATCTCCTTGGTAACCTATAGCGGGAGGATTATCGCCGACTTCGACCATATCGAAATGAGCCAGATGGCCGAGACGCGGTCAAAGTTGGCAACCTCGCCCCACGTAGAAGGAATGTTCACTTCCCCTACGGGAAGCGGAATCAAGGCCTTGTTTCGAGTTCCGAACTACCCGGACAAGCACGAAATGGCATTCGAGGCGTTAACTCGATACTGCCTGGAACTAACTGGGCTGACGATCGATCCGAGCGGAAAGGACGTTGCTCGGTTGTGCTTTGTGAGTCATGACGAGGAATCGTTCTATAACGAAAAGGCAACAGAGTTAGTACTCGAACACTATACACAGACACTCAGACATCCAGACTCTACGACACTTAAGACACCCACGACGCTTAAGACACTTACGACACCCATGAAGTATAATGAATGTGGAGTATTTACTAAAGCAGAGTCTAATGAGACGTCATGGTACGAATCGTGGCTTCACGAATACATCCCAGATACACCAAGCCAAACGAACAAGCTTCAATTCGAAATGTGTGGTAGGTTAATTGATCTTGAAAAGACCAGTGGACGCAAAAGGACACCCAAAGAACTTCGGCAACTGAACAAGGCTTGGTACGAAAAAACCCCAAAAGCATGCTTGAGCGAATCGGAGGAAACCTACCTCAAAGAACTCCCTCGTCGCTTAAGCCACCGCAAAATGGGGACTTCCGAGAATCCGGTAAATGCAGCATGGACTAGAATCCAATCTCAGCCGACTCCATTAGAAATTAGCGCATTGGATTTGCCAGAACATCTCAACAAGTTGGCAACTCTCTGCTTCGAGATTCAAAAGGCCATGCCAAATAAATCTTGGTCCTTGAGTACAAGACAAGTCGGACAGTTATTACAACTAACCCCAGGAGCGGCAAACAACCAATTGAGGCAGTTAGAGGGGTTTGGGACGATCAAGTGTATCAAACGTGGTGACGCAAAGCCTGGAGGGTTGGCGACTGAATACTCCTTCATGATTTCAGCGACAGCTTCCACTAATGCCACCTAGAGCCCTTTCCGCTCGATTGCGCCCCATTCTGGAGTCTCACCGAATAACCTGGAGCCAAAATGACGCCATGGATTCAAAAGTGATGGCGCGTCAAAAAGCTGTTCCGGGCATCTGACCCGTGCATGCCCAGACTGTGCGACACTTGCAAAATCCAGTGGACGGCCATCCTGGACGGACGACGCCGACCACTTTCCCAAGCGCGGAGGGTTCCCGGGCAGCACCCGAGCAGGCTCGCTGTAACGGGTTGCGACAGGCCATGAGCTAGCCGTGCTTTCCGTAAAGACTCGACGGCGTGTTTGGTTAAACTGGGCAGGCAAGTTTTACCACTCATGTGACCATGTTGCATGGATGACCCGCGCGGAGCAAGAGCAACCATGAAGCATGAAACATGCCAGCAACCAGACTAACAATTAGACGAGTGCCACTCATGGCTTGCTATAATGGCGCCACGCTAATAATCCCACCATCCCAACCCCAAGCAGTGTCCACGTTTCCGGTTCAGGCACAAGACTGAATCCAATCACATCAACGCCATCAACACCTCCGCTCCAATTTAAGAAGCTAATCGTCACCTCTTTCCCTGCAAACTGCGAGACGTTCATAGGGCCTGGATTCCCCACCGCAGTCAGTGTGCGAACCCCATCGCTTATCGCCAGTTCAATGGCAGTTCCTTGGAGTGAACTCATCGCCTTATATACGAAAGACCAACCCTTTCAAATATGCAGGAAACGTGATTCCTGCAAAGGGAATGAGATCCCTATCAATCTTCCGGCGTTCCCACTGAACATCTGTGAGAGCGGATTGGAGGCTGGAGCTTTCGTTGTCGAGTGTTTGACGTTGAGGAATAAATCGCGCCTCCAATTTCTTGGCCTCAATTTCAAGTGAACGACGTTCATTCTGAAATCGCTGATAGATTTCACTTTCTTGAGCGGCGACGGTTCTTTCAAACTCCGGTAATCGTTTTGATATGGCGATTTTCTTGAGGGCAAAGGTCTTCGCAACTTCGTCCAAAAGGCGTTGCTCCTCTCGAATCACAGTTTCAAATCGATTGTTAATTTCTGCCAAGAGACTCGCATGGATGTTGTTCATTCCATCTAGCTTTTGATCAAGTGTTAACAGTGTAGTCTTGAACGTGTCCCTAATCCTCTGTTCATCGTACGGCGGCAAGCTTTTTGGAACTTCTTCTAGAACTCGGGCTTTCAGGTCATGGCGCCAGTCTACTAGTGTTTTTCTTCGAGTAGCATTGATACCTAGAAGATATGGAAAAGCATGCGTGTTGTCGGGAATGTCTGCTGCCGTAATGATTCGATTACTAAGAAGCCTGTCCACCGTTACTGGACCAATCCCATCCAATGAGAGACAATATCGATCAACTCTATACTTTGAGAGTTTTTCCCTAAGGACTGCATTCTGAAGGTCCCTAAGCGCTCGCTCGATAGCTCCAGATTCTTCCGTCGGCAAACATTTACGCCGGTTGGCAATTTGATGTATTTCGGCGACGTGCTTCTGTTCAGCCAGCTTCAACTCTTCAACTTTTTTCTTTTTGTATGAGTCAATTCTACTTTGGTAGAGGGCTAGTTCCCTTTTTTCATCCAACCCCACAAGGCTCTGTTGTTTACTTATCGTTGTCCTATTTCGAGTAGACTCCTCTTCAAGTTGAGACAACGCCTGTTGTTCAAACAGCGTGATTCCACGATTCGAATCTTGCAACTTTTGAAATTCTGATTGCTCTTTGGTGGTAACGGCATGACGAAGCTGGGCAATTTCGCCTAGACGTGCCTGATACTGTTCGATCCGACCGTCTGCTGAACCAAGATCAGCACGCAACTTTGTTCGTTCTGCAAGTTCAGGAGCGGTCTTGAATCGATTCACAAGCACACTGGCGTAAGTTGCTACGGCAAAGCCAGACACTAGAAGCGAAACTAAAAGTGTTTCAGGAACCACGAATCCAGTGCCCATTAACATTAAGCATCCAGCAATCACTAAGTACGTAATGACCGTTTCGTGCAGTGGCGGGATTGATAGTGGTCGGGGAGTCGGATGTGGTAAGTGAGATTCGAGCCAATCGCCTCCAGGGCTGGGTGTGTCTATTTGTTTTACAGGAGCATTTGGGGTGATTGTATTCTTTTGAAATCCTTTAATCCAGTCGCTTCCGATTGGCGGAACGGGTGCGGGAGCGTCAAACTCCACCAAGGGAGGAATGGCCTGCAAGTTTGTGGATGAGACGAACGCCTTGAAGGCCTGAACTAACTGATCCAAGTCTGCAACATTTGATTGGGATAGGTCCCGAATCACCTGAGAAAATGCCGGTGAATCAAAATCCTCCTTCGAAAATAATATCCGATCATCACCAGCATCCTTGATTCGGTTCCAAATGGCCGGATTAGCTGCTAATCCTCGCAAGGAAATATAGATCACCCACGCCGAAAAATTATCAATATGAGGCCCAAAATCAAGCTGAGTGCGTGTGGGATGCTGATAGTTCCTGTGCCCAATCTCACGGCTTTCACTTCCTTGGAGTGCCGGCACAAACATGCCATCATAATCGATCAGCTTTAGTTCTCCGTCGACGACAAAGACGTTTCCGTGCTGAAGGTCGCCGTGAGCAACAGAATTTTGCCTGAGCGTTGCCATCATGGTCAGCCACTTGTCCGCCAAGCCGGAAAGTGCTGTCGGATTATGCAGATTGTTCTTAATGAAACCATCGAGCGTTTCCCCCTTTATCCATTCCATCTTGAGAATGGGATACCACTTACCAGCAACTAGGATGCCTTGCGCTTGGTACTCGAACCCCACTGCATAAGGGAGGTTAGCCGAATTCAGGCATGAACTGATTGCTTGATACCTGAGATTTTGGTCCTTGTATTCGTTCAGGAAACACTTAACCGCCCATTTTCGGGAGTTGCATTCGAATTGATAAACACTGGCAAATGCTCCATTATTCGACCAAGGTGTTCCCAGCGGAGTCAGATTCGGTTTGGCGCTCCGAAGTTCTGGATCGCTGAAAGCAAGGCCGGGATTCTGAACCGCAAGAAAATAATCTAGGCGATTGGGCCACGCCATATCCTAGAAAATTTGTATCCTCAACATTGTCGCATCATCGTGCTTTATACCGAAGCGTAGTCTTTGTGCTTCCACCCAATTTTGAAATGCAGACTCCGAATCAATTTTCAACAGAGGATCCCAAGGTAATTCCTCTACTTCCATCATTCGAAATATGCATCGTGCAACCATGTCCGTCACCAAAAAGAAGCTATCCTCAATCTGACATTGGCCCTCAACAGGGATTATTTCTCGCTCAATCTCACGGTTGGCTGATTCATTGCTGCAAATCAGATGTGGATTTGCATCTAAGCCACCGGAGCAGTTGAGAGGAGAAGAACAGAGGAATTTATTTCCTCTCAAGTGAAACAGGCAGCTATCACCGATGGCGGCGGAACTCCATCGCAAAGAAAAAGGCTCTGAGGATTTAATAATTCGAATCGTCAAAAGAGAGGCGAATGCACCCTGTAGGACTTTATGCTCCGCATACCATGGAAGGGGCTTCTCCATTGCCTTTTCAAGCCATCGTTCTTGAAGGGCATGGACTTCTTTTCGGAATGATACATGGTCCTTAGAAAACCCGGCCTTTCCAAAATGCTCCACAAGGAGCTTGGACCATGCACCTGAGAAAATGCTTTGTGTGGCACCATCCGAAATGGCTGCGGTGAACGATGAAAGGGAATCGTCCGCTTTCAGCGGCCAAAAGGAATCCTCATTCTCATCTGGCCGGTTCCCCATCTTTGGATAAGAGAACCCATCTGAATAAATGTGCATTGCTCATTTAACGCAGGTTGTCCCACCGGGTACCAATTTCAAGGAGTTGAATCACGGAAACGGGGTCAGCGTTGAACACAAATCCCGTTGAACCATCGCCAACTTTGATGCCGGTAGCTCGGGCTCGGCCTTTCATGCCCTCAGTCAACGGACTCGACATTTTGAAGAGCAGCTTAGCGTATTCATCAACCAGTGAATTCTCGCTTTCTGGGAACATGATGGGTTCGGATTTTTGAGAAGAAAGATGAACATTGAGCAGCAACAGATTTCCGTCATTGGTCGCCAACTTCTTCAAAGATTCCGCCGCCAGCATCGGATCGCCATCCGTTGACTCCCCATCCGTGACATTGATCACAACGGGTGGAAAGCTGTCACGGTGCGAAGCAACCCAACCGGATAAGATCGATTCAGCCTTGGAAAATGCTCCGCACATTGGCGTGCCTCCGTTGGCAACCGATTCGAACCAAACCGGAAATTTCACAGATTGGTTAACAAGTCCTCCCGCACCATCCTCAACTTTTCTGGTTTTCTCCTCAATCCGAGCGGGCATTTCGGCAATTTCGATGATTGTTGCCAAATCTTTCCCAGCCAAATTTCCACTGAACGCAGGCCCCAGCTTCGCTCCGTATCCAAGCACACCGACCGAAAAATAATTTTTTGGCCTGAAATCCACCGGGTCATTCGAGCAAACCAAAACCAAACCCTGCAAAAAATTATTGATGATCGTCGCCAACCCTTCACTTTTCTTTTTTCCTGCTTCTCCACCCCATGCGTCCGCCATCGAACCGGATTGGTCGATCAGAAAAAGAAAGCATGATGGATTTCCTCGGCGTATTTCTGCATTGTATGGCATAGTTCCTCAGTGATTTTGCCTCATCTTAATTTGGAACCTGCTGACCGCAAGACATTAAAGGGGAACTACCAGCAAGGGGCTCAGGATTGGAATTCTCTTCCGACTCTCCACGAAGCCTGAGATTTGGTTCCTGGGTAATCGTGATTTTATCCACCCTTTGGCTGGGTTCTGCCTTAGTCAAGACCGTTTTGAACCCATTATTGATAGGAAGGTGAGACGTCGCGGCCATCCGTGGGCCAAAGGACGCCGGGAAACGCCAAACCAGACGTTTCATGCCCGTTTTTGGACCTGGCGCGAGGGCGTCGCCCCGATTTCAGGGAAATCCTTCAATGCGGATGACATCGTCATAAACGCGCATTGGTTCGAAATCCCTTTGAAATAAGGAAATCGAATCCACCAAGGCCAACCGCACATCAGGAATTTTTGCGTTACCGCACCACTGCCACACCACCGAGGGTTTGGGCCCTGGGACGGTTGCGCGACCATTTTTTCACTTCTTATCTGATGCAACTTCTGGCCAACCTGAAAAACCTTTAGTAAGGATGGACCAATGAAGCCGATTACGGTCGAGTGCCTCGTCATAAACTGCTCGTCGGTGGAGCCACGGCGTCACTTCGGCTTTCTTGCCGCCAAGCCCCCGTTCATTATCAAAGTCTTGGAGACTGGCATGCTCGTAACCACAATTCCTAACCCCGAATCACAAGACAATCAGCGCTTGCGGGATACAGTCGGATCGAGTCGCTTCCCCTTCAGTCTGCTGCGCAGCGGGTCTCGCTGGCGGTTGAGCCCTTCTTCAAAGGATGGATCGCTCAGTTCAACCGTGGAGATTCTAATGCAAACACACCGTGGATACAAATAGGCTTGGAGGAATAATGGAAACTTACCTGATAATCGCATTGATGGCTCTGCTTCTTGGAGTCATGGGCATCATCGCCATGATGGAATGGCGGCGGCGAACAGAATTGGTGCAAGCCGATCAACTTCATCAAGCCCTCACCTCTTGCGTAGGATGGCTGCAAGCTATTCATTCAAGTGGGGAAGCGCAAATGGGTAAAGTTGCCGAGGCATTATCGCAACTCCGGACCACTGTTGAAACTGGAATAAAAATCAATTCAGAATCTTCCGCCTCACTTTCTAGCCAATCGCTTCGTTCCGTTGAGCAGGCTGTCGCTCGTTTGGAGACTGCAATACAACACCATCATAGGGCTAACGATGAAACCATGATTCGCGCGGCGGATAAACTTTCAGAGGCGTCTGCGGCGAGAGCGAACGAACTACTCTCCGAAGCAAAACATATTACCAAATGCATCCGCGATTTGCAGGCCAGCTTAGAAGCATCAACCAAATTCTAATCAGATAATTCGATGCCAGCGGTTTCCATTCTCTCCTATCTGAAGTACTTGCATGACGTGAACCGCAAGCTGATTCAGCGGGGTGGGATGGAGAGTGTTCTCTATAGGAAGCCGGTTAGTCGGCACCCGTATTATCATCAACTCGATCAGCCAGATTCCACTCGCCCTAAACATTGGCTAGTTGCATTGAGGCATATCCAAAACGCAGAGGCGCGTGGCCTTGCGCTGCGTCCGTTGATTGGTCTTGGGCTAGTCGTTGGACAGGGCGAAACATCAAAAGGAGCAAAACGTTTCAGCGCACCGCTCGCTCTTTGCAATGCCAAACTCATAGAAGATGATGAAAGACCAAACTTGGTAACGATGGAACCAGTTTGGGATTCTGTCACCCTCAACTACGACTTGCTCACAAACATGCTGGGGCAGATTCTGGACGACGAAATTGACGCGGATGCTCCCCCGCAAGTTGGTGTAGGTGGTGCAACTCTGGCTAGATTTACAGAAATTGAAAACGACCTCGAAAAACTTGCTACTGATTTGAACCCGGATGCTCGATTCACTCCAAAAGCTCTAGCGAATCTGATGAAATATATCCGCGACAACGTTTCGGAATTTCGCAACATCGCGATTTCCACAACTCCGTTCGACCATCGACTTCTTGAAGGACTAGTCCAAAAGAGTCCGGCTGTATTTTTCCCTCACCGATTTTTCTTTGTTGCGCCAGCAGTTGGTGAATTAACCACGGTGACAGCTTTGGCAACTCTAATTCGACAGATCGAAAGCCAGCCTCAAAATGCCATTTGAGAATCCTTTGCTTGCGAAATTGTTTGAAGGCGTTCTGGAAGGCCGGTCGGTGGACTTTGAGAAGGAAATGCTTCCACGCGATGAAGTCTTCAAGGCAATTGACTTGCTGCCGATTCCACTGTCTCGCCGCCAGCATGAAGCTGTGTTTCGGGCTTGGACAAATGAGGTTTCTTACATTCAAGGCCCACCCGGAACGGGAAAGTCACACACAATTACAGCAATCATGCTGGCCGCGTTGTTTCTGAAGAAGCGCGTGCTGCTGGTCTCACATAAGAAGCCAGCGATTGATGTAGTATTCGAAAAGTTGACAAAGGATTCATCCGGCCGCGACTCCATACTTGGTGCTGGCAGTGTTATCTACGCTTCAAATGAAAGTGCTCAACGCCAGCGGATGCGAGGTGAACTTCAATTGTGGCTCGCTAGGTGTGGAACATTGCATGGATCCTCCGAGCTTAAAGAATTTCGCCGCAAACGTGCACAGCACCATGAACGCGTTGATCAATTGAGGGCAGAGGTTGAGCAATTGGAGACTCAAATTAAAAAGGCTTTGGAATGGGAACGAGATTTTTACCATCGGCAGGAGCGGCTGAATCGCAATCGGAAGGCATACCGTGATCGATTTGGTGCGACAAGTTCAACAGATCCCAAGCTGTCACCTGCCGCAGATTCAGTTCGTGCGTTGGCGGTTCTAAAGGATGTTGAGCAATTCCTCGGGGATGATCTTCACGCCTCGGGTGGTCAAGTCCCACGTCACAAGATTCTTCATCTGCGACGCTTTTTCAACGCATGTGCAAATCAGTTTTTTGCCGAGCCCTCGCGCCTTGTGCCGAATCTCGCAGCTGTCAACTACCTCCGCGAACACCTTGAACTGACGGATGATTTTCAACGTGCTAGTGAATCTCTTGCAAATGTCATCCCGGATTATCTTTCCGAGGCGCGAAAGACATTGCGTCGAAAAAGTGAAGACTTGGGGAGGCAGCGTACCGAACTTGCGAAGGCTCAATTGGCTGCTCATGTTGTTGAAAATATAATAGAGAGTGAGGATAGCGTTCAGAAATTTCGTGGAATGATTCATAACACGAACGCCACGCTCATTGCGCAAAAGATGGAGGGGATTGATTTTCGACGTGTCATCGAAACGTTTCCTCTGTGGGTCGGCCAGATGCGGCATCTTGGCGAGTTTTTACCGTTTGAACCAAACTTGTTTGACTTGGTGATTGTGGACGAAGCATCGCAAGTGAACATTGCGGAAATAATTCCGGCCTTTTATCGCGGCGCGCGAATCTGCGTGGTCGGCGATGACAAACAGCTTGGACTCAACGCAGCCGGAGTGAATTTTGGATTTGGAGTGCAGTTTGAGGAACTTATCTGGAGTCGGCACTTTGCAAAATCTGGTGTGCTTTATGCGCAAGCCGAACAAAGTTCCTTGCTGGTTAGAAAACATTCAATCTTGGATTTCATTTCATCACTTGGTGACGGGCGGGTGCCAAAGACTACGCTCGACGAGCATTTCCGCAGCTACCCTCAACTTGCATCTTTTACCAGCGAGCAGTTTTACCACGCCGACGGGCGGTTGCGGCTGATGAAAGAAGTTCCGAAGAATCTTGGACTGGAGTGTTTCAATTGTATTGAAGTTGGCGGTGAGCGCGCTGCGGATGTTAAAGTCGTCCAGAATGAGGTGGACGAACTGATGAGATGGCTCAGAAGATTGATACGGGAGCGACTTTATGAGCACGAACCGGCTTTTAGAGCCCACGGCTTTACCAATGAACGCCCACCAACTCTTGGTGTCATCTCGTTTCTCCGGAATCAACGAGACGTAATTTTCGAGACTATTTCGAATGAGTTTTCGCCAACAGAAATTGATACTCACAGTTTGCTGGTTGGAACCCCGGAAGAGTTTCAAGGAAACGAACGTGACATTGTCTTTATCACGCTCGGCCTTACGGGTTCGGAAACAAGGGTGAACTAGTGGGAAGAACG
>SXGS01202434.1_pt1 | contig 10158 bp, 10 predicted proteins | sample 3174681 | NCBI WGS metagenome assembly SXGS01 (sample SAMN11356861, study PRJNA531348) | freshwater metagenome | isolation source: freshwater sample F1-80 | place: China: Fuxian Lake, Yuxi | collected 2017-12-25
GACTTCACCTTGCTGTTGGTTGTTTCTGCGTTGCCAGACTTCCCGCCAGCGGCGGGGCTGTTGCCCACATCGTCGATGGCTTGGAGGATTTTGGCCTCGCGCATTTCGCGACCTGCTTTGGCGGCGGCGTTGGTCGCGCTGGGGATGTACACGGCGATGCCATAGGTCCAAGCGTTGTCATCGTCGCTCCAAGTCTTGACCGGGGCGCCAGGCGGGATCTTGCCTTTCCGAGCGCTTTGGTAAACCTCGGTGGTTTGGCTCGTTGCGATATGTTGCTTGCGCTCTTCGTCAAGCTTTTTGAGTTCAGTCGCATTCGGAGTCGTGGGGTCTTTGGCGGTGATCTCTTCAAATTGCGATACGTCGTCTTGAAGCGACTCGCGGATGCCCAACTGCCATGACATTTGATCGCCGATGATTAGGCCGCAGAGCGAATCCACGGCGAAGGCGTCGGCTTTGCGGATCGCATCCAGATTCAAGCGAGCCTGGATCGCGGGGGTCTTGTCTTTGCCAACGACGGCCGAGCCAAATCCGATGAATGCCGTTTCGCCTGTTTTGGGAACTTCGATGATGCGACCGCCGATAGGCGGGACGAGTCCGTTGCGGACTTCATCCAACACTTCCTGGATGGCTTCGGCCAGAGTCGCCGCCTCAACACGATTGGGAGCAGGGCGTGCGAATTGGCCACGAGTCTTCGGACTGGTGTAAATGCTGACGAAAATCATGTTGCTGTCGGTGTCATCGTTGACCTCGTAGATGACAAAGCCTCGGAGCATGGCGTCGAGAGCCTGGTTGACTGTGTTCTCACTCTTGCTGGAGAGGTTGTTGAGGTTTTCCAAATCGGTGCTGACCGATGCGAGGGAGTCACGAACGGCGTTCTTGCCGTCGTTGTCCATGCCGTACAACTCGCGAGCCAGATTCTTCTTGGCCATCTGGAACGCCTTCACATACCCCTGTCGTTGAGAGATGCGACTGAGGATCACATTCTCGGAGACGGTGTAGGCCGACGCTCCAGTCGCGACAAAGCCGGTCTGCCCGTTGACAACGATCATTTGAGCGCCGACCGACGGGGACTCGTTCTTGTCGGCCGCTTTCTTGACCTCGGCCTTGTGATCCTCAAGTTCCTTTTCGTTGACATCGACGGCGGCGTTGATGGCGTCTTGGACGGTGGCGGCTTTGACGATGTGCTTCTTCTCGTCCACCTTCACGGCATCGGGTTGCTGCACGTCATCCTCGCCACCTTGGACGACCGGCACGAAGTCGAGGGCTGACGGCGCTTTCTTCTGTGCGAAGACCGACGCGCTCGTCGATCCCAAAAGCAGCAGCGTTCCAAAGAACACGAAGACATTTCTCATGGCACAACCTTTCGTTGGGGAGGAAGGAATTCACTTGTTTTGAAATCGTCGCAAAGCTTCGACAAACGCCACTTCCGCGAAGTCGTTCGCGGTATCCATTTCCAGAAGCAGCGCGACATCGCCGAGTTCCGTGAGGAAATCGACCGTCACTTGGTCGGCATCGAGTTCGCGGGCGCGGACGAGTGCCGCCAGCGACTTGTTCGGCTCGGCTTGGTGTTGAAAGCATTTCGCCACGTCCAACAACAATTTGGCGTTCTCCAGTTTTCGTTCGTCGAGATGTTGCCACACGATGAGCGCGTCGCCCCATTTGTCCTGTCGCATCAGGGCCCGGAGTCGTTGGTGCAAGGCATCGCGATAGCCGTGCTTCACCGCCGACAAATTCGCCTCGGTCAGCAGATGGGCAGTGAGCGCATCCCGCCGCGCGACCACATAACCGACGGCGAACTCACCCTGCGTTGCGGCCTCTTGGCGAGCATCTTGCACTCGCCCTTTCACCCGCAACTCGCTGGATGCCTTGAGCAGCGATTGCCGCAAGGCATCCACGTCCGTTAAGCCAGCGTCTCCATAGCGTTCGAGAACGACTTTGGTAATGAGCATTTCATGGATGGCAATCCCTTGCGCGGCGCTGAGTGTGATCGGAGTGGCCCGTTTCCGCAGACCACCTTTGGGGAGCGGACGCACGGCCGCTCCGAATAACAGGTCGTCATGCTCGCCGCCCCACTGTCGCAGTTGAGGCTGATTGCGAATTGTCGCCGTGATGGCTGCGCGAAGCGGTTCGTCCAAGGAACTCTCATCGAGCAGGCTCACCGCCGCATCCCCCGCTGACTGAGCGAGCGAAGGCATCGGCAGCTCCAGCCAGGTCGCTGCCACGATCAGCACGGTTAGTCCGTTGCGAAATGGAGTTTCGATTCTCATTTCCGTCGTCCAATCGTACTACGAGTATTCAACTTCTTGTCGGCATGCATGCATTGTTGCGCGACGCTCCGCGTCGCGATTCACGACGCGGAGCGTCGTGCCACATTGGTTGCGACTCCGCCGCGTCGTTTCACTGCCCGTTGACAAACACCTTCATGGAGCCGCGACCGTCAGGGAGCGGACTCAAGCTCCGAAACAACTCCGCTTCCTGACGGGCGCGGCTCCGACACTCGTTTCGGATCACGACGCTACTCCACCGCTTTGCCCGTGGCTGGCTTGTACGAGACTTCGCACTGGAACTTGGCGATTCGCTTCAATTCTTCCAGCGTCACTTTGAGCCGCTGAGTCATTCGCGCTTGCGGGTAGTAGCCGACCGAGAAACCGTATCGAGTGGTCTTCGCCGATAACGCATACGGCGACACATAGAGGTTGATCGTCTTTCGATACCGTTGATCCGAATGATCCTTTTGTTGCACCAGGGAATTCGTGATGGTCCCGTAACCGCCGCCGTCGCTGGATTCGCCTTTCAAATCGCGCACGATGAAATGCCGAAGGAATGGGTAAATTCCACCGTTGTAGGAGGAGTCGTAAGTTCCACGACGCCCGCAGAAGAGTTCGGATTCACCCTCCGTAATCAACTTGCCATCCGAATCGAGCGCGGACAGTTTCACGACCGTCTTGGCATCAGAGGGGCGATACACCCTCCGTAATTCGCGCGAACGCTCGTTGCCGTATGTGCCATCTAATTCGTGGTCTTCCGCATTCGGCATTTCGATTGCTCGAACGATGTCAATGGGGTCCGATTCGACGACGTAACAATTCCATTTCAACGTGGTATCAGTGGCGTTGTGGAAATGATTGACCCAGATGCACCATTGCGAAGTTGATGTCAGTGTCGGCCCGCCTAATGCTGGATGGCTCTTGTTCCAATACGAACTTTTGGAACCGTTCTGGTTTTTCTCCAACTCCGCCGTCAGCAACGTCGAGTCTTTTGCCACGGCCACTTTGGCGAGCACTGGTTCGAGACGTTTCACATAGGCCGCATAAGCTTCGCGGTCCACTTGGACGATGACCTGGGCCTTGACCTCAGACGCTTCCTTGTCGAATTGAGGCTCTCCGTCAATCGACGCGGTGAGCAACGTCGGTAGCTCGGCAAATTGCTTCTTGAGCAGCGCCGCCGCGTCTTTTTCCGCATCCAGCTTCGTGACCGCTTCGGCGAATAAGCCTTTGCCATCGACTTGTTTCACGGTGATGTTCGCCGCTTTGAGCTTCGCCACGACGCTGCGTTGCTCGACCTCGACTTTGATCTTGAGGTGAACCAAGCCCCCTTTGGTCTTTTCCGAAAGCGTCTCCCAACCCTTCTTGATGAAGCCGTCGCTGTAGGTCAGCACCTTGTCATCAATCAACTCGTCGTTCTTGATGAGCGTTTCGGAATCCACGACCAGACCGACCACCTCCCGCACCGCGCGACGGAAAGCATCCTTCTCGGCCTCCGACCGAGTGGTCCCCACGCCTTCGGCGATGACCTCTTTGGTTTTGAGATCAGCCCCCGTGGAAGCGGCTTTGCTGCTCCCCTTCTTCGTGCTCGGCGTGGTTTTCGTCGTCACCTTTTTCGGAGCAGATTCTTCGGCTGGCTCGCCGTGATCCGCGTCAACCGTCGTGTCAGCGGCTTGTTTCGCCGGGCCCGAGTTGTTTGTGTCCGAGGCCGCGATCTCTCGGTCGCCGTCATCCGAATCTTTCGGTTTCGATTTCCTGGGCGTCTCGTCGGCGACTTCACTGGTCGAGCCGTTGCCATCAGTCTCGGCGTTCGGTTCCGCCGCCTCGTCAACAATTTCTCCCAGCAAACGTGTCTGCTCGGCCTTGAACTGTGGAACGAGCTTGACGAACAGTCCTTCAGCGGGCGCGAACGATTCGACCGCGGATACAACTCCCAACGAGGGACTCAAGAATCCCAGAAAACAAGCGAACGCGGACAGCCAACTCCGCTGATCCGCAGCAATGGTTCTCTGCTTCCCGAACAGATAGCGGCTGCTGACGATCACCACCAACACCCCGAACAACAACGCGGACATCGCCAGAGCGATCACACACGATCCGACCATGAACTCAACGCCTATCTTCGGCTTGAGAAAGCTCAAAACGGGCATCAGCAGCAAGCCGAGAATCACTGCGAACAGGAACGGCAACGAACTGTGCGTGTGGGAGTAAGAACGCCAAACATACGAGAAGAATCCCAACGGCGCGGTCGATTCGCTGGCCTGCGGCGGAATCGAACTGCTGGAACTTGGCGGCATCGTGAATCGCGGCGGGTGCCCATTCGTGGGCCGAACGCTGGCGGTATTCGCCGTCACGGCAGCGACATCAAATGAGTGACTGCACTTGCCGCATTTGACTCGCTGAGCCGCCGCCTTGACCTTCAGCCGTGCGCCGCAACTGGTGCAAACCACGGCTTTCAATTCCTCAATCATGGCTGTCCCATCGAATGTTTGAATCGAACCGGCGACGTGCGGATAGTGAAATCGTTGGCACGCGAAACTTCAACCAGGTTGTGCGTTTTTTAGGACACTTCTCTTTGAAGCCGACAGGTGGGTCTGACTCATCAGCCGGAACGCGCTAGCGTCCGGTTTTTGAGCCAGAACCGGACGCTAGCGCGTTCCGGCTGATGCGCCATGGCCGCTCGCAAGAATTAGCCGAGTCGGCTTCTCAGTTATGCGAGGTCGAGGGCCAATTTGGGCCACGAGATTTGCAAAGAATCTTTTTTGGCCCACTTCTGCCGCCGCTGTCGCTTACCCATTCAGGGGATGCGGCAGTGCTGCGATGGCGATTGGTCCTTGATAGATTGGGCGAATCCTCAAGATTCGCCGTCAGGGACTCGTCATGCCGCAACCCTCAACCGTGGGGACCGACACCCAACTTCAAGGTTTGATTGACCGTGCTTTGGAAGGCGATTCGTCTTCGCATGACGCTCTGATGAACCATGCCTGCGACAGATTGTTGGGGCTGACGAGGAAGATGTTCTATCGCTACCCCGATCTGCACCGCTGGCAGCAAACAGACGACGTATTTCAGAATTCGATGATTCGGCTGCATCGGGCACTTGCCGCCGTTCCAGTTCGTTCGGTGCGGGACTTTTTCAACTTGGCCGCAAGGCAGATTCGATGGGAGTTGCTTGATCTCAAGAAGAGTTACTTTGGTCAGGAGGGTGACGGAGCCAATCATCACACGGACGGCCAACCCTCGGACGATGAAGGTGGCTCGCTGCACGACAGGGCTGAAGAGCCAGATGATCTCTCAGGCTGGAGTGAGTTCCATGCTCACGTTGAATCGCTGTCCGAAGACGAACAGGAAATCGTCAACTTGCTGTATTACGAGGGACTAACTCAGGACGAAGCAGCCAGAGTGCTGGGGATTTCTCATCGTACCCTCAAACGTCGTTGGCAGGCCGCAAAACTGAAGCTGCACGAGGTTCTCAACTGTGACCGACAAGGATGATGAACTCCTGGCTGATCTCCTGGTGCGATGGGAGGAATTGCGTGAGCAAGGCCAGGACGTTTCCGCCTTGGAACTGTGCCAAGATTGTCCGCATCTCGCTGATGAACTGGCTCGACGCATCAACGCATTGGAAGTGATCTCTTGGTTGGACAAGCCGATTGAAGTCGCCGAATCCAACAGCGATGTCGAGCACACGGCCAGCAATCACGAGCCTCGCACATTGGCAGGTCGCTATCGCCTGGATGACCTGATAGCCGAAGGTGGGTTTGCTCAAGTCTGGCGAGGATACGACCTGGAGCTTCATCGCTCAGTCGCCGTCAAAGTGCCTAAGCCCAGCCGTCTGGATTCAGCGGACGCATTCATGGCTGAAGCTCGCCGAGTCGCACGTTTGAAGCATCCTGGGATCGTGCCCGTGTTCGATGTGGGACTGGAAGGCAATTTCTGTTTCATCGTCTCGGAGTTCATCGAAGGTGGCAGCTTGAGCGAACATCTCGCCAAGAAGCCGCTGACTCCACAGCAAGCGACTCGGTGGGTGGCCGAGATCGCCGAGGCTCTGCAATACGCTCATGTCAACGGCGTCGTGCATCGGGACATCAAGCCCGCCAACATCTTGATTGACCATCACGGTCGGGCACTGCTGGCTGATTTTGGCATCGCTCAGTCAGCCACGAAGACTGGAAAGTTCGCACCGTCCATCGGCACGTTGCGGTATATGTCGCCTGAGCAGCTTGAGGGAAAGCCCGTCGATGCTCGCTCGGACATTTACAGCCTGGGCATCGTGCTGCACGAACTCCTGACGAACAAACTGCCGTACTCTTCGACTGAGCCAAATATCTTGCGTCACGAGATCGTTGCCGGAGCCAAGATCGGCGCAGTCAATCTGCCGTCTGAGTTGAAGCGAGTTTGCCTCAAAGCTCTCGAACGTGATCCATCCGCTCGTTACTCATCGGCTGCTGAGTTGGCGACTGATCTGCGCCAATATCTTTCGACTGGCTCATCGACTCAGTGGAAGCTGCTTGCGGGAGTCGTGGTGATCCTGCTGGTCGTGGGCATGGCAGCTTGGTGGCCGAAAGCTGAACCAAAGGTCGAACGGAAATCTGAGCCGACAACCATCAGTCCAAGGAGCGAAGAGAAATCAGTCGTCGAGAAACCACCCCCGCTCGACCTTGAACAAGCACTGGCGATGGGCAGAAGGCACTTCGATCAAAACCACTTCGACTTAGCGGCAGAGCTTTATACTCAGGCGATTGATCTCGATTCCAACTGTGCCGAGGCGTTCGACAAGCTGGGAGCCTGCAAATTCAACGGTCGCGAATTCAAACCGAGTCTGGCCGATTTCGATAAAGCCATCGCCCTCGATCCGAAGAACGCAGAATTCTTCAAGCATCGAGCACTGGCCTACGCCAACCTGCGGCAGTTCGACCTCGCCATTTTCGACTGCGAACGAGCACTTGAATTGAAACCCGTTGAGCCTGCGCCGTACCAAGACCTGCTGGCCAAGATTCTTTCTAATCGTGCCGCTGGCCATGAAAAGGCTGGGCGGTATGCCGAAGCCGCTGCCGACATGACCAAAGCCCTGAAATATCTCCCCAACGCTCCGAACTTTTTTCACCAACGAGCCAGTTGTTATTTCAACATGAAGCAGTTCGAGAAAGCCGCCACCGATTTCACCAAAGCCATCGAATTGGAGCCGAAGAAAGCCAGCCATTATTTAAACCGTGGCCGATGCTGGGAGCAGTTGGGCAAAGATGCGGAAGCTGCTGCCGACTTCGAGAAGGCCAAGAGCTTGGAGAAGTGAATCTCTGATTCAATCCGCTGCCTTGCCGTCATTTGAGATTGTCAGTCCAATCTAAACCATCAACCAACGTCTTTGAGATTGCCCGGATGACCCTGCAAAGAGTGACCAACGATGCCCTCGTCGCCTGAATTCATCTACGGTGACGGAACACTTTCAGACACGTTCGTCATTGACCTGAAAAAGAGAAAGCCACAGTTCCATTTTAGAAGCGAAAGAATGCTGGATGTGTAGAAGTCCTCCGTGCCAGACAAAACCTATTTGAACATAAAGGATGTGCCTGCATACCTTGCCAGACTCGCAAAAAGCAGCGGCAGTGCCTCACGGTCGTCTGAGGCAAGATCGGCATCTGCAAAGTCCCAGTATGACAGAGGCTTTGCTGAAGGGCTTTCAAACGGTCAAAGCAGCATGAAGCAGTTCAGCAACTTATCGGGGACTGACGCAAAACGACAGGTGTTGTCTGCAATGAGAGATGTGCTGGCGACATTCAAGAATATCTATGAAGCCAAAGCCAACAACGGTGGATCGCCTGATGATGTGGAGTTCAGCAGAGGGCGTCTCGAAGGGTTCCAAAATGCAATTCAAGACACAGGGCTTCAGTAACTTTTAGCAACTCGATAGGCCGTTTCAGTCAATCGACTGCCGCCACCAGCCGCTCAAATTCAGCCACGTCGAAAGGCAGTCGTTGCTCGTGCTCATCAGATCGCCATTCGAGATTGGGCAGTCCCACTGACTTCGCAATCACTTTGAGCAACTTCTTCGATGGTCGCTCCCCGTGATAGGCCACTGCTTCGTGTCGTGCTGGTCAATTTCGTCTCCCAACCAAAATTTTTACTGGCCAAAACAACAACACCCCGCCGCATTTTTTTGGAATCTGCCTCTCAGAACTTTTTCCAGCCCTCATCGAAAAGAAGAGAACCGACATGGGGGCAGGGGGTGGGGGTACTCTTCAAACAGTTCCAAGTTTTTTGGTTTGAATTGTTTCATTTTCATTTTTGAAACAAGCGTTGGGCGACTTTGGGGATCACGCACGAGCGGCTTCACAAAATCAGGTCATTCAAAGGTCGTCTTTCCCTCGGCCGACTTTTGGGGCGGCAACTTCACTTCGTCCTGAGATGCGTCTCGCTCGGCGAAGTAGACCTCATCAACGGCCTGCACAAGCGGGCTGATCTCATTCCTCGGCAATGCCTCGGTGCGATCACGCTTCCTCGAATCAATCGGCGTTCATCAAAAGGGTACAGTCTCTTTGGGATCGGGTTCAGTTTTGATCGACAGGACGAACGGGTTGCCTTCAAATCGTCCGCTGATCTTCACGCACGGTTTTGATTCCTCGTAGCGGCTTTCGATGCTGAGCATTTCGTATTCGACTTCGGACTCCATCAGGAAGCGGGACAAGTTGAAGTTGAAGTTGAAGGAACAAACGTAATTCAGGCCATCAAACTCTGTGACACTTGGCGAAGCACTGCACAACCAAATGCCCAGTTGCGTTTGATAGAAGTCAAAGTCGATCTGATTGCAGTCGCCAAGATAATGCCAATGTTTTTCCACGAGGCTCCGCAGCTTGGCTTCGTCAAACGTCATCAAAGACTCCTGGGTTACGATTCACTTTGTTCTTCAAACGGACGGACTTCTTCAGCAATCGTGTCCACGATCTCCATGATCGGGGTGAATGGCGTCGGCCCCAGACAAATCCATAAGGCAAACGGCTCGCCATTGAGTTTGCCTTTGACGCTCGTGTAGGGAGTCAACACGTTGCAACTTCTGCAAACAGAGGCCGTCGTCGTGGATTCGATCTCGATCTCAGGCTCGGACGCAAAGGCGGACACATCGAACAGGAAACCAGTCCACACTTTTTTGCCGTCAAGCTCACCACCAAAGACCTGCTGAAAAACGGGCGAGGCTTGGCATTGGATCATTCCCGTGTCTGGATCGTGCTCGACACACCAGCGGACTTGGACGGCGGCTCCGTGATGCTGCCAGTGCTTCAAGACCAATCGGTGCAGCGTGTCTTCGATGTCGTTCATCTCTGAAATCTCCAGCGTTGCACATCGCCACGCAGCCCACGACTCACTTTTGCTGCTCGACTTCAATTGGTCGGACCTGCTTCGTCACGGTGTCGTAGGTCTCCAATGGCGGGCTGCCAGGAATCGGTGCCAAGTGGAGAAACAAATCAAACGACTCGCCGTTGAGCGTGCCTTTGATTCCAACAAACGGCGTGTCAAAGTCGCAATGTGGGCCAACGGATGAAGCCTTGATGACTTCGATCTCAAGTCCAAACTCTTCCCCGAAGCCGTTGAAGTCAAAAGTGAATCCCGTCCAACAAACCGTGCCGTCTTGCGAGCCGGCATAAACCTCTTGCAAGACAGGTGCAGCATGACACAGGAGCGTGTCTCCTTCGGGCATGAACTTTGTGTGCCAAAATATCTGGCCGCAAACGCTGTGATGTTGCCAATGACGCTCGACGATTAGTTCTACTGTCCGTTGGTCTTTATCGAATCTAAGTTTTTGTGGGACAGTCTCTTCAGGGTTTTATTGAACCAGGAGGGGAGTTTGCCATGGACGGGCGTTTTGAGGTTCGGCGTGCGGAGTTGTTGGCACAGGCAC
>SXGS01584977.1_pt1 | contig 10158 bp, 16 predicted proteins | sample 3174681 | NCBI WGS metagenome assembly SXGS01 (sample SAMN11356861, study PRJNA531348) | freshwater metagenome | isolation source: freshwater sample F1-80 | place: China: Fuxian Lake, Yuxi | collected 2017-12-25
AACCTGCAACCAGACCGTTATGTGCGGTGTGGCGCTAGCCTGCCGCGTAGAGGGGAACCTCCGACAGGCACCCCGCCCGGAACCGCTATTTCCCCCCGTCTACCCCTCGTTCCGGTTCCGGTGCGGTTCCGGGACCGAAACCCTGTTCAGGCGGCTTTGGCCCCCTCCCGGGCCCGAGCCGCGAGGCGCTTCACCCGATGCCGGCGCGCGACCGCGAGATCGGCGTCCCGGTTGTAGTGCACCGAAAACACGTCGTGGAGCTCCGCCTCCGCCCGCGCCCGCTTCCGGCCGCCGGCGATCCCTGCCTGGAAGTTGGCCGTCCAGTGCCCGTAGGTCTCCAGCAGGATGCGCTCGCTCATCCCGAGGTAGTTCGCTGCGTCCCAGGACTTCACGCCTCGCTGCAGCAGCCAGGTCGCGCAGGTGTGCCGGAGCATGTGCGGCGAGCCGGTCAGGCCGGCCGCGGCGAGGGCTACGCCGAACCCCTTGTTGACCTGGACGACGGGCTGGCCGCGGAACTCGACTACGAACTCCTTCGACAGGCCGAGCCGCTTCCACCGGCGGATATGGGCGAGGAGCCGGTCTGGCAGCCGGACCGGCGGCTGCCTCTTGTTCGTGGCCTCCTTGCCGACGGCGAGCCGATGGAATGTCCCGGTGTCGAGGTCGAGCCAGGAGCGCCCCGGCAGGGGTTCGAACGCCGCCGTCGCGATCGCGCCGGCCCGGGTGCCGGTATAGATCCCGAGCAGCGTGAACCGGGTCAGGTGGACCTGAGGCCGCTTGCGGGACGCGACCTTCTCGCCGGCCCGGGCGGGCGAATCCTTCCGAACCGTCATGACCTCGCGGCAGCGCCACATCTGCAGGAGCAGGCGGGCGGCCTCGTGGCGCTCCAGGTGCACTTCCTTCGGCTTGCTCTTCGGCGGCAGCGGCACCTCGACCACCTCCCGGTGGTAGCCGCGGCCCCTGTGCCAGTTGATGGCGGCGCGCAGGTCCTCCAGCTCGCGCCGGGCGCCCTGAGGCGAGACCATGCGGGCGGGGTTGCCGGTCTGCTTCGGCCTGGCCGACTTCCAGGCCTGCGCGGTGCGCCACTCCACGTATTCGTCGACGGCGTCCCCGTCGACCTCGGCCAGGGTCTTGCCCGCCCAGAACTCGCCGAGCTGGACGAGGCGCTGCCCCGTCTTCTCCGCCGTCGCGAGCTTCGGCACGACCTTCTCGCCCCACAGGAGGAGGACGTCGAGTACCTGCACGTCGGATGCGGCACGCCCCTTCTGGACCGTGGGCCGGTGCTTGGCCGTGATGTAGCCGGCGAGGGCTTGCTGCGCGCGCGCGCTCTCGGCCGCGTTGAAGGCTACAGCTTCGTCCTTCTCGGTGCCTTCAAGCCCGCGGACATCGCGCGCAAGGCATCCAGTGGGCTTCCGGACGCCGCCGTTGTCCTTGACGTACCACTGCGCGAGCCGCTCGACGCCGCCGTCCTTGTTGTGCTCGGCCGGCCTGAGCCAGAGCCGGGGTCCTGAGTTCCTGCGCGGCATGCTTCCCGCCACTCCCTGATGATCCGCCTCGTCACGACGATCGACCGCCCGTGCCGCTCCGGTTTCAGATCCCCACGGTCGATCGCCTCACGGAGCTGGCGCTCGGTCAGGAGGGGGTAAGTCCCGAAGAACGGGTCGACGCCGCAGAGCTCGGGCAGCCAGATCGCGGTCGCCAGGTTGAGCGGTGTTTCCTCGGTCGCGTGAGCGGCAAGCTCGCGCTCGACGAAGACCTCGGCAACGATGAGCTGGTATTCGGGCATGCACCTAAGCTTCGATATTCGCCTGAACCGGTCAACGGCGTTCGGCTGAAGTTCGAGTGCTGAGGTAAACGTCGTTCCCCTGGCGATCCCTGGACGCGGACCCATCGGCCAGGGATCCGGTAACCGCGGCGCGAATCCCGCCTTGCCGCGCGGCCGCCGATCAGCGAGGCTGCCCGACATGACGATCGCCATCCTCCGCATAGGCAAACGCCCGCAGGCCTGACCGGCCCGCCACCCGCCGCCGGGATCCCCGGCCGGCCCGCGTTTCCCCATGCATTCGGAGGCCCAAGATGGCCGTCACATGGTTCACGAGCGATACCCACATCGGGCACAAGGGCATCCTATCCGGTCGAATGGATCGCCCGAGGCCCTTCCCAACAATCGAGGCGCACGACGAATACATCGTTGCGATGTGGAACAACCGAGTTCGTGACGAGGACATCGTCTGGCACCTTGGCGACTTCGCCTACGGCGGGGGCCATACCTACGCGAGGTCGGTGTTCGACCGCCTGCGTGGCCGCAAGCACCTGATCGTAGGCAACCACGAGGGGCAGGGCCTCCGGCTGCCATGGGCGGCCCCGCCCGTTCAGGCCTGCAGGGTCACCGTGCAGGACCCCGGCATGTCCCGACCCGTCGGATGCTGGCTGAGCCACTACTCGCACCGGACGTGGCCGAACGTCTGGAGAGGCGACCTGCACCTCTACGGGCATTCCCATGGGGCGCTGCCGGGGACGGCCCGATCCTGCGACGTCGGCGTCGACTGCTGGGGATTCCGGCCGGTGAGGCTGTCGGAAGTGATGGAGGTCCTCGACGAGCAGGCGGCCCGCGAGGCCGGGGCCGCCGCGGCGGCCGCGCTGGCGGAGGCGGCGTAGACGAGGCGGTAAGCACGGCCGCGGTAGGGGGCTCTCCCAGGAGGCGAGCGATGCGGCTGTACAAGCGATGCGAGGCGAAGACTTTCGGGGTCGAGGACTCGGTGGACGAGACCAGGCGCAACTGGCGGGAGCGCCGCGGCCCTGAGCGCATCGAGTTCAAGGAGCCGGCCCGCCTGTCGCTCTTCGAGGACTGGCGGGAGCTGTCCACGTCCCCAATCTACCAGCAGCACCGTCTCACCGAGGCCGCGACCGAGATCCTGGAAGAGGGAACGTACGGCCTCGGCAAGGACGCGGTGAAGGCCCTGCTCGCGGAGCGGATCTACGAAGAGGGGGGCGAGGAACGGTACGAGCCCGTCGGGATCGCGATCAAGCTCCCGTCGACGCGGGCGATCCGTGGCCGGCGGGGCTTGCTCGTCTACGCCTACGCGAACCAGCCCACCCCGGGTCGACGCGTCCTGGCGGAGGGCCTTGGCCTTCAGCCGATCCCCACTCCAGGCGGCCTCTACATGACGAACACGCTGCGCGTCCTGGTCCTGACCCCGTTCCACGCGCGGCTCTGTCTCACGGGCCGCATCGAACAGGCGTGCTCGTGGGGCGCGTATGATCGCCTGACCGGCGGCGACGACCGGCCGCCGGCGACCGAGGACGTCGACGCCCTGGGGACACTCGCGCCCTGACCAGGCGGGCTGGCGTAGACGGGGCGGTAAGGGCGGGCCGGTACGAGGGGGCATGCCCTGGCGCACCCGCACCGTCTCCCCCCTGAGCCACCGCTTCCACGAGGCGGACCCCGTCGGCCGCCCTCCGCTGCAGTTCGTCGCCCGACGGCTCCCGGCGGAGGAGCGCTACGTCGACCGGCCGGTCTGGCAGCTCGCCCCGCTCAGCCCCGAGGCGCGCGCGCAGCTCGCCGGCCTCGCGCCGGTCTGCGACGCCTGGGAGGGACGCCTGCCCGAAGAGCCCGAGGCGACCGCGCTGGTCCTGGCGTTCAACCCGTGGCCGGACGACTTGGTCGTGCACCTGTCGGACAAGCCACGCCGCGGCCGGGCGGACCGGCACTACCCGATCGTTGCCCTGACCCGGCACAGCGCGACGGCGGTCTGGGGCGGGTCCGAGACGAATGGCTTCCAACAGCTCGCCGACGACGTCTACGATGAGCGCGACGCCCAGGCTGCGCCGGACCTGGGGGCGATCGCGACGCTCCGCCCTTAGGCCCGAACGGGCCGCCTCGCCGAGGCGATGGCCGCCTTCGCCTCCTCGCGCTCCTCGGCGCATGCCTGCTCGAACGCTTCCCGCAGGCGCGCCCGGAGCGCCAGGCCCTCGGCGGCCAGGGGGCTGCCGGCGTGCACTGGGTACTCCGCCACGACGAGGCTGCTCGCGTAGGCGGCGTACCGCGCCTGCCGGCGCCAGCGCTCCGTCGGCGGCCGGGCGAGGACCTCGCGGGCGTCGAGGACGGCGGCTTCGAGGGATTCGTGCGGGGGGCGGCTCACGGGCGAGCTCCGGTTGGGAGGTGTACGGGGACGTAGACGAGCCCGCTCTCGAATCGGCGGACGCGGTAGACGCGGGGCGGCTGCCCGGGGACGAGGCGGTCGCGGACGAGATCGCCGTCGCGCTCGACGGTCTGGAGGCGCAGCGGCAGCGCCTCCACGGCCGCGCGCAGGGAGCCGCGCCGGGTCACAGGAGATCCTCCAGCGCCGCGGCGTCCTCAGCCGGGACCTCGGTCGCCTCCGTTTGGGCGGCCTTCCTCCGCTCGTAAGCGCGCACGCGGGCACGGTGTCCCTCCATGCAGATGAGGTCCCCCCAATCTAGCAGCCTCTTCTTCGAGAACTGCAGGCCGAGCGGGGCGTCCCTGACCGTGTCGAAGCACGCCGCGAGCGCCTTCCCCGCGGTCCATTCCGGCAAGTAGCCGGTCTCGATCCAGGCTGCCGGGACGACGAACTCGGGCTCGGCTTCCAGGACCGCGCGCAGCCGGGTGGCGAGCGTCGTGATCCTCTTCTCGCAGGCCTTGCGCGCGAGCGTCGCGGTGAGCTTCGCGTGCGTCGCGGCCTTCCTGTCCCGGGCGGCCTGCACCTCGGGGGCGAGGCCGGCGACCTGCTCAAGGCGCCATTTCCGGTTCAGCGCGTAGGTCAGCTCGCGCCGGACGAGGCGCCAGGAACGTTCGCCGTCGAGGCTTGTCTCCTCGGTCAGCAGACCGAGCCGCACGCCCCAGCCCAGGGCGTTCCCGGCGCTCTCCCAGGCCCGCCGGTCGGGCTGCGGGCGCTCCGTCCTGCGGTTGGCGAACTTCGTGGCCATCCGTCGGTCGTACCGGGGCACGAAGGCCTCCCGGCCGAGGGCGTCGTCCGCGGCGAAGGCGATCAGCAGGTCTTCGTTGACGTAGGCCGGCCAGCGGTCGTGCCCCTCGCCGTATGTCGGGCGGACCAGGGCGGCGTCGAAGGCGCGGTGGCACTCCTCGATCGTGGCGGATGTGGGCGGGGTCCAGGGCTTCGGCATCAGGCGGTCCTCCCCTCTGCGGCGCGGGCGCGCTTCGCCGCGGAGAGGCGCTCGATTCGCTGCCGCAGGGCGTGAAGCTCGGTGTCCAGGACGCTCGCCCCGCTGAGATCGAGGGGCCAGACCGGCGAGTAGGGCTCGCCCATCAGCACCAGGTGCCGTTCGACGCCGACGAGGGCGCACATGCGCTCAGAGGGGAGCCGGCGCCCCCGGAGGGCTTGGCCGAGGTCACCCTCGTGCAGGCACGTCGCCCATGCGTAAGCCCGCTGCGAGCCCGCGAGCGCCACGCCCTCGCGCAGGCGTGCGACTACATCGTCGTAAGTAACCAAGCGCACGAGGCGCTCGCCCGCCACTTCCATGGAGGCCTCCAGAAACTAATCCAAGGCAATTGCATGCATTGTCCCACTTGCGAAACTGCGCGCAAGGGCGAAAATACGTGCAAGCGACGATTCACGAGCGATCGGAAAGCGAAACGCGGTTCGGTATCATTTTGGAAGATTGGTAGAGACGATGCTTCAAAGGACCGAATGCTCGAACCTTTCCGCCGCAAATGCGGCGCCCCCGTTCCTTGACCTGGCATTCCGCAGGGCTGGCCACGGGAAGCTCGTCGCGGGCCGCACGCGCCTCGCCGACGTGGCCTGGGATCGCTGCAGGACCGGCATGCGCGAGGCTGGGTTCGACGTGCGAGACGGGCTCGTGACCTGGGATCTCGCCCGGGCGCCCGCCGAGCCGAAGCTCTCGACGCGGCTCGCGGCGTGGGAGCGCGTCTCGCGGACCGAGTTCGCCGCGATCGAGGCGCGCGAGCTGGCCCGCCGACCGGTGCCCCCGGAGGACCTCGCGGCGGTGCAGGCTGACCTCGAAGACGCCCTCGCCAGGAACGGGTGGGCGTTCCGGGGCAAGGCGGGGCTCGCGGAGGGATTCGCGCGGGCTGCCCGTCTCACCCCGGGGCAGCACCGCTTCGCGCGGGCCCTGCTGCACGAAGCCCGGGACGTCGTCGCCGCCGTGGATCGCCGGTTTGCGGAGCCGGCTGTCCAGGAGGACATCGCCGCCGTGCAGGAGGTCGGCATCCGGGAGGACCTCCTCACGGCGTGCCGCTATCTCTCCGGCCTAGACGACGATCGGTGCCGCGATCGGAACGGCGTCGGGTGGAGCGCGGTGACGAGCGCCGCCGGGCACCGGCTCGCGGCCGCTGATTCGCTCGGCGTGCTGCAGGCGGCGCACGCCCGGAGGCTAGTCTACCCGCACCGCGCGCAGCTGCCCGCCGCACTGCGCGACCGCCTTGGGTTTTGAGGGGGCGCCGATGCTCGCGCGAATCCGTGCCGCGTTCAGGCGTCTCCTCGGCGGGGAGGCGGCCCCGGCGCCGCCGGCTCGGGCGCCCTGGCCCCTGCCGGACGTCCCGCGCGCGCCGCGGCAGTCGTGGCCGGTCGCCGATCTCCTCCAGCAGCACGCGCGCGTGAGGTTGTACCGCCACGAGCGCCTGCCGGAGCCAATGCCCCTGCCTACGCCTCTTGCCGCGTGGCGAGCCCAGCTCGATGCGGGGCAGCTCGGGCTCGTCATCGCGTGCGAATCGGCGCGCCTGCACCGCCACATCGCGGCGGGTCTAGATGGCAGCCGTGCGAGCGGCCCCTTCCGCCTGCCGCCTGTGCTGCCCGGGCCCATGGTAGCTCAGCTGGGATCCGGCGGGGGTGGCGGCAAAGGAGGCGGTCCCGCCCGCGGCACCGACCTCGCCGAGGCGCTGGCGGAACTGGGGCTCACGCCCGCCTACACCTACCGGCCCCCCGGCTGAAAAAAGTCGTGACAGGTCACGTTGTGGCTTGCATGCCGCCGGCGGAATCTCCCCTTGCGGCGCCCTCTTCCCCTTCCTCGGCCGCCTGGGAGACTCCCCCGTGTTCGCTCGCTTCCTCGCCTTCCTCGCCAGCCTGGTCGCCCCGCTCGGGCACGCCGCGACGGCCGCCGTCCAGGGCGTCCGCTCGGCTGGCCAAGCCGCCTCGATCGCCGTGCGCGAGGCCGTCGACATGCTCTGGGACGACCTGATGCCGGCCCGAAAGGCGGTCCGCGTCGCCGGCAAGGGCGCTTCCGCCCTCGGCCGCGGGGCTGCCATCGCCGGGGCCGGCACGGCGATCGCCGCCGGAACCGCCGTCGAAGCTGTCGGCGGAACGGTCGGGCGCACGCTCGGCGCGATGCTGCCGACGCCGCCCGTGACCGCCAAGAGCCTTGCCGACGCCGCCGTCGCGAACGACGACGCCCGCCGGGGGCCTGCCGCCGTCCCGGCCCTCGCCCCGGCTCGGGCCCCGGTCGCGCCCCTCTCGCCCGGCCTTCGTTGGCTCGCTCCCGAGAAGCACGCGGAGCTCGTCCAGGAGTCCGCGCGCCTGTGGCTGAAGCGCGACCGGGCGGCCCTGCGTGCGCTCCCGCCTATCGACCTGTCCGTCATCCAGTGGATGGGCACGCTCGGCGAGAGCGAGTTGCGCTTGATCAAGCACTTGCCCGCCGAGCGGTTGGAAGCCCACATCCTGGCGCGCGAACCCGGCGACCGGAACGGCGCCCTGCGCCCAGTCCCGTCCTACGTCGAGAAGCTGCGGCCCGTCCTCAGCCTGGAGGAGACGCTGCACCGAGCAGGCTACACCGCGGAGGAGGCGCGCCCCTTCCTGGAGAACGAGGCCGCACGGCTCGCGGCATCGGACGCGGAGGAGCGCCGCTGGAAGGCTCGCCAAGAGCACGCGGCCGACCCGGCCCCGGGGCCGATCCCGCCGCTCCGGCCTTCCTTCGGCCGATGAGGCGCTCCTCAACGTAAAGGCCCGCCTCGCGGCGGGCCTTCTTCATTTCAGGAGGCGGGCTGGCTCAGGCGGCGTAGCCCCGGGCGGCGGCGAGCTCGGCTCGGAGCGCCAGGACCTCTTGCGCGAGCGCGTGGTTCTCGACCACCAGGCTGGCCGCGGCCCGCCGGGCCTGCGCGGCGGCCTGTTCGGCGGCGGCTGCACGGTGCATCGCGGCCGCTTCGTCTTCGCGGGCCTCCTCCAGGCGAATGACCAGTTCGGAGACCGAATTTGCGGCAGCCCGACGCTGCCGACGGATCTCCTGCCCGAACGTCTGAACCGCCACATGCCCGAGCGCGAGCCCCTGACCGACCCGGGATTCTGCATCGAGCGTGAGGTGGGCGAAGTGGGTCATCGGGCGGCTCCGGGGCTGGGGTGCCCTGAAGATGGGCTTGCGGGGATTCCTCCGTCAACGGGGCGGCCGAGGGTTTCGCAAGCTATCCCTGGCCGCAGGTAAATGCCGTGACCGGTCGCCCCAAAATACAGCGCCCCCTCGGGAGTGCTTTTTTAGCCGACGACTTGTCCCCCCGTTACTCCTAGATCCAGAAACGAACGGGCGGCTCTAAGAATCGAGCTTCCGATTTTTGGGTCAAGCCGCGCGGCCCGGTTCGGCCCGGGTCAACAGGCGCTCCTTCAGGGCCTGGGCGACTTGTTGCGGATCGTAGACGATCGGCTCGCGCCCCTCCTTCTCCAGCCGCAGGTTGCGCAACAGGAGGTGGTCTCGGACGGTCTTGAGGAGCGCTACGGGGTCGAGCGGCCGGGTTAGGGGCAGGTCGTCGCGGGAGAGAAAGCTGCGCAGGGCGTCGGCGATCGCCCGATCGAGGATGACCGGCTCGGGCCGTCCGGCGTCGCGCCGGCGCTCGCGCTCCCCCTGCTTCCGCTTCCGGGCGAGCTCGCGCTAGTGCTCGGCGCGCTCCTCGGCGGTCATGGTGAGCCGCTTGGCCATCGGGATCCCTCCTGTCACGAGGTCATGATGGGCTCGTCCCCCGCAAGGAACCAGGACAAGTCACGGCGAAGGGCCCAAAAAATCGTGACGTTGCCCTCGAATATGAACAAACGTTCAGTTTCACGGGCGCACGTCAGGCGCACGTCGGCCCGTGGGGGGTCAGGCCGGCTCTAGGACGATCCGGACCCGGAGCCCGAGGGAGGCGGCGACGGCGAGCTGGCGGTCCAAGTCCCAGGCGCTGATATCCCCGCTGCGCAGAGCCGTCCGGACCTTGGGGGACGCCATGCCGACCGGGTACCTCCGGAGGCTCGGGCATCGCTCGGCGGCTCGGGCGATCGCCTCGGGCGGGGCGGCTGCCAGGGCCGGGGCGAGCTGCTCGGCGAGGTCAGCCAAGGCGCCATAGCTTGCCTCTCGGAGGATGCGCTGATCTTCCTTGAACCAGAATCGCCAAGGGCAGAGACGCGCCATGAGCGGACATCGGCGCACTGCCCGGAAGCGGACGACACCTGCAAGTATGCAACCTTCCGGCGTCGACCCTATTTGGGCCTTCAGACCATTACACGGGAACGTCAGCGCGAGCATGGGAGCGGACAATCTATCGCTTCGCGAACCCCACGTCGGCAGCAATGCTATTCAACCGTTCTGGCGCGCGCTCCTTCCGCTCGCTGTAGCGGTTGACCAGGTAGTCGGCCCGCTCGCGGGTCAGGAGCGTGAACTTCATCAGCTCCTCGCACACGTCCACGACGCGTTCGTAGAGCGGCCCCGGCTTCACACACCGTGATTCCGGCCGAGGTCGGCATGCTGCGCGTTTATGTCAGACGGGCGGACAGAGCCGCATCGCGCGAGCGGCGCTCGTTCTGGCAGCCCGGAACGGGAGCAAAGCCCCTTTACCGGGAACCGATCCTGCGGGCCAAGACCGCAGGCCTGATGAACGCGGTCGCCCACCCGGCTCAGTACGGATTCAGCGACCACGGGCCTATCCGAGAAGACGGTTCGGAGCTTTCCGATCCTCAGCTCACCATCTGCGTCGAGTTGATCGGCCGGCGCGCCCAACTCGAACAATTCTGCCGTCAACAGGGCGATCTGTTGACCGACAAGATCGTCGTCTACAAGCCTCTGGAACAATGGTGCGTCGGGCCTGCCGGGATCACGTAGGCCGATGTCCCTCAGGACGTGGCGGGGTTCGAGCCATGAAGACCCTTCTGGCATCCTGGCAGATCTGGGCACTGCTCTCCGCCGCATTTGCGGCCTTGACGGCGATCTTCG
>SXGS01746451.1_pt1 | contig 10156 bp, 8 predicted proteins | sample 3174681 | NCBI WGS metagenome assembly SXGS01 (sample SAMN11356861, study PRJNA531348) | freshwater metagenome | isolation source: freshwater sample F1-80 | place: China: Fuxian Lake, Yuxi | collected 2017-12-25
CGCCCACCGACGAATCCACCTGCGAGAGCAGCGTGGTGGGCACCTGCACAAAAGGCACGCCGCGCATGTAGCTGGCGGCGGCAAAGCCGGTCATGTCACCGATCACGCCACCGCCCAAAGCGAACAACACGGTCTTGCGGTCACAGCCTTTGGCCAGCAGCGCGTCAAAAATCAGGTTCAGGGTGGGCCAGTCCTTGTGCGCCTCGCCGTCGGGCAGCACCACGGTGTGGACTTGCTTGTAATGCGGGGCGATGGCCGCGCGCAAAGCAGCTTCGTACAGCGGCGCGATGGTCTCGTTGGTCACGATCATGGCCGTCTGCGCCTTGGGCAAACCCACCCAAGTGTCAGGGCGGCCGATCAGGCCCTGGCCGATGTGGATGTCGTAACTGCGGTCGTCCAGCGAAATGGCGACTTTTTCAAGGGTAAGGGTGTGCTCTGACATAGCCCCCAAGTGTAGGGGCTTTGGCCCGTATTTCAGGGGTTGGCGGCAGGCTGTGCGTGTGCTGGCGTTGGGGCTTGCACAGGCAAATGACCGGCCAGTTCAAGTTGCATGACGATCATGTTGACCAGCGTGGCCACCGAAGGCCGCCCGGTTTCGATGACGAAGTGGGCCGCCTCACGGTACAAGGGGTCACGCGCCTCAAACAGTGCGCGCAATCGACCCAGCGGATCATCCACCTGCAGCAAAGGCCGCGCCGTGTCGTGGCGAACACGGCGAAACACGTCTTCGGGTGTGGACCGCAGGTAAATCACATGGCCACGTTCGCGCAAATGACGGCGATTGGCTTCGCGCAAAACAGAGCCCCCCCCTGTGGCAATCACGCCTTCATGGGTTTGCGTCAAATCGTCCAGCACCTGTTGTTCGACATCGCGAAAGCTGTCTTCGCCTTCGCGGGCAAAGAACTCCCGAATCGAGCAACCCAAACGGTGCTCGATCACATGGTCAGAATCGACAAAGGGCACCCCCAGACGGCGCGCCAGCTGCCGGCCGATGGTGGTTTTGCCCGAGCCCGGTAGGCCCACGAAGATGATGCTCAAGGAAGTCTCACACTGGAAAATCGGCTTGGCCCTGCACAAAAACGGCCAGCAGCTCAGAGTCGCCAAGTGTATTCGACCGGCTCGACCTGTTTTGCGCTGATCGGGCGACAAGCCGAGATCACCGGGCTCAGGGCTGGACGGTGGCGGGGCCGTCGGCCATGACCCGGGGGGTGAGGAAAATCAGCAACTCGCTTTTACGCTGGGTCTGGTCGCGTTTTTTGAACAACCAGCCCAAACCGGGCACATCTCCCAGGCCCGGGACTTTGGCTTCGTCGTTGCGGCTGGTCTCTTCGTAAATGCCGCCCAGCACCACGGTGCCGCCATCCTCCACCCGCACTTGGGTCTTCACATGCTTGGTGTTGATGGCGTAACCGGCCGGGGTGATTTGCCCCACGCTGTCGCGGTTCACGTCCACATCGAGCACGACCGAGCCGTCGGGGGTGATTTGCGGCGTAACTTCGAGCTTGAGGTTGGCTTTGCGAAATGAAATCACGGTCACGCCGTTGCCTGCTGCGGTTTGATAGGGCAATTCGGTGCCCTGCTCGATCAGCGCCTTGGTCTGGTCGGCAGTGACCACCCGTGGCCGCGACACCACCTTGCCCAGACCTGCGGCTTCCAAGGCCGAAATCTCCACATTGATGAACCGGTCAGCGGCGGCATTGAACAGCGAGACGGCAAAAGTGGCCGGGCTACTGACCGTTTGCCCGGCCTGACCCGCAGGCAAGCTGACCTGGTTGCCTGCCACCGAACCCGCTGCCGCAGGCTGGTTGGTCGCCCCCACGCTCAGCGTGTTCGAGCGCCCCTGCACCTTCAAAGGAATCGCCAGCCCCGCCCCCAGGCGCACACCCAGCGACTGACCAAACTGGTCGTCGGCCTCCACGATGCGGGCTTCGATCAGGATTTGCCGCACAGGCACATCCAGTTGCGCCAGCATTTTTTCCAGATCGAGCAAGCGTGCGGGCAAATCTGAAATGAACAGCTGATTGGTGCGAGGCTCGGCCAGCACACTGCCACGCGCACTCAACCAACGCCCGCCTGTGCTGCCCGCTGCGCCGCCTTGCAAACGCTGGGCGACTTCGGTGGCACGGGCATATTGCAAACGCAAGGACAGCATGTGCAAGGGACTCACCGCATCCAAAGCGGCCTGGGCATCGAGCTGCTTTTTCTCACGCAAAGTCCACTCACCTTGCGGTGCCACCCAGAGCACGCGGCCCTCTTGGCGGGAGACCAGCCCTTTCGATTGCAAAACGATGTTCAGGGCTTGCTGCCACGGCACCTCGGCCAGGCGCACGCTCACTTGCCCCACCACCCCATCGGAAGGCACCACATTCAAGCCCGAAAATTCGGCAAACACCTGCAGCAAGGCTTTCAACTCGATGTTCTGAAAGTTCAAGCTGATCGGCTTGTTGTCCAGCGTTGGCACGACAAGGCCAGAACCCGGCCCTGCGTTCATGACGGCATCGGCCGCCAAGGGGGTTTGCGGCAAAGGCTTGTCGGCAGATTGCGCCCATGAGGCGAGCGCCAGGCTGAAGCCCAGCAGACCAACACACGCCTGCACAACAGATTTTTGAAAGTGGATCATCGCTTGGTCCCGTTTTTGGGTTCGTCACGCCGTTCGCCCCAAGTCAGCTCGAACATCGGCCCCTGAGCCAAGCGCAAGCTGACACCCGCCTCGGTGATGGCTGCGACCCGGTGCCCTTCTTGTGTGACCCGCTGCCCCTGACGCACCCGAGCCCAATGCGGCCCCGCTGACAAGATCGCTTGCCGATCGGCCCCTTGTTGCCAGAGCCCCGTCAAACGCACACGGGCCAAAGGCCATTGCCGAGGGTCTTCGGGCAAAGCATCCGCCACCGGAACGGTCGCGGCAACGGCGGCCCCCGCAGTCGCACCCGACGCCCCTGTGACGCTGGCATCGGTCGATTCGGCCAGGCGCATGGCGTCGCCCCCCGAAGGTGCGACCGCCTGTCTGGCCTGTGCGAACAAGGTCACCCCCGAACGCCCTGAGTGACTCGGCTCAGGCCAGGTGAGCCTGTCCCAGGCCCCTTCAGGCTCCGCCTGTGCCTGCACACCCACATCGCCGGGGCGCAGCCAAAGCCGCAACACCGCATCGATCTGAACCTCTTCAGGGTGAGCGGTTGCCGCCATGCTGATCCGATCGATGGAACACACCGGCCCAGCTTGGGTGAAGACGGCCCAAACACGGGACCAATCCTCAAAACGGCCCAACAAACGCACGGCCACAGCCTGACTGGGCAGGCGCGCAGCGCTTGCTTGCGCCAAGGTCGGTGGCAAAGGGCGCAAAGACAGCAGGTTCAATCCACCTGCCGTCAAGACCTGTTGCAAATCGACCCAGATTTGCCCTTGCCGCGCCTGCACTGGCAGACTCGTGAGCATGTTTTGTTGTTCAGTGGCAAATGGCTTTTCAGGGCTGGTCGACAAGCCAGCAGGCAAAGCCGCCAGTTGTTGGTGCAGTCGCTCGACCGCTTGCAAGGCGCTGGCATGGTCTTCGCTAACCTGTGTCTGGGCCAACCAGACACCCGACAAGCCCACCACCCAACCGGAGACAGCAAAACCCCACCAGCGCAGCCAGCGCTCCAGCAAGCGTTGCAGGTGTGGCCAGCGCATCGCCAGCGCCGACAGTTCGCGCACCGGGTAGCCCGACTGGTTTTCTAGGCTCATGGTTTGGGTCCTGATGCGCGCGGCAACGGCGTCAGCGAAGCGCCCTGCACTGCTGGCCACACGGCCTGCCAGACGAAACTCACCCCCTCATGCGGTGCCGCCGTGATGCTCGCCAGCGCCAAGGGATGGTCCAGCTGATCGGACAGTCTTTGCTGGGCATGGGTGATCGCGTCCACATGCAGGCTCGTGCCGTGAAACTCGATTTTTTCGACTTCGGCCTGCAAGCGCTCCAGCCTCAAGCCACCTTGCCGGGCTTCTGTTTGCAAGCTGTCATGCAAAGCCGCCCAGGCCTGCTGGTGTTGTGCGACCTGTTTCAAATGCGCCACCTGCTCAGTTTCCAGGCGCGATTGGGCTTGGCGGCGCGCCGCTTCTTGGGACAGCTGTGTGCGCGTGGCCAAGCTCGCTTGCAAGAGGCTTTGCTCTTGCTGAAGCCGTGCGGTCTGGAGGTCTTGCCATTGCAGCCAGCCCCAGGCCATGGCCCCACCCAAAAGCAGTCCGGCCAAGCTGCTCCACCACCGATGAAAAACCTTTTGCTGCCGAGCCTGGCTCGGGTAATGGAGCAAGTTGAGCGCACGCATCACTGCCACGCCTTCAGCGCCAGGCCGGATGCCACCAAGCGGGCACCCGTTGGCGTACTCAGTACCTGCCTGATGGCCTCATCAATCGCCCCGTCCGAGTCGGATGCCCCGCCTTCGTCCGTCAAACCGGCCGGCGTACCCACGCGAAACTGCCAGTCTTGCGGGGCCTGAGTCAACAAACTGGACACGCCGCCTTGCAATGCGCGAACGCCACGTTGGACGGCTTGGGCTTCAGACTCAACCGCCGCCAACCGCCAACCCGCCGCCCGCGTGCAGTCCTTGAACTCCACCATGTGCGCCTGGGCGCATCCCATCCAATGCACGCGTTGCACAAGACCATCGGTCAGCGGGGCGGGCTCAAAGTCAAAATTCACCTCATCGGGTGACAACTGCAGCGCCTGAGAGACCTCCAGCTGCACTTCATAAAGCCAATCTTCCTCTGGCAGCTGCGCCGGAAAGTCAATGACCCCCTCTTGCAAATGGACAGCAGGCAGCGCCATGTTCAAGCGGTGCCGCCCGCCTCCTCGCAAACGCCCGTTGTGCCGCAAGGCCTGACTCAACCAAGCCAAATCAGCAAAAACCAAGTCAGCCGGCGCCTGCAAAGACACCGTGGTGTGCACCTTGGCCAAGCCATGGCTTTGACGGGTCAATCCCACCAAATCCCAAGCCATTCCGTGTGGGGCCAAACCCCAGGCCTGACGGACCGACCGGGTCGTCAACCGCCGCCACCAATGCGCCAATGCCTGCATGCCGAGCCTCCTCTGGGAAGAGCCCTGGATGGTCTTCCGAGAAAGGTTTTGTAACATGAATCAGCGTTCATGACAAATTTTGAAAACCAAAATACCCAAAAATATTTTAGATGCCGCTGTCGGTCGGGCCCAGGATTTTTATAATGACCAGCAGCCCGCACCTTGTTGGCTGCACCACCAGCCCACCTATGCCATCCAAAGACACCCCATCGTCAGAAAAGCAACGCGCCAGAGAAATTGCCCCAGCGACCAACCCCATCACATGGTTAGTCAAAGTGGCCTTGTGGGCCCTGGGCCTTGTGGTCGCGGGGTTGTTGTCCATCCTCATGGTGGTGGGTGTGGCCATGATCATCGCTTACCCCAACCTGCCCGACATTTCAGACTTGGCCGATTACAAGCCCAAGCTGCCTTTGCGGGTCTACACTGCAGACGGCCAACTGATGGGCGAATTCGGCGAAGAGCGCCGCAACCTGACCCCGATCAAAGACATCCCGAAAGTGATGAAAGACGCGGTGTTGTCGATCGAGGACAACCGCTTTTACCAACATGGCGGCGTGGACTACCTGGGCATCTTGCGTGCGGGCATCGCCAACATGGGTCGCGTGAAAAGCCAGGGTGCTTCGACCATCACCATGCAGGTGGCGCGCAACGTGTATCTGTCGTCAGAGAAAACATACACCCGCAAGATTTATGAAATTTTGCTGACCTACAAACTCGAGCACATGCTGACCAAGGACCAGATCCTTGAGATCTACATGAACCAGATTTTCCTGGGCAACCGGGCCTACGGCTTTGCCTCCGCCTGTGAGATCTACTTTGGTAAACCGCTCAAGGAAATCACCATCGCCGAAGCTGCCATGCTGGCAGGCTTGCCCAAAGCGCCCTCGGCTTACAACCCGATCAGCAACCCCAAACGCGCACGGTCACGTCAGCTCTACATCATCGAGCGGATGGAAGAAAACAAGTACATCAGCGCTACGCAGGCCAAAGAGGCCAAGGCCGAGCCCCTCAAACTGCGGTCTGCGGCCGACAAAAAAATTCTGCATGCCGAATACGTGGCTGAAACTGTGCGGCAAATGGTCTTTGCCCAATACGGTCAGGAAACCTACACACGCGGCCTGAATGTGTACACCACGGTGCAATCGACCGAGCAAATGGCCGCCTACAAGGCGCTTCGCCAAGGCATCATGGATTTTGAACGCCGCCAGATTTACCGTGGCCCCGAAAAATTCATCGACCTGCCTGCCGACCCCAAAAAGATGGAAGACGCGATCGATGACGCACTGGAAGACCATCCGGACAACGGCGATGTGCTGTCTGCTGTGGTCTTGGAAGCCTCACCCCGCAAAGTCGTGGTCGTGCGTCAAAACGGTGAGCAAATCAGCATCACGGGCGATGGCCTCAAACCCGCGCAATCGGGTCTGTCTGACAAGACGCCACCGGCCAAGCAGGTTCGCAAAGGTGCCTTGATCCGCATCACCCAAACAGACAAAGGCGCATGGGAGATCACCCAATTGCCCGAAGTCGAAGGTGCCTTTATTGCACTCACCCCCCAAACCGGTGCCATTCGGGCTTTGGTGGGGGGCTTTGACTTTGCCAAAAACAAATTCAACCACGTGACGCAGGCGTGGCGCCAACCGGGCTCCAGCTTCAAACCCTTCATTTATTCAGCTGCGTTGGAAAAAGGCTTCACCCCGGCCACCGTGGTCAACGATGCCCCTTTGTTTTTTGACAGCGGCGTCACGGGTGGGCAACCCTGGGAGCCCAAAAACTACGACGGCAAGTTTGACGGCCCGATGAGCCTGCGCACCGGTTTGGCCAAATCGAAAAACATGGTCTCGATCCGGGTCTTGCAAGCCGTGGGCGCCCGCCCCGCACAGGAGTGGATTACCCGGTTTGGCTTTGACGAAGACAAACACCCCGCTTACCTGACGATGGCGCTGGGCGCCGGCTCGGTCACGCCCATGCAAATGGCCACCGGTTACTCGGTCTTTGCCAATGGTGGCCACCGGGTTCAACCCCACTTGATCACCCGGATCACCGACTTCAAAGAGCGGGTGCTGGTGGAAAGCCCTGCGCCCCCCCAGCCTGACGAGGCATCTTCGGCCATTTCGGCGCGCAATGCCTTTGTCATGACCAGCCTGCTGCAAGAAGTCACTCGCTCGGGCACCGCGGCACGCGCACAGGCCACGCTGCGGCGTCCGGACATTTATGGCAAAACGGGCACCACCAACGACGCGATGGACGCGTGGTTTGCGGGCTACCAGCAGCAATTGGCGGCGGTGGTCTGGATTGGCTACGACACCCCACGCAAACTGGGTGACCGTGAGACGGGGGGGGGCTTGAGCCTGCCGGTGTGGATCAGTTTCATGGACACGGCTCTGCGAGGCGTTTCTGTTTCCGAGCCAGCGGTGCCGGAAGGCCTGGTGAACGTGGGCGGTGACTGGGTATACGAGGAATACACCAAAGGCGGGGGCATCAGCGCCTTGGGCACGGGCAACGAAGCTTCGGGCAAGGCCCCGCATGCCGCGCCGCCTGCAGATGAACGCAATCGAATTCTGAATTTGTTCAGAAATTGAAGACCAACCAATGGTCCACCCCAGGCACAAGGCAACCGCCTTGTGCCCTCAGGGGGGCTCAGGGCTTGAACAACAGGCTTTGCCCGGCTTGTTCTGACGCGTAACGCGACAAGCTTTCCCAAAACTCCCCCTGCCCCTTGGTGTCCATCCAGTGGGCACCATCAAACTTGTAATGAAAACCACCACAACGGGCCGCCAACCACACCTCGTGCAGGGGCTTTTGCAGGTTGATCACGATCTGGCTGCGGTTGGGAAACGTGAGGGTGACCATGCCACCGGTGCGCTGGTTGTCGATGTCGGCGTCGGTGTCGTCGTTCAGGCGATCGCTGCTGATCTCCACGCCCGCAAGAAGGCGTTCAGCTTGGTCCAGAAATTCAAGGTCGGTCATTACAATCGCTGCATGTTGAAGGTATTGAAGATTCTAGTCACGGCGCATGCCCTTGTCGGCGGTGCGGCGATGTTGACCGGATGCGGCCAAAAAGGTCCGCTGGTTTTCCCCAGCACACCCGAGTCTGCCGGGCGGGCCACCCTGCCCCAAACCTTGAAGCTCTGGCCTGCCTCACCGGCATCCAGTGCGCCCGCCACATCCCTCCCCACTGCACACGAGGCCCCCGCGGCCACCCCACGATGAACGCCATTGCCACACCCCAAGGCCTGCCCGGCCAACCTCACATTGCCTACCAAGGCGATCAGCTCATGGTCGAAGGGGTGCGTCTGTCCGACCTGGCCCGCGAACACGGCACCCCGCTTTTTGTCTATTCCAAAGCCGCCATGCTGTCGGCACTGGCCGCCTACCAGCGGGGCTTTGCGGGGCGCAAGGCGCAAATTTGCTACGCCATGAAGGCCAACTCCACCTTGGCTGTGCTGCAGGTCTTTGCCGATGCCGGTTGTGGCTTTGACACCGTTTCGGGCGGAGAGCTGGCCCGCGTGCTGGCGGCAGGTGCTGACCCGGCCAAGGTGATTTTTTCAGGCGTGGGCAAAACCCGCGCCGAGATGAAGCAGGCCCTGCAAGTGGGCATTGGCTGCTTCAACGTCGAAAGCGAAGCCGAACTCGACGTGCTGAGCGAGGTGGCCGTGAGTCTGGGCAAAAAAGCCCCGGTCAGCTTGCGCGTGAACCCCAACGTGGACGCCAAGACCCACCCCTACATCTCGACGGGCCTGAAGGGCAACAAATTCGGCATTGCGCACGAAGACGCCCTGCGCGCCTACCGCCATGCCGCCAACCAGCCTGGCCTGAAAGTCGTGGGCATCGACTGCCACATCGGCTCGCAAATCACCGAAGCCACGCCCTATCTGGACGCCATGGACCGCGTGCTGGACCTGGTGGGCGAGATCGAAGCAGCGGGCATCCCGATTCACCACATCGACTTTGGCGGTGGTCTGGGCATCAACTACAACGGCGACACACCACCCGAAGCCGATGTGCTGTGGGCGCAGTTGCTGGCCAAGCTGGATGCACGCGGCTATGGTCAGCGCCAGATCATGATCGAGCCAGGCCGCTCCTTGGTGGGCAATGCCGGTGTGTGCCTGACCGAAGTGCTGTACCTCAAACCCGGCGAGCAAAAGAACTTTTGCATCGTCGATGCGGCCATGAACGACCTGCCCCGCCCGGCGATGTACCAGGCGTTTCACCAGATCGTGCCGGTCACGCCCCGTTCGGGCTCTGAGAGCGCCGATGGCACGGTGTACGACATCGTGGGCCCGGTGTGCGAAAGCGGCGACTGGATCGGCCGCGACCGCCAGTTGCTGGTGCAAGCCGGTGACACACTGGCCGTGCTGTCTGCGGGCGCTTACTGCATGAGCATGGCCAGCAACTACAACACCCGCGGCCGCGCAGCCGAAATTCTGGTCGATGGCACAAAGGCCCATCTGATCCGCCAACGCGAATCGGCGTTTGACACCTTTGCGCTGGAACAACTGGTCTGAACTGACCCAAAGCTCAGGGCGCTGTGCGCCTTGAGCTGCCCATCTGCGGAGATGGCCTGCGGCCCCAGCGCCAGACGCGCCACCCCAAAAGCAGCGCCAGTACTGCGGCATAGACAAGCACTTCAACGAAGTTGTTTTTGCCCGCACGCATCCACCAGAAATGCAAAACGGCCAACACGGCCACCGCATACACACTGCGGTGCAGCATTTGCCAACGGGCAGCGCCCAGCCAGCGAATGGCCCGGTTGAATGAAGTCAAGGCCATGGCCGTCAACAGCAACCAAGCGGCAAAGCCCACCAAAATGAAGGTGCGCTTGGGAATATCGGCCAGGATATCGGCCAAGTCGAGCCCCATGTCGAACCAGGCATAACAAGCCACGTGCAGCACCGCATAAAAATACACCAGCAAGCCCAGCATGCGGCGAAAGCGCAGCCACTCCGGCCAGCCTGACCACCCCCGCAAAGGCGTCACCGCCAGCACCACACACAGGCTGCGCAAGGTCCAGTCGCCCGTGGCACGGGTCAAATACTCGGTCGGGTTGGCCCCCAACTGGTCTTGCAGCGTCAAGCTCACCAACCAGACAAAGGGCAAAAGCCACATCAGCAA
>SXGS01508690.1_pt1 | contig 10153 bp, 5 predicted proteins | sample 3174681 | NCBI WGS metagenome assembly SXGS01 (sample SAMN11356861, study PRJNA531348) | freshwater metagenome | isolation source: freshwater sample F1-80 | place: China: Fuxian Lake, Yuxi | collected 2017-12-25
AACGCGACGCAACTTCCAGACCATCAGCAACTGCTTACGATTGAACAACAATTCTTCGTGTCGCGTGCTCGATTCATCCACATCGATCGCCGGATAAACACGTCGCTCAGCAAGTTTGCGATCCAGGCGCAACTCCATGTTGCCTGTGCCCTTGAACTCTTCAAAAATTGCGTCGTCCATGCGGCTGTTCGTTTCAACGAGTGCAGTCGCCAAAATTGTCAAACTGCCGCCCTCCTCAATATTGCGTGCCGCACCAAAAAATTTCTTTGGTGGATACAAGGCGCCAGCATCAATACCACCCGACATCACTCGACCGGTCGTCGGCGCCGCAAGGTTGTAGGCACGCGACAAACGTGTGATTCCGTCGAGAATTATCACGACGTCCTCGCCCATCTCAACCATGCGCTTGGCTTTTTCGATCACCAATTCGGCAACATGCGTGTGCTCTTCAGAGGGTCGATCGAAAGTCGACGAAACAACTTCGCCCTTGACTGTGCGTCGCATGTCGGTAACTTCTTCAGGTCGCTCGTCGATCAACAACACGATCAGTTTTACTTCTGGGTGATTCTTTTCAATTGAAGTTGCGATCGTTTTCATTACGGTGGTCTTACCGGCCTTCGGCGGCGACACGATGATGCCACGTTGACCCTTGCCAATCGGTGAAATCAAGTCGATGATTCGTGCCGTCATGTTGGCCGGGTCACTTGCAGTCGAGAGTTCTAACTTCTCATCAGGAAACAACGGCGTGAGATCTTCGAACTTCGGCCGTGCTTTCATCTTGTCAGCATCAACTTTGTTGATAGTGCGAATGTCGATCATGCCCGGGTTCTTTTCGTTGCGTCCTACCGGACGGCACATTCCAATTACATGGTCACCTTTGCGTAAATTGAATTGACGAGTCAATCGAACCGAAACATATGCGTCACCAGGCGAGGCCAGATAACCGTTTACGCGCAAAAAGCCATAGCCCTCGTCGCGCAAATCTAAATAGCCCGCGACTTCAACCGGATCATTGCTAATCGGCTCGTTCTGGTCTGGCACTTCGTTCAATTCGTAGCGATCGTCACCCTGTGGGCCTTCGTCACGCGAGTTCCTAAAACCACCGGGTCCACGACGGCGTCGACGGTTGCGATTGCGACCGCCACCATCCTGGTCGTTGTAGTTGCGCTGAAAATTACGGTCGTTACGCGGACCGCGATCGTTGCGATCGTTGCGCGGACCACGATCATTGCGGTCGTTGCGGTCGGTGCGGTCGGTGCGGTCGTTGCGGTCGTTCGCGCGAGAATCATTTTGGTCGCTGACCCTGCGCGCGTCAGGCGCCAATGGCGTGCCTTCGTGCTCGGCTAGTTCAATTTCCCACTCGGCGAGTGGCTGCCCGTCCGCACCCAGTGCCGGACCATCTGACTTCTTGGCACTCGGCACAACTGGCTTGGCAGGTGCAACTGGCATAGCAGGCGCAGTCTGTTCAAGTATCAATTCAATAATCTCTTCCTTTTTCGCACGCGCTGCCGACTTCACGCCGAGCGCCTTTGCGATCGCAACAAGCTGTTCACGATCTTTTGCTTCAAGTGCCGATTGTTCAAGGGCTTCACTAGCCACAATTCCTTCTTTCAGGGCAACAGAATTTTTTGTTACCCAACTTGCCGCTAAAACTCAATATGCAGGGGCACAGATCAGATTGCGTTGAAATGCGTCTGCCACGAATTGGCGGCGTCTTACTCGGGATTCCGAGCAAAGCAATACTAGCCGAATATCAACTCAATGACAACAATTAACTTAAGTGGTGACAACCAGCAACAAACGCCTGCACCGCCTGCAAGTCATTGGCCACAGAAACAATCCGCTCGGGCCGAGTCATCAAATCGGCCAGATGCTCTGGCATCTGCGGCGTCTGCCCAGTCGCTTGTCGTACCGCATGCGGAAACTTCGCGGGGTGTGCAGTCGCCAGCGTAATCATCGGCACATTTTTTGGATATTCAACCCCCGCGCTTTGACGCGCCGCCGACAACCCCACCGCCGTATGTGGATCAATCAACATCCCTGACTGCTCGTACACATCTCGCATCGTGGCCAAAGTTTGTTCGTCGTTGCAGCGTCGACCAACGAACACCCCTGAAATCCACTTCTGATAAACGCTTTCAGCAACGTCAAGGTTGCCGGTCGCACGAAAGTTGGTCAGTTGCTTTGCCGTCGCCAGACCGTCGCGGTTGTTCATTTCAAAAAGTAGTCGCTCAAAATTCGACGACACTTGAATATCCATGCTCGGACTCAGCGTCGGCACGACTTCGTTGGCGGTCAATTTTTTTGATACAAAAAACCTTGTCAAAATATCGTTCGCATTCGACGCCACAACAAAACCTTCAATTTGTGCACCCATCTGCTTGGCAATCCATCCAGCCAAAACATTGCCGAAGTTGCCTGTCGGCACGCTGAACACGGCCGATCGCCCAAGTTTCTCGGTGGCGGTTATGTAATAGACAACTTGGGCCATCACCCGCACCCAGTTGATCGAGTTCACCGCCGAAAGTTGATTGGCATCACGAAACTTCTGGTCGTTGAACATGGCCTTGACCAAATCTTGACAATCGTCGAATGTGCCATCAATCGCGACTGCGTGAACATTCGGCGCGGTCAAAGTCGTCATCTGTCGGCGTTGCACATCGCTTACCCGATTGTTCGGATAGAGCATCACAATGTCGACATTGCGACACGAAGCCACGCCATCAAACGCCGCACCGCCAGTATCGCCACTGGTCGCCCCGATAATCATCACACGCTCACTGCGTTGCGTCAAAACATGGTCAAACAACTTTCCAACTAGTTGTAGAGCAATATCTTTGAACGCCAATGTCGGCCCATGAAACAACTCAAGTAAATATTCGTTTGGTCCGATCTCAACTAGTGGCGCCACCTCGGGATCACGAAATGTCGAATAGGCATCAATACAAAGTTGCTCAAAAACTTGCCGATCAATCTCGTCGCCAATGAATGATGACATGATTTTCGCCGCCCGTTTTGCATAACTCGGGGCTACTTGATCGCCTGCCAACTCACTCGACTTCGGCCAAGTCTCTGGCACATATAAGCCACCATCGCGTGCCAAACCGGCAAGCAACACGTCATGAAAACCAATCGTCGGTGCTTGACCTCGGGTCGAAATATATTGCATTTTTACGAATTAGCGACAACGCGTAACAACGCACCCACATGCTTCACGACATCCTGCGACTTGAACTCACTCAAACAATTTTGCACCGCAGCCTCATTTGCATCGTGGGTCAAGAACACCAGGCGTGCATCTTCACCAATACCGTCTTGCTCAGCAGCACGAATACTCACGCCGTTGCGCGCAAACACGCCGGTCACGGCGTGCAACACACCCGGCTTGTCGGTCACTTCAAGTCCGATCATGTATTCGCAGTTCATCGCACTCATCTCTTTCAACTTCGTCGTTTTGAAGGCGCCAAGCAGTGCGTGCGTACCCTTGCGCAAATTAATTGCCGCATCAATCACATCGCCGAGCACTGCCGATGCTGTCGGTTCGCCACCGGCGCCTCGTCCATAGAACATCAACGAACCCGACGACTCGCCGTCAACCAACACGGCGTTGAAACTTTCACGCACTGCTGCAAGCGGATTGTTCAACGCCACTAGTGCCGGGTGCACGCGAACCGAGACCATTGATGTTGCGACATCTAATTCGGCAACGCCAAGCAATTTCACCGCATAACCAAACTTGCGCGCGATAGTTATATCAGCAGCAGTCAGTTTGCTGATGCCCTCGACATAAACATCTTCGGCGCGCACGGTAGTGCCGAATGCGATGCTGGCAATAATCGCAATCTTGGCAGCCGCGTCATGACCTTCGACATCGGCTGTCGGGTCGGCCTCGGCAAAACCAAGTTGCTGTGCTTCTGCAAGCGCAACCGAATAATCGGCGCCGACCTCACTCATCTTGGTCAAAATGAAGTTCGTCGTGCCATTGACGATGCCCATCACCCGCAAAATTGGTTCACCGCGCAAACTTTCGCGCAACGGTCTGATCAACGGAATGCCGCCACACACGGCGGCCTCAAACAACAAATCGGTTGACGCCGCGTCAGCCACAGCAAAAAGTTCGGCGCCGTGCTGTGCCAACAACGCTTTGTTCGCCGTCACAACCGGCTTGTGTTTGCCCAATGATTCAGAGATCAATTTCAACGCTGGCTCGATGCCGCCCATCAATTCAACGACCAGATCGACATCAGCCGCATGCACAAGATCATTCGCGCTGCTCACCAACACTGCACCCTTTGGCAATTTGTGCTTTTTACTCGTGTCACGCACGCAAACTTTTGTCACTTCAAGTCGCACGCCGCTTCGCGCCAAAATCTGATCAGATTGTTGCGTCACAAGTTTGACGAACGCCGAGCCAACTACACCGTGACCAAGCACGCCGAGCCTAACAACCTGTGTTTTGGGCTGCGAGACCATATTTATACGCTATCTGCGATGTCGAGAGCAACGAGATCGGCAAATGTTTCGCGACGTACGACAAGTCGCGCAATACCATCGCGCACGAATACAACAGGCGGGCGCGTAACTTTGTTGTAGTTCGACCCCATGCTGTGGCCGTAAGCACCCGTGACCGGCGTTGCCAACACATCATCAACTGCGTAACCGTTTGGCAACATCGCATCATTAATCAATACATCGCCACTCTCACAGTGCTTACCGACAACTCGCGCGTGCTCGGTGCGATCTGCCTCGGCGCGCGCCGGCAAAAACGCTTCGTAGCCCGAGTCATACAAAACGGGTCGTGGGTTGTCGCTCATGCCCCCGTCAACAGCAACATAGGTGCGGATACCTGGAAGATGTTTGATCGAACCGATTCGATACAGCGTCACCGCCGCGCTCGCCACAATCGCCCGACCCGGCTCGACAAAAACCTTTGTCGGCTTGCTCAACTTCGCCGTCGCCACAGCCAACGACTGGGCCCATTGGGTGATCGTCGGCGCGTGTTCTGACTGTATGTATGCCACGCCAAGCCCACCACCCAGAGTCAGTTCTTCGACACCAAGTTGATTCGCAAAATCGACCATGATCTGGGCCGCCTGCGCGAAATTCTCTGCTGCGAATACATTCGATCCAATATGACAATGAATGCCCACAAATTCAACGCCCGCCGATGATCTCACGCGATCGACCGCGCGTTGCGCATCGCCATTACGCAGGTTGAAACCAAATTTCGAATCATCCTGACCAGTCGAAACAAACTCGTGCGTATGCACCGCCACACCGGGCGTAATTCGCAATTGAATCCGTGCGCGCTTCGCGCCATTTGCGCCGATCGCCTGCAGGGCATCAAGCCGATCTAGTTCTTCAAAATTGTCGACGACAATGTGTTGAACGCCTGCGTCAATTGCCATTTTCAACTCTTCGCTGCTCTTGTTGTTGCCGTGCAACACGCACGCCGAACCAGGCACACCCGCATTCAGGGCGACGAACAGTTCTCCCCCTGTCGCAACATCAAGTAACAGACCTTCTTCGTGGACCAGGCGCGCCATCGCCCCACACAAAAATGCTTTGGTTGCATACACAACCCGATGCTTGCCGAATGCAAGAACAGCCTCTTGGCATCGCGCACGCAAGTGCGCCTCGTCATAAACAAATGTCGGCGTGCCATATTTGTCGGCAAGCGTTATCAAGTCGCAACCACCAATTTCAAGATGACCAAGTTTGTTTGTCACTGCCGAATCAGGCAGAAGATGTTTGGCAATGCGACTCACATCTGCTCCGGCGCTTCAATGCCCAACATACCAAGACCTGTCTGCATCACGCGAGCCGTCAAATCACAAAGCATCAACCGGCTATCGCGTTGAGTTTCGGTTTCTGCTTTCAGCACTGGACACTGCTCATAAAACGACGAGAAACTCGTCGCCAAGTCGTAAAGATACGTGCACAGTCTGTGCGGGCTGTACTTGTCGATCGTGTCCCAAACTGCCGAATCAAACTGCAACACGCGCATCGCCAATTCGCGCTCGGCAATATGGCTAATCAATGGCGAAGAATTTCGCACGCTCGCACGCTCGATATTGGCGCGACGAAAAATGCTACAGATTCGTGCGTGGGCATACTGCAAATACGGCGCCGTGTTGCCGTCGAACGACAACATTCGATCCCAATCAAATGTGTAGTCCTTGATTCGATCGGTAGAAAGATCCGCGTACTTCACAGCACCAAGACCGATGATGCGGGCAATGTTTGATTTTGATGCATCCGACAACTCTGGGTTCTTTTCATTAACTGCTGATGCTGCTCGTTGAACGGCTTCGGTCAACAGCGCGTCAAGTTTCACAGTTTCACCACTTCGTGTCTTTAACATTTTTTTATCAGCACCCAAGACACTGCCAAACGAAACATGCACCATTTCTCGTGGAGGTTTCAGCCAGCCGGCCTGGTGCGCTACAGCGGCGACCATCTGCAAATGTTGTGCCTGTGGTGCACCGACGACATACAACAACAACTCTGCGTCCAGTCTTTCAACGCGATCAATCACGCACGCCAAATCGCTAGTCGCATAGTTGTAGCCTCCGTCGGTTTTACGGATAATCAGTGGCAGTGGCTGATTCTCGCGATTCATGAAACCCTCGGCAAACACAACCTCTGCACCATCGCTGGTTGTCAACATTTTTAATTTTCCGAGTCGCTCGACCACTTCAGGTAACAACTTGTTATATGCGCTTTCGCCCCTGATGTCAGTGTTCTCGAGCAACACACCCAGCGTGCGATAAATCATCTGGAAATATCTCGTGCTCTCGGCCACGAGAAGTTTCCAGAGTCGCAATGTTTCTTTATCGCCGCCCTGCAACAACACGACTCGTGCCCTTGACCGTGCCTGAAAATCCTCTGATTCGTCGAATTTCTTGCGTGCACCGCGATAAAAACTGTCAAGATCACCTACCGAAAGTTCTTCGGCGGCGTGGGTTTCGCCCAAATCAACAAGATGCTCGATCAACATGCCAAAAGGTGTCCCCCAATCGCCGACATGGTTTTCGCGCACGACAGTGTTGCCGACAAACATCAACATTCGCACCAGCGCATCACCGATCACCGTCGAGCGCAGGTGTCCGACGTGCATTTCTTTGGCGACGTTTGGCGCCGAATAGTCAATTACAACATTGCGCGGCTTCGTCGCGTCGTGCACGCCCAGTTTTTCGCTCGCACTTGATGCCATAAGTTCACGCGCAAGAAACTCGTTTTGAAAAGTCAAATTAATGAACCCTGGTCCGGCCACTTGGGCGTCACTACAAATATCTTTTAGATCAGCAACTTCAAGCACCTTGGTCGCTACTTCACGAGGAGTCAACCCCATCGCTTTGGCCAAAGCCAGCGAACCGTTTACTTGGGCATCGGCGCGATCGCTCGCCCGCACCGCCGTGTCAATGCCAACAGCCGCCGCCCCACCAACCTTGGCAAACGCCGCCGCGATGCGCTGCTCAACTAAACCAACCGGATCTGCCACCCTTTCATTGTTGCCTAGATTGCTCGACAAACCGCGCCGTATTTACCGACGCCGTTTCTTACGCCGATTTAGCGTTCGGGGCAGGCGCGAATGGCTGGACCAGATGCGACAACTGGTAGATCAATACGACCCACCTCAACATCCACTCGCCGTTTAAACAGCGACTCAATAAATGACGACTTCACTCGCGGATACAGGGCCACGCCTCGATACGACACCGGGCAAGATTGGTCATCTTTCAAGGCGATAAAAGTTTTAATCACATTGTCATCACCAACGAGTGCTTTGTTGACGATTCCACTCCATTCGCCCACGCGATATGTGCGGTCACGAGCATTCAACTTGTTCTTAAATTCGCTCACCAAAACCGACCGACCGTCAATGTCTTGCACGTCTTGCCTTACTGCTTCAATAACCGCCTCTTGTTTCAGCGAGTCAACATAATATTCGGCACTCATCAGCGCCGTCACCACAGTCAAAACGACAACCAACAAACTTGCATTGATCTCTCGCAAATTCACAGGCACAAACTCAATCAGACCAACTGCCAAAAGCGCCAGACCGAGTGGCCACAGCAACTGCAAACGTGAGTCCCAGTCCAGAGGTCCAACAAAGTAATTATTCAGCAAATATAAAACTACAAAAATGTTCGGGATAATTAATCCGCTATGACGGCTTTTCCTTTTGATGATATAAAAAACCAGCAGCCCGACCACAATTCCGCCTACGAGTTTTAACACCGACATCGAAAGCGTGAAATATTCACCGGCCTGAATGCGAGCGCCGGCATGCAACTGAAAAACGTCCGGCAGGCCACGCGCTGGGTCGTAACCGACCATCCAATACGGCACCGTCCCCAACCAAACCAGTGCAATTGACGAAAGAACTACGATCTGATTTCGCATCGGTAACGAGTTCTTGCGTCGGCGCCGCAACGTCACGAAAGCGAAGCATGCAAAAGCCAAACCTAGCAAGACCGAATAAAGCAGACCATAACTACTCGCACCATACTTCTCGATCTCGCCCTGACTCGTTCGAAAAAACAATGCAAAAACCATGACCAGCGCAAAGATGTCTGCATTTCGAATCAGCCATCTTGAGATCTGCTTTTTATCACGTGGCTTATCCAAGTAAAACAGATTTATCAGCGGCAGGATCATAAAAGTCAAGAATGACGGTGTTCCGATCGCAACCAAAAAACAAATCAGTGCAGCGATCCGCCACACGGGTTTGCGAAGGAGAACCAAATACCAGCCCAGAAAAAAGAAGAAGTACGCAAACGAATACTCAAAAGTTTGAATGCTGAAGCGTGCGTGATTTACTGGCAACAACAAAAACACAAGTGCAAAAAGCCTGCATTGCGCTTCTGAAAACAACTTTGCACGCAAAATTATTTTGTATGCAAAAACTCCCGCACCAAACATCAAGACGAAAATTGCAAACCGAAACGCCCAAATTCCAAAATTTAACAAAAACGAATTGATCACCCAATTCAAAAAATGTTTCTCGTCGTAAAATCCGAGATCAAATGCTTCGTTGGCGGTCTTTCCGAAAAAGCTCGCCCAGTCATCCCAAAAGTAGGCGTTAGCGAATAAAAATGACCAGCCCCAAGCGATCGTGTAAGTTGTGGCGGCCGTAAGCCAAAACGATTTCTCAGACTTCATCTTTAATTGAGTTTAGTTACTACTCGGGGCAAGATTGAATAGCGTCGACGATCACGCCAAACGCTGCGTCGGCTTCAATCGTCTCAAGCACAGTCGCATTCGCCTTGGTGCGCGACACCACGTGTCGATCGTCGATCACCGTCATGCCACGCGTGTGCTCACCATCAAGTTCAATCGCGACATGCCGCTCATTCGAACCAAAAAATTGTGGGTGTGTCAACGCCAATACGGCGCAAACATCGTGCAGCGGCGCTCCTTCGAAGTCGTCGTGCAACGACTTATACATCCTGCTGAAAAACTCAAGCAGACCAGCCAACTTTGGGCCAACGACAGCGTGCGCATTTCGCACCATCGCGATTCGCGCAGGCGTCGCCATTATCTGATGCGTCAGGTGTAAACCACTGATGACAATTTTTGCACCTGAGTCAAAAACCACCGACGCCGCCTCTGGGTCACACCAAATATTAAATTCAGCGGTCGCCGTGCGATTGCCGAACCTGCCGCCGCCCATCAACGAAATGCCCGAAATATTTTCTACTAAATCTGGCGCCGCACGCAACGCTAGGGCAATATTCGTCAGTGGCCCCGTTGGCACCAGCCACACACCGGGGTTCGCCCGCGCCGTATCAATAATGAAATGCACGGCATCGGTGCCGTCAGCGGGTCGTGATGGCGCCGAAAAATCTGCGCCATCCATTCCACTTTCGCCGTGAATATATGCCGCATGAATCGGCTCAGCAACTAAGGGCCGACCAGCACCAGAGTGCAACGGTGAAATCGAACCACAAAGGTCAAGAACTATCCGCGCATTCTTGGTTGTTAACTCAAGCGGTGCGTTTCCCGCCACGGTCGTCACACCTAAAACCTCGGCAAACTTCGACGCGACGATTATCGCGAAAGCATCGTCATGCCCCGGATCACAATCCAACAAAACTTTTACCCGGGTTGCCATTAGTTGCCGAACCTCGAGTTGCTGGTCACCAAA
>SXGS01374680.1_pt1 | contig 10152 bp, 8 predicted proteins | sample 3174681 | NCBI WGS metagenome assembly SXGS01 (sample SAMN11356861, study PRJNA531348) | freshwater metagenome | isolation source: freshwater sample F1-80 | place: China: Fuxian Lake, Yuxi | collected 2017-12-25
AGAGGACGGCGGTCGAGGAAACGGAATCAGGAGGAGGCGAGAAAAGATAGAGTCAATCCAATCGTAAAGGTCACGCGAGGATCACGCAGCGCCGACGAAGAGCCGACGCCGAAGGCTTTTTCGTGCATAATTCAGGTGAAACAAGGGGCGTCCATGGGCGCCAATTCCACGATCGTTTGCGGCGTTACAATCGGCCGGTACGCATTCATCGGTGCGGGCGCCGTCGTGACTAAAGATGTTCCAGACTACGGGTTGGTCTACGGTAGTCCGGCGAAGCTGCGGGGTTGGATCTGCGCTTGTGGAATCAAACTGGATCTTGCCGGGGATGGGAGTGCGGTTTGCGGGGCTTGCGGCGCGTCGTACAGGACGAAAGGCTCCGCGCTGGAGTTGTCGGAAAATGAGGAGACAGGGAAATGAACCCGGCTATCGCGAAAAAGAAGGTTCCTTTGTTGGATCTAGCCGCGATCCACGCCCCGCTGCGGGAGGAAATTCTGGGTGAGATCGCCCGCGTCGTGGATTCCCAGAAGTTCATCATGGGCGACGACGTGAAGCAACTCGAGCAACTCGTTGCTCAATACACAGGCACGCGGTTCGCAGTGGGTTGCGCTTCAGGTTCGGACGCGCTTTTTTTGGCCTTGCTGGCTGCGGGTGTCGGTCCTGACGATCGGGTGCTTACGACTCCCTACAGCTTCTTCGCGACCGCAGGCGCAATTTCGCGCGCCGGAGCGGTTCCCGTATTCGTCGACATTGAACCCGGGACTTACAACATCGATGCCGCAAAGGCTTGCCACGCGCTTGAGCGGGACCCGGCCATTAAGGCGGTGATTCCGGTTCATTTGTTTGGCGCGTGCGCGGACATGGATCCTATTCTTGATGTCGCGAAGCGCAACGGGTGCGCCGTAATCGAAGACGGAGCCCAATCAATCGGCGCCGAATACAAAGGCCGCAAGGCGCAGAGCATGGGCGACATCGGCTGTATCAGCTTCTTCCCAAGCAAGAACCTGGGCGGGTTCGGCGACGGCGGGATGGTCACTACAAACGACGAAGGGTTGGCACGAAAGCTCGCGGCTCTGCGCGTTCACGGCAGCCTCAAGAAGTACTATCACGAATGGGTTGGAATCAACTCGCGGCTTGACACGCTGCAAGCGGCGGTGCTGAAGGTGAAGTTCCGGTATCTGGACGATTGGACGGCCGGGCGCCAGCGAAATGCGGAGCACTATCACCGGTTACTCAGCGGAAAATCTTTGCCTCTCTCGTTACCGGCGCCGATGCCTTGGCAAACACGGCACGTCTACAACCAGTTCGTGGTTCGCTGCCAGGACCGCGACGGACTCAAGGCCTGGCTCCAGGAAAACGGAGTTGGCACGGAGGTCTACTATCCGCTGTCATTGCACTTACAACCTTGCTTTAAGGACCTGGGGTACGTTGAGGGTGATTTCCCGGAAAGTGAGAAGGCGTCCCGTGAGACTCTCGCACTACCGGTACACTCTGCGATGTCTGTCGACGATATTGAGTACGTCTGCGATCTGATCCACAACTTCCGAAGCTCCCTTCAGGGGGTACGCTAAGTGAGAATTGGCGTGACGGGAGTCGCGGGTTTTATCGGGTCCAATCTAGCCGACGCGCTCCTTGAGCGGGGACACACGGTAATCGGGTTGGATAACCTCTCGATGGGCAGCCTCCGGAACATCGAGCATAACCTGAATCGCTCCGGTTTTTAATTTCGCGAGTTGTACGTCGCGACCTGACGGCCATGCGAGCGGTGTTCGCGCAGGCGGATCCGAATCGTTCGTATTAACGCTCTTCTTCGTGGCAGGTTTCTGTCCGGTTGCGGGCCTTGGGCCGAAAGTTGAGACGTGAAGAACGCGGCTCTGAAAAATCGGGTGGATGCGGAACGCGCGGAGCGTGTCACCGTGAAGGGGTCCGCCAGTGGCCGTCATTCTCCGTAGCCTCGCGATGTGGCGGTCCATTTCGGAGGCCATGGCAGTTCGGAATAATACCTCGGGATCCGGACGTTACAGTAGAGGAACGCTACCGCACTACCGCACCGAAATCGACCGTAGCAACGCTGACACCAGCCGCCCGTCGTTACCGGGAAGCGGCGTACGCTTGGAGAACCGGATACGGACAGTGGTCACCGGCTCCGCCTTGTCCACCAGCACGGCAAGTGTGAAAGGGCCGGGCTTGAGTGTCAACTCCTGGGCCGGTGCCTCATTAACTCGCAGTCTTAGCGTCAGGCGACCATCAGCGAGAGGGCCAAGCGTTGGAACCATGCCTGCGACGATGACAGTTTCTCCCTTGCCGGCCGCGCCGAGTTTCACAAAAGCCTCATCCGAGATCCACCCGTCCTCATAGATTCCGGAGTACTCGAGACCTGAGTCCGCGAGCAGATCGCGAGGGAAACTTTCGAGCTTACGGGGCCTTCTTAGCTGGCGGTATTCTGTGTCCGGAATTGCCGAGATGTTGCGGCAAAAACCGACTAGCTTGCGGTAATCCAGAAGAAACTCGCTGTTATAGAGGCGCATCAGACCGGACTTCCGGTGTGGAAACGGTATGCCCGGCTGACCGAAATCGATAGCTACATAGGCTTGTCCATCCTCCCAGACCGGTGAAATTGCTTCGGAGTATACGACCGCCGATCCGGCCCCGACGAACGGCAGGCGGGTGCTGAATTCTCCGTCCGCCGAAGCTGATGCCGGGAGCGTGACGTTTTGGTTTCCCATAATCGAGCGCGTCAAACTCACGCGCAGGCGCAGCTTTTCCGCCGGCTTCACAACTTGCAGCAAGAAAAAGCGGCCTACACCAGACATGAAACCACCCGTGCGATACGGGTCTCGTTCAAGCTGGAAGAACGAAGCGCCAAATCTAAACGTAAAGTAATCGGGACCGCGGCTCGACGGGATGAACATCAACCAGTTGCGCACGTCGCGGTACGGCACAAGGCGAAACATCCCGTAATCGGCAAAAGTTTTATGGCGGGAAGCTACGTTGAACAACCCCTCTCCCTTAATGGTCAGCAGGTGGGTTGGTTCCCCTACGGCATTCAGCAATTGCGGCGAGTACCCAGGGAAGTTTGAACCCCAAAGACTGTGAGGACGATGCATCTCTCGTTTCACTTCGGCCCCCAGTTTGTCGTTCAGGATCACAAACTGCCTGAAGGGATAGCTCGCCGCAGTTGCGATCAAAACAAGTAGCGATTTTATCCGCTCTCGTAGCGAAACTCGTTCCGCATTCGATACGTCGCGTTGCCGCTGCTCCGCTGCTACGAGCCTTGCCACGGGGGCCTGGAGACTAAATGCCACGGGCTGTATTGGAGCGGGCGTCTGGTTGGTCCGGGCCTTGTCTTTGACGAAATCGCGGGTGGCGCCGTTTCCGGCACGCTTCCGAAAAAGGCGGGCTGGCAGTTCTTCATCAGACTCGGGCACGAATCCGCCTCGCGCCACCGAGGGATACAATACATTGCTCCCTCTGAAGACAATTGTCGCCACTCCGTGAGCGGCCATGTTGTAAATATCCGATATGGCGGTGACTCTAGGCACCTTAAAGATCAACCCGAAGATTGATACTTGTGGCACCTCGATCAACCCTCCCCCCACTTTTAATCCCGCGGAGGTAGCGGTGTAGGACGTATGACTAAACGCGGTCAAGACCAGCACCAAGATCGGTGCAACTCGCCACCACCGCTTCAAGGTACGCATGAGCAGAAACGTGATACAAGCGGCCAGCACGGGTTGGCAAAAAATCGCCAGTTTGTACAGTCCATAATCGTTTGCGCCAAAAAAAAATACTAAACCAACGACCAAAAATAGCCCGAGCATACAGCCGTACAGGTGTCCCCGCCAGATAGCTATTCCAGCCTGAACCCACACCACCACAAACAAGACGAGGCCGATTAGGATTGTGCCAGATAGAACGGGCTCCGGTGGGTATTGGGCAAGGGGCAGGAATCCGAACAGGGTCGGCAGCCCCGAAGGCATCAGGAAGTGAGGGAATATGGACCGGGTCGGGATAACCCCAGTCAGGGCCGCGTTCTGTACGTTGCCAAGCGTGTTTATTATTCCAGTGAGCACGGCTCCCCGAATCATGACGCATACGAGCAAAAGCGAGGCCGCCAGGTACCCCAGAGGGATTCGCGGAATCCTCCGCTCGCGAATCCCTCTGGAACACCAAAACACAATTGCCGACAGCACGGCGAATGCGATCACTTCCGGGTAGTGGAGGAACAGGCCCGCTAGTACTGTCGACAGCACCAGGCAATATGGCCACGCCTGTCGCCACCCCAGCGGCTCGATCGTAAGCAGGAGCGTCAGGACCAGCATCGCCGGAATGCCCCCCGATTGCGGCAACGATACGTTGCAGATCCCGAGCGCGCAAAGCGGGCTCAAACCCACGACGATCACGGTGAGCAGGGCGAGGCACCGCAACCGCGGACGGGCGAGCACTAGGGCGCCGGCCGCGCACATCTGTGTCAACTGGAGCGCCAGCATCAACGGCATTAGGATTTGCAGTGGATTCAACCCCGCAGCTCCGGCGGACCAGGCAACGAGCATTTCGCCACCGTACCTCACTTGGGAGGCGACGTTCACTCTCCAACTGTTTTGGGTGTAATCCGTGCCGACCAGATCCTGCAAAGTGGGCGGCGTAAAGAAGGGATGCTCCATCATCCGAACAGCCCCCGCCGAGAAGTAGGTCATGTCGTTGGTCACGTAGCTCAGCCAATTGAAGCCGAGGACCAGCGCCGGCCAGCCTGTGTATAGAAGTGAGAACGCAAGAGCGACTCCGTACGGAGCCAATTGGCGACTCGGGAAAACCGGTTTCCTCCACCACAGCACGGCAGCGGAACCAAACAACAAGGCAAGCAGGACCCACGACGCAAACGCCTTCACAGGCAAGTTGCCAACCTGGTTAAGGAAGCAGACCAATATCTCGATTAAGGCAAACCCCACTGTCGGCGCGATCAGCCAGCTCCGTAATACAGGTGATCGGAACCGGACCAGTTCCTGGAGCGCTTTTCCGAAGAGCGTGAAAAGGCAAAACAGGAGAAGGGCTAGACCAAGTGGCGCCATCGTGGATTCTCAGAGCCGGCCGGCACTTGTTTTCGCCGGGACGGAGTCAAGCCGTTGTGGCAAGTTCACGCTCGTGGCTGACGACTCTCGGAACGGGTAGCGGTACGATGTATTTCCCGCGGAATCCCTTCGCTGTGAGCTTCGGGATCAACTCCTCCGCGATGTGCCACGAAAGAAGTAGAGCGTATTCCGGTTGATCCTCGAATAGCCGCGATTCCTCGATCACCGGAATCACCGTGCCGGGCATGTATTTGCCGACTTTCAGCGAACCTTTCACTTCCAGGACACAATCGAGAATTCCGTCATCGAGGCCCACGTAATTGATCAGCGTGCTGGCCCGTGAAGGCGCGCCGATGCCGTAAACGCGGTCGCCGGCCTTCTTGATGCCCGCCAGCAGCGCGTGCAACTCGAGTTTCGACACCACCGCTCTCCGCTTGAACTCCGCCAGCCGGCCACCGCCGACTCCCGCCTCCGCCTCCGCTCCAAGCATGGCGGCAACAGACGGCCGTGCCGTGTGCATCCCAGTCCGGGCGGCGTACACGCGAATCGAACCGCCGTGCGTGGGGATCCGCCGGGCATGAATCAGCTCCAGGCCGTGGCTCTCCAGCAGGTACTTCAGGCTGTGGAGCGAATAGTAGCGAAGATGCTCATGGTAAATCGTGTCGTACTGTAGCGTCTCGAGCAGGCTCATCAGGTAATGAGACTCAGAGATAAACAGGCCCCGCTCGTCCAGCATCAGCAGGATGCTCTCGACGATCTCGTGGACGTCCTCGATATGGGCGAAAACGTTCGTGGCAGTCACGATCGTCGCTGGTCCCTCCTCGCTCCGAACTTTGGCGGCGATTGAGCGTCCAAAAAAGGAAATCCATGTCGGTATGTCACGCTCGTTCGCGAGATTGCCTACAAGGCTGGGCTCGATCCCACGAACCCGGTGCCCGCCGGTGTGAAAATTACTTAGCAACGTTCCGTCGTTCGAGCCAATATCGACAATGAGATCCCGCGGCCCGAGTTCAATTACGGTGCAGGTTTCCCGATAAAGTTCGGCGAAATTCTCCCGCAGGATCTTCGTGGTTCCGCTCGTGTAGGGGTACTCGGGCGGAAAGAGCACCTGCGGATCGACAACCAGACCCAGCTGAACCAATTGGCATTTGGGGCAGTGCAGCAACTGGGCCGGGTAGGCCGGCTGTTCGCGGGGCTGTTCGCCGATGTCCCGCATCTGGTTCACCGGAGGCAAATACCCCAGGAAAAATGCCTGTTCGAGGTCGGCCGATCCGCAGACTTGGCACTCTTCGACAACCACGCTCGATTTGGTGCCGACGGCTAAAGCTTGACTCTTACTCATTTCGCGTTCTCCTTTAATGTTTGCAGCTTCGCAGGCGCGCAGTGCGAATTGTCGTCGTACCACCTGGCGGTGAGTTGCAGCCCCTGCTGCAAGGTCCACTTCGGGAAGTAGCCGAACGCGGCGAGTCTGTGGATGTCGGGACAGCGCCTGGAAGTGCCGCCGAGCGCAGGTTCACTCGGCATGACGGCCACCCGCCGGCCAAAGTATTCTCCCACCATCCGGGCCAATACCTCCATCGTAACTTCCTCCATGCTGCCTATGTGATAGATTCCCAGGTGCTCGCCCTTCTCTATGGCCAGCATCAGGCCGTCGATGAAATCGTCTATGTAAACGAAAGCACGCGATTGCTTGCCCGTACCTTGAATCGGGAAGCGCACGGGGTCGCCCGGCTGCCGCTGCGCTTCTTTCATCCGAAGCACGAACTGGGGAATCACGTGCTCCCAGCCCATGTGAGGCCCGTAAACATTGTGTGGCCGGAAAATCACGACGCGCTCGAAACGGGTGCGACCGTAATTCAACGCGATGATTTCACTGATCAACTTTCCAGCTGCGTACGAGTAACGCGGGTTCCAGGGATCCGGGATTGTGAGTGGGACCGATTCATCCGTCGGCACGATCGCCGCTTCGTGGTAGACCTCGGAACTCGACGCCAGAATCAACTCGGGAACGCTGTGCTTCAAACAGGCGTCCACGACGTTGATGATCCCTTTGACGCCTACATCAAGGACGAGTTCGGGCTTGGTGTAGAAAAATTCAGTGCCGTTGACAAACGCGAGGTGACAGACGCTGTCGACGCCTTCCACCGCGTGCTCAACGGCAGCCGCATCCCGAATGTCCCCTTCAATGAACTCAAACTCACCCGCAACGTCGGTGAGCCGCAACAAGTTGCCACGCGAGTTGTCGTCGAAGACACGGACGCGGTGGCCCAGCCGGACGAGCCGGCGAACCAAGGCGCTGCCGAGAAACCCAGACCCGCCGCTAACAAAGTAAGTCTTCATTGCCGTTTCACCTGTGCCGCCAGCGGGACGCCCGCGGTTGCAGAAACACGGACCGCCGATCGCCTCATCGCGGTTTGTCTCCGAAGACGCAGGCTGCCCCACAGAAACCAGCGTAAGTACTCGAGTGTCCAAGGACCAAGGCGAAAGCTCGATTCACCGCCATAAAGACGATCAATCGAGATGATAGGAACCTCGCCGAGTTTCAATCCGGCCAGTTGCGCCTTCATGCTCATCTCGAAGGCGACGGCCCAGCCGACCGGGCGAGCCTCCAGGTGCAACTGTCGGAACACGGATCTCCGCATCAGCTTGATTCCGGTGGTCGCGTCCGTTAGGGCGCAGCCGGAGATCGCGTGAAACAGCCGGTTTGCGGTCCGCGAGAGTATTTGCCCCACGGTTGAACCGCCGAGACGGCGCCCACCATGCGCATAGCGGGTACAACTGACGAAATCGCAGCCCTCTTCCATAAGAATCAGCATATCCTCAATGGCCAGGACGGGCCCGACTTCATCGGCGGCGAAGATCAGCACGTAGTCGCCCAGCGCGGCGTCCACGCCGGCACGGATCGCGTTCGTGACCCCGCGGCCCAACTGGTTGTGGATGAGCCGCAGGTTCGGATACTGCTGTTGCATGGATGTGACCACGGGAATGCTTGTGTCTTCCAGGTCGTCGCACACGACGAGGACTTCATGGGGGATCTCAAGAACGGCCCGAAGAATTTTGAGCATGATCTTCAGGTTGATACCCTCATTCCGCACTGGCAACAGAATTGACAACTGAATGTTCGATCTCGGTTCGTTCAAACTTGACCTCCCGAGCGAGCCGAATCACTCGCCTCGCCTCTGGCAAACTCGCGGATGTGATCACAAACCGTCGTCACATCCTCGTCCGAAAGCGTAAAGGCTGAGGGCAGCCAGAGCGTACGCGGCGCCACCCGGGTACTGTTTGGGAAATTTTCATCCGGTTGCCTGTAAGGTGCCTGCGTGTGGAGGGGGTGCCAAAACCTGCGGCAGTGCACGTCTAGCGCGGCCAAAAAGCGGTCGAGCTCGTTTCGACGCTCAACAATCGCATCGGTCCACTGTGGCGACTCGCCGGCATCAATGTCGAACCCGGGGAGGAAAAACCCGGGCAAGTCGCTGAGCCGTTCGGAATAGCCGAGGTAGATCTCTCTCATCCGGCGAAGTCGCGGCTGCAGATGACCGAGCTGCGCAAGGCCCACTGCGGCCTGAAGATTCGTGAACTTGAAGTTGTATCCGACGCTGTGATGCACGTCGTCGCCCCCGGTGCCGCGAACTGGGCGACCTTGGTCTTTCAGTTCGCGCAGCCGGCCGCAGAGGGCGTCGTCGTCGGTCAGAATGACGCCACCCTGGCCAGTAGTGATCGTCTTGTTTGGAGAAAACGACAGGCAACCCGCTCTCCCGAACGTTCCTAGGTACCTGCCGTCGAGCTTGGAGACGAAAGCCTCCGCTGCATCCTCGACCACCACGAGACCATACCGTTGGGCTATCTCAAGGATCGAGCGCATATTCGCAGCCCGGCCACTCACATGTACCGGGACCACAGCTTTCGTGCGTGACGTGATGGCCCGGGACACGGCTTCGGGATCGAGGTTAAGGGTCAGTGGGTCCACGTCCACCAGTACTGGTCGCGCGCCCGTCATCATCACGGCATTGGCGGTTGCGATGAACGTCATGTCGGGAACGATCACCTCGTCGCCCGCGCCGGCTCCGAGACCAGCCAAAGCAAGGTAGATCGCCGCCGTGCCGCTCGTCACGGCCACAACGTGCCGGACCCCGAGCAGAGAGGCGATCTGGGTCTCGAATCGTTCGGTGAACTCGCCTTCGTTGAGGTAGTTGCAATCCAGGACTTGCTTTACGTTCTCGTATTCCTCGCCACCCATCTGCGGCGTCCACCAACTGATTTTCCTGTTCATGATCAAGCGCCTGTCCCGCAGAGTTGCTCTTCCAGCCTAGCCAACTGTTCGAGTACGTTTTGCCGGTTCCTCGGACGGACGTACCGGATCGGCACTCCGGCGTACACCGACCACGGCTGGAACTCGAAACAGGCCGGCACAAAACTGAGTGCGCCGATAACCGTGCCCTCCGGGATTGTATTCTTGGGCATCACGACGGAATTCGAGCCGACTGCCGTGTAGTTCTCCAGAACCACGTCGCCGGAGATTAGATGATTCTTTACTTGCTCGACGCCCGAGGGGATAATTGCGACCAAGTCGTTTGTGAAGTCGTCACTGGTGCACCATATCTTGACACCGGAAGACAGACTGCAATAGTCCCCTATTTCGAACTGACGCTCGCCGCCACCAGCGACGCTACACCCAGAGGCAATGTGCGTACACCGGCCGATTCGGACCTTCGTCGAGAAATAGCAGAAGTCGTCGACTATTGAGTATTCCCCGACAATGAAGTGGTCGGGGTGACGAATTCTGCTGTTGGGCGAAATAATTGGCTTCATCGGCTAAACAACCACCGCGACCACGTTAAAAATTCTCAAAATCGGGGATCCTAGAAACTAGAGACCGAACTGTTGATCTTGCTGAACTTACGGTAAGAAGCTTCATTGTCTCAAGGGGCTCAGGGCAATGTCAAGACGGAGAATTGTCCAATGCGAAATGAGCCTGAAGGAGGAGTTCGTTTCCAATGCGGAGTGAGCCTGAAACCAAAGCGTAGGATGCTGCGGAGGAATGACACTACGCATGGAGAACTTAGAACGGCTCACGCTAGCCGAGATG
>SXGS01068001.1_pt1 | contig 10149 bp, 9 predicted proteins | sample 3174681 | NCBI WGS metagenome assembly SXGS01 (sample SAMN11356861, study PRJNA531348) | freshwater metagenome | isolation source: freshwater sample F1-80 | place: China: Fuxian Lake, Yuxi | collected 2017-12-25
CGCGACCGGCCTGACGGCGGCAGGGTCCGCCGCGCGGCCCGCAGCGGGGTCGACGCCCGGCTACCTCGGCAGGGTGGCCGCGAACGAGGGCCGCGCCGCGAGCCGCCCGAGCCAGGCGTCGAGGTGGGGGAGCCCGTCGGTGTAACGATCCGCGCCGGAGAGCGGGCCGCCGCTGGCGAACGCCGGGAGCACCAACCAGTCGGCGAGGCTCGGCGCGTCGCCCGCGAGGTACGGCGTGTCGGCCAGGGCGGCGTCGAAGACGCGCAGGGCGCCGAGCGCCTTGGCAGCCGCTTCGGCCACGCGCGTGTCGTCGACCGGGATGCCGCGCGGCGCCAGGACGAAGCGCGGGATCAGCACCCCGCGGATCGCGTGCGGCGCCACGTAGTCGTTGTACGCGCTGAGCCACTGCGTCATGCGGGCGCGCGCCCGCACCTCCGCCGGCTGCAGTGCCGGACCGGCGAACGCCTCGTCCACGTACCGCATCACCGCGGCCGCTTCGTAGCAGCGCCAGCCGTCGTGCTCGAGCACCGGCATCTTGCGCCAGGGGTGCAGCGCTTCGTACTCGGGCGCGCCGAGCTGGGCGGGGCGCAGCTCGTAGGCCACGCCCTTCTCGGCGAGCGCGAGGCGGGCGGACCAGGTGAACGTGGAGAACGGACTCCCGTAGAGAACGACGGACATGGGGGCCTCCGGCGCCACCCGGATAAGCCGGTGCGATGTTCGCTGCCTACATTCTCGCGCTCACGTCGTCGGCCCACGCCCTCCCCCTGTTGGTCGAGCGTTTCGACGCGGCGCCCGCCGCGTGGAAGGAGCGCGTCGCGGTGCAGACCGGCGGCGGCCCGGCGAGCAAGTGGAAGGTCGAGGGCGGGGCCCTCGTCGTCACCGCCGACCCCCGCACGCGGAAGTTCGTGTCCGTCGGCACCCGCGTGCAGCTCCGCGGGGTGCAGTGGTTGTCGGTCTCGGCCAAGGTCAAGCTCTCGGGCGTCGAAGGCGCCGACCCATCGAGCGTGTGCGGCGCCTTCGTCCGGTTCGACACCGGCGACGTCGTGGCCACCCGCGAGTGCGCCGTGCGTGACGACGCGGAGGCGCACACGCGCCTCATCCCCGTGCCCGCGGCGGCGCGCGACGCCGAGGTCGGGGTGCTGCTCGCGACCGCCGGCGCCCTGGTGGTCGACGACGTGGTGGTCGAAGCGGTCACCCCCGAGCTCAAGGAGCTCGTGCGCGGCCGCTTCGTGTACCGGTGGCTCGGCAACGACGCATTCCGCGAAGAGCAGCTCGAGGCCAACGACACCCGCCTCGAAGAGCTGGCGGCCTTCTTCGGGACGCCCGCCACGCAGAAGGTCGACTACTGGAAGTTCCCCGACGCTGCCACGCTCGAGCTCTACACCGGCCGCCGCGCCTCGTACGTCGCAACCGAGAGGTCGATCTACACCGTGATCCGGTCTGACACCCGCGCGCTGGTGGCGCTGTTGTCGCGCGCCTGGGGCGACCCCGGCGCATTCTGGTTCGAGGGGCTGGCCGTCCGCGTCGCGGGCGACTGGGAGGGCCGCGACCCGCGGCTCACCACGCGGCAGCAGGTCAACGGCGGCACGGCCGCCAGCCTCGCGGAGCTGCTCGACGCCGACAAGTTCGCCGCGCTCCCGCCCGAGCGCGCCTACCCCCACGCCGGCGCGTTCGTGGCCTGGGCGTTGGACACGCTCGGGGTCGACAAGGTCAAGGCCGCGTTCGGCGCGGTGCGGCGGTCGGCCACGCCCGCGGCCAACCAGGCGGCGGTCGAGGCCGCGCTCGGTGCGCCACTGTCAAAGTTGGAGGCCGACTTCCGGGCGAGCCTGTAGGCCCACGGTCCTCGTGGCGGGTCCGCACCCCGCGGCCTCACGCGTACCGCACCGCGCTCCGCCCGCCCCAGCCCCACAGGGCGATCCCCGCGTGGGTGGCCGCGTCGATCGCCAACGAGGTCGCCGCGCCCATGCACACCACCGCGACCAGCCCGCCGGCGGTGGCCTTCTGGACGATCTCGAAGCCGGCGCGGCTCGAGACCACGATCGCGAACCCCGACAAGTCCTCGTCGGCGCGCAGCAGGGCCCCGAGCACCTTGTCGACCGCGTTGTGCCGGCCCACGTCCTCGCGGACGGCGACGAGCCCCCCGGTCGGCGCGAAAGCTGCGGCCCCGTGCGAGCCGCCGGTGGCCGCGAAGCGTGGCATCTGCGGGCCGAGCGCGGCGCAGACCTCCGCGACCCGCGCCGGGTCGGGGGTCCAGCGAGGCGCGAGCTGGCGGGGCCGCGGGAGGCGGTCCAGCGACGCCGTCCCGCACAGGCCACAGCTCGAGGTCGCGTAGCGCGTCCGGTCCGCCGACCGCGCACGCGCGGCGGGCACCCCCTCGCGCAGGCGGACGTCGACCACGTTGGGGCTCACGTGGGCCAGCGCGCGCACGTCGTCCCAGCCGTCGAGCACCCCTTCGGACAACAAGAACCCCGCCGCGAGGTCCAGGTCGTCGCCCGGGGTGCGCATCGTCACCGCCGCGGCGAGGCCCTCGACCCGCAACTCCAACGGCTCCTCGACGAGGACCTCGTCCGTCCCGGGCGCTCCGCCCCGCGTCACCTCCACCGTGCGGATCGCCATCAGCCCCCCCGGGCGCGGCCTATCCGGTGTAGAGCGTGCCCATGCCCGCCGAGGTCCAGTTCGTCGCCGCCGATGGCCGCCGCCTCGGGGGCACCCTCCACGTCCCCGACGGCCACGCGCGCGCCGCGGTGGTGGTCAACAACGCGCTCGGGGTTCCCCACACGTTCTACCGCCGGTTCGCGGCCCACCTCGCGGGCCGCGGCTTTGCGGTGCTCACCTACGACTATCGGGGGCTCGGTGCGTCGTGTGATCGGCCGCTGCGCGACGACCCCGCCACCCTGTCGGACTGGGCGCGCCTCGACGCCCCCGCCGCGATCGAGGAGGCCAGGCGCCGCTGGCCCGACCTCGCCATCCACGGCCTCGGGCACAGCTTCGGCGGCCAGGCGCTCGGCCTGCACCCCCGGGCCGCGGAGTTCGCGCGCATCGTCGTCATCGGGGCCGGCAGCGGCGACTTGTCACTCTACCCGGTGATCCGCCGGACCGGGTATCGGGCGTTGTTGTCGATGGCGCCGCTCGCGGGCGCACTGTTCGGATACGCACCCGGGTGGTTCGGCCTCGGCGCCGACCTCCCCACCGGGGTGCCCGCGGAGTGGTCGCGTTGGTGCCATACGCGCGGCTACGCTCGCGCCGCCGTCGCCCCGACGTACTATGCAGAGCTCACGGCCCCGATGTTGTTCCTGGACCTCCCGAGTGACACGATGGCTCCGCCGGGCCCCGCCGCCGAGCTCCGGAGTTGGTACACCCACGCTGCGGTCGAACACCACACCGTCACCCTCGGCGAGCTCCCCATCGTGGCACACGGCCATTTCGGCGCCTTCCGAGCCGGCGGCGAGCCGCTGTGGTCGCGCGTGGCGGAGTTCCTCGGCCGCTGATGCGCACCGGCCGGGCCGGGCAAGACGCGGCGACCCGGGGCGCGGGTCGGCGTGGTGGACGGCGAAACGCGGCGTCGGCGGTGGGCGAGGACGAGGTCACCCCCGGGTCCTGCCGGGCCGGGTGTAGTGGCGTTCGCTCCCCCGCCAGTTCGCCGCAAGCGGCGAACCGGCGCTCCGCTCAGCCAATTCCCCCCGACCCGTCACCCGCCGCGTCACCGAGCCGGACAGCGCACGAGGCGTTTGGCACAACGGGGCACGCCGAACCGCGAGGGTCTTGCTGCACCGGCCCAAGGTCGGTGAGCGAGGCGACGTCGAACTTCGAGCAGTATTTTGGCGGGCGTGGCAGCGCCGGTGAGCCGGCCCGGGGGCCCAGGCCCCGGCGGGAGGCGACTCGCGACGGCGGTGGGCGCGGCGGTATGGTCGAGCCCCTTTGGGGGCCACGCCGCGACCGTCCGCGTGGCCGGGGCCGAGTCCGGCGCGCGGCCCGTCGCCCCCGCGGCGCGAGCCCGAACGGACACAGCCCGGCGAGGGGGCGGGCCGACGGGCTCGCCGATACAGGGGTCTACGGAACCGTGAAGTTCAGCCGCAACCACGCCTCGCCCAAATCACGACAGTCCGACGTCCACCAGATCCATTGGGCGCCGAGGTCGTAGAGGGGCTGCGGGGTGCTGCCCCAGGGCGAGGTGTCGCCGCAGACCTCGGGAATGTGCCAGGAAGAGTCGTCGAACGCCACGTCGGACCAGTCGGCCGGGGGGGAGGTGTCGGTCATCGTCCAATCGGTCGGACCGCTGACGAAGGTGACAGTCCCCTCGACCTCCACCGCGGCGAGCACCCCCGCGATCACCTGGGCGGTGTCGGTGGCGTAGAGCGCCAGGGCGTGATTGCCACACGGGAGGTCCCACTCGAGGGTGTCGATGCTCGACCAGGCGTTCTGGCCGGGCGCGGTGAACTCGGTCCCGTCGAGCCAACCCTGCCAGGCGTCGTCGGCGGTGAGCGTGAGCTTGACGTGCTGGGTGAGCCCTTCGCAGGGGTCGGGGTCTTCGCCCTGGCCGACGAGGACCGCGTCGGCTTCGGGGGTGTCGGGATCGTCGGAGAACACCGCGAGCGTGCCCTCGTCGCCGGAGCCGTCGCTCGGGGCGTAGGTGACGGTGAGCTCGGTCGAATCGCCCGGCGCCAGCGTGGCGGGAACCACGGCGAGCGCGCCGGCGTCGAGGAGCTGGAGGTCGGCGTCGGTGGCATGGAGCGCCACACTCGACACCGTGAGCGGCCCGGCGCCCACGTTGGTGACGGTGAGCAGCGCCGCGTCGGTGATCCCGACCGCCACGGTCCCGAAGTCGTGCCAGGCGGGCGTCAGCTCGATCTCGCCGTGGGGCAGCGTGCCGGTGAGCGGGACCTCGGTGAGCGCTTCGTCCGGGTCGTTCGACGGCAGCTCCACGACGTCGGCGAGCGTTTTCCCGTCGGCGGCGGCCCACGTGACCACCATCGTGGCGCTCTGGCCGGCCGCGAGCATGGGCGACGACAACGCCGTGAGCGTGACCGACGCGGTGTCCGCGGCGAGGCGCGGCGAGTCGAGGCGCAGCATGCCGCCGCCGACGTTGGACACGGTCAGCGTGGCGGTGTTTTCGCTGCCGAGGCCGACCTCGCCGAAGTCGACCGCGCCCGGAGACACCTCGATGTCGGGCGCGTCGTCCTCCGCGGTGTCGGCGGGCTTGGGCTCGTTGGTGGCGTTGAGGTTGTTCTCGCTGCACGCGACGAGCAGGGCGGCGGCACCGAGGGGGGTCAGGCGGATCATGGAGCCAGCATACCTGAACGCGGACCGGCGGCGTGCTTAGCTTGCCGGAAAGAGGCGAACATGCGCGGCTCCTTCTCGCTGCTCTCCCTGGTGCTCCTGGGCTGTCCGGCTGCCGAGGTACGCGACTATTCCGACCCGCCGGTGGCCACGAGCGCCCGGCTCGAACGGTTCGCCGACTGCGACGCGCTGCGCGCCTCCCTCACCGAGAGCTTCGTCGAGGAGCTGGTGAGCTGGCGCTACGGCTACTACGCCTACCCGGAGGCCGCGGGGGGCGACGACGCCAACAGCGGCGATGGCGCGAGCGACTACTCCACCACCAACGTGCAGGAAGCGGGCGTCGACGAGCCGGACATCGTCAAGACCGACGGCAGCTACCTCTACGTGGTCACGCAGGGCATGCCGGAGGTGGTCGTGGTGGACGCGTGGCCTGCCGAAGAGACCGCGGTGGTCGGCCGGCTCGAGCTCGACGGATGGCCGTACTCGATGTTCCTCGACGGCGACACCCTCGCGGTCTTCCAGTACGTCTACGACTACCGCGACGGCACCACCGACCCCGCGGTGTCGCCCGTGCGCGACGGGTACGGCTCGCGCATCACGTTGGTCGACGTCAGTGACCGCACCAACCCGAGCGTGATTCGCCACATCGACGTCGAGGGGTGGCTCGCGAGCGCGCGGCTCATCGAGCACGACGCGTGGATCGTCCTCAACGACTACCTGTACGTCCCCACCGAGATCACCGAGCTGGCGTGGGACGAGAGCCTCGGCCTCCCGGACTACGACTACTCGGCGAGCGAGGAGGAGCAGGAGGCGCTCCGTGCGCAGGCACGCGAGGTCTTCTGGCCGATCGTCGAGGCCGAGGTCACGGCGATGGACCTCGGGGAGCTCCTGCCCAACTGGTATGCGTTCGAAGGCGGCGCGTGGACCGACGGCGAGCCCGTCGTGAGCTGCACCGACCTGTACCACCCCGACGGCGTGGCCCAGCCCGGCCTGTTGACGGTCATGCACCTGGACCTGTCCGCCCCGGCGACGACCGAGCCCGCTTCGACCGGCCTCTTGGCCAACGGCTGGACGGTCTACGCGAGCCTCGACGCCCTGTACGTCTCTCAGACCTCGTGGTGGTGGAGCTGGGGCTGGGACGACGGCGACCTCGCCACGCACATCCACCGCTTCGAGCTCGGCGGGGACGAGCCCGCGTACACGGCGTCCGGCGCGGTGGACGGGTGGTTGTGGAGCCAGTTCGCGATGGACGAAGAGGGCGGCAACCTCCGCGTGGCCACGACCGAGTGGGACTGGTGGTGGGGCACCGGCGGCGACGCCGGCAACGACGTGTTCGTGCTCGACACCGAGGGCGACACGCTCGACGTGCTCGGGAAGGTCACCGGCATCGCGCCGGACGAGTCGATCTACGCGGTGCGCTTCATCGAGGACACCTGCTGGATGGTCACGTTCTTGCAGACCGACCCGCTCTTCGCGATCGACCTGGGCGACCCGACCGCGCCGGCGGTCATCGGGCAGCTCGAGATCCCGGGCTTCTCCAGCTACATCCACCCGCTCGACGACGGGTGGCTGCTCACGGCGGGCATGGCCGGCGAGGACGACGGGACGATCACCGGCTTTGCGCTCAAGCTGTTCGACGTCCGCGACCGCACCCACCCGATCCTTGCCGACGAGGCCGAGATCGTGAGCGACGACTGGTCGTGGTCCGAGGCGATGTACGACCACCACGCGTTCACGTTCCACAACGGCGTGCTCGCGGTGCCGGTCTACACCTACGACTACGACGACTCCACCGGCGACTGGTCGGGCTTCTCGGGCCTGTGGGTCAACGGCGTCGACACCACCGACGGCATCGTGGAGCTCGGCAAGGTCGATCACGCCGACCTCGTCGACCAGAGCGACTGCGTCTGGGACGAGATGTACGGCTACGGCGAGGGCGATGCCACCGACGTTTCGGCGCCGTGCGACGAGAGCGCCTACTGGTACGCCGGCATGCGCCGGAGCGTGGTGATGGAGGACTGGCTGTACTCGGTGAGCGACTACGGCATCAAGGTCACCGCGCTCCGCGACCCGACGGACGTGGCGGCCACCGCGCTCTTCTGGCCGCTCGAAGAGTGAGGTCGCGCGTCGCCGCGGGCGCGCGGCCGGGGCTGCCCGCGTCCAGCCGGTCGCGGCGCGCCCGCCGCGATAACCCCGGTGGATGCTCGTCCACGGGTCCACCGTCGCCGCCCCCTACGCGCAACAGGCCCAGGTGGTCGTCGTCGGCACCGGTCCCGGGGGGGCCACGGTCGCCAGCCGCCTCGCGGAGGCCGGGCGCGACGTGGTGATGATCGAGCAGGGGTCGTACGTGCCGGCCCGCGAATTCTCCCAGAAGGAAGGGGAGATGATGCGGAAGCTGTACCACGAGGCCGGCATGCGCACGACCGACGACGGGTCGATGGCGATGCTCCAGGGCCGCGTCGTGGGCGGCAGCTCGGTGGTCAACTACCTCGACTGCTTCCGTACGCCCGAGCGCCTGCTGCGCGACTGGGTGCGGCGGTTCGGCCTGGACGACCTCGCGCCGGAGAAGATGGCGCCGAGATTTTCGCGGATCGAGGAGGTCCTGCACGTCCAGAAGGTCGCGGTCGAGAACCTCAACGTCAACAACGACAAGCTTCGGCGCGGCGGAGAGGCCCTCGGTTGGAAGGGCGACACCTTCCACCGCAACGCCAAGGACTGCTACGGGTCGGGCTTCTGCGACCTCGGGTGCACCTACAACGTGAAGCAGTCGGCGGCGCTCACGTTCGTGCCCAAGGCCACCACCGCAGGGGCCGCGCTCCTGACCGACGCGCGCGTTGACCGCGTGGTGTTCGCTGGTGGCCGCGCCGTGGCCGTGGAGGGCACCCTGCTCGACGAGACCCGCCAGCCGCGGGGCAGCTTCCGCGTCGACGCCGACGTGGTCGTCGTGTCGGGCGGCGCCATCCACACGCCCTACCTGCTGTTGAGCTCCGGCGCCGACGACCCCTCCGGCCACCTGGGGGAGAACCTCTACACCCACCCCGGCTCGCCGGTGTGCGGCTGGTTCCCCGGCGAACGAATCGCCAACTACGAGGGGATCAAGCAGGGCTACTACATCGGGGAGTTCTCCGACGTCCTCAACGGCCACCCCATCGGCGCCATCCTCGAGGGCATCGGCGCGCCGCCCGGCATCACCGCCACGATCTTCCCCGGCTTCGGCCTCGAACGCCAGAACCAGCTCCGCCGCTACAACGAGTACACCGCCGCGGGCATCCTGCTGCGCGACGCGGTCCCGGGCCGGATCGCCGTCGGCAGCGGGCGCCCTTCGATCCAGTGGACCCTCGCGCGCGAGGACGGCTTCCGCCTCAAGGCCGCCGTCGCCCGGTGCGCGGAGGCGTGGCTGGCGGCCGGGGCGACCGCCGCGCTGACCGGCCACAGCCGGATGACCAGCCTCCGCTCGACCGCCGACCTCCGGAAGTTGGACGATGTGGGCTGGGGCCCAGGCGAGGTCGCGCTGTTCTGCTTCCATCAAATGGGCACCGCGCGCATGGGCCACAGCCCGCGGGTCGGGGCCACTTCGCCCACCGGACGTATGTGGGCGTACCAGAACCTGTACGTGGCCGATGGCAGCTTGTTTCCCACCGCCTCGGGGGTCAACCCACAGTTGACCATCTACGCGCTTTCCGACGTGGTCGCCGACGGCATCCTCGCCGAAACCTGAGCTTGCGCCCGGTCACGGAGCCGGCGTTACACTCCCACGGGGGAGTCTACCGATGGCGTCGACCTGGCAGGACGTTCTGGAGCTGGCGGTCGGGATCGAGCTCGAATGTGCGGGCTTGTACGAGGTCTTCGCCAAGCGGTTCTCCTCCAGGCGCGAGCTCGCGTACTTCTGGATGAACTACGCCGAGGCCGAGCGGTACCACGCGGCGAGCATCCGCATCCATCAGTCCGCGCTGGCGGGCATCCCCGAGGTCGGCGAGCAGAAGTTCGACGCGGAGTCGGTCGACGCGCGGTCCTTCCTCGACGAGCTGCGCGCCGCCCGGCAACGTTGTGAGCGCGACGGCGTCGACATCGGCGAGGCGTTGCGCCTGGCGCGCTGGGTCGAAGAATCCAGCGCCGAGATCCACGGGCGCATCCAGTTCTTCAAGGTCTTCCCCGACTTCGGCGACCTCTTGCAGAAGATGGCCGACGAGGACCGCGCCCACCGCGACCTGTTGGCCAGCGCCGAGAAGCGCTGGGCGAACGTCACGGCGTAGCCCTTCTGGGCGCCACGCCGCGACCGGGCCGGAAGGCGGCCGGCGCGGGCGCGTGGCGCGGCGGAGGCGGGGTGTGGCCCCCGCCTCGGCCCTGTCCGCTCAGCCCAGGATCTTCTGGAGCGCCATGGCGAGGCCGATGTTGCTGGCCTTGAGCTTGCCGGTCATGAACAACTGCATGGCGAGCGCCGGGTTGTCGAGCACGCGCTCCCAGTCCGCCTTGGCCACGGTGATCACGCAGTCCGCCGCTTCGGTGGCTTCGCACGCCCGCACCGCGCCCGGGGGGTTCTTCAGATCGATGATCCACGTCCCCGCGTCGGCGATGTCGAAGCGGAAGATGGCGTTGGTCTTGATCAGGTCGGGCTTGTCGGTCAGCTTCTTGGGCATGTACGAATCGAAGAACTCGGCGGTCTCGGCCATGGGGCACTCCTGAGGCGGCGGAAAGTAACGCGTGGTCGGGTGAACCGGCGATGGGCCGGGCAAGACGCGGCGACCCGGGGCGCGGGTCGGCGTCTTGCGGGCGGGAAACGCCTGACGAGGGGCGGGACGAGGTCAGCCCCGGGTCCTGCCGGGCCGGGTGAAATTGGCGCTCGCTCCCCCGCCAGTTCGCCGCAAGCGGCGA
>SXGS01058787.1_pt1 | contig 10148 bp, 10 predicted proteins | sample 3174681 | NCBI WGS metagenome assembly SXGS01 (sample SAMN11356861, study PRJNA531348) | freshwater metagenome | isolation source: freshwater sample F1-80 | place: China: Fuxian Lake, Yuxi | collected 2017-12-25
CTCCGCCGGAGCGCTGCCACCCCAGGTGGCCTCCTCGAACACGCGGCCAGACTCGGCGTCGGCGTCCTCAACGGCTTCTCCATCGTCCGGGGCATCCTCACCGGCGCACCCGTCGCCGAGGCGGCTGCCCGCGGTCGCTGGACCAACGCCGATGACATCGCCCGCGCCACCGCCATGCGCCAGTGGGCCATCGACCGCGAGGTCAGCCTCCTGGACATCGCCCTCCAGTTCTGCCTCGCCGAACCCCGCATCCACGGCAATCCCCTCGGCAACCAGAACGTCGCCGAACTCGAGCAGAACATCCGCGCCGTCGCCACTCCGCTCCCAAGCGGCATCCTCAAGGAATTTGTGGAGGCACACCCATGACCGCACCGCGCGTTCTTGCCATCCTTGGTCAATCGGCCGCCCAGACCGGCCAGTTCCATAACCAGCCCGACCATTGGGGCTCGTTTGCGTCAATGCTCAGGGCATCTGACGCTTCAATACGGCTCATTACTGATGACCTCGGAGTACTCACTCCAAGTGTGCTTGCCAGCTTTGATGTAATCGTGAACGCGTCAACCGCCCTTGAACCGACTGCATCCCAGGTTGCCGCACTCGTGGACCGTGTCAAGTCGGGAGCAGGCTTTGTTGGGGTCCATGCTGCCACCGCGACTTTCGTCGCGTACCCCGACTACCTTGGGATGATTGGGGCTCGTTTCGGGCGTCACGATCCACTCAAGCACTTCACCATCCATTTCACTGACGGCGACCACCCAATCACGACCGGACTGGCAGACTACGACCACGATGATGAACTCTACGAATTGACCGCAGACTTCGTTGATCGGACTAACGTGGTCCCACTTTCAGGCATAAGCGTCCTAGCCGAAGCCGAAGGACATCCGATGGTCTACGTGAAAACCCACGGAGAAGGGCGTGTCGTCTACCTCGCGTCTGGTCATGACTCCCGATCGCTTGACCAACCAACATTCCGAACGCTATTCACTCGGGCCATCGCTTGGGCAGCACCAACACAAACGCCTTGACAGCCACCGATTGATGGCACGCACACCCGTCCTTCTCGGGGGTCTGGGTGCCATCAACAACTTCAGCCACTAAATATGGACAATTCGTCACCGACACCAGAGGCTTCGGCGCGGTCAAGCAAGAGTGTCGCCAATGCAACATCCTCAATCGCGATGCCTTGAGACTCAAACAGGGTGACCTGATCCCGACTGCTTCGGCCCTCAGAGACACCCGCCACGATTGCCCCCAACTCGATCGCCGTTGACCAATCGAAATGCCCGGATGTGTGGGCCGCGATCAAGTCTCCCGCCTCACGCATCGCTCCGCCGAGGTGGTCAACAACGATGAGGTCTGCCCGAGCAACGACATCGTGGTCGAGTTCTGCCACATCCGCCCGGTTGATACCCGCACCAACGACGTGCATGCCGGAGCGAATCCACTCGCCACGGACGACGGGTGTTCTGGAACTGGTGATCGCAATCACCACGTCAGCTCTCACAACCGCATCTTCAGCAGTCTCACAAATTGCAATGTCAAGCTGCGGTTCGCTCAGGCCGGAGACCGTGCGATAGGTCTCGGCGAAAATGGCCCGACGCGCTTCGGAACGGCTCCAGACACGCGCACGGGAGATTTGGGGCATGGCCGTGACTACGGCGAGCAATTGGGTAACTGCTTGCCCGCCCGCACCAATGATGGCTACGGTCGCACTATCTGGCCTTCCCAACAGTGAAGATGCGAACCCAGTCGCGGCCCCGGTCCGGAACCGTCCAAGCCAATCAGCCTCTACGATCCCACGCAACTCGCCAGTGCTAGCACGGTACACGAGGACCAGAAAGCGGGCACCACCTGCAGCGGTGGAATAAACCTTCAATCCCATCGCATCGTATTCCGGCAACGCTCCCGACATCACCTGAAGTGATGTCGGACGTGCGGGTTCAATGCCCGGGAACAGTCGATCCCTTGGGATGTTTGTGCCCCGGCCGCTTCCAAGGGACCTGAACGCAGCCTTGACCGCCTCGAGTGCGAGCGGCATTGATACAAGAGAACGCACGTCCGCTTCGGATAGGAACCTGGTCATCTTCACTCCAGTTTGTTTGCGCCGAGCGTCCTCGCTGAACCTACACGCCAGGCCGTCCCTACCGCACTTGCCGTCGGCTTCACGTGACTAGCGTGATGTTGGGAGTTGCTGACACTCCGGACAGAAGTACGTTCCCCGACCACCAACGACTTCACGAATGATCAGGGGTACTGTGCCTTTGGATCCCCTTCCGTCCGCTAGGCAATGGGCGCAAGGTTGACCTGGGCAACCGTGGGCCTGAAGAAAATCGCGCCCCACATCCGCGGGGTCGGTCACCGCCGAACGTCGGTTTCCCATCATCAGCGCTCCACCAACGGGAACTGCGATGGCAAAAATGCTAACGATCCCTTCGTGAAGACGCCTGACCTCATTCAAATCCAGACCCCCAGCGAGGCGTCGCGGATGAATCCTTGCCCGGTAGAGGGCTTCGTCGGCATAGATGTTGCCGATCCCGGCAACACACGTCTGATCAAGGAGTGCCACCTTCACTGGGCGCCCACGGCGAAGCGCAAGTCGGGCCCCTAGGATCTCAACGGAAAACAGCGGATCTGTTGGATCGGGTCCGTACCCATGGTCGTTGACGAAGCCCTCGACGTCGCCACTGTGCATGAGGCGAACCCAGCAAAACCGCCTCTGGTCATTGATGAAGAGCGTGTCACCGTTGGTGAACGATATCCATACACGGGTTGCCTTCTCTGGCAAGTCGGCGCCCGCGAGTGGATAGGGGTGACCACCCAAAATCCGTGATCCATCGTTGCGAACATGGACCAACTGCCCGGCAATCTTTAGATGAAGGGCAAGCGTGACCAGTCGATCAAGCGAGACCAGCAACATCTTGCCGACACGCCGGATGGCTGTAATCGTTGCGCCCGCAACACAGGCATCATCAAGCCCAGCCCCCGGGTGCCACCGTTTATCGTCGAGAACATGTAGGCGGGAAATCGTCGCGCCCACCAAGAAGGGTTCGACGCGGCGCAGAAATCCCTCGACCTCCGGCAATTCAGGCATGTCAGTGGGAGTGTAAACCGCTTGCGGGCAACCACACCGGCCGATCCATCACCCTACGGAGCTTTCGGGAGGTGAAAAACATACCGTCCCCGTCGAAAGTTCGTTACGGAGGGGGGTGCGGTGCGCCTTTGCGAACCAACTCAGACAGACCAAGTGAGGCGACCAGTTCGCCCTGCACGACGCACCAGGTGAAACATTCATGAAGCAAATCTGTGTTGTCGGGACCGGCTACGTAGGCTTGGTGACCGGTACGTGCCTTGCTGATCTTGGCAATCGTGTGATCTGCTTGGATATTGACGAAGCCAAAATTGCGCGCCTCCAGGGTGGCGAACTCACGATCTATGAACCCGGTCTGGAAGAACTTGTCGCCAGAAACGTGGCATCAGGTCGCCTGAGTTTCACCACAAGTTACGCCGAGGCCGTGCCGAATGCTGACTTCTGCTTCATCGCAGTGAATACCCCTTCTGGGACCGAGGGTGAAGCCGACCTTGGTCAGGTCAGGGCAGCGACGGCGGCACTCGCAGCTCATCTGAAGGATGGGGCGATCGTTATCAACAAGTCCACGGTGCCCATCGGAACCGCTGACCGTGTTGATCAGATTATTTCCAGACACCAACCCCCGGGTCGCGAGCACGTGCACATCGGGGTGGTTTCAAACCCCGAGTTCCTTCGTGAGGGGTCGGCGGTCGCTGACTTCATGCGCCCAGACCGGGTCGTCCTCGGTGCAACCAGGCGGAGCGACGCCGAGTACGTTGCGACCCTCTACATCAGTCTTCAAGCACCGATCCTCATCACTGATCCACGCACTGCGGAAATGATCAAGTACGCATCGAACGCTTTCCTGGCAACCAAGATCAGTTTCATCAATGAAGTTGCGTCAATCTGCGACAAGCTCGGTGCTGATGTCCGGCAAGTCGCGGATGGAATGGGGCGCGATTCGCGCATTGGCCGTTCGTTCCTCGACGCCGGCCTTGGTTGGGGTGGAAGCTGCTTTCCCAAAGACGTCAAGGCACTGGCACACATGGGTGCTGTCGCGGGTTGTCACCCGCTGCTGCTCCGGACGGTCATCGAAATCAACAAGGATCAGCGCCGAAAGGTGATCCAGCGCCTACGGGACACCCTTGGCAGCCTCGAGGGCCTCACCGTCACCCTACTCGGCCTCGCCTTCAAGCCAAACACTGACGACATGCGCGAGGCGCCGGCCCTTGAGATAGCCCATCTTCTGCTCGGTGAGGGGGCGCGAGTACGGGCATATGACCCCGTCGCGATGGTCCGTGGACGCGAAATCCTGCCCGATTGCACCTATGCCAACGATGCTTATGAGGCCGTCACCGGGGCGGACGCAGTTGTGCTTGTCACCGACTGGAACGAGTTCAAGAACCTTGATCTCGCAAGAGTGCGGTCGCTAATGCACCGACCGGTTTTTATCGATGGACGAAATGTGTACGACCCATTGAAAGCCCGGGCCGCTGGTCTGATCTACCACGCCATAGGACGTGGAAGCGGTGAGGCAGTCAAATAAGTCGGAAGCGCTCGTGTTGACCTCATTTCACGACGGCCGCAGCACTATCTTCCCCTCTCCCTTAGCGCGCGCAGCATCGAACCCTGCCGCCCAATCCTCCAGAGGCCGAACTTGAGTGACGACAGGCAGGGTGTTCACCTGCCCGGAACCCATCAGTTCGATGGCGGTGATCCAAGATGACGGCGTACTTGAAAACGTCCCGCGAAGGGTAATCTCCTTTAACACCAAGGCGTCGACAGAAATCGGGGCCGGCCGGCCGTACAGACCGATTTGCAGCACGGTCCCTCGCCGGTTCACAAGGGCAAGGCATCCGTCAAGGGAAGATGGCGCACCCGCTGCCTCGATTGCGAAGTCGACCCCAAGTCCGCTGGTCCGCGCACGTATCACCTCCGCAACGTCTTCACGCGTCACGTCAATCAGGTCCTCGAACCCGAGTTTCCGGGCAAGGGCGAATCTGGAGGCATCGGCACCGGTGCCCAGAATGATCACCGCGCTTCCGGCTGCCCGCGCAACCTGCGCACTTAGCAAACCAATCGGGCCAGGGCCGGAAACAACAGTGAAGGGAGGATGCCAACCTTCCTTGCTCATCCCCATCACCTCCATGATGCCGTGGACGCAACACGCCAGCGGTTCTGTAAGGGCACCTGCTTCGATGGTGACATTCTGCGGGAGAAGGAGGATGTTGGCGACAGGAACCTTCACATATCCTGCAAAGCCGCCATCAACGTGACCTCCAAGCCAGCGACGCTGTGCACAAAGGTTCAAGAGCCCAGAGGCGCAGAACGAGCAAGATCCACACGTAGAAATTGTGGTCTGCGCGGTCACCCGGTCGCCCAGTGAAAGGCCGGTCACCCCAGCGCCAATCCCCACAATGATCCCGGCTGTCTCGTGCCCGATGGTGACCGGAGGAACGACCACATATTCATCATCCTGAATATGAAGATCGGTACCGCAAATTCCGGTCGCTCCAACACTGAAAACTACTTCACCGGGGCCGGGCGTCGGGTCAGCGACGTCACGCAGCTCGAGGTTTCCGGGTCCCGTTCGTGTCTTTACCAGCGCCTTCACCGGTGCGTCCTCCCGTTGCGCCACACGGTGGCGCATTTACGGGCAATGGTAGACGAACCAAGTGGTGTGCCTTGCGCCTACTCAGGCGTTCAGGATTCGGTTCACGGCTGCTATCAGGGTGGAGGGACTAAAAGGTTTCGAGAGATACATGTTCGCGCCGCACTTCATGCCCTCTTCAACTTCGTGGGGAAGCGTCCTGGCCGAAAGCATGATGATCGGGGTTGGTGCAAGATGTGGTAGCGAACGGATGGTTCGGGTCAATTCAATCCCCGTCATTCCAGGCATCATTACATCGAGAACTGCGGCGTCGGGACGCAATGTCTCCATGAGCGTCATAGCGCTTAGCCCATCGCCAGCTTCAACAATTTCATGGCCGACGCGGCGCAGGAAAATTCCAACGATCCGTCGGATATCGGGTTCATCGTCGGCAACAAGAACTTTCGCCATTACCAATATCCCTATCAGGACGCACCACGCGCACCGCACCGCATTTGCAAGCGTCGCGGTCAACAGAGATTATCGTCTCTCACGACACACGAGGTTAGCAGTGATTACCGAGCGCCCTGTCATCATCAGGATGCGAGGTAACGGTGATGTTACGCGTGCGTTCTTGATCGCTACAAACGTGACTTACGCGGAGAAATCGACAATGGTGACGCCGCCAACCGGTTCACGGATTGCCCGCAAACCCTGAGCCGCCCTCTGGTGGCGAGGATCCGGAAGGTACGCGTCCCGCGCTGCCACATCCACAAATTCCATGATGAACCCGTGAGTGTGAGCCTTGCCGGCCGCTTCCGAGCTGTCATTTCGTCCCCAGACGAACGAGAGAAGTCCCGGGATTTCACCAACAAGAGCACCGAGTTCGGCCATTGCCGACGCGACTTCGTTCTCGCTGACTTCCGTCCGAACCTTCACCAGAACGATGTGCCTTACCGTCATGACGGGCGATTATAATCCCGCCGGTTTGAGACCAGCATGCCACCGGGAGTTGGATCACTGTGACCTCGAGAATTCGTGTCGGCATAACTGGCGTTAGCGGCTACGGCGGTCGTGAACTCTTGCGCCTTTGCGTCGGTCACCCAACGTTCGAGGTCGCGTACGTCGGGGGCGAGACTACCGCGGGCCAGCGTCTGGACAGTTTGGATCCCGCCCTGCTCGGAAGGAAAGAGGGCAACCTGATTGTTCAGGCCTTTGACCCCGACCGACTTGGAGATATTGATCTGCTCTTCGCATCCCTGCCTACTGGAGGTTCCCGCGAACCACTGGCTAAGGTGCCGGCGAACGTTCGCATCGTTGATGTAGGGGGCGATCACCGGTTTGTCGACGGGTGGGAATATGGCTTGACTGAGCTTCCCGGGGCCCGGGCAGCAATCGCCGGATCGACCCGCGTTGCAAACCCTGGTTGCTATCCGGCGGCGTCACTTCTAGCCCTTGCGCCCTTGGTCGCGCACGGCCTCATTGAGCCTACGGGGATTGTGGTTGACGCCAAGAGTGGGGTGAGCGGTGCAGGACGCGGTGGCCGGAGCGAGTTTGGCTTTGCCGAAACAAATGAGGATGTGATGCCGTATGGCCTCGAGAAGCATGTCCATGTGCCCGAAATGTGCGAGGCACTGACCCGGATCAAGAATGGGCCGGTGACCGTGCCAACCCAGTCGACCGCAACGCGCGCAACGATCGCTTTCACTCCCCACCTCATTCCCATGACACGGGGCATTGTGTCCACAGCGTATGGAAGGCCACTCGGAAGTCCGTCAATCGACACGATTTTCTCCGCTGCCGAAGCCATGTACGCGAGCGAACCCTTCGTCAAAGTGGTTCATCCCACAAACGGTCGTGGCCCCCGCAGCACCTGGACGACGGGATCAAACCTCTGTTTCGTGACCTACTCCGTCAATCAGGTGACGGGCCATGTCGTGGCGGTTGGGGTCATTGACAACTTGGGAAAGGGTGCCGCTGGTCAAGCGATCCAGAATGCAAATCTCATGACCGGGCAGGTCGAGATCGCCGGGCTGATGGGATTGCCTCTTTCTCCGTGAGCGTCAAGGTGGGCCGGTGACGGTCCCCATTAGGCACGTCTTGCAGAGAGAGCCATCGCTACAGGTCCTTCCGATTGACCCGCCAGATTGCAAAGGCAAGCCCGCCGAGCGCATAGGCGAGTGCGTACGCCGCTATCCACGGACTAGGAGCGCTGATTACGTCAAACGGCCCCATTGGGGCGTTGAAGCCAAGTGTCGGCAGCGGGTTCGGTGGCTGCGCTTGACTTGCCGCAAGTTGCCATGCAACGTCACTCGGCAGGATAAGGCTCGCGACAATTCCCGTGGTTTTCAATATGTCACTGTCCAGAAGCGTGCCGATCCGTTCCCCGAACCCGGCGACACCTGCAATACCATGGAGGATCACCGGCACAATCCCGGCCGTGATCGTCGGAAGGACGCTGCTTGTGGCGATCGTGAGCGAGTGGAGCACAACGACCTGAATGGCCAGCGCCCCAACCACCAGGACGGGGTTCCCCGGCGCATATCCAGTCAGGTACCAGACCGACGCACACGCGAGGCTACCTGATCCTCCGACGTATGCAACCAGAAGCGCGCAACCCCCAAGCCACTTGCCGGTCACGATTTCCCAACGGCCTATCGGGCGAGATGCGAGCAATTGCAGGGTCCCCGTTTCAACTTCTCGAGCAATCGACGGAGCTCCGAGGAAGATTGCGAGTAACGCACCTATCCCGGCGACGCCGTAGAGGCCGGCGCTCAATACTTGTCCCCAGATGATCGACGCAAAGTCAACGTTCGATTGACTGGCTAGCGCCATGAGTGTCGAAGGGCGGGCCCGGCCGAACGTGTTCGAGGCGGCCAAAACTCCCCACGAATAGAAGCCAAGGAAGATTGCCGTCAACACTATGCCCGCGACGAGCGCGCGGGCACGCCTTGTCTCATCCCAGGTTAGGGCGGCGATGCGCAGGACGTTCACGAGCGCCCGCGCTCAGCAGCAATGGCGTCACCGTCTGTAGTCGTGACACTTTCTACAAAAACGTCCTCGAGCGTTCGCCGGCGAGGCGTCATGGCCAAGAGGCGCGCACCACCGGCGACCAGGACATCGACAATATCCGTCGCCTCAAATTCGTCGCTGACTGAAATGGTGAATGTCCGGACTTCGCTCGAAACACGATCATCACCAAGACGAATGGCCTCCCAACGGGTCTCAAGTGCACTCACCGTCTGTCGTGTGAGTCCGGCGCAACGGACCTCAACCTCCAGGTGTCCACGTGTCACATCAGCCATCGACCCGGCACGAACGATCCGCCCCCGATCCATTATCGCGACGTGATCGCACACGGTCTCCACTTCGCTCAGCAAGTGGGAATTCAGCAATACCGTCACACCGTCGGTGCGTAAACGGACAATGAGGTCTCGAACATCTCGCCGACCGATCGGATCGAGCGCCGACGTCGGCTCGTCCAGAACCACGAGTTGTGGGCGACCCACCAATGCTTGAGCAATGCCAATCCGTTGCAACATTCCTTTCGAAAAGGTGCGCAATTGGTCTTGCTCACGGTGTTCCAGACCAACTTCACGGAGAACGCGGGCCACCTCTCGAGAGCGATCGGTCTCCGAAACACCAGCAAGTTCAGCGTGAAACCGTAGAAATTCGTGGGCACGCATCCATTCAGGGAAACGAAACTGCTCAGGAACATACCCGAGCCTGTGGCGCGCAAGCGCCTGCCCGGGAGGTTTCCCGAACACTCTCGCCGTCCCGGAACTCGGCCGAACAAGCCCAACCAACATCTTGACCGTGGTTGACTTTCCGGCACCATTGGGACCGAGGAGGCCAAACACCGTTCCAGTCGCGACCGCGAAAGAAACCGACGACGCAGCCTGCTTCCGTCCATATGACTTCGACAGGGCTTCGGTCTCGATCGCTAGGGTCACCACTGGGCCAATTTCCAATCGGGAAGGCGAGCGAAGCCAGACGAAGTCGATCAGCCCCACTGTCTGGCGCTGACAGTAGGCCAGACCAGTGCATCAGGGGCCAAAGCGAACGACCATTGGACATCACGCAAGGCGCGAACAGTCGCCACTACTTTGCTGGAACCAATGTCCTCGCAACCTGAAGCGTAGCGACCTCACCAAGATTACTTGCGACGCCGTGCACGAACCCGTCACGTATCCAGACGAGGGTGACAATTGGGCTCCCTGCCCTAGTTGCCAGTGTTGCAGTGTTGCCATCAACCGTAACCTCACGGATGACTTCTCCACGTCCAGTTGGGGCGAGCAGCGGGAGCGTCGTCTTCCAATCCCTGATCCCACTGATCGCCTTCACGAGTTCAGGGGGTAGCATCCCGGAACCGACCACTGCATCCTTTATCGCATCCACGTTGATGCCCGCAGGAACCTCCAACTGAGGTGCCTGAAACTGTCCAACCACAAGGAACGGATTCTTCCCGAAGTCCAGTTCGCCGGCAAC
>SXGS01729026.1_pt1 | contig 10147 bp, 1 predicted proteins | sample 3174681 | NCBI WGS metagenome assembly SXGS01 (sample SAMN11356861, study PRJNA531348) | freshwater metagenome | isolation source: freshwater sample F1-80 | place: China: Fuxian Lake, Yuxi | collected 2017-12-25
TGCTCGAGAACTGATGTGGCGCAGAACTTCGACCGTCCCGAATACCGCGACGTTCGACAGTCGGACCTGTCCGGCGGCGTCAACGACTACCTGAACCAAAACGTCATCAAGCCCACGGAGACGCCGGATGCGCTCAACGTGGACTTCGATCGCGCTTCGGTTGACACGGCGTTCGGGTCGATCAAGTTCAACAACCAGACGGCTCCGTCCGCCTGCATCCGCACCAAGAGCCTCAAGGGCCAGCAGCCGCTCGCCGTGCTGTCGGCCCCGCTGCAACGCAAGGGTGTTCTAGGTAGTGGTTCATTCACGCTCGACACTCGGAACATCGAAGTTCCGATGCGCGGCTACGCCTACCTGCCGTATGCGACGGAGACGGACATTGGTGGGAACTTCGTCGAGGGCGCGACGGACGCGCTGACTACCACTTCCATCAGGGATCAACTGCAGTTCCATCGCCGGCAGGGCCGCAGCTTTGAGCTGAACGTCAGCTTCCGCTTGCCTGAGCACGAGAAGCTGTTCGATGTCGAAGTCAAAGGATCTGCGGCGCCAGCGGCTCCGGTGCTTCCGCTGCTCCCGCCGAACGGTTTCGACGAGGCTCTCGACGAGACGTTCATCGTCATCCAGAAGGGCGGCGACCGGCTTGCCCCGATGTCCTGGGGGTTGGGCGTCACCAACATCGGAAACGGCTATGGCCTCAAGCAGTCACCTCAACCACGACCCAGCAACTACGCGCTGGTGTTCATGTGGTACGACAACGCGCAGTGGGGCAACGTCGACGGGACCAAGCTGAAGTACAACCTGACCAGCGGTCAGGATCTCACTGGCGGGGCGACGCAGAACGCAACGATGGCGTACCGCGCGGTGGTGATCCACCGCTACATCGAACCAGGCGTCAACTACCACGTCGCGGTCCAACTCCAGCTCGACACTGGAGCGCCGGCTTACTTCGTCGGGAGCCCAGGCGGAACCGGCACCAATGTCGCCGGCACTTGGGGCGCCAACGGATACTTCCGCGTTCACGTCGCTGACGACCAAGGCAATTTCACGACGCACAACTACACCGACGCGGCGAGCCCCACGCAGGCTGGCTTGGAAGTGTGTCGTGGCCCCGTCGATTCGTTGAGCTACTTGTGCCGTTACGGCATTCGCTTCAGCGGCAGGGACGCCATGTTCCTCGGCCTCGGCATGCGCTTCTCTCCGTGGGACCATGCCGGCTTCATTCCGTTCGGGCACGACAGCGCCTGCATGCGGAGTGGCGGCATGACGTTGACGGACAGAAGCTCTATCAACGTCAACACATTGTTTGGAGCGCCTGGCCCCAACGCCATCACTGCTTCGCATGTTTCTGGCAACGCCTATTTGACGTTGTCCGTCGCCAACATGGGCACGGTCCAGCTCATTGGCTCGCGCGACCCAATGGCATTGGCCGACACGGCCATCGCCAACCAGTACGCGCAATGGACTGGCCTGCAGAACAACTTCAATGCCCTTCTCGGCTACAGGTTGGTTGCCAGCAACGATGTCACGGGTGGGCCTGGAGCTCGATTGACCCTGCTTGATCGCGACGCCGCCAATGCGGATCGGATCAACTTCCTCGACGGAGCAGACACAAGCAAGTTTGGCGCATTTGGAGGCCCAGCCCAGAACTTCACCGTTCAATGCTTCCGCTGGAACCAGCGGGACTTGGACATCGCGAACGTGCGGATCTGGTCTGCGCCGCGCGACTACACAACGACGCTGGCTCCGTTCACGATCGTCGGCGTCGGCCAGCAATACAGCGGCGTGTTTGATCCGGTTGTCGCTCGTCGCCGCAAGGCGCTGGGGATGAGCCTGGCGCTCGAAGACGAGACCGAGCCCGACATCGCCAACCTGATCGCGTATTGGCCCTGCGACGATTCTGGTGGCGCCTTGCTGCGCGAGAAAGTCGTTGGCGGTTTGCGCCATGGATTTCTCTGCCCGATGCAGAACGCCGTGTCCGACGCTGGGCAACGCGGCGAGAACATGCTGTTCATGTCTGGCGAGGGCGAGTCGCTGACCCTCGACCTCAGCGAGAACGAGACGTTCCTCGCCCAGCTTGCCACCATGCTGCGGCAGCCGGACCAAGGATTCGGCTTCGAGATCAGCTTCGTTCCGACCGAGGCGTTCTACGGCGTGTACACGCAAGAAGCGCCAGGCAACCTTTCGTCCGTGATCGGAACTAGGCCGGTGGGCGCACCCGACTTGATTGCTTGGGATGTCAAGGATCCCACCGCAGGTCGTTCTTCCAGAGCGCGCCAGCTTCTGTCCTTGAGTCACAGGGCAATTCTCAGGGAGAACGACAACACCCCGTGCGAGTTCGCTCAAGGATTCGGAGTCGAGGTCGCTGCGTGGTCCGACAGCGAGGACTACAGCCCCGTGCAGCCGCACGCCTTGGCTCCGTGGTACTTGCAGGCAGGCGGCACATCGGCGATGACCAACCGCTACGACAAGTACGCGGGCTGGGTGGGCAAGCGCATCACGATCCAGGTTGGCATCCAGAGCTTCGACCCCGCGACAGACAGCTACAACGTCTACATCGCGATGGCTCCCAAGTCGGTGCTGAAGCCAGTGGCTGGCGATCCCGACGATGTCGAGTTCTCGTACTGGACGGACACCGAAGCGAATAGTTCTGGCGGCACCTACGCGAGCGATCTGTTTGATGGTCCGCAGATGCGGATTGCCCGCAAGGACATCGAACGGACGGTCTTGACCATTGGCGGTCGCTGGGACTGCAAGACGCTTCCAACGGCGAGCAAGGCTCTCGGCATCAACGAAGTGTCCGCTCGCATGCTCGTGGACGAGGTGCGGTGGTTCGCGACCACGCCGGCTGGCGCCTTGTCGCCTACGACTGGAGCCGCGATCACCGCACGCAATGGCAAGCTGCAAGGCACCAACTGCCTGCCGCAACGTCTGCTGACGGACGCCGATCTCAAGGGCTCGCTGGGCACGGGGGCGTCGACGGTCACGGTGACGCAGGGCTCTCGATCGGTGACGGTGACTTCGACCTCGCTCGCCAACGGGCAGGCTCCGGCCACGTCACAGCAGAGCGTGCTTGGCAGCTACTTGTACGTGGATGGCGACACCCGTCCATTGAGCGTCGAGGAGACGCTGTCCGAGCCGGTCAAGGACTTCTACTACATCGACGCTGTAAGCGCGAACAACGCCGTGCTCACGCTGGGCAGCGCGTATCGCGGCGGCAGCAAGAGCTTGGCTGCGGCGAGCGCGTTCCGCGTCGTCGGCTACACGGCGTTCGAAGACGACATCTCCGACCAGAAGCTCTACCTCGGCAAGGGCAAAGGCTACGACCCGAGCAGCGTGACCATTGAAGACGTGGTTCTGACGCAGGGCTACTGGGCCAATCGCGCCATCACGGGCGGGGAGTGGTCGCTGCGGATCTACAACCCGTTCTCGATCGTGACGCTCGAACAGGCGTCGCCTGACTGGTCGCGCGGCATTGTCAACGAGCGGCGTTTCAAGGACGACGGCATCCTTGGGCTGCATGCCTACAACGAGCGGATCTACGCGGGCGTGCGCGGGAGCCTGTACGAAGTCGACGATCGGTGGCGCGACGATGGTCCGACCGATGAGCTGTCTAGCAGCTTGATGTTCAAGTCGGCGCGCTTGGCGAGCGACGCCGTGTTGCCGTTGCATGCCGATCGCGTCGAGTTCACGACCGTGGCCGCAGCCTACTTCGCGGCGTCCCCGACCGACGCCTACGCGACGGTGTTCGAGAACTGGGCGAAGCTCACCAAGATCGACGAGTACCAGGGCGTGATGTGGTTCGGCGGAACCAACCTGCCCCTCGATCAGGGCGCGTGGCGCACATTGGTTCTATCCACCGCAGGAACGACCATCTACAGCTCGACGTCTGTCACTGATTCGGCATGGGTTGTTCCCGCCACCGTGGTTCCTGGCGTGTGGGTGCGCACGGGCACGACGTACGGCCAAGTCACGTTGGTGTCCGGCACTACGATCAACGTGTCTGGCTGGGTCAGCGCGGCGGGAGCCGCCGTCACGCCAACCGATGGCATCCAGGCAGAAGTGTTTGTGCCTGGGCATCGCACGGTCTACCAGACTCGCTACAGCCGTGGTCGTCCGCAGATCGCGTTTGGCAGCAGCGGCGCGATCAGCGCCGGCGTATATCCCGAGAAGGGGCTGTTCATCGCGACCGCCGACATCACGGTGCAGGCGCAGGAATGGCACCACGTCCGCTGGGTCGTGCCCACGCAGGACAACGGAGCCTGGCTCAAGATCCCTCGCTGCTACATCAACGGCAAGCGCGTGAACGTCACGGTCAACGCATCCGAGAGCGGCGCGACCGGCACGCAGTGGATCAGCACCGCCAACATCGTGTCGCCCTTTGGCAACATCCGCGTGGCTCTTGGCGCGTTGCGCGACGCCTACACGGTCAGCGATCCGCCTCAGCTCAACTTCCGCAAGGACTTGATCGTGATGTCCCCGGCTCGTCACGTCGGTTGGCTGCACAGCCTAGACGGCTTGCTGTCGCAGACCATCGTGACGCGGCAACCGTGGACTGGAACGGACTACGTCAACTTCAACCCGTACGCGATCAACTACAACGCGCCTGGCTTGATCGCCCAGTTCAACGCCCTGAGCACAGAGCTTGGCGTGGGGCACAAGGTCCGCAATGACGCCGGCCCCGTCAGTGGCGGCGGCCCGATCATCTACGGCACGATTCTGAGCCACCCATTCATCTCGCTGTGGCACGCCTCTGGCGGCTACACGAACCAGTGGACGTTCGCCGAGAACGGCGCGCAGGTTTATGCGACGAACGGCGGTCGTCCCGTGGTCGCCATTGATGTTGACTCCAATGCCACGCCCGTCGCCGTCGAGTCCGGCGTTCCAGCGCCGACCACCGAATTGGACTTCACTACTACGCGCTACCCGCTGTGGCGCCTAGAAAGCCAGTCCCAAACGGAGCAGCGCGATCCGTTGAAGTCCGGCAAGGGTGTCTATGGCCTGAGCACGATCGGCAACTGCTACCTGCAGCAGGAGCTCGGCACGGCAATGGCTTGGACCACGGGCAGCATCTTCCACTTCAAGCTGCTGTACACACCCAAGGACGTGGCTGGCCGCATCAGCCTGTTCCGGCGCGGCACCGACGCGAACAATGGCGGTCCATTCGTGGAGTGCGTCGACGGCAAGATTCGCTACGGCTGGTACGACCTCGCCCTGAAAAAGGCAGTCTGGATCGAATCCGACAGCGCGGTCATCGAGCCTGGCAAGCTGACATACATCTACATCCGGCACCGCTATCCGGCGCAAGACAAGTTGTGGGGCAACTGGCGCAACTCGTACTTCGCGAACGGGCACTACCGTAGATTCGTCGGAACGCTTGGCACGGCGGGGCAAACCTTGACGACCGGCCAAGTCTTGTATGGCTGGAGTGGAGTAGCCAACAGGGGCGAGTACTACATCGTCAAGGTTTGGCAGGAAGGAACTGCCTTGGGTGACGATGTCGTCATCGACGCCGTGCGGATCAATGACACGGACAACAACCTGGACAGCACGCACCAGCTTCGCACGGCTGCTGGAGGCGGCGGCATCCTGCTGGTGAACTGCACCTATGCGGCTCGCCCCATGCACGACATGTTCGTCGTGCAGCAGTTCGGCAACTCGCGCGCAACGTGGGGCGGCGGCGCGGCAGGAACGGCTGAGTCTCCAAGTCCGCACACTCCGCTCGAGGTCATTCACGCCAGCGGCGTGGTGACGGGCGGCGTCGCTACTGGCTTCAACTGGACGCAGCCGACATACGGCGCTCGCACGGCGTCCGTGCTTGCGGAGCAGCGCACTTATTGGTCCCTCACGACCGATGAGTACCCCAAGGGAGCGTCGGCGCCATCGGGCGTATCGGCGGCTTCGCGGTTCAAGGCGACCGGACTGGCATCCGTTCCGTGGCTGAGATTTATTCGAGCCAGCTTGAACGAGTTCATCCTGCAGACCACATCCATCGCAGGCTTTGGCGCGTTCCCGTGGCTGCAGTGCATTGGTGCGGTGTTTGAGATCCTGGACGACACCAGCTCGACTGCCAGCATTCAAGGTCGGCAGTTCATCATCACCGCGTGCGAAAGCGTAGGTGGCGTGGCCGCCGACAGGCTGAAGCGTATCGTGGTGACGAACCTCGACGGTTCGGCGCCTTCGTTGTCGGCGGGTGCCAATGGATACGGAGCGGTGTTCATTGGCAAGGCGCTGGTCAAGAGCGCGGACTTCGATAACAGCACGCAGGTCGATGACACGCAGAAGGAGATCCAGCTCTTCGGCTGCCAAGACAATGCGACCTTCCAGCCGTTCGACGGCGTCGTGCATTCGTTTGGGTTCGGAGTCGCCTCGCCAAATGCCACGACCGACAAGGCGGACATGTTCGAGGCGCGCAACACCAGCGCCACCAACACGGCTTACGCCACCGACACCACGGAAGATGGCATGTTCGTCGGAGCCGACCAATGGTCGTACCCGATCAACAGCCAACCAGTGTCCGTCGGCGCAAGTGGAGCGAACTTCCCCGTCGAAACGCTGAAGTTCACGGCCAGCTTGCAGTACCTGCAGGTCAACGGCTCGACCTACCTAGCGTCTGCCACCTACGCCACGACGCAGCCGAACACGCAGCTTGAAGTAGCCAACACCTCTACGGTCGCGAGCACAGGAGGCGTGGAGTCCAAGGGCAAGTGGCGCTTCCTGCAGGCGGTGACGGACTGGCTGGGCAAGCGATACGTGGCTGTCGGCTTCTACGATCCCGTGCAGGGCATCGCTGGAAACCCTGGCCCCGTCCTCGAGATCAAGCCTGCGGGCAACGATGCGGCGAACGACGCTGGCCCCGTGTCGATCAACATCACCAACATTCCGGCGGGGCCGGATGGCTCGGAGGTGTGGATCTACTGCTCGCCGGCAGAGGGCAATGCGGCGACGCTATATCGCGTGGCGCGCTTGGTCAACGGCACCAATGGCTACCAAATCTCGACGCCCGAAGACCAGATCGTCACGGGGCCGCCGGCTGAGTTCGTGAACAACCCGCCGCCTAAGTGCGAGATCGTCGCTCCGTCCAAGGGTTCGATGCTGTACGGCGCGCTGCAGGTGCAGCCGGACGCCATCGTGCCCAGCCGCCCCGCATCGCCTGGGCAGGTGGACTTCACGCGCCTCTTCCGGCTGCAGGGCGGCACGGGGGAAAAGATCACCGGCATGATCGAGTTCGATGGATTGCTGGTCGCCACCAAGCGGCGGCTGGTCGCCAGCATCGACTTCGTGGGCGGCAACTACGCCGTGCCGGACATCGTCTCCACGGGCGTCGGCTGCGTGTCTCCGAACACGCTGGTGGCGAAGGACAACGTCCTGATGTTCTTGTCCGACCGTGGCCTGCAGGCGACCACGCGGCGCGGCGTGACGAACCTGAACAGCCCCGAGTACATCGGCGACAACATCAGCACGTTCGTCCAGGACAGCGTGGATCGCCGCTATCTTTCCAAGGCGTACGCCGCAGTCAACCGCAAGCGTAGTCAATACACCTGCGTACTAAGGACCAAGGGCGAAGACCACCAGAACTACCGGTTCACCTGCGACCTGACGGCAGAGGGACCGATCTACAGCCTGTATCGGCTGCCGAACCTGACCGCCGTGGCCGCCGCCCGCAAGCGGGATGGCGCGGAGGAGATTCTGGTGGGCGGCACCGAGGAGGGCTTCGTGGTCTATCTTGACAGGCCGGATGCCACCGAAGCCGTGATGGGAGACATCACTGGCATTTGGGGTCTGCCGTTGGTGCAGAACTACCTGACTACAACGACAAACGCCTTCTTCGTCTCGTACGCGCAGCAGGTCGACACAGCCCTTGAGGGGGCGCGCGGCGTCACCGCTACGTACGTGGATCAAGACGGCGCGCTGCGGGAGGTGAACTTGCTGGGCTATGCCAACCAGTGGATGCTGTTCGCGGAACAACCGCCAGTCCCCATCCCTGCCAACGTCAACGTGGCTTTCGGCCAGCAGGACACGCACTACGAGACTGCTTGGCTGGACTTCGGCAACGCGGAGCGGCGCAAGCTGCTGTACTACGTCAACCTCGTCTTCGGGCGCGAGCAGGCAGGCGAGGTCGTGGTGCGCGTCTACACGGACTGGGACTCCGACAATCCCAAGGCCGAGGCGACTTTGGATCTGACTCAAGCGGAGCAGGAAGTTAGCCTAGGCGGTGTGGACGGCAACTGGTTCAAGCTCAGTCTCGACTCGGTCGACGTGCAGCCTGGCCTGCGCTTCACCTTGTCGAGCATCATCTGGCGACTGGACGATACGGATCAGGTGTAACTATGAAGGGCGGAAGCGGAGTTCTCAAGAAAGACAGGCGCCTGCGCAGGTTCGCACGAGAGCAGGAAGCCACGCAGCTTGGCTATGTCACAGAGGGCACGGAGCAGGCAACAGAAAGCCTGATGCAGGGCTATCGCCAAGCCTATGCGCAGCGGGCAGCCGGAATCGCCGGCTCGTACGGCCTGCAGGCGGACCAGCTTGTAAGTGAAATGGCGTCGCAGGGTTTGGACCCCAGCATCCTGCGCCGCATGCTCGCCTCCCAGCGCGGTGCATCGCTGCAGCAGATGGGCGAGGCGCAGGGTGGCTTGGCCAGCCAGTTCTTCACCGACTTGGCCCAACTGCAAAAGGGAACGGCTAGTGAGCGCGCGGCAATCAGCCAAGTACGCACGGAGCAGCAAATGGCTGCTGAGCTTGGACGCATGTCTGCTCAGGCGATGAAGTCTGCTGGCAGGTCGCAGGCGTTTGGGTCGTTGGTCGGTGGAGCTCTGTCCGCCGCTGGCAGCATCTACGGCGCAAAGTAACAGGACAGGACCATGGCTGACTTCCAGTTCTATCGCCCGCAGGCCAATCCTCTTGAGCGTCTTTGGGCCCAGTACGCCGAAGCCGAAGGAAGCAGAGGCGGCGCGTTCCTGCGTGGCTTGGCTCCCGGCATTGAGGCGATGGGCAAGAACATCGCGGAGCAAAGGAACATCCGCAAAGCTCGTGAGTTCGAGGCAGAGCAGACCGACATCAAGCTGGCGGCTGAAGAGAAGCGGCGCCGGCAGGACGAGATTGCGGCCAACAAGCGTTTGGTCATTGGCATGCAGTCTGACGAGCGGATTGCCAACGATCGCCTGAAGGCCGAGCAAGCCGCCGCCGCAGCCAAGCGAGCCCAAGGCGTCGCCGACGCAACGCTGGTGTTTGGCACGTCGGGCTTGTTCAGCCCTGAAGAATCCGCTGCGTTTGGCGAAACCGTGGCCGACAGGGGCGCGGCTGACGCCATCGTGGAAAACCGTCGGGCCAAGCTGGCGGCTGACGCCGAGAATGCCGAGAAGGCCGCCGCCGAGGCGCGGATCAAAGAAGCCCAAGGCATTGCCAACAAGACGCTGGGCGAACTGCTTGCGTTCGACGGCATCACGCCTTCGCAAGGAATGGCATACACGGCGCGGCTGCAGGCGGGCGACCCCGACGACATGCAGAGCGTGATGAATGAGTTGAACAGCTTGCGCGTGGATGTCGACGCTCGGCGTGGCGCGCTGGCGCAGTTTGATGCGTTCGACGCTGATGTCAAGAAGATCGGACAAGGTGAAGGGCTTGCGCTGCCCAAGGACACGGAGGCATTCGGCAAAGCGCAGTCCTTGGCCTCCGCCGCCGCCGCCAAGTTGCGCGACAAGCGGTTCATGGCCGCCGCCGACGACAACCTCAAGCGCGCCACGCTGAACGCGCTGACCGACAACGTGTTCGAGATGCGCCGGATGATCGGCATGGTCGGCTTGGGCGACCCCGAGTACACAGCGCAGATCGCGAAGAACTACCCTGGCCTAGAGAGGTTGGCTGGCAAGAACGTGTTGTTCGCGAACGGTCGCATCAGCGGCGATCCGCAGCAGAACGCGCAGTTCCGCAAGATGGTTGATGACCGGCTCAAGGATGACTTCCAACTGCGGACTGAGCTCAAGGCGCTCGGCGTCGGGGATGGCATCGACATCAATCTGCTGACGGGCAACATCGGCGCGGCGATGCCGGATGCCGCGCCCGACATCAAGGCGCAGACGGAGAAGCTGGTCCTCAAGGCGAAGGACCGCCTCAGCCAGCAAGTGCTGGAAGAGATGGGCGTGAAGTTCAA
>SXGS01341444.1_pt1 | contig 10146 bp, 6 predicted proteins | sample 3174681 | NCBI WGS metagenome assembly SXGS01 (sample SAMN11356861, study PRJNA531348) | freshwater metagenome | isolation source: freshwater sample F1-80 | place: China: Fuxian Lake, Yuxi | collected 2017-12-25
CCAAAGCTCGCGCCGTCGGGCGCTTGGACACCCAGCACCTCCAGTTCGCCGCTTACCCCACCAACCAGAATCCAATCCAAAAAGTCATCGACTTACACCCTATTCCACTCCAAATCACCCACAGATTCTGCTGAAGAGCCCTTATTCCTTATCTGCATTGATGGACGCCAATCCGGTTACAGTACGGGCGCGTACGATTTTGAGACGGCCGCCTGGTTGCTATCGGTGGGTGCCTTTGACGCTGTGAACCTCGACGGCGGAGGGTCTACGACCATGGTCATGGCCGACAGCACAGGGAAACCCAAACGTTTGAATCGTTCCAGTGCGGTGGCAGACTCCGGAAGAGAACGGACCGTCGGAAGTCATTTCGGCGTCTTCGCCAATCCGCTTCCAGGATTCATCAACGAAGTCCAGGTCGCCACCGAGCCCGAATCGGCGACGATCTCCTGGACGACAGTGGCCCCCGCCACGTCGCAGGTGAAGTACGGAACCGCGGTAACTCTCGGCTGGGAATCCCCACAATCCCCCCAGGAGAAGACGAATCACTCCATGGTCATCGCAGCGCTGAAGCCGGGTGGCACCTATTACTATCGCGCGGTATCCACCGCCGGCGGAGCCACCTACGAATCTCCAGTTTTCCAATTCACTACAACGAATCCCGTCACCACCAACGTGGTCGTCCAACTGACCTCCCCATGGCGGTACACCACCGAAAATCAAGATGGCAAGAACTGGTCGGCTTTGGATTTTTCGGAGGATTCATGGTCCGATCCAAGTGATGGTCTGCTCTGGGTGAATATCCGATACAATAACCCAGGTGTCGGCCCGCTGGGAGCCCAGATGCCGCCGGATTCGGCGACCGGTTTCCCTTACTTGACTTACTACGCCCGAACCCATTTCGAGCTGGCGTCAAAACCCACAGGCGCCTCGATGACGTTCTTCGGTTATATCGATGATGGTGCCGTGGTTTATCTGAATGGACAGGAAGTGCAGCGCATTCGAATGGAAGCCGCCCCAACTCCGATTGAGAACGCCACCCTCGCACTCACACCACCCTGCGATGGGGACGCGACATGTGCCGACGAGTTCATTCTGGAAGGGAACGACGCCGAACTGCTCCGCGAGGGCAACAACGTCCTCGCTGTCGAAGTTCACAATTACAACGCCCGTAGTGGAGACATCACCATGGGCTTCGAGGTCGCCATTCAGGAGCGGTTTGTCTCCCGTCCAATGCTTCAGATTTCCACGGCGAGTGGGCAGACTACATTGACGTGGAATCACAGTGGGTTCAGCCTCGAACAAGCCGAATCACCAATTGGACCCTGGAGCCTAAGTCCTGGCCCAGTCACATCCAGTCCGTTTGTGGTGCCCGAGGGTACCACTGCCCGGTTCTATCGGCTCCGAAAGTGAACCGAATAAGTCGTCATGCCGTTTACTTGGTTTCCGTGTTGTGTTGCGCACGGTTGGCAGTTTGGAGTGCAGAAATATCCTCTGCAGATGAATCGACAGCACTATTCACGGGGGCGATGGCCGAGTTCCGAGTGATCCTGACACCCGACGCCAGTCTCACTCTGGGGCAAGTACGGGGAATGAATGATCCCCACCACGATGCGACGGCCACGGTGGTGGTGGGCACTCAAACCTACACCAATGTGCAGATCCACCTGAAAGGCTCCGGCAGCTTTCGACCGCTCAAATACCGCCCTTCCTTCACGCTCAAGTTCCGAAAGTCGCAACCGTGTTTGGGCCTGACCAAACTGCACCTGAACAATTCCGTCCACGATCCAGCGCGCCTCAATGAAGTACTCGCCTCGGAATTGCATCTCCAAGCCGGGATTCCGACGCCACGTGCCACACCAGTGCACGTCCGCCTCAATGATCGGGACCTTGGCTTATATGTACTGAAGGAAGGGTTCGATGAACGCTTCTTGAAACGTCATTTCCCCGACGCGACCGGAAACCTTTATGATCCGAGCTGGGCTCATGACATTGACTCCCCACTCGAATGCGACTCAGGTCCCGGCAAAACCAGTCGTGAAATAGAAGCCAGCCGTCAGTTCCCACGACAACCCGAGCGAGAACGGCTCGTGAACGCTCTGCATGGACCGATATCAACGCGCCTGAGCGCCGTAACTCAAGTGCTGGATGTGGGCCTCTTTTTCGATGCTGTGGGGCTTCAGATCTTGCTAGACGACTGGGATGGCTATGCCCGGCATCACAATAATTTTCGATTGTACTGGGATCCGTCTCAAGAGCGGTTCGTTTTCCTACCCCACGGGATGGACCTGATTCTGGGCACGCCGCAGTCTCCGATCTATTGGCCCGAATTCACGGGGCTTGTCGCCCGGCGCCTGTTCGAAACTCCTGGAGTTCCTCAACGAATCAAAGCTCGCATCGAATCCCTCCAGCGCACCGTGTTCACAGAGACCAACCTGCTGACAATCGTGGATCGGACGAGCCACCGAATTCAATCAGCGCTGGTCAATGAACCCGAACGGGTTCGGCGGTTTTACGAAGAACGTGCGAACTCCCTCGGCCAACGCCTGAGGCGGCGCCTGGCCGTGTTGCACGAGGGACCACCTGCACACCTCGTGATGCTCACCGGGCAGAGCGTAGTCTTGAGTGGTTGGGAACCCTGGGCTGAAATCCCTCAGACGGACTTGATCCGTGCCACCAATGCTGCCGGGAAACCAGTCTTAAGCATACAGGCCAACACACCAGCAACCTACGGATCCTGGCGAACCCGCCTGATGCTGCCCGCTGGTGATTACCGATTTGAAGGCAAGGCTCAGCTCTATCAGGTGCGCTCGTGGGAAAACGCCCGAGATCCAGGCGTCGGTCTTCGGATTGTCCCAGGTCGCCGCGGTCCGGGCGCCTCCGGTTCGACTGCCGCACAACCCTTACAACATGGGTTCCGACTCAAACAATCTGCGGAAGTGTTTTTCGTCGCCGAACTCAGTGCTCATTCAGGCAAAGTCGAATTTCTTGAAGAGTCCTTGCGAGTCACCCGTACTGGAGTCGGGTCACCTGACCCTTAGCCTGAACGATTCCTCCATTGCGCAATCTAATGGGTTCCCTCCATAGTGACCTCATGCGTGGCTCTTGGTTGGCGTTGTGCGGCGTCTTGTGCTTGGGAATGAGTCTGATGGCGGAAGGTATCCAACCACTTCCCAGCCCAGACACCGTTCTCCGACTCGTGTCCACCAATGCCCTCCGCGAAGCCAAGAACGACCGCGCATTCCGTCGGCGATATCCATTCATCAAGTCGCGTACCGAAATCGAAAAATCCGCTCGAGGTGAGATCAAAAAACAAACGACATCCCTCATCACGAACACACCGAAATCTGAAGTCGAGGGGTTTCCAGCCGGTGTAAAGTTCGCCAAGGGCCGCGATACTGAAGCTTCTACCGTTTCCAATCCGACTCGCGACCCTGCAGCCAAGCCTGGCAAACGACAGGGTGGTAAGCGTGAATTTCAGATGGATAATGAACTGCTTTCGCAGTTTCGATTCGAAGTAACACAGCGCGAGATTCGCCATGGACGCCCCGCTGTGCGTCTAACATTCAGCCCGCGCCTGGAAATCCCCGAGCGCGACATGAAAGCCCGATTCCTTCGCCGAATGGCAGGCGAGGCATGGATTGATGAATCCGAAGGAGTCCTCCTGACCCTCGATGTCCGAATGACCAGTCCTCTCGACATTGCAGGCGGCCTCGCTGGTGCCATCAAATCGTTCCAATTCCATTCCGAACGCGAGCGAACTCCGGAAGGCCTTTGGTTCACTAAGGACATGAATTATCGAGTGGATTACCGTGAAGTCTTTACCCGCAAAATCATGGAAACCTCCGAATCAATATCCTTAGTGACCCCTTCCGCCACGGCCCCTTCCGCCATGCTCCACCCCCCCACCTCCTCAACGTCGGAAAATCCATAGCAACTTGCAGGCCAAATAACGGGTCGAGAATGAACTGCGCTATCGACTGGCTATGGGGTACGAATCGCTCGTCTTGAAATTCCATCCTCGCTGAAATGCGATTTTTGGGGCTCTAACGCCACGCTGAATCCCAACTTCGAAGCCACCAACGACAGCCCAAAACAAAGACCCAAGACGGAAATCAACGGTCGAGTCAGTAAATGCGGGCCAATGACGAATCCGGCCAGGATATAGCCCAGCACGACGGGCTGTTTCCACCCATGGAAAAGGATCGTCACAACTCCCGCGACCAGCATGACGACCGCGAGGTCCTGCAAGAAGGCCACACCGTGCATAAGACGTCCTCACCACACTGAATGGCCGCTGCAAGGCAGTACAATCGGGAAACACTTCAAAAAAAGACGGCGAGGTCTTCGCAGACATCGCCGTCCCTTTGAAGTTGTGTTCGAAGAGGTCGGTTGACCCAACCCTTTCGATCAGCCTTGGGCTGAATGTTCTTTTTCGCGGTCTTCCATCGCCGCCTTGCGAGAAAGGCGGATGCGGTTCTTCTCGTCGACACCCAGGACCTTGACCCAGATTTCGTCGCCTTCCTGAACGATGTCAGTAACTTGCTTCACGCGGAAATTCGCGAGTTCGCTGACGTGGCAAAGGCCTTCCTTGCCGGGCAAGAATTCCACAAAGCACCCAAAGTCTTTGATTGAAACTACCTTGCCACGATGGATCTTACCAATCTCCACGGGAGGCTCCGCGTTGGCCACTTCTGATGCATCATTACCGCGACGTCCTCGATCTCCACCGCGATCCCCGCCACGATCCCCGCCACGTTCCCCGCCACGATCCCCGCCACGATCCCCGCCACGTTCTCCACCTCGTTCTCCACCGCGCCTCCCACCTCGATCTCCACCGCGGTCACCACGATCTCCACCTCGACCTCGGGGTTCGACCTCACGAGCATGACGTCCTTCACCTTCGGGCTTGGGCTCACCGGCCTTATCCGCATCGGCCGCCACGAGTTCACCGCGTTCTTCCATCGCGGCTTTGCGGCTTAGTTTGACGCGACCCTTTTCGTCGACACCGACACACTTAACCCAGATTTCGTCATGGAGCTTGACCACATCCTCGACTCGGGCAACGCGTTTGTTGCTGAGTTCACTGACATGCACAAGGCCGTCTTGACCCGGGAAGATTTCGACGAACGCGCCGAATTCCTTAATGGTAACGACTTTGCCTTTGTAGCTCTTTCCGATTTCAATCTCCGCAGACAACGCCTCAATTTCACGACGGGCCACCGCCATGCCTTCGGGCGAAACCGAGAAGATTTTCACAGTGCCGTCGTCTTCGATGTTAATCTCGCAACCCGACTCATCGACGATGCGTTTAATGTTCTTCCCACCAGGCCCAATCAGCATGCCAATTTTCTCGGGGTTGATTTTGATGACTTCGATGCGGGGGGCATACTTGCTGATATCCGAGCGTGGTGCGGCAAGCGTGGTCCGCATGTGATCCAAGATCGTCAGACGAGCGACGCGCGCCTTTTCAATGGCTTCAGCCATGATAATATGTGGCAGGCCTCGAAGCTTGAGATCCAATTGGAAACCCGTGATGCCATTGGAGGTTCCGGCGATCTTGCAGTCCATGTCGCAAAACGCGTCCTCCCAACCGATGATGTCGGCCAGCAACTGATACCGGGTGATCTTATCGTCGTTGTCGGAATCCGTACAGATGCCGACAGAGATGCCCGCCACCGGACGGATCATGGGCACGCCGGCATCCATGAGGGCGAGAGTTGCGCCGCAAACGCTGGCCATGGATGTGGACCCATTGGACTCCATGATTTCGGCGCAGATGCGCAGGGCATAGGGATATTCCTTGAGCGGAATCATCGGCTCAACGCTGCGTTCAGCGAGAGCCCCGTGACCAATTTCACGTCGGCCGGGGCCGGTGATACGCCCGGTCTCTCCCACAGAAAAATTGGGGAAGTTGTAGTGAAGCAAGAATTGCTTCTTGGTTTCGCCGCCGGTGTAGGAATCGAACTCCTGCACATCGTCGCTCGTTCCGAGCGTTGCGATACAAAGGGCTTGGGTCTCGCCTCGTTGGAACAAGGCGGAACCGTGGGTGCGTGGAAGCACCCCGACCTCGCTATGCAGCCCACGGACATCGTCAAAGCCACGCCCGTCGAGGCGTTTCTTGGAATCCAGTATCAAGCCGCGAACATTTTCCTTCTGTATGTAGTATTGAAGATCCTTGAGGACAAAATCGGTGACTTTTTCCGGCCCGAACTTGGCGACCAGTTTTTCGCCAATCTCCTTAAATATGGCATTCACCGCGGCCTCGCGGGCCAGTTTGCCAGGGGTCAAGAGGGCGGGAATGATCCGGTCACCACCGATCGCCTTGGCTTCGACGAGGATTTCGTCGGGCACCACTTGCACCTTGATTTCGCGTTTTGGCTTGCCGATGCGTCTGGCGAGCTCACGTTGGGCGGCGATAATGGGCTGGCAAGCCTTATGAGCCGCGCGCAATGCACTAATAAAGTCGGCTTCGGAAATCTCCTTGGCGGAACCTTCATACATCACGATGTCGTGCTCATTGCCCACGTAAACCAGGTCTAGATCGCTCTCAGCCATTTGGGCATGGGTGGGATTGATCACGAACTCGGCATTGACACGACCAACACGGACCGCCCCGAGAGGACCATCCCAAGGGATATCAGACACGGTGAGGGCAGCGCTGGCACCGATAATGGACAAAATATCCGGATCATTGACGCCATCGGCGGAAAGCAGGACCGTTTGGACCTGAACTTCGTTGTACCACCCCTTGGGAAACAAGGGGCGAATAGGGCGATCGGTCAAACGGCAGGTGAGGATTTCCTTCTCACTGGGACGACCTTCGCGCTTGAAATAACCACCGGGGAACTTTCCAGCCGCAGCCGCTCGTTCGCGGTAATCCACGGTGAGTGGGAAGAATTCCTGACCCGGCTTGGCCTTCGTTGCGGCGACAGCTGCCGTCAGGATGATGGTTTCTCCGACTTGAACGGTCACAGCACCGTCGGCTTGTTTGGCAATTTTGCCAGTTTCTAGGATGATCGGCTGACCTCCTAGTTCGATAACGACTTTCTCGGGCATTTTATTTGGGAATGCCCGCCACGCCGTGGAGGAACTTCATTCGGTCGCCAGACGTGTGGCAAGCGGATGAAATGTCCCCGTGGCTGACGGGCAATTTCTATGGACGCAACTTGGGTACGGGAAGGCAGAATGGAACGTCGCGTGCGTCATTGGCGCCGTTTGCCCCCGCCAACGCGGAGGAACTCTACCAAAGCAAGAAACCGGGCAGATGAACCCGGCTCCGTGACTCACTTGCGGAGTTTCAGCCGCTTAGTCACTTCCTGATAACGCTTGGTGTCTTTATGATTCAAGTAATCCAGCAACCGACGTCGCTGGCTCACCATCAGCAAAAGACCTCGACGCGAGGAGTGGTCCTTCTTGTTGATCTGAAGATGTTCCGTGAGCGAGTTGATCCGCTGCGTCAGCAACGCAATCTGCACATCCGGAGAACCGGTGTCGCGCTCATGGGTACGAAATTCCGAAATCGTCTTGGACTTTTCTTGCATGACTATCTTATCAGTGCGGACCGGATGTCCGCTTCACATGTTATCCGTCAAATGAGAGCTTGAAATTATGGACCCAAGGTCCGGGTGTAAAGCGAAGTTTTTTCGCGTGGTGGAGTTCAATCCCCGTTCGCACCCCTTCAAGCCCCCTCATCCCAACTCAAATCCGCCCGGTTGGCAAGGCTACAGTATGCTGTGCCCGCTGACCTATCTTCGAGCCGCCTCGCCCCGAATTGTTCTCGCTTCCACTACCTCTGAATTCCCTTCAGTCTTCACCCATGCCACAACCCACCTTGTCCCGCCGTGATGCTCTGCGAGGCTCCGTTGCTCTCGCCGCTTATTCCCTTGCCAGCAGACCACTTAAGGCTTTTGGACTGGAACCCGGGGCCGCCGAGACAGTTGTCCCATTCTTGGATATCCAACCCGTCGGCAAGATGTTGTATTGGCAAAAATTGACCGGTTGGGTGACGCCCAACGCAGATCTTTATGAGGTCAGCCACTACGGGCGCCCAAAATTAGACGCCGCCACCTGGAAACTCGAGGTCACCGGATTCCTTAAGTCGCCTAAGACTTTCACCCTGGAAGACCTCAAAAAACACCGCACCAAGTCCATTTACGCCACTCTCGAGTGCGGTGGCAATGGATCCAGCCCGGGATTCAGCGGCGCCGTCGGCAATATCAAATGGACTGGCACACCCCTCGGCCCACTCCTTCGCGAATGCGGCTTGGGCAAGCGATCTAAGGAAGTGGTGTTCTATGGCGCCGACGAAAAAGTCGAAAAAATCAGCGACAAGGAATACCCCCAACATTTCGCCCGCAGCCTCACTCTCGATCATGCCCTCCAGGACGAAGTCCTGCTGTGCTGGGCGATGAACGACGAACCGCTCAACGATGTTCACGGTTTCCCAGTACGCTTGATCGTCCCCGGATGGTTCGGGGTGGCCTGGGTTAAATGGCTTTCGCGAATCGAATTGCTCGACCGCAGGTTCATGGGCAAATGGATGGCGAGTTCCTATGTTACCTTGCGCGGTGACGCCGTGTCGGACGGATCGACGAATTGGAAACAGACCAGCGTGTGCAATCTGGCTATCAAATCCATCACCGCCCGAACCGTCCGCCGTTCCGATGGCAGTCATCGGATTACCGGAGCTGCCTGGAGCGACGGTACACCACTGTCGAAGGTGGAAGTTCGCATTGATAGCGGCCCGTGGTTACCAGCCACCCTGGAGAGGAAACCCAGCGGTGCCAAGTTTACCTGGAGCCTGTGGCATTACGATTGGCATGACGCCACCCCTGGAGAACACACCATAGTCTCCCGCGCCATGGACACCGATGGACGTCTCCAACCAGATTCCGAGGAACCCGTCATCAAGAACAAAAAGACCTACTACGAAGCCAATCATCAGTGGGTGCGCCGAATTCGAATCGCTTAAAAGGGCGTTTCAAATCTCGACGGGTCGAGAATTTGTCCAAAACGACATGATACTGCATTGCCAGAGCTGTCCCTCAAAGAATGCCATCCGGTGAGATTCTTGATCGTCAGTGTGGATCTACCTCGCCATAAAAGGTGTGATGCTGCAACGAATCGTCTAATGGTCGGAGTAATCGACGTTTTCAAACAGCCTCTCACCGAAAACTATTGTAGAAGTTTTAAGACAGACTGAGGAAGTTGGTTCGCCTGCGCCAACATGGCGGTGCCACTCTGAACCAAGATGTTGTGCTTTGCAAAATTCGTAGATTCCTCGGCGATATCAACGTCTTTGATTCTCGAACTAGCCGCGGTCAGATTCTCAGAGGCAATTGCCAGCTGATCGATCGTCAGATTCAGCCGGGACTGGCTTGAAGCAATGGTCGCGCGGTCAGTCGACAATTGGTTAATGGTATTTTTGACGGCAACCAAAGCCAGTTTGGCATTTGCGATGGTATCAATAGAGCTGGTAGTGGCGTCGGTATAATTTGACGTTGTGATTTCGACCCCACCCATCGTGAAGACATCTCCTTCAGAGTCGATGGACACGTCCAGATCGGTGGCTGAAAATAGCGGCACACCGTTAAACTCTTTTGTGGCTGCTTTATCGATGTAATCACCCAACTCCGAGAATTCAGCATTATATAACGCTCTATCAGCATCACTCTTAGTGATATCTTGCGCGAGGACGGTCAGTTCGCTCATACGATCCAACGCCTTGCCGAAAAGCTTCATATAGTTCTCCTGTGTCTGTGTGAAAGAGACGGCATTGCTGATATTAGATCTCGCAGCATTCAGTCGGGCGATTTGAGAATCGAGACGGGTTGAGACTGCCATACCTGCCGCGTCGTCCGAAGGGTTGATGAGCTTGGATCCGGAACTGAGGCGCGCCAATGATTTGTTCAGCATGGCTTGGTTCTCACCAAGTGTACGAGCACTGGCTTGCGCTGAAATATTGGTATTGACAACCATACAAATCGACACTGAGCAGCCCTGGTGCCAGGGAACGGTGTTACCACCCCAATGGGTTTCAAGGAGTCCGCATTGGGGTGTAGTAAATCTTGAACAGTTCGTGGCGACCTTCGGCTGAAGAGCGGGACAGGGATCTGCGCGCATGTTTCGGACCTGTTGGTGAGGAGC
>SXGS01253309.1_pt1 | contig 10145 bp, 5 predicted proteins | sample 3174681 | NCBI WGS metagenome assembly SXGS01 (sample SAMN11356861, study PRJNA531348) | freshwater metagenome | isolation source: freshwater sample F1-80 | place: China: Fuxian Lake, Yuxi | collected 2017-12-25
GCAGGGCGGACGGCGCGGGCGGCGCGGCGCGGCGCGCGGCCTGCTCCACCTCGCGCGGTCCGGGCATCAGGGCAAGGCCCAGACCCAGGATCGCGAGACCCGCCGCGATCGGCAATCCGATCGCCATCCAGCGCTGCGACGGATAGCGCCTCATCCCGCCGGCTCCGCGATCAGATGGTCGAGCGCCAGCGTCGCGACATAGGGATCGAACCCCGCCGCGCGTTCGCGGGCATAGAGCGCCGCCACCGTCCGCCGATCGGCGGGGTCCCAATAGTCGAGCGTGGTCAGACGCAGCGCAGGGTTACGCGCCTTGGCCCCGCGCAGCCGCTCGGCCTGCCACCCCCAGTCGCTGTCCGACAGCATCTCGTACCGCTTGGCCGCGAAGCTCCAGCGCGACGCCATCGATTCACCGAGCAGATAATCGATGCGCGGCGCCACCTCGGGCAGCGCGGCATAGCCCCGGTTGAGCATCAGCAGGATGTTCGGGAAACGCGCGCGCAGCGCCGCGACCAGCGCCGCGCCCGCCGCGACCATGCCCTTATGCCCGACCGGATCGGCGTGCTCCATCGCCTCGGCATTGTCGAGCGTGTCGAGGAACAGCCCGTCATAGCCCATCGCCAGGATCTCGGGCACCACCCGGTCGATCAGGGCGGCGCGCCAGGCGGGGTGGCGCAGGTCGACATGCCGCGCATCGGGCCAGTGCGGATTGGGCGCGAGCAGCGCGCCGTCGCGTACCAGCGTCGCAAAATAGGGGCGGTTCTTCTCCACCTCGCCCAGGCTGACATAGCCGAGCAGCTTGCTGCCCGGACCGCGCAACGGCGCGATCGGGCGCGCGTGATGCGGCTCCAGCACTAGCAGGTCGAACAGGCGCGCCAGCACCGGATCGGTCGCCGCGCCATAATCGACGCCCCAGCGCCAGCGGCGGTCGGCCACATCGCCGCCGTCCCGCTGGAACAGCGCCGTGCCCAGCGCGCCGGCCCCCATCGCCAGCAGGGTCCGTCTTCCCATCATGCCCAACGTCCTTCGCGCCCGACCACCGCCGGGTTGTTGCCCACGAAGAGCAGATAGACCAGCCGGACGGTCGATTCCGCGACCATCGCGATGCCCACCGAGGCCCCGACCACCGCGCCCGCCATATAGCCCCAGCCAAAGGCGGCGAAGCCGGCATCCCATTGCAGCCAGGTGGCCAGCGCGCTCGCCAGCGCGAAGCTCACCCAGATCAGCACCACGCGCGCGAACAGGTCGTAATAGGACAGGACGACGGTCGCCCCGATCGCGACCAGATGAAAGACCGCTCCCGCCGAGGTGTGGCGAAAGGCGAAGATGCCGCGGGGGTCCGCGCCGATCAGCTCGAACAGCGGCACCGCCAGCACCCAGGCGAGTGCCGCGACCAGCGCCTGGATCAGCACCAGCAGGCGCAGGCCGTCGAACAGCGTCTCGATCAGCTCGGCGCGCGCCTCCTCGATCCGGGCCAGCGTCGAGGTGCCGGTACACCGGGCCATCAGGTCGCCAAAGGCGCGGTCGAACCGCGTCTCGCCGACGATCAGCACTAGCGTCAACCCCGGCACGATGGTCAGCAGCCCCAGGAAGCTGCCCGCATCGTTGATCGGGTTGAGCCGCAAATGCCCCAGCGTCGCGATGCTGTCGGGGCCGGCCCAGAGCAGCCATTTGTCGACCCAGATCGCCACCGCCCCCGCCAGTCCGGCCATGCCGACGATCAGCGCCAGCCGCCAGCCGATCAGATCGCGCCCCGGCAGGATCGGCGGCGCGGTGAATTGCCGCCGCAATATGACGAGGACGGCGGCCAGCGTCAGCCCGGCACCGCCGGTGACGCTCGCCAGCACCCAGGTCCCGCCGGGATGCCCGGCAAGGGTGAGGCAAATGCCCGCGCCACCGACGCCCAGCAGATAGGCGAGCGGCACCGCGCGATACTGGCGCAGCGCGGTCAGCAGGGGCGAGGCGATCCAGATTTGCGTCAACCAGGCGAGCAGCACGCTGGCCCAGGCGGCGCGCACCAGCGGCAGCTGCGCCCACACGCCGAACACCAGCGCACCCAGCGCCAGCGCGAGCGCCCCGCCGCCGGCCAGCGCGACCAGCAAGATGCCCGGAACCCCGCCGACATCGCGCGCGAACAGCCGGTCGGCCATCAGCCGCGTCGCCAGGATCGCGATCGGTCCCGCCGCCAGCGCCGACAGGCTGAAGGCATAGATCAGCACGCTGTGCACCATCAGGGCATCGCCCGCCGCCATGGCGCCGGGCGTCCAGCGCTCGAACGCGGCCATGGCCAGTGCGGTGACCAGCCAGGGGCCCGCGCTGATGACCGCGCCGTGCAGCGCGGCGCCGGCGATCCCGCCGACCCCGCCCTCGCGCGCCATCCTGGCCAGTTGAAAGCCGATTCCCGCCATGACGGCGGTCTTAGCCCCTAATTATAAATAAAAATCACCGGCGGTCAGGTTGTGATGCCCGAGCAGCGCGATCGAGAAGTCGGCCAGACCGAAGGCGTCGGTATTGCCCTCGACAATGGTATATTCCTTGCCGCCGACCATCTGGTAGCTGAAGCGCAGCTGGCCTGCACCGGTGAAGGCCGCGCCGGGTTTGGACAACAGGGTGAAGGCCTGGTCGCCGCGCGCGAAGAGCGAGGTGTTGGCGTCGATCGCCGACAGGTCGATCTTGTCCTCGCCCGAGCGGAAATCGGTGATGACATCGCGCAGCGACGACAGGGTCGAGCTTTCCTGCGTCGATTCGAAGCGGAAGACGTCCTTGCCCGCGCCGCCGGTCAGCATGTCCTTGCCCATGCCGCCGATCAGGATGTCGTCGCCGTCGCCGCCGTTCAGCGTATCGTCGCCCCAGCCGCCGATCAGCTTGTCGTTGCCGCCCAGGCCGTTCAGCACGTCATGGCCCCAGCCGCCATCGAGCACGTCCTGCTCGCCGGTGCCGTTGATCGTGTCGCTGAAGATCGTCCCCGTCTTGGTGATGCCGACGACATCGGTGACGCCGATCGACAGCGTCTGCATATCGACCGCGCCCTTGGCGTCGGTGGCGATCACGGTCACGTCATAGATATTGTCGTGATTGAGGTCGGTCGGATTCTCGTAATCCGGGCCGTTCAGGAACTTCAGCACGCCGGTCGTCGCATCGATGGCGAAGGCCGCGCCGTCGCCCTTGTTCGCGATCGAATAGCGGATGCTGTCGCCCAGCGCGATGTCGGGATCGGTCGCGGTGATGGTGGTGACGGCGGTGCCGTTCTCCGCGATCGACATCTTGCCCGTATCGCCGCCGCCGAAGGAGGTGATGGTCGGGCCGCTATTGGCGACATGGCCGATGGTCACGTCATGCTGGCCGATCGACCCGATGTCGATGGTCAGGATCTCGCCGACCAGGCTGGCGACGGTCGCGCCCTTGACGGTGGTCCAGTCGGTGCCCGGCGCCTTCAGGTCGATCACCACCTTGCCCTCGCCCTCGACCGAGAAGCTCAGGTCGCGACCGTCACCGCTCAGCGAGATCAGCGAGGCGCGCATCGGCAGGTCGGTGATGTGGGTCACGTCATCGGCCGCCCGGCCCATGGTGATGGCATAGGTGCCGCCCGCTTTGGGCAGGAAGACCTTGTTGGCGTCATAGGCGTACCAGCCGGTCACGCTCTTGATCACCTGCCCCGCCTGCTGGCCGTCGACGTCGAGCGCGAAGGTGCCGAGCGTGTCGCCGGCCGAGGTCACCTTGGCGGTGATCGTGTCGCCCGCCACGGTGGTGGTGATCGATGCCTTCTGGAACGCGCCGATGCGCGCGGCCAGATCGGCCAGCGTCACGAACTCGACGCCGGCGGCGGCCGCCTTGGCGATGAAGTTGGTGAACATCGACGTGACATAGGGGCTCTTCACCGCCGCATCGCCGGTCCACATGGCGGGGCCGTAGTCATGCCACGGCCATACGATCACCGGCGCATCGGCATGCGCGGTCAGTGTCGCCAGTTCCTTGCTCCATTCGGCCTCCGCCTCGGCGACGGTCTTCTTCTGGAACTCGATCAGCGAGAAGTCGAACATGGTGTTGGGGGCGAGATAGACCTTGCCGTCCGCCGCATTGCCCGGGGTCATATAGCCGAAGGCGTTGGGGTAGCCCGCGCCGACGCCGGTATAGCCGCCCGACAGATAGTCGACATGCTTCAGGATTTCCTGGCTGGTCGCGATCGTCTCGGGCGCGCCCGGAACCGCCGCACCGCCCAGCGACACCTTCCGGCCCAGATAGGCGCTCATCTGCTTTTCCAGCTCGGCGCGCTCGGCCCCGAACTCATAGGCGATCTGATCGGCGGTCAGGACATTGGTGTCCTCGGGATGGGTATAGCTGTGCAGCCCGATCTCGTTGCCCGCCGCCATCATCCTGGCATAGATCGGCGCCGACACCGACCAGTCGGTCGAGCGCTGCTGCGCCGGATCGTTGCCGATATTGACGTAATAGCTGCCGACGAAATTATAGAGCGCCTTCCACTGATCCAGGATCGGCAGCATCTTGGTATAGATGCCGGCCGAGCCGTCGGTCGGCTTCACCTCGTCCGAATACTGGCTCTGGTCCATGTCGACACGGGACGCGAACAGGCCGGCGTCGCGGGTCATCTGCAGGCCGACGCGCAGGCCGCCGGCGCTGGCCGAGCCATGCACCGAATAGTCGATCGCCTTTTGCAGCAGATTGTCGTCGGCCATCGCCGCTTCGGTCGAGAAGATGACGTTGCGGCCGCCGGTATGGGTGGCGATGGCGGCGGCATAGGTCTGGCCGTTCACCGTCTGGGTCGCGATCGTCTCGCCCGTGCCGCTGACGCTGGTGAAGGCGTTCCAGCCGACGCCCTTATAGTCGCGGATCGTCTCGCCATTGGCATAGCCGTCGAGGACGCTGCCCTGCGCATCGGTCGCTTTGATGGTGACGTCGGCCGGCCAGCCGCCGGTGACGCGGGTGGCATCGAACAACAGCTTCATGCGCGCATAGCTGTCGCCCGCCAGCGCGCTGCCGTCCGCCGCATTGGTCATGAACTCGCCCGCCGCGACCAGGCCGATGCCGAACTGCTTGGTCGCCTGTTCCAGCGTGTGGGCGATCGCATCCGCCTTGTCCGCCTGCACGTTGCGGAACGAGGGGAAGACGATCGAGTCGTACTTGGCCAGCGTCGACAGGTTGGTGAGATCGTCCTCGGTGATGATGTCGAAAGGCGTGCCCGCCTGCATCGCCTGGGACTGCGCGGCCATGAACAGCTGCGCATACGCCGTCTTGCTGAAATAGGCGTTGGCCGTCGTCTCCGACCAGACGATCGCGATGCGGTGGGACGGGTCGGCGGTGATACCGGTGTCGTTGAAGACGGTGAAGGGCTTGGCCGAGTAATTGCCCGGCAGGAACGCGCTGTCGTTGACGTCGTACAGCGTGTCGATCGCCTGCGGATTGCCGATCATCGCCTTGGGCACGCGGAACTCGACCGTCTGGCGATCCGCCGACCATGCCGCCTGCAGCCCCGCCATCACCAGCGTCTCGCCTGCGCCGCCCTTGTAGAGCGAGACGGTGCCGTCGGCGTTGAAATTGACGTTATATTCCGCGCCGCCGGCGAAACCGAAGACCTGATAGCCGGTGGCGGCGTTGCGATCGGTGTTCAGCCAGGCGGTGGTGTTCGCCCCGATCGCCATCGGCGCGGTCATCGCGAAGACGAAATCGCCGCCATCGCTCTTGGCATAGATCGAATAGCCCTCGCCCAGCCCGCTATCGATGCGGTCGGTCGCGCGCCAGCCGGACAGGTCGCCGTCCAGGATGATCGAAGTCGTGGTCGCCATATCTCGCCTCTCGACCCCTTCGGGCCATCACCCGGCGCTCCGCACGCGGAAGCGCCCTTCTGTCGGCTTTGCTGCTACGCGTGCGACGCCGCCGGCGGAACCATGGAGTCCCTGCCCATCTGTCCCGACTGTTCCAGCGCGATACGAACCGGGCGATTGGGGCTTGGCTTTTTCCCCCGATGGGACGATTCGCCCGGTTCGAGATGGAATGCGCCCGATGAGTCTGCACCTGCTTCTGGTCGAGGACGACCGCGACTATGCCGCCGGCCTTACCGCCGACCTCACGCGGCTGGGCCACCGGGTCGAGCAGGTCGGCGACGGTCGCCTGGCGCTCGCCGCGCTCGATCGCGAACAGTTCGACGCGGTCATCCTCGACCGGATGATGCCCCGGCTCGAAGGGCTGTCGGTGGTCGAGACGTTGCGCGAACGCGGGCTGACCATTCCCGTCATCATGCTGACCGCGCTGTCGATGGCGTCGGACAAGGTCGACGGGCTGGAGGCCGGCGCGGACGATTATGTCGTCAAGCCGGTCGCCGCCGAGGAGCTGAACGCGCGGCTGGGCGCGGTGCTGCGCGGCCGCCGCTGGACGACCGGCGACAGCGACACGATCCGCGCCGGCGACATCGTCGTCAGTCCGACCAGCTTTCGCGCCTGGCGCGGTGGACAGCCGATCGCGCTCGCCAATCTCGAACTCAAGCTGCTGACCGAATTGGCGCGCCATGCCGGCGAGGTGCTGACCCGCGCCATGCTGATCGAGCGCGTCTGGGGTTATGAGTTCGAGCCGGAGACCAATGTCGTCGACGTCTATATCCGCCGCCTGCGCATCAAGCTGACCGAGGGCGGCGCCCCGGACCCGATCGAGACGGTGCGCGGCATCGGCTATTCGCTGAAGCCGTGATCGATGCGGCGCTCCGCCGGGTGTCGCTGCGCGGGCTGACCGCCTGGGTCCTGGCGCTGTTCCTGATCGCCACCATCGCCACGGGGGTGTCGATCATCGCCGCCAACCGCGTGACCGTGGCGCGGCTGGTCGACCGGCGGATCGATGTGGTCAGCGACCTGCTCTTGGAGCGCGAGGGCCGCGCGGGACCGATCCCGACGCCCGCGCTGCTCACGCGGATCGCGACCCTGGCGGGCCAGCGCGACACCGGCGACATCGGCGTGCTGCTGCTCGATTCCGCCGACCGGCCGCTGGGCGGCAATATCCGGTTGCGCCACGCCCTGCCGCTCGGCCGGTCGGACCTGCGCGCGCCCGCCGGGATCGCCGGGCTGTCGCATGGCCGCGCGCTGGTCCGCGATGCGGGGGCCGGGCGGCGGCTGGTCATCGTCGCCGAGACCGAGCCGTTCGACGATTACCGGACGCAGCGGACGCGCATCTATCTGATCGGCTTCGGATCGATCATCCTGATCGTGGTCGGCGGCATCATCGCCTTTTCCCGGCTGGTCGGACGGCGGATCGACGAGCAGCGCGCCGCGGTCGACGCGATCATCGCCGGCGACATCCGCCACCGCGTACCGCTGACCGGATCGGCCGACGTCTTCGACCGCCAGGCCGCCGCCTTCAACCGGATGCTCGACCGCATCGGCGAGCTGATGGAGGGGATGCGCGGCGTCTCCAACGACATCGCGCATGACCTGCGCACGCCGCTGGCCAGTTTGCGCGGGCAGGTGGCGCGCATGGCCGAGGAAGCGGACGACCCCGAACAGGCCGCACGGGCGCAAGGCGCACTGGCCCAGTGCGACGCGCTGCTGGCGATGTTCGCCGCGCTGCTCCGCATCGCCGAGGTCGAGGCGGGCCACCGCCAGGCGGGCTTCGCGTCCCTGGACCTCGCCGCGCTGGTCGAGGAGACCGCGACGATGATGATGCCGGTCGCCGAGGAAGCGGGCCACCATCTGACGTTCGCCATCACCAGCCGCCCCGCGCCTTTCCAAGGCGACCGCCAGCTGCTGATCCAGGCGCTGGTCAACCTGATCGGCAATGCGATCAAACATGGCCGCCCCGGCGGCACGATCCATGTCGAATTGGCGGCGACGGACGATGGAGGGATCGCCCTTCAGGTCCGCGACGACGGCCCCGGCATCGCGCCCGAGGACCATGCCCAGGCGCTGCGCCGCTTCGGCCGCCTCGACAGCGCCCGCACCCGCGCCGGCCATGGCCTGGGCCTGCCCCTGGTCGCCGCGATCGCCCGGCTGCATCGCGGGCGACTGGACCTGAGCGATGCGCGGCCGGGGCTGGTCGTGTCGATGATCCTGCCGGGGTGACACGCCCAATTAAGCCGCCGGCATTCTCGACCAATGGGCGGGCTCCGTTTTTCCATCACGAAAAAAGCGGGCCGCCCCATCGGGGACGGCCCGCCAGTTCAGGGTAAGACGATCCGGATCAGAACCGCACCGTGCCCTCCAGGCCGATGGTCCGGGGCGGATTGAAGTTGGCATAGTCGCCCAGCACCGCCGCGTTCGCGGCCGAGCGGCGATAGATGTACGTGTTGTTGAGCAGGTTGCGGCTCCACAGCGACACGGTCATCTTCGTGCCGTTCTCGGTCAGCGGCAGGTCGGCCAGCGCGATGCGGCCGTTCATCACGAAGCTCTTGTCGGTGCGCGTCGTCTCGTTCTGGAAGCTGTAGACCGGGTCGGCATAGTTGCCGTCCAGGTGGAAGCGCAGCTTGGCCTCCGACCCCGGCATCGGCACCTCGTAATCGACATAGGCCGAGGCGGCGTTGCGCGGCGTGAACACCACGAAGACCTGGGTCAGCGCGTTGTTCAGGAACGGGTTCGGCGTCGCCGGCACGTTGGTGTAAGTATAGGCATAGGACGCGCCGACCGTCATCCCCTCGACCGGGTTGGTGGTCAGGTCCGCCTCGATCCCGCGAATCTTGGACGTGCCCGGCGCGTTGCGGGTTTCCTCGGTATGCAGATTATAGGTCGGGCTGGCGGGGTTGGTGTCGACATTGTCGAAGTCGATCTGGGTGCCGGTCCGGTCCATGATGTACCCGGCGACGTTCAGGCGGACGCGGCGGTCGAACAGGTCCATCTTCGAGCCGATCTCATAGGACTTCACCGCCTCAGGGCCGAACGCGGTGAAGGTCTGCGACCGCGCATTCGCCCCGCCCGCGCGGTAGCCGGTCGAGTATTTGGCATAGAGATGGACGGTGTCGCTGGCGTCGAACGCCGCCGTCACCATCGGATCGAACCGGTTATTGTCGAAGGTGAAGGGGAAGTTGGTCGACTTGCCCTGCACCAGATAGAGCGTGCCGTTGCGCTTGTCGTGGGTGTAGCGCCCGCCGACCGTCAGGTGGAAGGCGTCGAAGCCCGCCGGGGTATAGGTGCCTTGCGCGAAGGCGGCATAGCTATAGGCGCGCGCGAAGCTGCCGCGCTGGAGGAAGAACGAACCCGGCGCCCAGCCCTGGTTGCCCGAGGTGATCGTGCCCAGCGCGGTCTGCGACAGGATGGTGTAGCCGGTGCCGTCGCCATTCCACTGATTGGTCGAGGGCGTCGCGGCGACCTCACGCGCGTTTTCGGTGAAGTAATAGAGGCCGGCGACGTAATCGAACTGCGGCAGGCTGCCGACCGCCTGGAACTCCTGGCTGAACTGGTGCTGCTGCATGAAGGACAGGCTGTAGCGGCTGAACTTGCCGTTCGGCAGGAACACGGTGCGATGCGCACCGCCCGAATTGTCCCACTGGTCGGTGTCGACGCCGCGCCATGCGGTGATCGAGCGCAGCTCGAGCCCCGGCATCACGTCATAGTTCAGCTTGGCCGAGAAGCCGTGGGTGCGGTCGGTGCTCAGCGCCTGCGGTACGCCGATATCGGCGCGCTTCATGCGATTGTCGCCCGACACGACGACCAGTGGCGACAGCGGCGCGATGGTGCCAGAGGGCAGCTTGCCGCCATTGGCGTTGATCTGCGCGATCGTCGCGACCGGCAGGCCGCGCGGGTTGTAGTTGACCAGCTGGCTGTAGAAGGGCGTGTTCTGGTCCTTGGCCTGGTCGTAGGACAATTCGGCCGAGAAGCCGTCGACCGGCTTCCAGAGGACGGCGGCATGGCCACCGACGCGGTTGAAATAGCCCCAGCCGGCCGCCCCCGGCAGCGGGTTCGTCACGAAGGCGTTCTGATGCTGGAGCACGCCGTCCAGCTTGACCGAGATATTGTGCCATTCGGGCAGGTTGACGTGCAGCGCGCTGTTGTAGGCGCCGTAATTGCCGATTCCGGCGGTGACCGACGCACCGAACTTGCCGGTCGGCTTGGCGGTGACGATCGACAGCGCGCCGCCCTCGGTATTGCGGCCGAACAAGGTCCCTTGCGGGCCTTTGAGCACCTCAATGCTCTCGATATCGTAGAGCGCGGTGCCTA
>SXGS01538739.1_pt1 | contig 10145 bp, 6 predicted proteins | sample 3174681 | NCBI WGS metagenome assembly SXGS01 (sample SAMN11356861, study PRJNA531348) | freshwater metagenome | isolation source: freshwater sample F1-80 | place: China: Fuxian Lake, Yuxi | collected 2017-12-25
ACCTCCCCCTGACAGCCCACCTCCGCGCCCGAGATCGAGGCGTTGCGCTTATAGAGCGCCCCGATGGCTGCGGCCGTCAGCAGGAAGGTCCGCCGGCCCTCCACCCCGCCGCGATAGAACCGGTCATAGAACCGCAGCACCGCCGGCAAGAGCCCTGCGGCCCCATTGGTGGGCGCGGTCACCACCCTGCCGCCCGCCGCGTTCTCCTCATTCACCGACAGGGCCCAGAGATTGACCCAGTCCAGGGCCGCCAGGGGATCGCTGATGTTGCGCTCCATCCGCCTCGTCAGTTCGTTGAAGTGCTGGCGGGCCCGGCGCCTGACGTTCAGCCCGCCGGGCAGGCAGCCGTCCTGGCGCAGGCCCCGCTCGATACAGGCCTCCATGGCCGCGAAGATGGCGTCGAGGCCGGCGTTCACCGCATCAGGGCTGCGCCGGGCGGTCTCGTTGCGCCACATGAGCTCGGCGATGCTCAGCCCCTCCCGGGCGGCCATGGCCAGCAGATCATCAGCACTGACGAAGTCATAGGGGATGGCGGGGCCCGACGGCGCCTGTGGGGCGCCGAACTCCGCCTCATGCACCACAAACCCGCCGCCGATGGAGAAGTAGAGCCCCTGCGCCAGGACCTGCCCGCCCCCGTCCAGGGCCCGGAACCGCAGGGCATTGGGATGCTGCGGCAGGCGGGTGCGCCCCTGCCAGAGAATGTCCTCAGCCGCCGAATAGGCGATCTCCGGCCCGCCGGCCCCCAGCCTGAGGCGCCCCGTCGCCTCGATCTGCGACAGCTGCGCCTCGGCGGCGTCGGGATCGATCGTGGCGGGCTCGAACCCCGCGAGCCCCAAGATCACCGCCCGGTCGGTGGCGTGGCCACGGCCGGTCATGGCCAGGGAGGCATAAAGCGTGGTCTCCACCCGCACGACCCTGGCCAGATCCCCCTGACTCGCCAGGGTGGCCAGAAACCGGGCCGCCGCCGTCATCGGCCCCATGGTGTGGGAGCTGGATGGGCCGACCCCCAGCTTGAACAGGTCAAAGACGCCGGCGCTCATGGGGAACTCTTGGGGCTCAAACCACAGAAGGCCGCGACCATAGTCCCTGGGCTGGCCCTGGCCAGTCCTGCCGCCTCATGGCGCTCAACTGACCTGGCTTTGCCTGCAGATCGCAGGTCAACGCCCGAAATTTGGCCGCGACCCGCCCCCCTTGAGCCTTTGACAAGCCCCCTTGCGCCGACCAACCTTGGGTCATGACCCGCGCCCAGACCCTTGCCGACCCGTCCCTGCCGGCCCTGCCGGCCCAACCCGCCCAGGCGCCCTGGCCCACCGCCGCCTGGCCTGAGGCCGCCCTGCCCGCCCACGCCGACCGCCCGGCCCTGGACGCCCTGATGGCCTCAGCCTTTGCCGAGGCAGACAGCGCCCTCTTGGGGGAGACCCACGCCCTGCTGGTGGTTCAGGGGGGCCAGATTGTCCTGGAGCGCTATGGGGAGGGCTTCGGCCCTGAGGCCACCTATCCCTCCTGGTCCAAGGCCAAGAGCATCACCCAGGCCCTGGTGGGCCTGCTGGTCGCCGAGGGCAAGCTCGACATCCACGCCCCGGCCGACGTGCCCGAATGGCGCGAGAGCCCCGATGATCCCCGCGCGGAGATTACCCTCGACCAGCTCCTGCGCATGTCCAGCGGCCTGTCCTTCGTGGAGGACTATGTGCCGGGCCACGTCTCCGATGTGATCGAGATGCTGTTCGGCTCCGGCAAGGCCGACGTGGCCCACTATGCGGCCACACGACCGCTGGCCCACCCGCCGGGGAGCGCCTGGTCCTATGCCAGCGGCGCCACCAACATCGTCGCCCGCTGCGCCGCCCGGGCGCTGGGGGTCGATGGGGCGGGGTTTGAGGCCTTCATGCGCCAGCGGCTGTTTGAGCCGCTCGGCATGACGAGCCCGGTCCCCAAGTTCGACGCCGCCGGGACCTTCCTCGGCTCGTCCTTCTGCTTTGCGACGGCGCGGGATTTCGCGCGGTTTGGCCTGCTCTATCTGCGCGGCGGGCGCTGGGAGGACCGTCAGCTGCTGCCGGCCGACTGGATCGACTATGCCCGCACGCCGACCCCGCAGCCGGCGGTGCGCGAAGGCGACTATGGCGCCCACTGGTGGCTGAACATCGCTGGCCCCGGCTCGTTCAGCGCCAACGGCTATGAGGGCCAGTACACGGTGCTCGTCCCCGACCTCGACCTGATCGTCGTCCGCCACGGCAAGACGCCCCTGGAGGCGAAGGACAACGTCAAGACCTGGATCGCCCAGGTGGTCGACGCCTTCCGGTAGTGCATTCTTCCTCACGCTCCGGTAGCCGATACTCTGAGCGGCTGAGAAGGGTCGATTCCCGTCACGGAGCCCAAAGTGGACATCGGCGCACACGCCACAAAGCAGACCTGCCGAACCGCCGAGGGGGGTGGGAATGCGACTTTGCTCGCCGACATTCCCCAGGTCTGTCGCTGACCAACACTGCGGTAATGCGGACAACCAGTCTGGCCGATGCGAGTATGCCTGCGCTCGTCGTCGAGCGCGCAGACCACGGAACTAGCGAATGACAGCCTGGCTTTGGGAGTGCTTTGACGAATATCTGAATGGTGGCCGCTTCGAGATAAGTGATCCGGGACCAGTGGTGGGACCGGTGCGAGAGATTTCAATTCGGCGGCTCGATAATGGCGAGCTGGAATTGACCACGATCTCGCCGCGACACGCGCCAATTGGCGACCGCAGTGTCCCCGGCTCCATACGCAATCTTACCGAGCGGATCGGCTTCACCAGCGACAGTGGATACGAAGCGATCGCCACGGAAGTCCATTGGTATAGCAAGTCAAATGGCGGCGACCTCGTCGTTGGCCCACGACACACCGCCCGGTACTTCGTGGGCCAGATACTCATCACTCGCCCATCGCCGCCCTCCGTCGCGTTCACGATCGACTGGCTGAACAATGTCGACCGCCAGACCTGTCATTGGCTCGGCGGATCGATCGACGACCGGCGTGACGTCACAGAAAACAGAACCATCGGCCAAGGCGTGTCGAGAGTCACATTGAAGGGGTCGGGGGCTGGCGGTCGCTTGGGCAGTTATTCGGCCGCGCTGGAAATGGTGATCGGAGGCGTCCGACTATTTGTCTGCGCTTCTCGGGAAGGCCCGAAAGATCGCTGGCCCGGCTATATCCTCTATGAGGGGGCACCGGATGACGAGTTTCGTCAGCGGGTACGCGAAGTTGTAGGGTTCAGTCTGGGCTCCGGCCTAGTGTGGCTGGGCTCCACAGCGCTCGACGGAGACTCGCAGTTCGTTTGGACCTCCGCGCGGTCGGCCAGCCCGTTTGGCCGTGACTGGGTGGATGCGGCCGATCCGCCCGCACCCTTAAGTCGGCGGATGGAGAACGCCGTCGAACAAGACGCGGTCGGGCGTGTCGCCAGCTCTCTTTTCGACCACTATGACGAACTAAGTTTTCGAGCTTTGAGCTGGAACTACTGGTTCGCGGTCAATGCCCCAGGCCATATGGCGGCTGGGCATTTCGGCGCGGCGATAGAGGCCTTGGCAACGGCTTACCTTGATGCGCATCCCGGCTTCAAACCCACCGGCCCCATCCAGGACAGGGCGCTCGCTCGTAGAGTACGCAAGGCTTTGAGAAAATGCGTTGAGGAACTGAAGCTCGATGATGTTGTGACACGACATCTCTGCGACAAGATTGGAAAATTGAACGATCCCAGCGGTGCAAGCCGCATATCGCAAACCATGGACCGGTTAGGTCTGCAATGGGGACCGGCGGAGTACAACGCGTGGGAACGGCGAAACATCGCCGCTCACGGAAAGGTACAGCACCGGGATGAGAGCATACCCACCCGCCGCGACACTGTGATCTTACGCACTATCCTCAATCGAATGGTGCTGAAGATCGCGGGTGCAAGCCCCACCTATATCGACCGCTACACGCCCGGATACAGGGTGCGCGCCCTCTCCCAGCCCATCGACGTCGCCGGCGTATCTATCACCGAAAGGGGCTAGTTCGCGACGGCTTACAGCGCCACGAATTACGCCGGCGTTAGCCTAGCCGCTCGGCTGCTGACGCTCCCAACGTCCGCAACGGGTCGAATCCCGTCACGGAGCCCGGAGCCAAAAGCGGACCTCAGGGCACACGCCAGAAAGCAGACCTGCCGAACCGCGATGGTCCAACATATCTCGACGCCTTCCGGTAGGCGCCTAGTCCTCCACGGTCCGGCGAAGGGGCGCCAGCGCCACCAGGCTGACCAGGGCTGCGGCGCCCAGATAGATGCCCACCGGCACGAGGCCGCCCCGGTCGGCGAGCATCTGGGCGGCCATGGGCGCCAGCCCGCCCCCCAGGATTCCCCCCACATTGAAGGCCACCGAGGCGCCGGTATAGCGGACCCTGGCCGGGAACAGCCCCGGCAGGAAGGCGCCGAGCGGGCCATAGACAAAGCCCATGCAGAACAGGGTCAGGGACAGGAAGCCAAACACCAGCCAGAGCGAGCCTGACCCCAGCATCGGCGCCAGCAGCAGACCGGCCACCACCACCATGCCGCAGCCCCACATGAGCACCCCCCGCGGCGTGGTGGCGTCGGACCAGTAGCCGGCGATGATGATGCCGATGGCCATGAACAGGATGGCGCCCAGCTGGATGGCCAGGAAGGCTTCCCGCGAATAGCCCAGCGTGGTGACGCCATAGCCCAGGGCAAAGGCCGTCGACAGGTAATAGGTGGCGAAGCAGGCCACCACCGCAAAGGTCCCCCCCAGGGTCTCCAGGGGATGACGGGCGATCAGCTCCAGCAGGGGCGTCTTGGGCGGCGGGGCGTGCTCCAGGGCCTTGGAGAAGGCCGGGGTCTCGGTGAGCTTCAGGCGCACCCAGAGGCCGATCCCCACCAGGACGGCGCTGAGCAGGAACGGGATCCGCCAGCCCCAGGCCATGAACTGTTCGGCGCTCATGGACAGGCCCAGGATCAGGAACAGGCCATTGGCGGCGATGAAGCCCACCGGCGCGCCCAGTTGCGGGAACATGCCAAAGCGCGCCTTCCAGCCGGGCGGCGCATTCTCCACCGCCAGCAGGGCCGCGCCCCCCCACTCGCCGCCCAGACCCAGCCCCTGGCCAAACCGCAGCAGACAGAGCAGGGCCGGGGCGATCCAGCCGGCCATGGCATAGGTGGGCAGGAAGGCGATGGCGAAGGTCGAGACCCCCATCAGCAGCAGGGACGCCACCAGGGTCGACTTCCGCCCGATCCGGTCGCCGTAGTGTCCAAACACCGCCGCCCCGATGGGCCGCGCAAAGAAGGCGATGGCGAAGGTGGCGTAGGACGACAACAGCTGGGCCGAGGGCGAGGCCGCCGGGAAGAACAGCGGGCCAAACACCAGGGCCGCAGCCGTGGCGTAGATATAGAAGTCGTAGAACTCCACCGCCGTGCCCACCAGACTTGCGCCCAGCACACGGCGGGTGTTCGGCGAGTTCAGCACCTCAGAACCCTGCGACATGGTTTCCCCCTCCCGTCGAAGCGACAGGCCTTGGCCGTGGATGTCGGCCAGGTCAAGCCTCAGCCCCTTGCGAACCCTCTTGGTTATGCCACCTTGGCGGCCCAAGGATCAGAGCCGCAAAGCGGCCGACCAGCCCCGGGGAGGGCCAAGCCAATGACGATGCTGCCAACCACAGGCGCGCCCTGGGGCGAAGTCGCCGCCCGCATGGACCAGATGGCCCAGGGCGATGTGAAATGGCGCGACGGCAAGGCTGCGGTCTATGTCTTCAATGCCGGCCCCGAGATCGAACAGGTCCAGAAGGAGGCCTACGCCAAATTCTCCTCGGAGAACGGCCTTGGGCCTGCGGCCTTTCCGAGCCTGAAGCAGATGGAGGCGCAGGTGGTCAGCTTTGGCCTTGGCCTGCTGCACGGCGACGGGGGGTGCGTCGGCAACATGACCAGCGGCGGCACCGACTCCATCCTGATGGCGGTCAAGGCCGCCCGGGACTACGCCCGCAAAGTCCGTGGTCTGACGGACAAGCTCAACCTTGTCCTGCCCCGTTCGGCCCATCCGGCCTTCGACAAGGCCTGCGCGGTGATGGAGATAGAGGTCCGGCGCACGCCGCTGAAGGACCTGCTGGCCGATCCGGCGGCCATGGAGGCGGCCATCGATGGCCAGACGATCATGATGGTCGGCTCGGCGCCCTGTTTCCCCTTTGGCCTGATCGATCCCATCGAGTCGCTGGGCGCCCTGGCGGAGCGGCGTGGCGTCTGGCTGCATGTGGATGCCTGTGTCGGCGGCTATATGGCCCCCTTCGTGCGGATGAACGGCGCGCCGGTCCCGCCCTTCGACTTCGAGGTTCCCGGCGTCTCCTCCATGTCGGCGGACCTGCACAAGTACGGCTACTGCGCCAAGGGGGCGTCCACCGTCTTCTTCCGCAGCGAGGCCCTGCGCGCCCATATGATCTTCGAGATCGGCGACTGGCCGGCCGGCAAGATGGTCACCCCGACCTTGGCCGGCACCCGACCCGGCGGCGCCATCGCCGCAGCCTGGGCGGTGATGAATGTCCTGGGCGTCGAAGGCTACCGCGCCAAGCACGCCGAGGTGACCCAAGCGCGCCAGGCGATCGCCGAGGGGGCGCAGGCCCAAGGCTGGCGGCTTTTGGGCGACCCGATGCTCGGCATCCTGGCCTTTACCCGCGAGGACGTGAATCCCTTTGCGGTGCTCAAGCACCTCTATGGGCGGGGCTGGGTGACCAGTGCGGTGACCGAGCCCGCCGGCCTCCACCTGATGCTCTCGCCGGTTCACAAGGGCGTGGCTGATACCTATCTGGCGGACTTGGCCTGGGCGACCCAGGCCGCAAGGGGCGATGGCGCCCGTCCGGCGGAGGCACGCTATGGGGGATAGACGGTCAATCGCCTGGGGGCTGGTGGCGGCGGTGGCTGTGCCCACGGCCCTGGTCGGCGCTTTCCTCCTGGCCCGGAGCCAGCTCAATGATGAGACAGTGCCCCAGACCCAGGTCCTGCCCGGGGTTGGCGAAGGCGTCACGGTCCTGGCGGTCTGGGCCCATCCCGACGACGAAATCACCTGCGCCGGAACCCTGGCCCAGATGACGGCCGCCGGGGCGCGGGTGGTGCTGGTCTATCTCACCCGGGGTGAGGCCGCCCAGGGGACAGGCTACACCCCCAAACAGCTGGCCAAGGTGCGGATCGAGGAAGCCAAGGCTGCTGGCCGGCTGCTGGGCGCCGAGACCGTCGAGGTGCTGGACTTTCCCGATGGCGGCCTGTCACGGATCGACCCCTCTGCCCCCAAGGCCGCCATCGCCGAGCTGATCGGCCGCTACCGGCCTCAGGTCCTGGTCAGTTTCGATGAGAAGGTCGGCTTCTATGGCCATCCTGATCATGTGCGCACCGGCGTCTGGGTGCGCGAGCTATTTGAGGCACCCCCCAGCCAGGGCGCCTGGCCACGCCTGCTCTATCAGGTGACCCTGCCAAAGGCCCTGGTGCGCCTGGCCCTGCGTCTGGTGGAGGCGTTTCGGAACAACTATCCCAAGGGGGCGGGCCAGGGCCTGCCGCCGCCACAGATCGCGGTGAACATCTCAGGTCAGGCCCTGACCAAGCGGGCCTTGCTGGACGTGCACGCCTCCCAGGCCAAGGTCATTGCCGATGTGCAGCCCTATTATGACCGCCTGCCGGCCTGGCTCTATTACCGGCTGTTCGACCGGGAGTACTTCGTCCAGCACCGCCGGCGCTGAGCCGACTCACGGCGCGGGGTCCCCCGCCAGCACCTGGCTGCGATGCAGCAAGGCCACGGCGGCTGGCAGGCTGCTCCAGCCCTGCAACCGGCTACCTGGCGCATAGGGCGGAGAAAAGTACTCCACCGCCCCGGACCAGCCGTTCTGGAGGGATGTCTCCCACCACCGGGTCAGCGGATAGCGCCACCCGGGCAGGCCGCGCCGCAGACGCTCGCCGGCATAGAGCCCGTCGAGCCAGGGCCAATCGGCGCCATTGTGATAGCGGAAGCCAAAGGCGCTCTTGGCCCGCACATCGGCCCGGCGGCCATAGGGCGGGAAGGCGCACATCACCCCCCAGTCCCCCCAGGGCTGGCCAGGATTGGCGCGGCTCTCCAGATGCTGCGCCACGGCGGCCAGCACCGCGCGGGCCCGTACCGGGCTCACCGCGTCCCAGCGCAGAAGGGTCAGGCTGTCGAGCGCCAGATGCGCCTCGGCCTCACCGTCCAGGCCGCCATAGTCGGCATACCAGGCCCCGGTCCAAAGGGCGCCGTCCAGGGCGGCCCGGGCGGCGCTTGCCGCCTGCCGCGCCTGGGCCGCGAGGGTGGGATCAAGACCCTCGCCGAGCCGCGCCACGGCGTCGGCCGCGCCGATCCACAGTCCGATGTCATAGGCCACCGCCCCGGCGCGATAGACGTTGTCAGCCCAGTCGCGGTCGTGCCGCGGCTTGCGCGGCAGGCCTTGGCCGGCTTCCGCCAACCGCTGATACCGATGAAAGACCGCGCCAATGGTCGTCCAGTGGCGCTCGGCGACCTGCCGGCGTCCGGTGACACGGACCAGATCATCCACCGCCAGCACGAAAAAGAGCGGGCTGTCGAAGTGGTCGCTCCACCACTCGTTTGCCCGTCGGCTGTCACGGCCCACCTGTGGCCGGCGCCGGCGAAGCTCTTCCCAGGCCGCCGACTGAGCCGCCCCACTGACGATCACCCCGCTGGGCGCTTCGCCGTCTGGCCGGACGCCTGCGGCGAGCAGATCGATCTGAGCCTCCACGATCTCCGGCGCCAGGGGCAGAAGGGCCTGCAGGGTCCAGTAGCCATCCCGGAAATAGGTCCGGGCCGGCGCGCTGTAGGCGAGGCCCGCCGCCAGACCGGCAAAGTCGCCCCCCGGTGCGCGGCGGATGCTGGAGCGCGCCGCGTGCAGCCCCTGTCGCACCAGGCTCCGCAGCAGAGGCTCGGCCGAGGGCAGGCCATCGCAGGCCTTGGCATAGGCCTTGGCTTGCCGGCGGATCTCGGCCGGCGAAAGGGCCATGGCCCGGGCAAGCTCGTCCTCGTCGGCGCCGGCGGCGATGACCACATCGCCCTCGTGGGTGCGAAGGGCCACTCGCCCCCAGGGCAGGTCGACCCGGCGCCAGCCGTCATGGGCAAAGGCCTTCGCGGCGGGATAGGCGCGCTCGTCCCAGGCGGCGGGTCGGCGGGCGGGCGCCAGCCGGCCCTCAAGGCGTCCAGCCACCAGCAGGGCCGGAGCGCTCTGCGCCGTCCAGAGACCGCACCCGTCGCCCTCCACCAGGTTCGGCCCATAGGTGAGCCGCCCCTCCGGCGGGGCGAACCTTATCCGGCAAAGGTCGCCAGCCCCCCAAAGGGCCAGAGACAGCGAGCCGTCAGCCGCCCACAGGCCCTGGAGCCGCGGGGCCATGAACGGCAGATCGACGGGGGCGGTCGCACCAAGCCCGCCATCGGCCAGGGGCTGTAGCCTGGGCGGCGTCAGGCGGCGTTCGTCCAGAGTGGCGAGGCGGCCTTCATGAAGCGCAGGCAGAAGGTCACCCTGGCCTGGTCCCTGCCGGTCCCCGGATCAGCGATCAGCACGTCGAACCAGGCGGCCTCGGCCTCGGGGCTTTCGGTGACCGCGTGCAGCCGGGTGCGGGCGACATAGGCCGCGCCGGCCCGCAAGGGGCCCTCCAGGAACTGGATCTCCACCCCGCCCAGCTGGCCCTGGGGGGCGAGGCCTTCGCCCACGGCGGACCCGCAGGCCGCGGCCGCCAGCTCAACCGCCTCGGACGGCGACAGGGCCGCGCCCGAGGCGGCGCCCGGCAGGCTCAAGGCCAGGTCGTGGGCCTCGGCGCCGATGCTCAATCCCGCCAGGATGCGGATGGCGCCGCGGGGCGCGGCCTCCTGGGTCAGCAGCCGACGGGACAGGTCCGAGCCTGCATCGGCGTGATCGGCGGCTGTGCCCTGGCACACCAGGGCCATGGCCGCGTCGCGCATTTCCAGCCGGGCCCGCTCCCGGCCCGGCGTGGCCTCGGCCCGCAGGGCGCCGCCCTCGGGCGCCTTCTGCTTGAACATCACCGAGAGATTGCCGCTGGCGCCCCAGGTCTCCCCGTAAAGCTCATCCAGCAGGGGGACAAAGGCGTCCAGATGGGCAGCCTCCCCCAGGGGGCCCGCCCG
>SXGS01036977.1_pt1 | contig 10143 bp, 8 predicted proteins | sample 3174681 | NCBI WGS metagenome assembly SXGS01 (sample SAMN11356861, study PRJNA531348) | freshwater metagenome | isolation source: freshwater sample F1-80 | place: China: Fuxian Lake, Yuxi | collected 2017-12-25
CGGTAACGGCCCTTAGCCCGACGGGATTTAAGCACGGCCCGGCCGGCTCGAGTGCTCATACGGTTGCGGAACCCGTGTTTGCGGGACCTACGGCGATTGTTTGGTTGAAAGGTGCGTTTCACGCACGGCTCCTGACGTCAAGAAAAATTTGTATTTTTAAGACTAGAGGTAGAACCATCAGAGGGCAACGCCAGAACCAAAATCCTCAGCATTTCTCTACCTGTGGAAAACCTGCTAATTTTTGCGTCCCGATTAATTTTTACGAATTTATCCACAGTGTCTTGATGGCTTTGGTGATTCTGAGAATTTGATCGTGACCTAACGAGTTCAACTGCTTTAAAAATTTGTGAGAAATGAAAGAAATTGAAATGACTAGTGAAACAATCGACTCGTCCCAAGAGCATGAATCAATTTGGAAGGCGACCGCCCAAGTTTTGCGCTCTCAAGTTTCTGAAGCTGTGTGGTTTTCGACATTCAACGATGCAATCGCGGTTGCCGACGACAAAATGAGTTTGCGTTTAAGAGTGCCAAACTCATTTGTTAGGGATCGAATCTTGACTCGCTACATGTCATTGGTGCGAGATGCACTAGATGAAGTCGGGGCTGCAGATCGCCAACTGCAAGTCGATATTCAAACTGCGACGGCTGTCGACGTACTAGAGCAACTGACAACAGAAAAACCGGTGTCGCTTTCAGAACCAATTGTTGTTGAACGAAAATCGCAAACTACAAATCAAACAGTCCAGCAAAAAAATCGAGTTGGTAAGGGCGCCGCCATCGGACTCAATCCGAGATACACATTTGAAACTTTTGTTAGGGGCGCGTCGAACCAATTTTCTTTGGCGGCTGCGATGCGTGTTGCAGAAACTCCTGGGCGTTCATACAACCCTTTGTTTATTTATGGTTCAGCTGGTCTTGGCAAAACACATTTGTTGCACGCAATTGGCTACTACGTGCACGAACATTATCCGGATCTCGAGGTTCGTTATGTTTCAACTGAAACTTTTTTAAACGAATACGTCGACGGCATTCGTAACAACACAATTGGTGCATTCAAAAGAAAGTACCGCGAAGTTGATATGTTGCTTATTGACGACATTCAGTTCATGGAAGGCAAAGAAGGGTTACAGGAAGAGTTTTTTCACACCTTTAACTCTTTGCACGGTGCGAACAAACAGATAGTTATTTCATCCGATCGTGTTCCAGATGCCATTCCAACTTTAGAAGATCGTTTGCGCGGTCGTTTTAGATGGGGACTAATCACCGATATTCAGCCACCAGATATGGAAACTCGCCTGGCAATCTTGCGAAACAAAGCCGATCGCGACGGCACAAATACTTCAAGTGATGTTCTTGAATTTATAGCGAGCAATGTAACTTCGAATATCCGTGAACTTGAAGGTGCGCTAATTCGTGTGACGGCTTATGCCAGTCTCAATCGCACAACTATTGATGTTGAACTCGCTAAAAACTTGTTGACGGAGTTGCTCACAAAAAATTCCGTTAAGCCTCGCACCAATGAACAATTACTTCAAGAAATCGCCGATTTCGTTGGTTTTAGCGTCGAAGAAATTAAGGGCAAAAGCCGGCAAAGACCCTTAGTGACTGCACGCCAAACCGCAATGTATGTCGTTCGTGAACTGACTGATTTGAGTTATCCGGCAATTGCGAGGTTATTTGGTGGGCGGGATCACACGACTGTAATTCATGCGGTTGATAAAACAACTCGTGTAATTAAAGAAAAAAAGCAGGTTTACGAGCAAGTGACTGAATTAATTAAGAAATTCAAGTCGTCATGAGCGGCTTGTGCATAACCCTGTGTAAATCGCTTCGTTTGCTGGTGAATAACCGTGGTTTATCAACTGCTCGCCAAACTACAAGGTCGCAAGATGTGCCAACGGCTTATTGTCTTTCCACATGGCTAAACCACATCTACGCTAGATATCAGATGGTTTTTCCACAATCCACAGGCCTTATTACTGTTATTAGTTTTATATACGGATCTCCACACCTAATAACCGGCAACTCCGCACAACTTTGCACACATCACCCAGTGAGGTTCAAGCCATGAAATTTAGAGTCGAAAGAGAATTACTTTCAGAGGCTCTTAGTGGTGGTGCCCGTGTCGCCTCCAATCGAAACAATGCGATGCCGGCTCTTTCGGGTGTGCACTTCGAAGTTAAGGGTGACGTTCTTGTTTTGACCTCGACAGACAACGACCTTAGTGTGCGATTCGGTTTGGCCGTGGCGGGGTTGCAAGACGGGGTTGCTGTTGTAAGTGCAAAATTAATCAGCGACATTGTTCGTGTTATGCCAGAAGAAAAAGTTACCGTTGACGCCCAAGGAGACGAAATTACTGTCTCGGCCGGCACCTCAGAATTTAAAATACATTTATTTGCGGCATCCGATTTTCCAAATATTGTCACCGCCGGAACTCAATCCGTGACGATGAGTGCAAAAGTTTTCGCTGAGTCGCTCAATCAGGTTGTTCGAGCGGCGTCAAGTGATATGCAACGTTTGGCATTGACTGGTGTGTTGATGGTCGCTGAGCCAGATTCTGTGTGCATGGTCGCCACTGATTCGTATCGTTTGGCTGTGCGCGAATTGCCGGGCGCAACAATGCTTGGCCACGGCGCAGAAATCGTTGTGCCGGGTCGGGCTTTGGATGAACTTGAACGACTGATCGGTGATGCCGAAACGATGACGATGGCACTTGGCGAAAATAGGGCGACTTTTGAAGTCGGAAAGGCGACTCTGACGACGACGCTTCTAAATGTTGAATTTCCAAAATATAAGCAATTGATTTCGGCGAGTTATCCAAACAAGACGACTACGGCGCGAGAACCGTTTTTAGAAGCTGTTCGACGCTTACGAATTCTTGCACGAGAGACCACCCCAGTTCGTCTTGAAATGTTGAAAGATTCGATCCGACTTTCAGTCGTCACTCAAGATCTTGGTCAAGGTGTTGAAGAGTTAGAAGCCAAACTTGACGGCAGCGAAATTATCGTCGGCTTCAATTCGCAATATCTTTTGGACGGGATTGATGCGATTAGTGGCGACGAAATAACAATCGAGTCAACAGATCCAGTTAAACCAGCAGTTTTGCGTGGCGTCGGTGACAAGAATTATTTGTATCTTGTGATGCCACAGCGACTGACGACATAGCTCGTTTCGAAAACAAGACTGTCACAGAAACTTGACGAGCGTCAACCCGACGTGATTCTTCAATATATTGAACTCAGCGACTTTCGAAACTACACGCACGCGAAAGTTGAATTTGATACCGGAGTAACATCGATCATTGGTTCTAACGGTCAGGGTAAAACAAACCTTACCGAGGCTCTCGGATATTTATCCACAATGAAAAGTTTTCGTGGAGTGCCAACTGAAGCGATGATTCGAAATTCAACACATACGGCCTTTGTTCGTGCGAAGGTCCTGCACGACGACAATCGAGAAATTTTAATTGAAGCAAAGTTAACCACTCAGGGGCGCAACCAGGTTTTAGTTAACGGAGTAAAACTTCCCAAGACACGCGACCTACTTGGCATGGTTCGCACCACGGTTTTTTCGCCCGACGATTTAGATTTGGTGAAAGGTGGGCCACACCTTCGTCGAGACTTCATGGACGATTGTCTTGTCGCCTACGCCATTAAATACGATGCGTTGAGACTCGATGTCGACCGAGTTGTGCGGCAACGAAACGCCGTGCTCAAACAATCTGGCGGGCGAATAAACAATGCAGTTAGTTCGATGTTGGATCTGTGGGATGAAAAACTTGTTGTAGTTGGCACGCAATTGGGCGATGCCAGAAAAAATTTAGTTGCCCAACTCACACCATTTATCACTCACGCATACGAAGAACTGGCTCAACGCTCAAGCAACATCGTTGTCGGGTATTCGCCATTTTGGTTGGAGGCAGGCTTGGAGAATTCACTTAAACAATCCCGGGGAGAGGATCTCCGTCGTATGGTCACCACCGTTGGTCCGCATCGTGACGACATTGAATTAGAAATCAATGGTCTGGCGGCAAAAACACACGCATCACAAGGGGAGCAACGAACTTTGGCGTTGGCATTGCGGCTTGCACTGCATCGATTTATCAGCAAAACGGTGGGCGAGATACCGATCCTTGTTTTGGATGATGTGTTATCCGAACTCGACCCAGACCGAGCGCGAGCTTTGCTAGGTCACTTTCCGGTTGGACAAGTTTTGATAACAACAGCATCCGAGTTGCCCCTTGGCTCACACATAAGTAAAAGTGTGAGAGTTCAAGCCGGAACCATTCTTGAGTCGTTATGAGCGACGATGGTGACGATACACAAGACGAAGGGCACAGCACGTCTTTGGGTGAAGAAGTGAATCGATTGCTTCAGAGGCTCGGTTCACCAAACATTGACACAGTGTCAGGAGTTTTTGGATTATGGAAAGAATTAGTAGGTGAACAAGTGGCGCAACATGTGTCACCTATCAAACTTGACCGTGGTCGTTTGCTGATTGAGGTCGACGATCCGGCATGGTCAACCCACATGAAGTTTCTTGAGCGAGATATTTGCACAACTCTGAGCCATCACACCGGCACAACAATCAGCGGAATAGACATCAGGGTTAAGTCAGGTCGCTCGAACACTTAGATAGTAGAATAAGGACGCTTGTTTAGTGATTTTTTCATCTAAATATCAACCCAAAACGACCGAAAAGGTATTCTAAAAATGGCAGTAACCAAGGCTAAACCAGTCAAAAAAGTTGGTTCAGCAAAAATTACCCCAGCCTCCTACGGCGCCAAAGATATTCAAGTTCTTGAAGGATTAGACCCAGTTCGCAAGCGACCCGGAATGTATATCGGGTCAACCGGCCTGACTGGATTGCACCACTTAATTTGGGAAGTAGTCGACAACTCTGTTGACGAAGCTATGGCCGGATATTGCACGACCATCGCGGTGACGATCAATGAAGACGGTTCGTGTTCTGTAAATGACAACGGTCGTGGTATCCCTGTTGACCCATATCCATCCGGGCCACACAAAGGTAAAAGTGCGCTTGAAGTTGTGCTCACCGTGCTGCATGCCGGTGGCAAGTTTGGCGGCGATGGTTACAAGGTCTCTGGTGGATTACACGGCGTGGGGGTGAGTGTTGTCAATGCACTTTCAAAGCGGCTTATTGCTGAAATTGATCGTGATGGAACAAAATACAAACAAGAATTTATTGATGGTGGAAGCCCAAAAACTAAAATCCAAAAAGTTGGTGCATCGGCGTCAAAAACAAAAACTGGGACAACGATAAGTTTTTGGCCAGACCCAACAATTTTCGCATCTGAAGGTGTTGACTTCGTTGCTCGTACTGTGCTCGAACGCCTGCAGACGATCGCATTTTTAAACCGCAACCTTGAGGTGGTATTCGAAGATAAACGTAAAGATAAGAAAGACAAAGTCACCTATCAATACAAAGGAGGCATCGTTGATTTTGTCAAACATTTGAATGTTGCACGCGAATCATTGTTCAATAAAGTCGCACACTACGAAGCAAGTGAGGCAGATCAGACGTTGGAGATCGCCCTTCAATGGAACACTGGTTACTACGAGGGTATCTTTGGTTATGCCAACGGCATTTCAACAGTTGAGGGCGGTATGCATGTTGAAGGTTTCAAGACCGCACTAACTTCGGTGTTGAACAAATATGCGCGGTCATCGGGTGGATTAAAAGAAAAAGATGAAAACCTACTCGGTGAAGACATTCGTGAAGGCCTCACCGCAATCGTCACCGTTAAATTGCGTGAGCCACAGTTCGAAGGTCAAACAAAAGCGAAACTTGGCAACGTTTCAATTAGATCCTTCGTCCAAAAAGAGACGAACACAAAGCTTGAAGAATGGTTGCTAGAGAATCCGACTGAAGCGAACCGAATCATCAAAAAAGCAGTGGCGGCTGCCCAGGCACGAATCGCCGCAAAAAACGCGCGTAATGCCGTGCGTCGTAAGACCGCCCTTTCGGGGGCGGGAATGCCGGACAAGCTCAAAGATTGTCAGAGTTCTAATCCGGCCGAGAGCGAGCTGTTTATTGTTGAAGGAGACTCCGCAGGCGGCACCGCCGTAGATGCGCGTGATCCGCAGAAGCAAGCAATTCTGCCAATTCGGGGAAAAATCTTAAATGTAGAGCGTGCGCGTCTCGACAAAATGTTAAAAAACACCGAAGTGCAGGCTTTGATCACCGCAATCGGCGGCGGAGTCGGTAACGACGAATTCGTCGCCGACAAAGCTCGGTATCACAAAGTGATTATCTTGGCTGATGCAGATGTCGATGGAAGCCATATTCGAACACTGCTTTTGACATTTTTCTATCGACAAATGAGACCAATGGTTGAGAGCGGCTTTATTTATATTGCTCAACCACCTCTGTTTTCGACCGAAGTCGGGAAAGAAAAGACATACCTCAAAGACGAGTCTGCAAAAGAGAAGTTTTTGACTGCAAACCCCAACCACAAAAAAGAGTTCCAACGATTAAAAGGTCTCGGTGAAATGGACTGGCAAGAACTTCGAAGTACGACGATGGACGCCGAAACCAGAACGTTATTACAGGTCAATGTTGAAGAAGCCGCAGAAGCAGAAAATGTCATGAGTGTTTTAATGGGCGATGACGTTGAAAGTCGCAAGTCATTTATCCAAAAAAATGCGCGCGATGTAAGAAACCTCGATTTCTAATTAATACTCGAAACCAACTTTTTAAATAGGACGACAAAACTATGGCAGCGAAAAAACCTAAGAAGAAATCAACCAGCAAAAAGACTAGTAAAGGCACCAACAAAGGTGTTGCTAAACCAACCAAGAAACTTGCCAAGAAGTCGGTGTCAAATCCAAATACAAAAAATGTTGGCGCTACGCAATTGCAACTTGCGCCAGGTGTGAACGTCCAACCTGTTCAGTTGCAAGACGAGATGGAGCGATCGTTTCTTGATTATGCAATGTCGGTCATCATGTCGCGCGCTTTGCCCGATGTGCGCGACGGCTTGAAGCCTGTTCACCGTCGAATAATTTGGGATATGCATCAGCAAGGTTTTCGCCCAGACAGGCCGTTTGTCAAGTGTGCTCGAGTAACTGGTGACACCATGGCCAGGTATCACCCGCACGGTGACGGTGCGATCTATGACGCCCTTGTGCGTATGGCTCAACCATTTTCGTTGCGACACCCGTTGATTGATTTTCACGGCAACTATGGCTCACCGGACTTCGGGCCCGCCGCGAGTCGTTATACCGAGTCACGATTGCATCCATTGGCGATGCAGTTGCTCGCCGACATCGATGAAGACACGGTTGATTTAATTGCCAACTACGACGGTACGGCTGAAGAACCATCGGTTCTGCCTTCGCGGATTCCAAATTTACTTGTCAACGGTTCGCAAGGCATTGCGGTCGGTATGGCGACAAGTATTCCGCCACACAACTTGGGCGAGGTCGTTGATGCGACGTTGCATTTGATAAATCATCCAGACGCTTCGGTTGCCGACTTGATGAAATTTGTGAAAGGGCCAGACTTTCCGACTGGTGGCTTGATTCTCGGTCGTACCGGAATCAATGATGCTTATAAAACGGGTCGTGGAAGCATCAAGATGCGCGCGAAAGTTGCAATTGAAGAGGGCCAGCGCAATCAAATGCGAATTGTGGTTACCGAACTGCCGTACCAGGCAAGTTGTTCGGCAATTGCCGCTCGAATCCAAGAACTAGTTGACGGCGGCGATCTAGACGGCATCGCTGATGTCAACGACAATTCATCGGGTGGTGAGACAAATTTGATCATCACTCTCAAACGAGATGCAAACTCGAATGTCGTGATGAACAACTTGTTCAAATTAACGACACTACAAACCAGTTTCCCCGTGAACATGGTTGCGCTTGTTGATGGTGTGCCACGGGTAATAAATCTTCGTGATGCTCTGCAGGGTTATGTTCGTCATCAGATCGACGTGATCACCAGACGCAGCAAATATCGTCTGGCCAAAGCACAAGACCGTGGCCACATTCTCGAGGGCCGACTTAAGGCTCTCAATGTAATTGATGCTGTGATCAAGGTTATTCGTGGGAGCGAAGACGGTAACTCCGCCAAAGCGGCACTGATGGGCAAGCAATTTGGGTTCAGCGAGCGCCAAGCCATTGATATTTTGGATATGCAACTACGACAATTAACGCGGCTATCACGAATTGATCTTGAGACGGAGCAAAAAGACGTTCAAGCACGCATCAAAGAACTCAAAGCAATACTCGCAGATGACAAAAAATTGCGGGCAGTCATCTCACAAGAGCTAAGTGCCGTTCGTGAAACGTTTGCCACAGACCGAGTTTGCAAAATTACCGCTGATGTTGGTGAGATGAGCATTGAAGATCTCGTTGACGACAAAGACCTCGTGGTTGTGATGACGCAGGCTCAATACATTAAATCGGTCTCAGCAGACTCGTTCAGGTCACAAAGCCGTGGCGGTCGTGGTGTGAGTGGTGCGAAGATGAAAGATGCCGACATTGTTCGAAATGTGATCTTCACGACGACGCACGCATATCTGTTGTTTTTCTCAAACCGTGGTCGGGTATTCCGACTTCGATCACTAGATATCCCTGAGCGTGAGCGCACAGCCAAAGGAATTCCGATTGTCAACCTTTTGCCGCTTAAAGCAGGTGAGACGATCCAAACGATCATTGACACACGCGAGTTCCCCGGCAAGCGTTATTTGTTTTTTGTCACAAAACAAGGCCAAGTTAAAAAAACTGCTTTTGACGAATATGACTCGTCTCGCCGAGATGGGTTAATCGCGGTCAAACTGCGACCAAAAGACGAGTTGATCCGCGTAATTGAAACGCACGGAACCCATGATGTATTCATTGTCAGCCGCGATGGCTTGACGATTCGATTCTCAGAAAAACAAGTTCGACCAATGGGCCGGTCAGCGGCCGGAGTGCGCGGCATGCGGTTGCGTGCAGGTGACGAAGTCGTGTCTATTGACATTGCCAAAACAGGTGCTGCTTTGTTGTTGATGACCGAGTCTGGTTATGGCAAACGTACTCCATTGAACAATTTCATGCGCAAGGGCAGGGGTGGATTAGGAATGATCGGAATCAAACTCACCGGCAAAAAAGGTCATGTAGTTGCGGCATTTATGGTTGGTGCCGATGATGAGATAGTTGCAGTCTCATCTGCAGGCACGACTATTCGAACTCCAGTCAAAGATATTTCGACACAAGGTCGAGCGGCGACTGGCGTGCGAGTGATGAGTCTTGGCGCTGGGCAAGTTGTGGCGTCAGTCGCACCAATTTTGGCGACAGATGAAGTTTAGTTATTTTTAGTAAAACTAGTTTCAAAAAAAACGACAGTGGATCGGCAGTGTTATCTATAGCGGTTTTGATTACCGCGATATTTCTCGCGGTCGCCGGATTGAGCAGCACGATAAAAACGATAATTGGTTCACAACGCGCTCAAGACGCTGCCGATGCTGGCGCACTGTCGTGTGCCATTTATGGACAGGAAACTGTTGAGCATATGGTTGTAAAAAATCAAGCCGAATTGATTTTAGTAGTTTCAGCTACCAGCCAATGCCAAGTCATTGTGCAGTTTCGTGGCATTACGCGCAATGCTTTTGCCTTGGTTAGTAGGGATGGTCGTCTGCCTACACTGCAAAGGTGAAGTTATCGGCCGTGGCCACAAAAGATAGACCTCGTGTACGACGCGTGTCGCGGGTTATACGGGATATCGATCCTTGGTCGGTATTCAAAGTAGGTCTGGTCTTTCATCTTGTTTTATATTTTGTCGTTTTGATTTCGCTCGTATTGTTATGGAATGTCGCCGGGTCAACCGGCACGATTGAAAATGTTGAGAACTTTATGGAGTCGTTTGGTTGGGAATCTTTTTCGTTTGATGGTTGGGAACTTTTTAAGAACCTTTGGGTTTTGGGGCTGTTGATAGTTGTTTTGTTCACGGGATTATGGGTGCTGATAGCGACTATTTTTAATCTGATCACCGATCTCGTCGGAGGAGTTCGGGTTACCGTGCTTGAAGAAGAAGTGCGAGCCGGCAACGATCCCGCAGTTGAGGCTGGTGGGACTGAGCAGTAGCCTTGCAAGTCCTCGTATTACAACGGGGCTATAGCTCAGTTGGTTAGAGCGCATC
>SXGS01066464.1_pt1 | contig 10143 bp, 9 predicted proteins | sample 3174681 | NCBI WGS metagenome assembly SXGS01 (sample SAMN11356861, study PRJNA531348) | freshwater metagenome | isolation source: freshwater sample F1-80 | place: China: Fuxian Lake, Yuxi | collected 2017-12-25
AACCTGCTCGGTCGCATCCATCGGCTCGGTCGGATCCTGGTTCATCATCTGAGAGATGAGGAGCTGCAGGAAATAGTCGTAGTCGAGCATCGCTCTTGCGCGCGCATCGGCGGATTCGGTTGCGAATTTCGCCTGCGTCTGCGTTGCCGTCGAGGTGCCTACCTCCATGGTGCGATCTCCCGCTGGATGTTCTGCATCGTTGCCATCGGCATTTCCGGCGTGTCGAGGATTTGCTCCTCCAGCGCGTAGAGCGAGCGGATCGTCTTCAGCGCGTCGAACGGGCGCTTCGACGAGACCGTCACGTCGATCTGTTTGAGCTGGCCGCGGATTTCCTCGTTCTGGAAACAGGCGAGCAGCATGGTGATCGACTTCTTGAACAGCACCATGGACTGTTCGGCGCCATCCGGGTTGATCAGCATCATCTGCACGATGAAGTAAAGCTGCTTGAGGGGCGTCGTGGCATCCTCTGGCTGCAGCACATGGTTTTCCAGAAGGAATGTCACGTCGTTGAGGAATTCCAGCGCGACCTTGCGGTCAACCCGCAGCACGGCGCCGTTGATGAAGATTTTCTCGCCCGACTTCAGCGAAATGCGCAGCGAACTCTTCATTTCAGGCCGTCCCGGATGATCGACGAGATGTCGATGATGCCCTGGAAATTGTTCGACTGGCCGCGCCTGATTTTGTCGCTTTCGCGCAGGATCCAGAGACCGATTGAAATGAGGTTGGCCCGCAAGTCCTTCTCAAGCGCATTGTCGGAGGATTTCAGATCCTCGATGAAGCGCATCCAGAGGCGGTTGACGAAATAGAGGGCTTCGATGCCATCGCGCGATTGCGCGCCGCCGAGTTTCGCGCGCTCCAGAAGCGCGATCGACCGGTCGAGAACCTGCCGCTCCCTGTCCTTTGAGTCAGCAACATCATCCTGCTGCACCTCGGCATACGAAAACTGATACATTCAGCCCGCCTTATCCTGTTTGCCGGCCATGATGACCGGCGCGACCTCGTTAAAGGTAGTTCAACAAACTCATGTTCTGCAGTCGGCCCGTCAGGGTGTAGGCGGCCTGCAGCTGTGTCTCGAGCGTATTCACGCGCACCGCCGCCTCGTTCAGATCCACCGATTCCAGGCTTGTCAGATAGAGCGAGAGCACGTCGCGCTGATCTTCCAGCCCCTTGCTGGAGCGCGTTACGCGCTGCTCGGAGACGCCAAGCTCGGCACGCTCGCCGTCGATCTGTCCGATGGCGCTGCCGGCCTCGGTCACCATCCAAGAACTCATGGCTTGGCGCGCACCCGTGGCGAGAGGCAATTCCAAAAGCTCGACGCCCACCAGCGCGACCATGGCATAGCGGCGGAAGCCTTCGGTGTTGCTGTTGGTCGACGTCTCGATGATTTCGCTCTTGCCGATGCGGCTCGTGACATTGCTGTCGGAGGCCGCCGACCAGTTCGTCGCCCAGTAGCTGCCGGGTGCCGTATCCATGAACATCGCCTCGACATCGGCCAGGAAGCCTTCCATCTGCGCGCTCGTGATGTTCGCGGCCTGCGGATCGGTGCTCGGAAACCCGAAAGTGCCGGTGAACAGCGCCTGGAAATCGGACTGGGCGCCCGAACCGTCTTCGTAAGGCGTGACCGGCCGTACATCCGTGTTGATTCCGGCGAAGACGAATTCCCCGGCGCTCGACGTGTTGGCGATCGACGCGAAGCTGTCGAGCGCCGAGACGAGATCACGCTTGGCGATGCTGATATTGTTCGTCTCGCCCGAGTTTCCGAGCGTGATCATGGTTTCCAGCATGGTCTGACCATTGGCCGAAAGCTGCTCGAGAGCGGCCTGCGAGACAGTCAGACGCTGCTGGGCAAGCGCGTTCGTATCCTGCATCGTCTTGAGATGCTCGATCGTGCGCGTCAGCGAAACGCTGGTCGAGGACTGGGATCCAAGCGCCAGGCCGACATCGGCATGGCGGCCCGTCGTCATTTCGGTCGTAGCGTCGCTGAGCTCGCGCTGCGAGCGCTGCATGGCCAGCCGGACCGAGTTGTGAAGCGCGCTCGTCGATACGAAGGTTGTCTTCATCGTCTTACCTCGTCATCTCCAGAAGCGTACGCAGCATCTCGTCGACGACGGTGACGATGCGGCTTGTCGCCTTGTAGGACTGTTCGAGTTCGATCAGCTTCGCCAGTTCCTCGTCCTGGTTCACGCCGACAGCGTTGGAAAGCGCCTCGCTCGTGCGGAAATAGGCAGCGCTCTTATTTTCCGAAGACAGGTTGGCCTGCGAACGAAGTTCCTCGAGCCAGCCGACCGAGTTTGCCGAAAGCGCGATGAGGCTGGCATTTTCGCCAAGCTGCGCGTCCGGATCGAACGCTCGGGACTGGTCCAGCGCGTCGATATAGGAGACCAATTGATCGGAGAAGCCGGCCGGTCCGTTGCGCAGCAGGAAGGGATCGCCACCGACATTCTGGTTCATCGCCGGGTTGACGGTCAGCGTGCCCGAGAGACCGGCCATGATCTGCCCATCGGCCGGCACGATCGGATTGCCGAGCGTATCCGTATAGGCGCCCGAATACTGGAAGAGAGCCGGTACCGCGAGAACAAGCCCGCGCGCCATCTCGTCGAGCTGCGATTGATAGGTCGGCACGACCGTATCGCGCACCTGGACGAGAGCCGCGAGCGATCCGAGCGCCGTGGTGGCGCCGCCCGTTCCCGCGGTGAGCGGAATACCGTCGACCAGCACCTCCTGCCCGACCGTCGACGCGGCAAAGCCGTTCGTCCGGTTGAATGTCACCGTCCGCGGGACGCTTTCGAACAGCGTCGCGCCGTCGGTGGTGTAGAGCGCCATGTCGTTGTCGCCGCGCGTCACGGAAGTGACGCCGATGATCTCGGAAATCTGCTTCAGGAGCCCATCGCGCCGGTCGAGGCTGTCGGATGCATCGGCGCCGGCGCGCGTCGCCAGCTTGATCTTGTTATTCGCGTCCTCGAAATCGGCGAGCAGGTTGTTCAGTTCGCCGACCTGACGCGAAATCTCGTCGTCGGTTTCCTTGCGCAGCTTCTGCAGGGAGAGACTCGACTCGCGCAGATTGTTCGTGACATCGACAGCAGACGCGATCGCCGATTGCGCCGCGCTGCTGTCACCAGGCTTCGATGCATAGAGCTGAAGCGCGTCATAGAATTGCGTGATGACCGTGGACGGTGACGTCTCGTAGTCGTTCCCGCCGGAGAGATTGCGCATCTGCTCGATGCTGGCAAGCAACGTGTTCTGCCCGCTTGCCGCCGCGATCGACGCGATGCTGTTGCGGAACAGCGCATTGTCCGTCGTGCGTGAAATGCCGGCGATTTCGGCACCCCAGTCATTGGTCGTGAGATCGGCGGACCGCCGCGCATAATTCGCGTTGCCGACATTCGACAGATTCTTCGAAACGATCGACGTCTGCGTCGATGTATTCGAGAGACTGCTCATCGCAGTGTTGAGTGCGGCGGAAAGCGACATTCTTCAATATCCCTTCAGCGCGATCAGCGCTTCAGATTGACCAGCACGTCCATCAGGTCCGAACCGGTCTGGAAGACCTTCGAATTGGCCGTGTAGCTGCGCTGGGATTCGATCATGCTGGTCAGTTCTTCGGCGATATCCACATTGGAGCCCTCGAGCGCGCTCGAAACGATCTCGCCGAAGGAGCCCGTCTCCGGGAAGCCGGTGACGACGACGCCGGAATCGACGCCCTGCGTATAGACGTTGCCGGCCTGGGGCACGAGCTTGCCGGGGCTCTGCACATTCGCCATGGCGATGCGGTAGAGCGGCTCGAGATTGCCGTTTTCGTACTGGCCGTAGACGGTGCCGTCCGTGTCGATCTGAACGGACGTCAGCTTGGCCGGTTCGTTGCCATCCACCTTGGCGGTGCCTTGGTCATAGGGGTAGCCAAGAGCCTGCATGCCGGAAAGATCGAGCGTGACCGTCTGGCCGCCGGGAACAGCGAAGGAGACGGTATCGCCGCTCGTAAGGTCGCCGGTAGCGGGATCGAATGTCAGCGTCACAGTGCCGACGGATACACCGTCCGACTGGCGGGTAATGTCGAGAACCCAGGTCTCCGGACCAGAACCGGAAGCGGCGTCGTAATCGACGGTCTTTTCGAAGTTCAGATCGACCAGAACCTTGTTGCCGAGATTGTCGTAAGTCACGAGCGACGGCTTCTCGATGTCGCCGACGGCGGCACCGGCGGGAAGGTTCGCGCTGAACTGGCCCGTGGTCGAGGCCGAAGCGCTGAGCGCGCTCTGAGCGATATTGATGGGGCGCAGCCCGTCGAAGCCGTTGACGACGACCGCCGCACTTCCGGCATCGTATGGGTATCCGAGCAGCGTGAAGCCAGCCGCATTGACCAGTTCGCCCTGGCCATTGGGAACGAACGATCCGGCGCGCGTCAGGAACGGCGTACCCGCCTCGTCCTGCACGATGAAGAAGCCCTGGCCGTTGATGGCGAGGTCGGTCTTCGACGAGGTGAACTCGAGTTCGCCCTGCTTGTCGACGGCATAACGGACGTCTGTCGTCACGCCGCCGGAATTGTAGTTGCCACCAGAGTTCGGGAGGATCAGCGAGGAGAACTCCGTCGCCGCCTTCTTGTAGCCCGTCGTGTCGGAGTTCGCGATGTTTTCGGCAACCGTGCTCAGGCGGTTGGCCTGGGCGTTCATGCCGGAAACGCCGGTCCGCATCATTCCGTTCAGGCTCATGCTTTTGATCCTCTCGAACTTGCCTGCCCCGAACCTAGGGAGCCTGCCTTGCGCGAAGCTGTTTGGATAAGAAAAAAGCGCGTCCGGACGGGCGCGCTTTTGGTCACTCAATCCCAGTCGATGCGGTAACCGAGGAACCGCTTGGAATCGATCGGATCGAAGCCGAGCCGCTTGCGCAGTTTCTTGCGCAGCTTGGAGATGTGGCTTTCCACGACGTTCTCTTCGACATCGTCATCGAAGATGCCGTAGATCGCATTGAAGATCTGGCTTTTGCTGACACGCTTGCCGCGATTGGCGACCAGATATTCCAGGATGCGACGCTCGCGGCGCGGCAGAGCGAAGGTTTCGCCCTCGATCTCCGGATCTCGGCCATCCGAAAAGACACGGATTGCCCCGATATCTGTGTAGTTCACGAGGCCCTTCAGGCGCCTGCGAATGGCAGCGGCGCGCGCCAGAATTTCGCGGGGATGAACCGGCTTGCGAACGACATCGTCGACACCGCTGTCATAGAGCGCCAGCGTCGATTCCAGAGAGTGCGTATCGTTGACGGCAATGACAGGTGCCACGGAACGGTGACGGATCATCTTCGGCAAGTCGAACTGCTCGTCGCCCTGGCCGATCAGAAAGGCCTCGACAGCATCGAGATCGCTCGATGCGGCCGTATTGACCCATTCATGGAATTCGCTTGGATCGAAACTCGCGGAAGGTACACCCTCCCGCCCGAAAAGAGATTTGAATCCTTCCGCCACGAGCTCTCGCTCGTCAACCACAACGATCATTGTTGCCCCCGAATCACCGCGCCCACCGCGTTAACCACGTTCTACGAATCGGCGGATTCTGGAACAACTACAGGAAATGGTCGGGTCGAATTAACAATAGATTAAGCCTACGCCTCCGATTTGGCTCTATATCTTGTGTGCGCCGATGAAGTTCACACAAATATTGCGTTGAGAAATTAACTTTTGATCGTGCGCGGGATTGCGCGCCGGATTCTTGCCCAATTTCGAAATGGCGCACGTGGTGCAATTTCCAGTTGTCAGGGCCCGCAGAAGGAACGCGCGGCAGGCGTCCACTGTCCATGGCCCGTCGCTACGAGATTACCGATGACGCGGCAGACATACCGTTTCTGCGCGGGATCGTTGTCGGGACCGGCATGATAACGGGCGACAGCCATCGTCCAGCTCTCGTGCCTCGATCGCAGTTCGGCGAGAAAGCGGGCCGCGTAGCGGACATTGTCTCTCGGCGTCAGCATGGCGGCCACCGAGGCGAATTGGTCTTGATGGTAGTGGTGGTTGATCTGCATGCAACCGAGATCGATCAGCCGCGCGCCGCCCGCCCGCGCCCTTGAGAATTCGGCCAGAGCCGCCTGAAGCGTTGGCGCATAAACCGCCCGCCCCTCGATGTTCAGCGCGTAAGGCTGCAGAGAGCCCTTGCGACCGGTTTCCGTCAGGCCGACCGAGTGCAGGATACCGACCGGGATCGCGTAAGCTCGCGCTGCATCGGCGATCTCCGCTTCGCACACATCCGTCGCCGCATGAGCGTTGAGCGGCTCAAAGATAGACGCTCCCAGGACGCCGACCATCGCCGCGATGGCCGTCCGCGCGATGGCCCCCATCGCTCGTACCGGCAGCCGCTGCCGGGCCGTCTCCGCCACCCGACTGACGACCTGGAAAACCGCCGCCGCGATCGGGCTGCTGGCCGCCCGGACGTCCGTCGGGCAGGGCGCCCTGGGTGCTGCCGCCATTGGCCGAGGCGCCAAGCTGGTTCTGGCCGGGGGCGACATTGGCACGATCGTTCGAGACGTGCTGTACGGTGACGTGATCGATTTCATAGCCATGCCCCTTCAGCGCCTTGACGATATCGCCATTGTCGTCCGACAGCTGGCGGTAAGCCTCGATGGTCTCCACCTTCAGCTCGACGCTCAACTGGCCGCCATTCAGCCGGAAGGTGGCGGTCACCACGCCGAGTTCGGCCGGGCTCAGCTGGATCTTGAGGCTGTTGCTTCCGTTCTTGGCCGCGTTCAGAAGTGTTGCCGAGGTCGCCGCGGTTTCGCGCAGCATCGCGTTCCACTCGGGATTTTCCGTGACGGCATGGATGACGGCCGCAACGGCCGTCTGTCCCGTCGCCACGCCCAGATATTTGCGGGATTCCAGGATGGACAGCTCCGCCTGAAGCCGGCCCGAACCCGGCAGGTCGAGGCTGCGCTCCACCGCCGTCCTGGCTTCGAGAATTGGCGCTGTCGCCTTCGCCGGCTCCGCGGGGGCTGGCGTGGGGGCCGGTCGCTCCGCCTCCGGCAACAGTGGAGCCGCCTTGCCAGCCTCCGGATCGGTCGCAGACAGGCGCGCCGCCCGTTCGACAGACCCCGCGTCATCCTTGGACCGCCCGAAACGGAACAGATCGTCGGCCTCGCCGCGATGGGTCTCGGCACCAGCGCCATCATCCGCGACGGCCGAATTCGAGGCGTTGGGATCGACTGTCACAAATCGCTGGCCCGGATGATCGGCCGAAGACACACGCGCCACCTGCACCAGCGTTGCAAGCGAAACGCCGCTGCTGACCAGATTGGCGATGACGATATCGACTGATCGCGCCGGTGTTTCATCGGCCTTGACGCCTTGCGATCCTTCCGGCGCGGCTTGCGCGGGCGGCAAGACGTCGTCGTTTGAACCGAGCGACAGGTTCAGGCTGTCGAGAATATCGGCAAGATTGCGTGTCTGACTCTCGGCGAACCGAACGTCTTGCGCGCCGGCACCGGCCGAACGGTTGGTGTCGCCGTCCCGGACACGAATGTTCGCGTCAAACGATACCGCCATGTCCGCGTCCTTGTTCTGACCCGAGTTGGAAGCGGATACCCCGCGATCGCTGGCACCCCCGTCGACAATCTGTTCCTCCGCTGTTGTCTCGGCGGGATTGTCCCGCGATTGACGGGGATCCTTCTTGTCGTCGAGCTTGCCCACGACGCTCAGGAAGCTGCCCTCCCCGTCAGCCGGCTCGCCGCCTTGGTTGCGGCCGCCTGTCTTGGAGACTGCCAGATTGAGAGGGGTGCTGCTGCCAATCAGTGCCGTCATCGATCTTCCTCCAGGAGCGCGTCGATTCCTTCGAGGACGGCGCGTTGCGAAGTCACGTAGTCCTCCACCGGGTCGGGCAATGGCTCCGCCGGCACGCCCGCGTCGGTGACCGGCGCAGTGGGGTCGGTGACGGGCGTGTCGTCCACCGCGGAAGTCAGCGCGGCCGTGTCCGGCCGACGCACCACTTCCTCGGCGATGATGCGCGCTGCACGCTGCAGAGCGCGGTCACGTTCGGAAAGCGCCGTATCATCGATGCCCGAAAGGCGCTCCGCCGCTTCGACTACATTTTCGGATGGAACCCCGGCGGCGCCCGCATAGAGCTCGGCCAGTGCCGCCGCCTTCGGATTGTCGCTGGCGAGTTCCTCGGCGCGCCCGGCCGCGATCATCGCGAGTTCGCGGTTTCCGGATATGGCGGCCTTGCGCGCGATCCTCAGATAGACCGACCGTTGCCTTTCGATATCCATGAAGCCGAGAATGCCGACGATCTGTTCGGCCTCGATCGCATCCGGATGCTTCAGGACCAGATCGACGAAAAGGTCCGCGAACTGTCCGGCGTAGGGCGAGTGGAGGAAGCGCCGCGCATAGCGTTCGGCATGGATGAGGCCGGCATCGATCAGGTCGGCGCGTGTGGCGACGAAGATCGAACGGCGCAGCGCCGCTTCCTCGAGGATCGTGCCGGGCGACAGTAGGCGTACCCAATCAAACAGCCGAAGCGCGCGATCCGGATCGTTTCCGGCGGTCAGGTTGGCGGCGACGAGCGTCAGGTAAGGTTCGATCCGATCGCCGCGATAGTCCGGCAGAAGCGCGACCAGCTCGTCGCCAACGAGATGTCCCTCGCCCGCCAGGTAGCGGCCGAGGATCGACACGAGACGATCGTCGAATCGGTCGGCACTGTCGCGCGACGCGAGGATTGCGAGCGTTTCCGGATTGCCGCCGCTCATGGCATAGATCAGCGCCGCATCGACATTGGCGGCATCGCCGAAAATGTCGCTGCTCGCGCCGCGCAGCCGCTCGTCGATGAGCCCGATCAGGTGGCGCTGCATCTCGATTGCCGAATGATCGCCCTGGACGACGGCATCCTGGACGAATTCGAGCGACCGGATCATCTGCGCGGGTGTCAGGGTTCCCGTCTGACCAAAGGCCGGGCCGCCGCCGGCCGCGAGAGCGGTCATCACCAGAACGCTGCGCAGGATGGATCGCATCGGCGTCAGATTCCTTCGCCTTCGATGAGGATCTCGATGCGCCGATTGGCGTCGGCAAGTGGGTCCTCGGGAAGTTTCAGGCGCCGGTCGGCAAAGCCTGACACTTGGACGATCCGCTTTTCGTCCAGGCCACCGCGCACGAGCATGTAATAGGCGCTATGGGCACGGGCGGTCGAAAGTCGCCAGTTGTCGTTGCCTTCGCCCTGGAAGGGCCGGGCATCCGTGTGGCCGCGAATGGCAATGGCGCCTTCCCGCTCGGAGAGAAGCTTGCCGATCTCTTCCATCGCAAGCACGAGATCGCGGTTCGGAACGGCGGAGCCGACGGTGAACATGCCATATTCGAGCTGGTCGGTCAGGCTGATCAGCAAGCCGCCTTCGCTCGGCGTCACCTGCAGCCCCTCGGCCAGCCGGCCATTGATGCCGCCAAGCGCTGCCTCGATCTGGGTTTCCAGGTCGCGCGCGGCTGCATCGGCCTGCCGCGCTTGAAGGTCTTCGGCTGTTTCCTCGATGGCATCTTCCGGTTCGGCGGCCTCTTCGGCCGGCTCGATCTCCACTGCCTCGGGCGCCGGCAATACGGCCACGTCCAGCATTTCGGCCCCGGCTTCGGCCATCGCGTCCGCTTCCGCGACCAGCGCCGGCGTTTCCAATACCTCGGCGACCGTGCCGGAGGGGTCCTCCGTTAGGACCACGTCCTCTTCGCTGTCCATCTCGACCGTCTCGCTCTGGAGCTGCTGAGACCAGAAATCCGGGTCGAAGGGATCGCGATAGGCTTCACCACCCGATGCGCCTGTGGCCGGGCCGGAGGTCTGTGCGCCGCCCTCGCCGGCCGCGCTGACATTCGCCTGCTGGCCGGTCTCGAGCGCGATTTCGGCCAATACGGAATAGGGGTTCTCGAAATAGTCCGATTCCGAATAGGCCGTTTGCTCGCCGGCCGTCGCGTTCTCGTCACTTCCGTCTTCGTTGCTCGCGCCGTCTGTCGTGCCCTTGCCTTGGGTATCGGCGGCCGGCTGCTCGGTCTCGCCTTCCGACGCGGTGCCCTCGTCGCGAATCCCACGATCGGCGGGTTTGTCGTCGAGCAGCTTGATCGGATTGAAGTAGCTGGCGACGGATGCCTTCGTTTCTTCGTTGGCGGCGTTGACGAGCCACATGACGAGGAAGAACGCCATCATG
>SXGS01043740.1_pt1 | contig 10141 bp, 8 predicted proteins | sample 3174681 | NCBI WGS metagenome assembly SXGS01 (sample SAMN11356861, study PRJNA531348) | freshwater metagenome | isolation source: freshwater sample F1-80 | place: China: Fuxian Lake, Yuxi | collected 2017-12-25
AACTAAAGCATGGAAGACCGCACTTGAGCAATCATTTGGCGGTGGGAAACTTTATTATGCAGCAAAATCATTTATCTGTGTTGAGGTAGCAAGATGGTTGAAGGAGTTAAAGGTTGGGCTAGATGTTTGTACCCAAGGTGAGTTAGCCACCGCCTTAGCTGCTGATTTCCCAGCTGCTGATATTGAGTTTCATGGTAATAATAAATCTGAAGCAGAAATCTTATTTGCCATTAAATCCTCAGTCGGAACAATCGTAATTGACTCCTTTGATGAGTTATCTCGAGTAGCTAAAATCGCTAATCAAGAGAGCAGGATTCAAAAGGTTTATTTACGCCTTACCCCAGGAGTTGATACTCATACTCATGAATTTATCTCCACCGCTCACGAGGATGTGAAGTTTGGCTTTTCAATTGCATCAGGGGATGCGCAGATAGCAATTGATAAGTGCATGGCTGAGAAATCCTTAAACTTGGCTGGTATTCACTGTCATATTGGCTCCCAAATTTTTGAGGTAGATAGTTTTAAGTTAGCGGCTAAAAGATTAATCGCTGTTTTAGCAGCCTTTAGAGATAAGTACTCAAAAGAGTTGCCTGAATTAAATATTGGTGGTGGTTATGGAATTGCCTATACAAACAATGAAACTGCCATCTCACCTTTCCAAGTAATACCGGCAATAGCTCAGGAAATTAAAGATGAGTGCGATAAAGCAAAACTTTCAATTCCTAAGATTTCCATCGAACCAGGTCGAGCAATTGTTGGACCTACAACTACAACTATTTACTTAGTTGGAACTACTAAATTAGTTAAGTTGGAAGATGGCTCAACTCGTAGATACATATCAGTTGATGGCGGTATGAGCGATAACATCAGGCCAGCACTATATGGTGCGACCTACTCAGCATTTTTAGCCAACCGAAGCTCTAGTGAGAAAAGTATTAGCTCACGAATTGTTGGTAAGCACTGTGAGAGTGGTGATATTTTGATTCCAGAGATTGAATTGCCAGCAGATATAAAAGCTGGTGATTTATTGGCAATTCCCGCCACCGGTGCTTACGGCCGAAGTATGGCCAGCAATTACAACCATATGCCGCGGCCTTCGGTGGTCGCTGTTAAAGATGGCCAGGGTAGAGAGATATTACGCAGAGAAAATGAGGCAGATCTACTAAATCTGGATGTAATTCAAGCGCCACGGCAGCTCTCATAAGTTTGAGATACTTCTCCAATGAAAACTCTTAAAGTTGGGATGCTGGGCTGCGGAAATGTTGGCTCTCAAATCGCCCGGCTATTGGTGGCTAATAAAGCAGATTTAGCCTCCCGCGCTGGCGCCCAACTTGAGTTAGTAAAAGTTGCGGTAAAAGACATCAAAGCAAAACGTGAGGGCATCGCAACATCATTACTAACTGATGATCCTTATTCAGTAGTAAATGATCCAGAGATAGATTTAATCATTGAAGTAATTGGTGGGATTTCACCAGCTAAAGAATTAATTTTGGCGGCTTTTAAAAATGGTAAATCAGTTGTAACGGCAAACAAAGCATTGTTAGCAAAAGAAGGCGCGGCTTTGTATCAGGCAGCAGGTGAGGCAAATCTTGATTTGTATTATGAAGCAGCAGTTGCTGGTGCTATTCCAATTTTAAGACCACTGCGTGAATCCTTAGTTGGAGATCATGTAACAAGAATTATGGGAATTGTTAATGGAACTACTAATTACATTCTTACCAAAATGGATGAAAGTGGAACTGCTTTTGCCGATGCACTAAAGCAAGCTCAAGAGCTGGGCTTTGCCGAAGCTGATCCAACAGCAGATGTCGAAGGGCTTGATGCCTCAGATAAAGCAGCTATTTTGGCAGGTTTAGCATTTCACTCTCGAGTTACCGACAAAGATGTTTACCGCGAGGGAATTACAAAGATAACTGCCACCGATGTAAAGGTTGCTAAGGCAATGGATATGGTTATAAAGTTACTAGCAATTACTGAGCTAACCGCTTCTGGTGAGATATCAGTGCGTGTTCATCCAGCATTAATTTCACGTACCCATCCACTTGCTTCAGTTAGAGAGTCATTTAATGCAGTTTTCGTGGAGGCACAATCTGCTGGTCAAATGATGTTTTACGGCAAAGGTGCAGGCGGTGAACCAACAGCAAGTGCGGTTCTAGGTGACCTTGTAGCTATTGCTCGCCATAAAGTTTTAGGTGGAATTGGTCCGAAGGAGAGTGATTACGCCTCGCTAAAAATTGCGCCCATGGGTCAAACAAAGACTCGCTACTTAATTAGATTAAATGTTGCAGATAAGCCAGGAGTTCTTGAATCAGTTGCCCATGTATTTGCCTCCCACAGTGTTTCAATTCAAACTGTTAGACAAACAGGTGCTGGTGATAAGGCAGAGTTAATAATAATGACTCACACCTCAACTGAATCAGCACTTTCTGCCACTGTAAAAGAGTTGGGTAAATTACCGGCCGTAACCGATGTTGCCAGCGTGCTTCGAGTTGAGGGTGCTATCTAATGGCTTTGTTTGGCAAGAAAAAAGCCCATCAGTGGCGTGGAGTAATTGAAGAGTATCGTCGCTGGTTACCAGTAACAGATGCGACTCCAATTATTTCCTTACGTGAAGGTGGCACACCACTTGTTTATGCATGTGTGCTATCTGAAATGTTAGGCAATGAAGTTTGGCTTAAGGTTGAGGGAAATAATCCCACTGGATCTTTTAAGGATCGTGGCATGACCATGGCTATTTCAAAGGCAGCAGAAGAGGGCGCTAAAGCTGTAATTTGTGCCTCCACTGGAAACACAAGTGCAAGTGCTGCAGCTTATGCAAGCAAAGCTGAAATGAAACCAGTTGTGTTAGTTCCACAAGGCAAAATTGCGATGGGTAAATTAGCTCAGGCAATTGCACATGGTGCGATACTTTTGCAGGTCAAAGGAAATTTTGATGATTGCCTAAAACTGGCTCGTCAATTATCAGAAAATTATCCAGTCTCACTTGTTAACTCAGTTAATCCATACCGAATTGAAGGGCAAAAAACCGCAGCCTTTGAAGTAGTAGATATGTTGGGCTTTGCACCAGATATCCATGCCATGCCAGTTGGTAATGCTGGAAACATCACCGCATATTGGAAGGGTTATCAGGAGTATAAGAAGGCAGGGATCTCTGGAAGGCTGCCAATGATGTGGGGATTTCAGGCAGCAGGAGCTGCCCCAATTGTGAAAAATAAAATTATTAAGAAGCCAGAAACAATTGCAACTGCCATCAGAATTGGAAACCCAGCATCTTGGGATCAGGCTGTGGCGGCGCAGGTTGGTTCAAAAGGATTAATTGATTCTGTTACCGATAAGGAAATTTTAAGTGCTTATCGATTGGTGGCAGCAAAAGAGGGCGTATTTGTTGAGCCATCAAGTGCTGCTGGTATTGCTGGTCTGATTAAACTTAAGGCTCAGAAAAAATTACCAAAGGGTAAAACAATTGTTGTGACGGTAACTGGAAACGGATTAAAGGATGTGCAGTGGGTGTTGAATTCATCAAGAAAACCAATTGTTATCCCAGTTGATGTTAAGCGAGCAGCAAAAGCAATTGGACTTAAGTGATGGCAGCTAAACGTAATTTAAGTGGCATAACTTTTAAAGCCACAATGGCCCAAGTTAGCGTGCCAGCGAGTAGTGCAAATATTGGACCTGGCTTTGATTTCTTCGGCTTGGCTTTAGAAATTCGCGATCGATATGCCGCCCAAGTATTAGATGATGAAACCTTTGATGTTGATGTAACTGGTGAAGGAGCTGACCAGGTAAAGAAGGATTCAAAAAATCTTGTCATAAAATCAATGATGCGTGGCTTTGAGCATATGGGCGCCAAGCCAAGAGGAATCGCCCTTAGAGCATTAAATGTGATCCCGCATGGCAGAGGACTTGGCTCATCAGCTAGTGCAATTGTTGGTGGCTTAGCACTTGCAAGATCTCTTGTTTTAACAGGTGAGCAATATATGAGTGATGAAGAGTTAATCACCTTGGCAACTGAACTTGAAGGTCACCCAGATAATGTGGCTGCGGCATTTTATGGTGGAGCAACTATTGCTTGGCTTGAATCAAAAGTTGGCAAGGATGGAGCAAGGACTAGTACTGGCCGGGCGGTAAGTCTTAAAGTTGATGATCGAATTAAAGCTTTGCTACTTGTTCCGGAAAATCAATTATCAACTGCCAAGGCCCGTAAATTATTACCGGAGACTATCCCTCATCAAGATGCAGTTTTAAACTCATCTAGATCAGCATTACTAGTCCACGCACTTGCCGAGCGACCAGATCTATTATTTACTGCCACCGAAGATACATTGCATCAAAGGTATCGGGAGCAAGCGATGCCAAAGACAATCTCCTTGATGGAGAAGTTAAGAGGTGCTGGTTTAGCTGCGGTGGTATCAGGAGCAGGTCCATCAGTGATGGTGCTTTACTCAGGTGCTGAGGATGAGATTGATCAACTTCAGTCAGTTGCCCAAGGGTTTAGAGCAATGAAGTTAGCTATTGCAAAAACAGGGGTTCAGTAGCGGATTTTCCTATATATCTAGGGTGTGGTAGATTTACCCCTGTCGGAAAGTGCGACAGATACATAAGATAAAAAAATCCCAAAATAAAAAAACTTTTTTCGCGGGATTACCCTCATACGGGTAGCAAAAATAAGAAAAAGAAAGAATGGCAATATATAAATGGCAGAGAAAAAATCAACCAATCGCGCAGATGCGGTTGAGTTAGTGGATATGGCGCTTAGCGATCTTAAAAAGGTTGCTGGTCAACTAGGAATTGAAAATGCCGCCACACTTAAAAAAGCAGAGCTAGTCCAATCTATTGGTGATCTGCAGGCCGCGAATCGCGAAGCCGCTAAAAATGAACGAGAGGCTCGTCGTATGGACCGACAGAACAATCGAAATAATAGAAACAATAATGCTGAGGCAGAAGATAACGGATCTAGCCAAGACAACTCACCCAACAATTCAAATAACAACTCTTCAGGTGGCTACGGCGACTCTGACCGAGGAGATAACAATCGAAGATTTGGTAATCGAGATAACAATCGGCGAGATCGTGGACGTGACCGTAATCGAGATCGCAACCGTGACCGAGGGCAACGCGAAGAGCGTGAAATTGTTATTGGACCAGATGATGTGTTGCTACCAGTTGGTGGCTTGCTAGATATTTTAGATAGCTTTGCATTTATTAGAACTGGTGGATATTTACCATCACCTAATGATGTTTATGTCTCACTACAACAGGTAAGAAAGTATGGCTTGCGTAAAGGTGATGTAATTACTGGATCTGTTCGTGAGCCTAAAGAGGGTGAACGCCGAGAGAAATTCAACGCTCTTGTCAGAGTAGAAACTGTGAATAGTGTTGAGCCTGAAAATGCTAAAGAGCGAGTTGATTTTTCAAAGTTAGTGCCACTTTATCCGCAAGAGAGATTGCGCTTAGAGACTGAGCCAAATGTTTTGACTACCAGAATTATTGATTTGATCTCACCAATTGGTAAAGGTCAACGTGGATTAATTGTTTCACCGCCTAAGGCTGGTAAAACTATGGTTCTTCAATCAATTGCAAACGCCATCACAACAAACAATCCAGAGTGTCACTTAATGGTTGTCTTAGTTGATGAGCGTCCTGAAGAGGTTACTGACATGCAGCGATCTGTAAAGGGTGAGGTAATTGCCTCAACATTTGATCGTCCAGCCGATGATCACACCACAGTTGCTGAGCTTGCTATTGAGCGTGCTAAAAGATTAGTGGAGTTAGGTCATGATGTAGTTGTTTTATTAGATTCAATTACTCGACTCGGCCGCGCCTATAACATTGCAGCTCCAGCCTCTGGGCGAATTCTTTCCGGTGGTGTTGATTCTGCTGCGCTTTATCCACCAAAGAAGTTTTTTGGTGCTGCTCGTAATATTGAAAATGGTGGCTCACTAACTATTTTGGCAACAGCTTTGATTGATACCGGATCAAAGATGGATGAGGTTATTTTCGAAGAGTTTAAGGGAACTGGAAATATGGAGCTCATCCTTAACCGTAAATTTGCCGACAAGCGAATTTTCCCAGCGGTTGATGTGGTTGCATCTGGAACTCGTAAGGAAGAAATTCTTATGGGAACTGAAGAGTTAAGCATTGTTTGGCGTTTGCGCCGAGTACTACATGCTCTTGAGCCACAACAAGCACTTGAGTTACTTCTTGAGAAGATGAAGGGAACTAAATCAAATGTTGAGTTCCTTCTGCAAATTCAAAAGACCACAACTGGTGGTGACATGCCAAACGGTAGTGGATCTAGCAAACAGGAGAGCGACCAAGCCTAATTAATGCGTAAATTTTGATTGCTTTGGCCTAGCAGTTATTCTTTACCCCTCTAGTACTTCACTAGTCCTACTGGTTCACAGATGTTCTTAAAAAGAGTATCTGATACAGTAATAATCAAGGAGAAATATGAAGAACGAGATTCACCCACAGTATGTCGAGACCAAGGTAACTTGTGGTTGCGGTGAAGTTTTCACTACCCGCAGCACCAAAGAGAACGGTTCAATTTATGTTGAAGTTTGTTCTGTATGCCATCCGTTTTACACCGGCAAGCAGAGAATTCTTGATACCGGCGGTCGCGTAGCTAAATTCCAAGAGCGTTTCGGAAAGGCTGACAAGAGCGGCACTAAGTAGTTTTAGTTAAGAGAGCGCACCTAAACATCGAAAGATGTGGTGCGCTCTCTTTTTAATTTCTAACTTATTATTTTTGAAAGGGGGATTAGATGGAACGGTTTGCCAAAGTTAATGAGTTATTAGCTGAGTATGAATCACTTGAAGCACAGATGGCCGATCCCTCTATTCATGCTGATCAAAATAAGGCACGTGCACTGGGTAAAAGATATGCCCAACTTGGCCCAGTCATTGCTGGCTATCGAGCATACAAATTATCTGAAGAGGATTTAAATGCTGGCAAAGAGTTAGCCGAGGCTGATCCCAGTTTTGCATCTGAAATTACTGCATTAGAGAAAACTAAAGATGAAGCAGCTGCAGTTTTAGAGGAGTTATTACTACCGCGAGATCCAAATGATGATCGTGATGTGATCATGGAGATTAAAGCAGGAGCTGGTGGAGATGAGTCAGCAATATTTGCTGGTGATCTATTTCGAATGTATTCAAGATTTGCCGAAAAACAGGGTTGGAAGATTGAAGTAATTGATACTACGCCAAGTGATATGGGTGGTTACAAAGATATGTCAGTTGCAATTAAGTCCAAGGGGGTAGCAAAGCCAGGACAAACTCCTTATGCGAAATTAAAATTTGAAGGTGGTGTTCACCGTGTGCAACGAGTACCAGAGACTGAATCACAAGGTCGAATCCACACTTCCGCTGCAGGAGTTTTGATCTTGCCTGAAGCTGAAGAGATTGATGTTGATATAAACATGAATGATCTTCGAATCGATGTATATCGCTCATCTGGTCCTGGCGGACAAAGCGTAAATACCACCGACTCAGCTGTTCGTATTACACATATTCCAACTGGAATTGTGGTCTCGTGTCAGAATGAAAAGAGCCAGCTACAAAATAAAGAGTCTGCCCTTCGTATTTTACGAGCCCGTATGTTGGCAGCAGCTCAGGAAGAGGCAGAACGGATTGCATCGGCAGAGCGGAAGAATCAAGTAAGAACTGTTGATCGAAGTGAGCGCATTAGAACTTATAACTTTCCAGAGAATCGATTAAGTGATCACCGGGTTAATTACAAAGCAAACAACTTAGATTCAGTGATGAACGGAGATTTAGAAGCAGTAATTCAAGCTTTAATTGATGCAGATCGCACTGCAAAGCTATCAGCAGGTAACTCATGAAAGAGCTGCTAAGAGCAGCGTTCTCACAATTTGAAAAAAACAAAATACCGATAGTAGATGCTGAGTTGTTGCTCGCTCACCTGCTTGGAGTCTCTAGAAAGCAAATTCACAGCCAGGCAATTGAACTTAATGAGGTTGAGCAAGAAAAAATAGCAACTGAATTTAATGAATTGATTAAGCAGCGACTAATGGGCAGGCCGGTTCAATACATAACTGGCACTGCAGCATTTAGATACTTAGAACTTGAGGTGGGCGAGGGTGTCTTAATTCCCCGACCTGAAACTGAACTAATTGTTGATCGAGTGATTGGTTACCTAAACTCACAATCTGGTAAAGATCAAGCCAAAAGCATTATTGATTTAGGTGCAGGCTCTGGTGCTATAAGTATTGCAATTGCATCTGAGGCAAGTATCAAAGGATTGAAGGTGAGCATGGTGGCGGTTGAAAAATCATCAGATGCTGCTCAGTGGCTAAATAAAAATATTGCTAAATATGATCTGCCAATCAGAGTAGTAGTTGAAGATGCTCAGAGCGCACTACCAGAGGTCAAAGCTGATGTAGTAGTTGCAAATCCACCATACATACCAAATGATGAGAAATTACCAATTGAAGTTGCCAATTTTGAACCAGAGATTGCATTGCGAGGCGGTCCGGTAGATGGAATGCTTATTCCAAAGCAATTTATTGAAGCCGCCACCAGATTATTAAAATCAGGTGGTTATTTCATAACTGAACACCATGAGAAGCAGGCGGAATTGATTAGAAATTTACTAGCTAAAGATTTTCTACCCGCACAAACTCATGCTGATTTAACTGGTAGAGATAGATTTACTAGCGCAGTCAAACGATAAGGAATCAACATGGCTGAGCGAATCAATTTAACCCAATCCACCAAGGATTTATTTGATGAATCTGTTGAGAGCGCACTTCGATACTTAAGAGCTGGTGAGGTGATTATTGCGGCTAGCGAGCATGGCTATGTCTATCTAGCAAATGCTTTTGATAAGGATGCTGTAAATGCAATTCATATACTGCGTGGAAACTCAGCTGGAATTACATTGCAAGTATTTGTTAAAGACAAAAACATGGCCCGGGGAGTTGCAACCGGACTCACACTCCAACAAGAGGGATTACTAGATAAATTCTGGCCAGGCTTACTTTCAGTAACACTAAAATCTCAACCCGGATTAACTTGGAATTTAGGTGATGATCGTAGATTAGGTAAAGTAAATCTACGTTCACCAAATAGTAAATTCATTTCGGCCATATTGGAGCAATCAGGTCCACTTGCAACATCTTCGGTAGCATTGGTTGGCCAACCAACAGTTTTAGATTTAGCTACACTTGCAATTTATGAAAGTGATATTGGAGCAATTTTTGATGAGGGTCTATTACCAGCCGGCCCGCTCTCAACCTGGTTGGAGTTTTCTGAGAATGAGATCACACTCCAGCGAGTTGGTGCAATCACAGTAGAACAATTAAGAGCCACAGTTCCTACTATTTCTGCTCCAACCCTTTAGGCTTGCCACATGTCTAGAACTGAGAAGTACTACGGGCCTGATTTTAATGCTCTAGAAAAACAAGACCCAGAGATCGCTGCGGTTGTAATTTCAGAATTGGTTCGCCAGCGTCAAGATCTACAACTTATTGCAAGTGAAAATTTCACCTCGGCTGCTGTGCTTTCAACTATGGGCTCCACGCTTTCAAATAAATATGCCGAAGGTTACCCAGGCAAACGATATTACGGCGGCTGCGAAGAGGTTGATAAAGTTGAAGTAATTGGCATTGAGCGAGCAAAGAAGTTATTTGGGGCCGAGCATGCAAATTTGCAACCGCACTCAGGTGCTAGTGCAAATGTTGCGGTGTATCAGGCATTTACAAAACCTGGTGACACAGTATTGGCGATGTCATTGCCACATGGTGGTCATCTAACCCATGGCTCAAAGGTTAACTTTTCTGGTAAATGGTTCAATGTTGTTTCATATGGCGTGCGACAAGATAATGAGTTAATTGATTACGATCAATTACGAGATTTAGCTATTGAGCACAAACCCAAGATGATTTGCTCTGGCGCTACTGCATACCCAAGCTTGATTGATTTTGAAAAAGTTCGCCAGATCTGTGATGAGGTAGGGGCAATTATGTGGGTAGATGCTGCTCACTTCATTGGTTTAGTAGCCGGCAAAGCTATTCCATCACCAGTTCCTTATGCCGATGTCGTTTCCTTTACAACACACAAGGTATTGCGAGGACCACGAGGCGGAATGATATTAAGTAAAGAAAAACATGCAGCTGCC
>SXGS01138755.1_pt1 | contig 10140 bp, 7 predicted proteins | sample 3174681 | NCBI WGS metagenome assembly SXGS01 (sample SAMN11356861, study PRJNA531348) | freshwater metagenome | isolation source: freshwater sample F1-80 | place: China: Fuxian Lake, Yuxi | collected 2017-12-25
CAATAGCGATTCGATCCTGATTGGCATTACCGCGGTTTCTGCATTGATTTGCGTGGCGGTGGCCATCGCCCTGCCGGCTATTTACTACGTGTTACGCTTGGGACAGTTGGAGTCTTCGTTGCGCGTCGAAGCCATCACACGCGCACGCGCCGTTACCTTGTTGATCAATCGCGATCCCCAGTTGTGGCGCTTTCAGCAGAACGAACAGCGCGAAATCATAGAAGCACGGCTGCATGACAGTCTGGACCTTAACTCCCGTATCCAACTCGACGACGGCGAGCTGGTGGCGCAATCGGGTGATCCCGTTGTCGCGTTGCCGTTAAAGCAGGTGGCACCGCTGTTCGACTCGGGCGTGCGTGTGGGCGCGGTTGAAATTACCGGTTCGCGACAACCGCTAATTTGGGCGACTGTGAAAACCGGAATGCTGTCGATTCTGCTGGCAATCGCCCTGTTTCTTTCCGTGCATACCCTGCCGCTTGCCGCGCTGCGCCGCGCCATTGAAAACCTGCGCGAGGAAACTGCGCGCGCGGATCAGGCGAGCCAGGCCAAGTCGGCATTTCTGGCGGCGATGAGTCACGAGCTGCGTACCCCCATGAACGGCGTGATCGGCATGACCGGGCTGTTGCTCGACACGCCACTGAATCCGGAGCAGCGCGAGTTCGCCGAAACCATCCGCTTGAGCGGCAATCTGCAGCTGGCAGTGATCAATGATGTGCTGGATTTTTCGAAAGTCGAATCGGGCAAGCTGGAACTGGAGGTGGAGTCCTTCGAGATTTCGCGTTGCATCGAGGAGGTGTTCAGCATCGTCGGCCCTGAGGCCTATCGCAAGGGTCTTGATCTGCTGTATCTGGTGGATAGCCAGGTGCCGCCGTGGGTGAAGGGTGACGTAACGCGGGTGCGGCAGGTGTTGGTCAATCTGGTGAACAATGGCGTCAAGTTCACCGAGCGCGGCGAAATTTTCGTCAGCGTGACACAACGCCGCGCAGTGGACGGCGAGACCGAACTTGCGTTCACGGTGCGTGATACCGGCATCGGCATTCCTCGCGAGCGCCAGCAGGTGCTGTTTCAGCCGTTTTACCAGGTGGAGTCCAGTACCACGCGCAAATACGGCGGCACCGGGTTGGGGCTGGCGATCTGCGCGCGGCTGGTGTCGCTGATGGGCGGTGGCATCAGTGTGACCAGCGAACCGGGGCAAGGCTCCGCATTTGCGTTCAGCTTGCGGCTGGCTGTCGCGCCTGCCGAGCCCGTGCGTTATGCGCTGCCCACGGATATCAATCTGGCGGGCAAGCACCTGCTGGTGGTGGACGACAACGCAACCAGCCGCATGATTCTGGATACCGTGTTGCAGCGCTGGAGCATTCGCTGCACAAGCGCCGCGTCGCCGCAGGACGCGCTCGAATTGTTGCGCAATGCCACACAGCCATTCGACGCAGTAATCACCGATTTTCACATGCCCGGCGCAGATGGCATTGAGCTCGCGCGGCAGATTCGTGCTGAACCTACCCTGGCGACGCTGCCGCTGGTGCTGTTTTCGTCCTCGGAAGTCAGCATTCCGGGCGGTTCGCAAGGGGGTGCAGACGCCCTGTTCGCGGCGCGCCTGATGAAACCGCTGCGCCAGTCGCAATTGCTGGAAACGCTGGTGGCGGTGTTCGGCGCCCAGGCGCAACCGCAGCGCAGTATTATAAAGCGCGGTGCGGAAGCGCCTGCGGCAGGTGGTTTCAGCAGCTTGCGCCTGCTGGTGGCGGAGGACAATCAGATCAATCTGCGGCTGGTGAACCTGATGCTTGAGCGGCTCGGTTGTCGCGCCGACGTTGCAGCGAATGGATTGGAGGCTATTGCAGCTGTGCAGCGCCAGCCCTACGACGTGGTGTTGATGGATGTGCAAATGCCCGAAATGGACGGTGTCGAGGCCACGCGTGCGATTCGTGCGTTGCGCGGCCTGCCCTCGGTGACGCAACCTTACATCATTGCGGTCACCGCTAACGTCATGCGCGAAGACCAGCAGTCCTACGTTGAGGCCGGCATGAACGATTTTCTGGCCAAGCCCTACACGTCCGTGGAACTCGAAGCCGCCCTCGTGCGTGCAAGGCGATCCACTGATGCGCAAGCAGTCACGGCCTTGGCGGATTCAAGCAGGCCGGTGGCCCCAGCCTTGCTGGATGACGCACGCGCCAGAGAGATTCGCGATTTGCTGCATGATTCCGGCGATGACGTCTATCGATCCATGGTGGACAACCTCGAGGCCGATCTGACGCGGTTTACGGCGCACACCGTGATGCTGCGAGACACCAACCAGACGCCCGACGCGGAAACCATACGCGCGGCACACAGCCTTAAAGGCGCCAGCCGCAGCCTGGGGGTACGTGCATTGGGGGACGTTTTTGAGCAGCTGGAAAAATTCGCCAAGGCGGGCGATGCGGCAGAACTTGCGCGGCAGCACGAGGCCAGTCAGGCGCTGGCGGCTCAATCGTTGGCTGCGTTGCGTCAATTGGACAAGGATGCGTAGTTGGCAGGAAGGCGTTCGCGGGAAGGATTTGAACCGTGTTAAACGCCTACTAAAAATAAATAAATCAAATGCGAATCATCTGTACCTGCTCCAGCCGGGCAACCAGGCAATTTACGAACTGCGTCGCTGCTGATTTTTTGGGGAATCCGTAAGGTGAATAATTTACAGGCGCTCAGTTTGCTCGACGAGGCACGTGCAATTGAAGTTCGAGGTTTGATGCGCAATGCGAGCGTGGATGCGTACCGCACCATGATCGATAACCTTGATCGTGATCTTGCAAAATACGCGCTGGTTTTGCAAACCTGTGTTGCGGGCGAGCCCATGGAAGATGTTCGCCGAATCGCGCATAGTGTCAAGGGTAGCAGCCGCGCCATGGGCGCACAGGTGCTGGGCGAAATCTTCTCCACGCTGGAGCAGCATGCCAAAGCCGGAGACATCGACGGCGCCCGGCATCTGCATGCATCGAGCCATTCCGCCATCGAGCAATCGATGGCCGCGCTGCGTCAGTTGAACGCGCGTAATTGAGCCGGATGTTTTAGGCGGCGATACTACACATCTGCCGGGCTAGCCACATCGGCCGAGCTGTGACGCGCGATGTCGCGCACAGGCTTTGCACCGCTGATGCTGCGACCGGTGGGTGTCCAGGTGCAAATCGCCGCGCCCGGCGCCCAGATGGTTTTGTAAACACCGGGCACGAAGAACTCCACGAAGGCCATTTCGGTGTCCCCCTCGCTGCGCAGATAGTGCCGTTCGTGATCGCCGTAGTAAATCAGATCGCCCGCACGTACCGGCAACGGCGATTCATTGGCCCACGCGGTGCCGCGCCCCTTCAACACATACATGAAGTGCTCCGCGCCCTCATGATGATGGTTGGACGCCATGGTGCCCGGCGGATAAATAATCATCTCGCCCTTGATCGCGGTGGTGCCGAAGAGTTTGGGCGTGGCGACGTAGATGCGCTTGCGCGCGTCGTGTTCGGAATCGAGCATCGGCTCGCGCGTCCAGTCAACCATACGGAATTGCGGCGGCGTGATGTTGAGCGCAGCATCAAAGCGCGCGGCATCGAATACCGTGGCGTAAATCAGCGTAACGCCAGCCTGCGTGGCGAGCGTGCCACTGAACCCCGGCGGTAGAAAAACTATATGCGCGTGCGTAAGCGCTTCAGCGGTGTCGCCGTGTTGCAGCGTTGCTGCACCGTCAAGAATTTGCAGCCACGCCAGGTCGCTGCGGGCAATCTCAAAGATATGCGAGCCGCCCGCGCCCACGACAAACCGGTCTAACAGCACCTTGCCGTCCCGCGTGTGCTGCGCGGTGAGCAACCGCTGACGTTTTACTTTGGCCGCGATCGTTTCGGCAGCGACAGTACTTTCGTTGAGGGTGAGCGCCACGAGCGAGTCTCCTGAATGTTTGAGCCGGACGCGACTTTAGCGGCGCGATGCGGCCAGTGCAATGGTTGTGAGAAAATAGCCCGACGCGCAATAATATTACATAACTAATTGATTTATAAGGTTTTTTATTGATCCTTCCTGTTTGATATTGCTGCTTACATGGACGCTCCTACCGGTTCACCCGTCATACCGGCTATCAGCGCAACGATACGCAGTTCGCTGCCGTGCACGACCTGCCGGCCAACCACCCGGTGATCCGCACCCATCCGGTAAGCGGCCGCAAGGCGTTGTTCAACGATGAAGGTTACACCACGCGGCTTGCCGGCTGGGATCGCAAGTAAAGCAACGCGGTGTTGAACTACCTGTTTGATCAACTGCGCACACCAGGATTTCAGCTGCGGCATAAGTGGCGCAAGGGCGCTGTGGTCGTGTGGCGGTGTGGGACAATCGCTGCACGCAGCACTACACTGTGGCCGATTCCGCGTAGCGGCGGATGATGTACCGGATTTCGATGCAGGGTGCGTGGCCCGAATAGGTTAAACACCAGAGAAAAAATGAATAAAGTCAAATGGTTATATGCAGCGGCTTCGGGAATTTCAGCGCTTGTGGCAGGCGTGCTGGGGCAGGCCTTTTTTGCCAGCTCGGCCAGTGCCGCCGATGTCTATCCCTTGCGTCCGATCCGTGTGATCGTGCCGCTGCCGCCAGGCACCGCCACCGATTTCATCGCGCGTACCTTGAGCGTGCCGCTGGGCGACCAGTACAAGCAGCAGATCGTGGTCGACAATCGGCCCGGCGCAGGCGGTTTGATCGGCAGTGGATTGGGTGCGAAGGCAACGCCCGATGGCTACACCTACGTGATGGCCGCGCCGCCGCACACCATGGCGCCGCTGCTCAACGCGAATCCGCCGTATCACCCCATCAAGGATTTCACGGCCGTGGCGGGTATCGCATTGGTGCCGAACCTGCTGGTAGTGTCGCCCAATCTGCCGGCGAAATCGGTGAAGGAACTCTCGGCGTTGCTGCGAGCGAATCCCGGCAAATACAATTTTGCGTCGGTGGGCGTGGGTTCGCTGGCGCACATCGGCGGCGAAATTTTCAACCGCGCGGCGGGCGCGAAACAGGTGCATGTGCCGTTCAAGTTCCTGGGTGATGCGTTCACCGAAACCATGGCCGACCGCGTGCATTACTTTCTGTTCACTGTGCCGTCCGCCTCGGGTATTGCGCGCGAGGGCAAGCTGCGCGCGCTGGCGGTAAGCGGTTCCAAGCGCTCATCGGCATGGCCAGATCTGCCGACGGTCGCCGAAGCCGGCTTGCCGGAGGCAACCTCCGACGGCTGGTTCGGCCTGATCGCGCCAGTGGGCGTGCCGGCCGCGATTGTCACGCAAGTGCAAATCGATATTGCCAAATTGCTGCGTGAACCAAAAATCCGCGAGTTGCTGTCGCGCGGTGGCGCCGAAATTCCCAACGATACCTCTGCTGCGGCGTTCGGCAAGCTCATGCAGTCCGAGTACGACCGCTACGCACGGCTGGTTAAAGAAGCGGGGTTGAGGGCGCCATGAGTGTCACTTTCAAAACTTTCGATGCAGCGCGCGTCGCTTGCCGCACGCTGCTTATCGGCGTGATAGTGGTTGTGCCACCGGTTGCATGGGCGCAAGCGTTTCCCGCCAAAACCATCCGCATGGTCGTGCCGTTCCCGGCAGGCGGCGGTGTGGATTACACCGGGCGCATGATCGCCAGGGGTATGTCCGACCGTCTGGGGCAGCAGGTGGTTATTGATAATCGCGCGGGCGCGTCCGCCATCATCGGCATGGAGCTTGCCAAAAACGCGGTGCCTGATGGTTACACCATTGCCGCCACGTCAAACGGGCCATTGGTGATCAACCCGCATCTTTTCCGTAAGTTGCCGTACGACAGCCTGCGCGATTATTCGCCCATTGCCATCATCACCAGTTTTCCGTACTTGCTGGTCGCGCATCCGTCGCTGCCGGTTAAGAATGTCAAGGAATTGATCGCACTGGCGCGCTCGCGTCCCGGCGAAATTTCGTACTCGTCGCCTGGTACCGGCAACGGCCAACACCTCGCCACCGCCTTGTTTGCGTCAATAGCCAGGCTCGACATGCTGCACATACCCTACAAGGGCAACGCCCCTTCGGTGGTGTCGCTGGTGTCGGGGGAAACGCAGCTCACCTTCAGCAGCATTCCCGGCATGCTGCCGCATGTTCGCGCCGGGCGCGTGCGTGCGCTGGGTGTCGGCTCGGTGCAACGTGTGCCGTCGCTGCAGGATTACCCTACGGTAGCCGAAAGCGGCCTGCCGGGATTTGAAGCCGCCGGTTGGGGCGCTGTCATCAGGCCGGCGAACATGCCGCGTGACATCGTCAGTGCGCTCAGCAAGGCGATCCTCGATACGTTAAAGCACCCCGACACCGCACAGCGCATGCTCGCCGATGGGGCTGTACCCACGCCCGGTACGCCGGAGGAACTCACAGCCTATTTGAAAACAGAGTTGGTGAAGTGGGGGCGGGTGGTGAAGCTCGCAAACGTCAAGCCGGAGTAATTGGCAGGCGCGTGCGTGCTGGAAGTGTCTTTCCGATTCGCGCCCTGCCAATGAGATAGTAAAACTTGTAGAAACCTTTAATGGTGCCGGGGCAATAACGCAATGAAATCTTCCAAGCAACCCAACATCCTGTTAATCCTGGTCGACGACCTTCGTTACGACGAATTCGGCGCGGGTGGCCACCCGTACATGAAAACGCCGCACATCGACCGCATCGCGCACGAAGGCATGATGTTCGACCGCGCGTTTCACACCACGCCGATCTGCTCGCCCAATCGCGCGTCGATACTCACCGGGCAATACGCCAGCCGCCACGGCATTATCGACAACGTGGCGCGCGACGCGGCGAGTCATCGCATTCCGAATTACCACATGGAGTTGCAAAAGCTCGGCTACGAAACCGCACACATTGGCAAATGGCATATGGGCAACGACGGCAAGCCACGCTCCGGCTATGATCACTGGGTGGCGTACGACGGCCATGGGCGGCTGAACGATCCGCTGCTTAACGAGCATGGCAAATACGTGCAGCGCAAGGGCTACATCACCGACATCATGAACGGCATGGCGGTGGATTTTGTGAAGAAGAAACACAAAAAGCCTTGGTCGTTGTGGTTCGCGCATAAGGCCGTGCACCCCGATGCGGAGCAGGCCGCTGACGGCACCATTCGCATGGACGGCTATCGTGTGCCCAAGCGCCACGAAAATTTGTACAAGGGCTGCGTGTTCCCGAAAAAACCCAACATGCAAAGCCCGAAGGAATTCCTGAAACACAAACCGGTGTGGACCGAGGCGGTGGAGTTACGCAAGAGCAAAGAATCGCGCGCGATTACCGATCCGCTGCATTCCTTCACGCAGGAAGAAATTCGTCTGCGCGCCGCGATGATGGCGTCGGTGGACGAAGGTGTCGGCATGCTGTTCGAGGCGCTGGAACAAACCGGTCAACTCGATAACACGATCATCCTGTTCATGGGTGACAACGGCTTTTTCTTCGGCGAACACGGCATCGGCCCTGATCGGCGCTTTGGTTACGAAGAAGGCATCCGCTCGCCTTTGACGATGCGTTATCCCAAGTTGCTGAAAGCCGGCGCGCATCGCAAACATCTGGTGATCCTGCAGGACTTGGCGCCGACGCTAATCGAGCTCGCTGGTGGCAAACCGGGTGGCCACATACAGGGCCGATCGCTGGTACCACTGTTTTCCGGTGCGAAAGCGGCGTGGCGTAAATCCGTATTCATCGAATACTGGGCCGAGAACGCCTACCCGTGGCTCGTCGGCATGACCTACAAAGCCGTGCGCACGGATCGGCACAAATACATCAAATGGGTGAACCGCGCGCGTAACGGCGAGCTGGATGAGCTATACGATCTTGAAAAAGATCCTTTTGAAGTCAATAACTTGGCTAAGAAGCCCGCTTATCGGGCTACACGGGAGAAATTGCACCGGGAGATGCGCAAGTTGGCGGCGGATGCTTTGGGGTTGTGAGGGAAACTGGCTCAAAAAGACGCTATCTATTGCACTTGGGCGAGCCGATCGCAGTTCTCGCACAATTGGTCGTTAGGTTTGCGTTGCTAAGAAGAGAGAAATGATGCGAGCCGGTTTTCCACAAAGTGATTTGGTCGCCAACCCCCGAGTAGTTTTTCAACGATGAAGTTATCTGCAATTGCAGCAGCTACACCAGCTACCGGATTGCTTGCCTCAAGTGCCAAGGTGAACAAATAGCGTACAGATTTTGCGGGAACTGATTGTATCCATCCCTCTTTGGATATAGCTGTCATGTAAGAGCGAACGAGGCCTTCGTCAACAGCGGTAGACTTCAGCCATTCTTTGAATCTGCTTGCTCTGTCGAGAAGTAAGAGAAAGTCCGTGAACGTCCGCTGACCTGAATCAATTGTTTCGCGTAACGAAGGGAAGTCAGGCAAAGTGACCTGATGAAAGCCAAGCAGTTGGTCCTTGTTTAGCTATCTCCTACGCAAAATCTCTGCGTAACGAAGTTGGACAATTGCCGATGTAACTTCGGAAGAGACAAAATCGCCACCGTAAAACGATGCGAGTGCCAAGTCCGCGCGTGCTTCCAGTATTTGATTGAGTAAGTGTGCAGCCGTTATTGGGTCGAGCCGAGGCCTCACATTACTTCGGTGTTGGTTGATCGATTCGAAATCGATATTGCTAAATACGTATACGCCGAGGTCAGAGTCCTGAATGTCGAATTTGAGGGATGGCCCCAATGCTTTTGCTCCGGGCGTTAGGCAAAGCGCTTTATTTATGGCCGCAAGTACGAACGTGTACTCATCAAGATCACGTCGAGCCGCTTGAGTGATACCGCCTGGCAAATAAAAGTCCCCAGAGAGCTTACGGGGAGGTGCCGCCTTTAGAAATAACTTCGCGTAGCGTTTTGCATCCCTAGCCGGTATTCCCTCATTTCTCATCATGTAAGCCACTCGTTCTGCGCGCGACTTAAACACTTCCATGCCTGCGTGTCCGGTAAGAGTGAGTGCAACGAACGAGTGGGCCTGCAGAGATGCGACTGACTCGGTATAAGTTGCGAGCGTCTCTTCACAATAAACGGCTGTGCAATTGCCTCGTTGTAGAACTGACAGCAGTGTGCTTGGGCCAATCTGACGAATCAAATTTCCGAAACTTCCCAAGTCTAAAATCAAGTGGACATTTTGATAGAAGAGTAGCGCTTCCGCGACCTGTCCTGCAGTTATTGCGGATCCGGTTTCGGACCTCCTAAGAACGATTTTTTCAAACATTCCGTATTGTATACGGCGGTTAAAATTACGCCCGCCAAGGTTCAACAGTGGTCGAGTCAATTCCAAACTTCTGAATTGCGCCCGTCACTACAGCAGCAGGCAAAACCTCCTGATCCGCCAGGGCCTTCAACGCCGCCACCGCGATATGCCCGCGATCCACCTCAAAAAACCGCCGCAATAACTCACGCGTATCGCTGCGGCCAAAGCCATCGGTACCGAGCACGGTGTAGGGACGATCCACCCACGCGCGGATCGGTTCGGCGAAGTTGCGCACGTAGTCGGTGGCGGCAACGACAGGCCCGGCGTGATCGCGCAGGGATTGCTCCACCCAGGTGACGCGGGGTGCGGCTTCGGGGTGCAGGCGGTTCCAGCGTTCGCTGGCGGCACCGTCGCGGGCGAGTTCGGTGAAGCTGGTGACGCTCCACACGTCAGCGGCAATTTGATATTCGCTTTCGAGGGTTTCAGCAGCAGCCAGCACTTCACGCAATATCGTGCCGCAGCCCATAAGCTGCACGCGGTGTTTGTGTTTGCTGCCTTTCTTCAATAAATATAGGCCGCGCAGGATGCCTTGCTCTGCTCCTGTTGGCATCGCCGGCATGCGGTAATTTTCATTGGTGACGGTGAGGTAATAGAACACATCTTCCTGTTCGTCGAGCATGCGGCGCAGGCCATCCTGAATGATGACGGCGAGTTCGTAGCCGTAGGTGGGGTCGTACGACACGCAATTGGGAAAGGTGGCGGCGCTGACGTGGCTGGATCCGTCCTGATGTTGCAGGCCTTCGCCCGACAGCGTGGTGCGGCCGGAGGTCGCCCCGATCAAAAAGCCGCGTGCGCGGGCATCGCTCGCACCCCAGATCAAATCCGCCACGCGCTGAAAACCGAAGATGGAGTAGAAAATATAAAACGGCACCATGGTCACGCCATGCGCGCTGTAGG
>SXGS01241504.1_pt1 | contig 10140 bp, 8 predicted proteins | sample 3174681 | NCBI WGS metagenome assembly SXGS01 (sample SAMN11356861, study PRJNA531348) | freshwater metagenome | isolation source: freshwater sample F1-80 | place: China: Fuxian Lake, Yuxi | collected 2017-12-25
GTTGGGATAGAGGCGACGGTCTTGGAAGTACGCATCGGCAAGACATGCTTCTTCGAGTTCTTGGGCGATCCCAAGAAGAGGATCGTGGACACCAAGTTTGGATAAAACTTTGTCGCAATGACGCTTGAGAATGAGTGCGCGCGGATCAAAATTTTTGTAGACGCGATGGCCAAAGCCCATGAGGCGCACGCCGTTGTCTTTATTTTTAACGCGCTCGATAAATTTTTTGACGTTGCCGCCTTCGGCTTGGATCTGCCCTAGCATTTCGAGCACTTCTTGATTTGCACCGCCATGCAAAGGTCCCCACAATGCGCAAATGCCCGCTGTGATGGATGCAAATAAGTTCGCGCGGGAACTGCCGGCCAAACGTACGGTGGAAGTGCTGCAATTTTGTTCATGATCGGCATGCAAAATAAGCAAGACATCCATGGCGCGTGTGACATCAGGATCGACCGCGACAGGTTCGGTGGGATAGCCAAACATCATGCGCAAAAAGTTGGCGCAATAGCTGAGCGAATTATCGGGGTACATCAGCGGCAATCCGCGTGTTTTCCGATACGCCCATGCGGTAATGGTGGGGATCTTGGCCATGACACGCTTGATGGTGAGGTCGACGTCTGTCACAACACCACGCGAGTCTTGATAAAATGTTGAAAGGCCCGAAATGACCGAAGACAAAATGGCCATAGGATGGGCATCGGGCGGAAACGCATCGTAAAATCGGCGCATGTCTTCGTGGATGAGCGTATGGCGCATGATCTCGCCGCGAAAGTTTGCAAGCTCAGTTTCACTTGGCAAACGTCCGTAGACCAAAAGATAGCTTACTTCGAGAAATGTGGCCCGCTCGGCAAGTTGCTCGATAGGATAGCCGCGATAGCGCAAAATACCCTTGTCGCCATCAATATATGTGATGCTGCTGCGACACGCACCGGTGTTGCCGTACCCTTCATCGAGCGTTATGTAGCCTGTTTCAGAGCGCAAGTTTCGGATATCTATTCCTTGATCGCCCAAGGTGCCTTCAACGATCGGGAATTCGTATCGTTTGCCGTCGATTTCTAGTGTTGCCACTCTACCCATGTGTGATGCCCCTTGTGCGTGCTTTGCACGAAGTCGATCTTAAAATTCAATAAGTGTCCGCACGCAATAAAGCAAGCACTGGCAGGATCCATGGTTGATCACGTCCTTTATGGTACGTTTTGAAGTGATGAAATATCTTGTATTGGCTGTCCTTATGGATTGTTGTGTTGCTCAGGCAGGTCTTCGCGGCGGACCCGATGGTAGCCATGCAGGCACACCCGTTGCCAATGTCCCCTGGGAAGGTGTGTCTTGGCTGCTTCCCGCGTTGGCACTCGGACATGTCTATTGGATGAGAAAACGTCGGTGATTATTCTGCTGTTCGGCTTGGTGGTGTGGGGACACACGATCCATTCGGTGCCTATGTTTGTTGGGGTGGCATGTGTGGGGGCTTTATACCTTCGCGATCGGTTTGCATCGTCGGGTTTGTTGTTCTTGGCTTTGCCTTGGGAAGCCCTATGCTCTGAAAAAATACTGCTGCAATGGCGTGAACTGCATGCATGGTTTGCCCATGCATTGTTGCCTGCGAATTGGAGTTGGCTTTCTGCTGATGGACTCATGCTTCACACAGAAAACATGGATCTTGTTGTGACGGGATCATGTGCTAGCGTTACAGCATTGTTAGCCACTTGGGCTGCGGCCCTGGTTAGTGCAACAGTTTTTCTTAAATTATGGAAGCATCGCCTGATTGTTGTTCTTATTGCGCCATTTCTGGCGCTGCTTGCCAATGGGTTTCGGATCGCGCTCACGGTGTTTGGAATGCACGTGGGGATCTCGGATGTTTTGGGTTGGCAAATGATGCATGATCTTTTGGGATTTGCGATAAGTGTTTGTCTCTACGCCACCATCGCATTGTGCACACGGCGACTCGTTGTACGAGAACAATCGTCAGGATGCACCACGATAGCACCACGGGCCAATTCCCAAAACGAACATACGGTGTCTGTGATTGCCTGAGCGTGACAGATCCTGTGAGTACAGAGGCTTGATAGAGTGGTAACATTGGCGTGTGTGAGCCATCCGCGTGGGCGATATGGCTGGATCCATGTTTGCCTGCATGGATCACGTCGCGACCGGTTTCTACTGCGCGCATCACCGACATCTTGGCATGGGCTTTCGCAATACGCGATGTTTTAAATCGCGATCCATCGGCCATCACCACGATAAATTGTGCACCGTCTTGCGTAAGACGACGTGCGTAAAATGGCACGGTGCTTTCTAAACACATCACCGTACCGATGGTTCCATGCACCCATGGCAAGGGGCCCGTATATTTTCCAGGGGTTAGCCATGCTTCCAATGGCAATGCCAGACGCTCTTTATCTGCAAAATATATTTCATCGTCTGCGATCAGCATGGCGGAGTTATAAACAATATCGCGTGCTTCTTGGCGGCGTGTGCCTGCAAGTATTGCAGATGCATTGTGGATACTCTCCGGCGCAGCACCTTCGGGCCATACCACCAGATCGACGTTGTGTTCCACATGGGCGTTGCCTTGGACGATGGCAATCGTGATTTTATTATGTTCTTGCGGTACTGCGGGAATTGTCAGGACGCATGTGGTTAGCACTGGCCATATCCAAATTCTTCGGCGATCAAACAACGGGATCCATAGGACGAGCAACACAGCACTGACGAGATATGCACCTCCCCATCGTGCGAAGGACAACCATGGGCCGCTGTCTTGTGTGGCGCCGAAAATGGCGGGCAATCCCCATGGAAAAGATGCATGCAACCATTCGCAAACAATCCACGATGGCAGGAGGAACCAGAGCATCAGAACCCGATTTCCTTGTGACAGCACATCGCTTAGAGCCACAGCCAGTCCGCGGCAAAGGGCCCATGCGAGAGCGAGCCATAGGGTTGGGAGCAATCCCACATGCAACATGCCGAGCAGCACGGATGCTTCGCACAGTCCTGTGAGCAATCCCATCATGGTTGGATGTTGGGTGTGGGTGATGGACCACAGGAGGGGCAGTGGCGCGATCATGCCGGCCCATGCGCTGTGGCTATGCCCATAGGACATGAGGAGGCCTGAAGTGCATGCGGCGAGGCATATCTTTAAAGAAGGTTGACGCTTCCCGTTCCGATGGGGCATGTCTTCATCCCATGGCGACATTCAAAGAAGATATGACATTGCGGCTTACCAGCAACAAAGATGCAGAAACAGAGTCGGTGGATTTTCATGCAGGCGACCATGTTCATGTGACCCATGAATGGGCACGTTTTTATCTCGTTCGCGATGATAATGGTCATTATTTTAATGTGCCCAAAGACAAAATAACTAAATAATTTCCGTGTTTTACGCCTTGTTTAACAAGAGATCGTGATGCTGCCTGCTTCGATGTGCTACGATGAGGTGTTGATGTTTTCAAGGAGTGCGTCATGAGTAGAAGCCATCGATCAAGGTCCAACGATCAGCCCGAGAAGACGCAGAGCACGGTCTCAGCAGAAGATTTTGAAGCGTCATCTTTCAGAAAATCGCCGCTCAAACAGGTGCTCTGGTATGTAAAAAAGCATCCCATCAAATCGGCTTGGCGGGCTACGAAAGCGGTTGTTATAGCATCTCTTTTGGTTGAGGCTGTGGCCATCGATGCTTCGCGTGTAGCTGCCAAATCTGTTGGAGGTAAAATCGTAGGCGTCGTAGGGGGAGGCTCTGTGACGGTATTCGTACTCAAAGCTCTGGCATCGACTGTGGGCTTAGGTGATAATCCTGTCCCTTCTGCACAGCCCTTGGCGAGAGTATAATCCTACTTTTTTTCTCCAAACTCTTTCAGTTTCCCTCTGACGGCTCTAAAACATCTGTTTATGCCAACCACGTTTGCCGAACTTCTTGCGGGCGCCAAAGCCAATGTTCAACATATCGATGTCGCAACCCTCGAGGAGAGGCGTCGCGCTGAGCCATCGTTGGTGATCCTCGATGTTCGTGAGCAAGGGGAGCTTGAATCAGGTGTGATCCCTCAGGCCCTTTGCATCACGAGGGGTTTTCTTGAAGCACGCATTGAAAAACATGTGCCAGATCGCAATCGTCCTATTGCGGTCATGTGTGCATCAGGAACACGTGCGACACTTGCTGCTCAATCGTTGATGGCGATGGGTTATGCCCATGTTTTTTGTGTGCAAGGCGGCATGGCAGCATGGAAGGAAGCGGGTTTGGCATTTAATACCCCCACACTTGAAACCCATGCATGTTCATCGGAGAAGCTGACATGGGATAGCATTCGTGCTGATTTTCCTATCACGGGTCGGCGTGTTCCTGTTTTAGGTGGACTTGATTTAGAACTTGCGTATCTTGATCATGCGGCATCGACCCATGCACCACGTCGTGTGATCAAACGTTTCAGCGATTTCATGTGTCGTGAATATGCGAATATCCATCGCGGTACCCATTTGCTTTCGCGTCAAGCCACGCAAACATTCGATGATTGCTACGAAACGTGTTCCCAATTTATTGGTGGCAATCTGACAACAAATGCTGTGGTGTTTACGATGAATACCACCCAAGCCATCGACATTGCGGCCCATGTGGTAGATGCGCTTCCAGGCAAAGTGCTCCTAAGTAGCATGGAGCATCATAGCAACGATTTGCCTTATCGAAAGCGTGGTGATGTTCTGCGTGCGCGTTGCCTTGCGGATGGCACACTGGATATGCAGCACATGGAAGAGCTGCTTAAAAACAATCGTGTCAAATTGGTGGCGATCACTGGTGCGAGCAATCTTACGGGCTGGTTACCGCCTATCTATGATATTGCACGCATGGCCCATGCGCATGGTGCATTGATCCTTGTGGATGGTGCACAAATTCTTGCGCATTATCCCATGGATGTACGCGCGGACAACGCGCCAGAGCATATCGATTTTTTTGTGGCGGCAGGACACAAGGCCTACGCACCATTTGGGGCTGCATTTCTTTATGGGCCACGTGCGTTGATGGACGCGGTACCTCCATATCTTCCCGGCGGGGGAACTGCAGGTGAAGTGGATGTTGATTCTGTGAGCTTTGTGAAAAGTCCGGATCGGCATCAGGGTGGCACGCCCAATATTGGTGGGGTGATTGCCATGGCCGAAGCCATCCGATTTCTTAATCAGATCGGTATGGAAGAAATACGTGCCCATGAGCTTGTTCTATTGCGCAAGGCCATGGCGGGGCTTCGTGCGATTGATGGGGTTCGGGTGTATGGTCCCCAAGATCCCAATGCGCGACTTGGTGTGGTGACTTTTAACGTGCGCGGTGTGTCCGATATGTTGTGTGCTGCTATTTTAAGCGAAGAATATGGTATCGCGTGTCGCAACGGTCGATTTTGCTCCCACATTTATGCGAATATTTTGTTTGGATCCGATGATTTCGCGACGGTGGATCCTGGCCAACACGCAGGTGCTGTGCGGGCAAGCTTTGGACTTTACAATACGGAAGCCTGCGTCGATCGTTTGTTGCACGCGGTTGAAGCCATCAGCAAACAACAATGGCAAGGTGAATACAAAACACGATCAGGCAATTTGAATACGGACTTCATTGGACGTTGCAACGACAAATGGATGGAATCGGCTTAAATCGTATCAGCCAAATGTTCTAAAACCTGACGTGCATCATGTTCTATCACCTCACCATGGGCCATGATGATACGCTTCAAGCCGGGGACAACGGCTGCTTCGCGTAAGCCGCGCGCAAAATCACGCTTGTTGCCGATGCACGACATACGAAATAACGTGGTGACACGCGGTTTTCCTGCGTTGCCTAGCCAGCGCATGTAGATGAGCCAAAATAAACCGTGCCCGTCGTTTTTTCCGACGTTGAAAATCGCGTCGCAGAAGACATGGGTGGTGTCGTGATCGGAATGCACGGTGAGAAATGCTTCGGTGTTGCGGGTACCTTGCAATGCACGCATGGAGACACCACCAGGAATATTGACGGCAATCGTATCGAGCATACGGTCAATGGGCACAATATCGCGGATCCGTTTGGCGCTGCCTGTAGGGGCCCAGATCTGTGCTTTGGGGAAGCGTGCTTTGTACCTGGGCGCATCAGTACGATGATAGCCATTGGGGACAACAATGATAGAGGGCTCACCGAGGCTTTCAAGCCATGTCATGCCTGCATCGTCTAAACAGATGACGCTATACAAAAGAAGCTTGTGATCGGGCAATTGGACAATTGTCATGCGGCGTTTGATATCCATATGTGGCAAGGCGGCATCCACCATCCAAAGATTGTTTGTGAGTTGCCGTGGCTTGCCGTGGGAAGCAGGGCGCCACGGGTTGTTGTTGTCGGAGATCCCCATCTGTATGGATCTATCAATAACTGGTCGGTTCGCAATAATTGCGATGCGGATCACCTCCGCCACACACCCCAGCGCGAGGATGGGAGGTTTTGCGATATGACGTTCCAGCCATTGAAATGACGTTTGGCTTCTAGGGCATTGGCTGCCGCATGGCATACATTTCCGAGGGTCCACAATCCACCCGCAACGGCCCATGATGTCCATCCGACGAATGAATCATTGAATGAATCAGGGCAACCTTGTTGATTGCGGAATTGTTGATCCGCCTCGACGATGGCAGTCACAGCCGATACTGTGGCGCCTGCAAAACAAAGTGCGCCTGCACCGCGCAAGATCCGCGCTGCGGTGGAATTGTGAGGCCTCGTGGCTTCTCTTGCAGATTGCACTGTACGTGCGGCAAGGGTGCCTGCGCCTGCCGACATGATGACAGGAACAGTCCATACGGGTATGAATCCATCCACCGCGAAAAGTCGGATGGATGGCACAATCATCATACTGGATAATCCAACCATTTCTGCCGCACGGGCTATACGCGTGCTGACGGCATGAAGTTTTTCGCGCGCCGCGTGCTGTGTGCCACGTTGAAGGACCCAGGCGGGAAGATTATGGGCCAGTTGTTCTGTGGCTCTGCCTAGTAATTCAGGAGGGATTATCTCTGATGGATCTGTTGGAAGAATCAATTCAAACGCTTCGCGCGTATGGGGACCCATGCGGCGTTCTTGGGTCTCTGTGAAAGCTTTGCATATGCCGGGATCGGTTTGTGCCAACCGTGCTGCGTGTTGTACGGCAACAGAAGGCGGGATCCATGCCGCGGGATTGGCGAGAGTCCAGCATCCTACGGCGACCATGGCGGCGGGCAGTGTCCATCCCATGGCCATACGCAAGTCCAATGCGGCCCCATTCATGCCGGCGGCATCCATATCACGCGCAGCGTTGGCAAAATCACTTGCATGTGACGTGCTTGATTCGTTGGCGTAGCCCATCAGATTGGCCCACTCAGAGATGGCCCAAATAAATAATGGTGCACCGAGCCCTATCCTGCCATGCATCAGGCACCAACATGACGCTCCGCCCAGGATCATCATTTCAGCAGATTCAACGCCAGGGCCTGCCAAAGATCGCAAAGCATCGCTGAGTAAATAGCCATCAAACGTGCGTGCTGTGGGATCTAAACACTTTGCAAGGGATTGGGTGCTTGGCAGTGTATCTCCGCAGGCCCACGCAGTATCAGGACTGCTGATTGAGCCAGTTAAGAAGATCGCGGTCCAATCGTGATTGCGGATGTTGTCTTCAAAATGTGTGAAGTATCGACCCTCTGGCCACGCACCATATTGATCCCAATTCATGGATTGCGGCATACCGCAGGTCAATACACCAGCCACCAAGTGGCCAAGTTCATGGGGCACATTGAGGACGCCTTGTGCCATGCCGCGTGCGGCGACATACATACACACCGAAAATGTTGCTGCTTCTGGGAGTGCATACCGCCTTAACCATGGCCCTAGGGCTTCTGGCTGCAATCGGGACCCCTCGGCGCCCAACTGCGCGATCAGCATGTCAAGCGGAGCTCTAGGCTCCATGCCGATCAAAACGTCGTCATCATTTGCATTCTGTATATCGAAACGTTGTAAACGCGTGACCGCCATGGTCCCCTCCCCAGGGGGTGGCTCGCGTGAGTGTTGAGACTAATGGGTGCAAGTGGTGTTGGCAACAGGGCTATTGTCTCTGATTTGTTTGCCGTGTCTCGCCATCCGTGTGCAGGTCCTCGCACGTCACAAAAGCCACGTGACGCTCATGATATATGTGCTTGCGATGCGCTTCTTAAACGCGTCACAACGCTTTGGTGTCTTGTGCTCCGGTCCGTTCACACGGCAGGTGGCGAGACATGGTTTGCTGAGGCTTTGCACTAATCATTGCGTTTTTATGGTAAATGTATGGTTTGTGCTGTTTTCGGCGTTCTCTAAACAGCGTTGCCTTGCCACTTGCCGTGTGAACGGACCGGAGCACAAGACACCAAAGCGTTGTGACGCGTGCTTTACCTCCACTTCGCGGTAGCGAGGGGGAGGTCGGCACGAAGTGCCGGGTGGGGGTGCGATTCAATGCGCGTCACGTGGCTTTTGTGACGTGCGAGGACCTGCACACGGATGGCAAGGCAACGCTAACGAGATGCTTAAAATACTTTGAGATGCGATAGACCTGGATATGGCAACACGCAATTGCCGCGTGCGCGCGCAGCATGTTAATGAACCCCACCATGGATACCCAGTTGGACTTGCGTGACGCCTTTCTTGGCTTTTTCAAGAACGATCATCATACGGTGATGAAATCGAGCCCTCTTGTCACCGCAGGCGATCCCACCTTGATGTTTGTGAATGCAGGCATGGTGCCATTTAAAGAAATTTTTACGGGACAGCGCCATAGCGACACACGCAGAGCGGCCACGTGCCAAAAGTGCATGCGCGTTTCTGGTAAGCACAACGACTTGGAAGAAGTGGGAAAAACCCCGCGCCATCATACGTTGTTTGAGATGCTTGGTAATTTTTCTTTCGGCGATTATTTTAAAGAAGAGGCAATTTTTTACGCGTGGAATTTTTTAACCAAAGAGCTTGGAATTGACAAAGATAAGCTTTTGGTAACTGTTTATCACAATGATGACGAGGCAGCAAATTTTTGGAAAAAAATTGCCAATCTAACTGATGAAAAAATAATTCGTATTGCAACTGACGATAATTTTTGGTCGATGGGTGATGTTGGTCCGTGTGGTCCTTGTTCAGAAATTTTTTATGACCATGGTGATAAAATTTTTGGCGGCCCTCCAGGTAGCAAAGATCAAGATGGCGATCGTTTTATTGAAATTTGGAATTTGGTTTTTATGCAATTTGAGAAAAAACCAGGAAGCGATTTGATTCCTTTACCAAAGCCATGTATTGATACTGGCATGGGTCTTGAGCGTGTAACTTCGGTAATTCAAGGCGTTTGCGATAATTATGAGACTGATAGTTTTAAGAATCTGATTTCTGAAATTCAAAAAGCCGTATAATATGACAAAGTTCGATTTTCCTTACAATAAACCAGTTGCTGCGGATAAAAAAATTCTCTATAAAAACGCACGAATAATTGATCCAAAATCTGACTATGATAAAGTTGGAAATCTTTTAACAATTGGTAATAAAATTGCTGATTTTGGAATTGATGTTGATGCTAAAGATGCTGAAATTATTGATTGCAAAGGACATGTCTTATCTCCGGGATTGATCGATATTCAGGTACATTTTCGTGATCCTGGGCAATCGCATAAAGAGGATGTAACGAGTGGTAGTATGTCGGCTGTTGTGGGTGGAGTTACTACGGTTGTGTGCCAGCCAAATACTGCGCCAACTATTGATAATGCTGAAACGGTTCATTATTTGTATAGCAAGGCTAAAGAAGTCGCTTATTGCAATGTTGCAACTTACGCCTGCATTACCAAGAACATGAAAGGTGAGGAATTGGCGGACTTGCAATCGTTACGAGATGCTGGTGCTGTAGGATTTACCGATGATGGTTTACCAGTGATGAATGCTCATTTAATGCGTTTGGCTTTTGAAAAATCTGCTGAGCTTGGTTTGCCAATTGTACAACATGCGGAAGATTTAAATCTGACTAATAAAGGTTGCATTGCTGAAGGTGAAGTGGCGCAAAAGCTAGGCGTGCGTGGAATTCCCAACATTTCTGAATCAGTAATTGTTGAGCGTGATTTAGCGATTCTTGAGGCGGTTGATAAAAATTATAAATCAGAAAAGAGAAA
>SXGS01640639.1_pt1 | contig 10139 bp, 6 predicted proteins | sample 3174681 | NCBI WGS metagenome assembly SXGS01 (sample SAMN11356861, study PRJNA531348) | freshwater metagenome | isolation source: freshwater sample F1-80 | place: China: Fuxian Lake, Yuxi | collected 2017-12-25
GCTCCCCATCCGGGCCTCCGGCCGCAAGTCCATTCAAGTGACGCTGCATCAAAGTTGTTCCGGATCTGTCCGTAATGAGCTCGTACGGCATTCCCGGAGTCTCGCCAGCTGCGCGTCCGGACAGAGGTCAGTGCGGCCTGGGCGACTCGGGCGCGCTTTTCGGGTGAATCCAGAATCCCGCGCAGGTACTCAGCCGCCTCATCAGAATTCCGACCTGCAAACAGGAATCCGTCACAACCGTGCTGAATCAGACTGGGAATACCTCCGGCATTGACAGCGATCACGGGCAGACCGGACGCCATCGCTTCCAGAATCACGTTGCCCATCGTTTCGGTTTCCGACGCATAAATAAACGCGTCCGCGGAAGCGTATGCGGCAGCCAGTTCGTCGCCGCGGAGATATCCGACGAACGTGGCTTTGTGCCCGGCGAACCGGCGTTCCAGTTCCTGTCGCTGCGGCCCGTCCCCGACGATGCCCAGAGTCGCGGCAGGCACGCGCTGCAGAATCTCAGCGAGAAATCGTACGTTCTTTTCAGGCGCCAGTCGGGAGACTGTGAGGAGCAGAGGTGAGTCGGGATGCGCACCCTGAAGCCGGCGCCGCATCGTGGCACACCGGCGATCCGGGGAGAACTTCGACGAATCCACCGCAGGCGGCCAGAGATCCACCCGCTGAAATCCTCGCCTCGTCAGATCGTCCGCCATAACCGGTGAGACTGTCAGATTCCGATCCGCGGTATTGTGATAGCTTCGCATCAGCCACCACAGCAGGTGAGACAATGGTGTCAGCCCCGGATATTGCCGCACAAACTCGCCGTACAGTGTGTGAAAAGAGAACAGCGACGGAATCCTGAGATCACTGCGGCTGAGAAGATCGTAACACTGAAACCCGAAGGCGAACGGATTCAGAAAGTGCACTACGTCCGGTTGAAAGGCCCTGAGTTCCTGTATCAGACGCTGGTCAGGCCGTCCGATGACGTACTCCGGATAGGTCACACAGGGAAATCCTGGAAATTCAATCAGGCGCACGGGGGACTGCCGTGGCTGTGACGCAGCGGGGCAGACCACGACGACGTCATCACCATGGCTGAGCAGCTGCTGGATCAGGCTCAGCGTGCGCCCGACGACGCCGTCAACCTTGGGAAGAAAGACTTCCGCAATGATGGCGATTCTCATCAGAGTGTCTCCAGCGCGATCGAGAACATTCCCCTGCCGCCACGAGCACGGAGTCACGGCCGGCGGCGCGCCAGCGCCAGGACGATGTTGTGGTGATCCACGACGGGAAAGACGAGCCGGTTAAGAATCGTCTGCTGCCATCGACGCGACCGGTGAAGCCCGATCTCCTCAATGAATGGTGTGAGCCATCCGCCGTGGTAAGCGAATTCCATGAACGAATCGAAGTCCGGAAAACTCAGCTTCGGTTCCAGGGTTTTCGCCTGCAGGACCTCGAATCCCGTCTGTTCCAGAACCGTCACAACTTCGCGCTCGCTGCCGGGACAGATCACATCCTGCAGGTCGGGCACTCGGCCGCCGAACAGCAGCCTGAGCACCGGGTGCCCGGCCCGCCGACGCAGCTCCCGGTATCCTGCCGTTGTGCCCCCGACAAAGGACCAGACACCATCGGCGGCAAGCTTCGAGTGGATCCGCGGCGCCAAGTGAGTCATGGGCACAAATCCGGTCACGAAGTGCGTGGCGATCAGTTCGAACTGCTCACCCTGAAAATGGTGCTCCAGATTCGCCCCGTCGTCGATTGCGGCCACCAGATCCGGAATCTTCCTCTGCGCGATCGCGACCATCTGCCGGGAAATGTCGATTCCGTACGGTTCGATGGCTCGCTGTGACCTCTCCCGCAGCTTTGCCAGAAACATGCCGGTGCCCATTCCGATGTCCAGCACACGCATCACCGGCAGCACGTCCGACAGCAGACCGGCGGCTGCCAGATGATCCAGTGCACTGTCCAGAGAATCTCCGGTCGTATTCTGCGGATCATGATCATACTGAGTTGCGATGACGTCGTCGTACTGACGCTGAATGACCGCGGATTCCATCCGGTGCTGGTCCTGAGGGGTAATGTGTGAAAGCTGAACACGTTTCCGGGCTGCAGTTGTGGTGGGGCGTCGTTAAGAGACGGCGAAGACTCTGTGTAATTTTCGCGAACACAGTGTCTTCATAAACGATTCATGCAGGCTTAACACGAAGTTCCGAATCCGGTTCCAGACTGGCCAGCATGGATGACGACTTCGACATCATGGTGATTGGCGGCGGTGCCGGCGGCGGAACCCTGGCAGCGAACTGCGCAGCCGCCGGAAAGCGGGTGCTGCTGGTAGAACGCGGTCAGGGGCCCGCTGTCGAAATGCGGGTGGCTGGGACCGCGCGGGGCTCTTTCCACGATGAAGCTGCAACGCTGATCGACAGGGGGCCCTATGATGACCGTCGGATTGAAGTCAACGGGACCGCGGCCCGACTCTACATGGGTGGAATTCTCGGCGGGGGAACTTCGGTCTATGGCGCGGCGCTGCTGCGACCCGCACCGGCGGATTTTACACCGGGCCGATATTACGCAGACCGGATTCCCCCGGAGATTCGGGACTGGCCGATCAGTTTCTCGTCATTCGAGCCGTTTCTGGAGGCCGCCGAACGGCTCTATCATGTCGCGGATGGACCCTGCACGACGTCCGCAGGGACAGCCGATGCAACATCGACTGGCGGACACACCGGTGATATGTTCGCTCCGGCCATGCCTGCGGCCGCGGCGTGTCAGGGCCTTCCGCTGGCACTAATCAATCAGAGGCTCATGCAGGCAGCCCGGACCGCGGGGTTGTCGCCCTACCGGCTGCCGCTGGCGATCGACGCTGCCCGTTGCCTCAGGTGTGACTCCTGTGCCGGCTTCGTCTGCCCCACCGGAGCCCGCCGCTCGTCGGCCCAGCTGGTTCAGGAAACGATCTCCCGCGGGCATCCCCTGACGCTGCGGGTGAACTGTGAGGCGGTACGCCTCGAGCGCGGTCACCGGGGGCGACTTGCCGGCGTCTGGCTGCGGAACCGCATCGATGGTTCGCTGGATCGGATTCGCGCCCGGCGATATGTGCTGGCGGCGGGAGCCATCGGTTCCGCGGCACTGCTGCTGCAGTCCGGATTCGATCATCCGCAGGCTGGCCGAAACTACATGATGCATTACTCGCCCCTGGTCGTCGGTGTTTTTGCCGGCACCACCGAGGCGGGCCGAACATTCGTGAAGCAGGTCGGGTGCTCTGATTACTACTATGGCACCAGAGAACTGCCGGAAAAGATGGGCATCATTCAGTCGCTGCCGGCCCCGGGGCCGCTGATGATGGCCAGGTCCGGTCTGAAACTGATCCCGGTCTGGATGCTCAACATCCTTCGGTCACGACTGCTGCCTTTGTTGGGAATCGTGGAAGACCTGCCGGATCCGGAGAATCGTGTTTCGGTAACCGCTTCCGGAGCGATTCAGCTCCGCCACCAGTTCTCAGATTACGATCGGATTCGCGGGCGGGAAATGGCGCGACAGATGTCTCGGCTGCTTCGACAGACCGGGGCGATTCACTGTGTGACCGGGCTGTTTCCGACGCAGGAGCACGTGGCTCACCAGTGCGGGACCCTGCGGTTTGGAACATCCCGGACCTACGCCTGTGCGGATCCGGAGTGTCGGCTGTTTGATCTGCCGGATGTGTTTGTGGCTGACGGGAGTTTCATGCCGACTTCACTGGGAGTTGGCCCATCCTTAACAATCATCGGCAATGCTCTGCGTGTTGCCGGAATTGTGGCATCAGAAACGTGAGACTGTCGATGCGGGTCCGACTGGAACAGTTTCGGCAGGCTCGCCGAATTCACGGCGGGACATTGAACATGCTGGGCGCGGCGATCGGAGTCCGTCTGTCGCGCACACCCATTCCCACAGCAGCACTTAGCCGAAAGGTCTTTCAGATGATGTATGGCACAAAGTACGAGGCTCTGGACGAGACGGAACTGGAAAAGCCGCTCGAGCAGTTTCACACCATCAATGAGTTGTTCACTCGCGGCATCAGACCGGAACGGCGACCCGTCCCGGAGCGGACCGATCAGCTCCTGTCACCGGTTGACGGCACCGTACAGGACATCGGACGAATCGAGGATAACACGGTGATGACCGTCAAAGGGATGCGCTATACGCTCGGCTCGCTCTGTCCCGAGACCGATACGACTCCGTTTCAAAACGGCCACTTTGCCATCCTGTTTCTCTCACCCCGGGACTGTCACCGCGTGTTCACGCCGGCCGCAGCCATCCTGCAGCAGCTGGTGCACGTTCCTGGACATCGGCTGCTGGTGCACCCGCCCTTTCAGACGCCCGAGTTCCCTGTGTTCACACTGAACGAACGACTGGTGATGCAGCTCGCCACTCCACTCGGCCGGTGCCTCCTGATCATGGTGGCCGGCTGGGGTGTCGGTCACATCACGCACCCCTTCAGAATCGGGCGCCGATTCAGCCCGCGGCGCGTGAGCGTGACCAGCCTCGACCCGCCGCGGCGAATGGATCGCTCCGAGTGGATCGCAACCTTTGAACTGGGTTCCACCGTAATCATGATTACTGAGCGTGACCGCATGGCGCAGCCACTCGTCGAACGCGAGCAAAGCGTCCGTTTCGGCATGCCGATCTTCGATGCGCATTGTCTGACAGGTGTTCCGTGAATCACTCAGCCATCAAGACCGATCCTGGTTCTCCGGCCACGCCGGAGCTTCGAATCCATCGGCTGGCAGACGATTCGGCAGATGAACCCGGTCACCGCTTTCTGAGCCCCCGCTCACGTCTGGTGGTCCATTGTGATCACGCGGGCCTCGCGCAGGACTACTGCCGATTTCTTATGGGAGATCCAGCGGCGGAGTCTCTGTATTCCGTCCCGGAACCGCTGAGCGATGCAGCGTTTCTGAAGTACTCTTCCGCCAGCGAAATCTCTGCCGACGAGATCGTCGTATTCACCGACGGTCGACCCACGAAGCGCCTGCAGGGTGTTCTGAATCGGCTGGCTCTGATCCCCCGAAGCCGGCCGATCAGCTGCCTGCTGGTTCTGACATCACTCAGAAGTCACATGGCAGCGGGTCGTCCCGATCGGATGCAGCTGCTGCTGGACCAGCTGAGTTCTGAGTTCCGAAAGGTGCCTGCTACTCTTCCCCCGTTGCCTCCGGGCTCGCCGGGACGGGGCGGTTTCAGTGTCGTCGGCACGGAATCCGATGTCACGGACTCCGTCGATCGCACGCGTCCCTGCCTGATCGTGATCCGCACCGGATATGTTCTGAACGCGTCTTCAGCCGTCTCGCGGCGGCTGACCCGACTCCGCAGTCTCCGGCAAGGCATCCTCCCCCGACTGACCACGACTTTTGTTGACGGCTCCGCACTCTTCACCGTGATCGGGCAGGAACTCGCCGGATCGTGTCAGAATCCTGCTGAAAAGGCCTGCCCGATTGCCTGCGACATCCCGGATCAGCACGGAACCGTGCGGCAGCTGACGCTGCTGGGAGTTCGTCGCAGCTGGCACTCGCTGTTCCCGTCAACTGACTCACCAGGTCGCGGTGAACGACTGCTGCAGGCCGCAGTCACAGTCATTTCAGCCTGTGGAGTTCCCTGGCTTCTGTTCGCCTGTTGTCTGCTTTTCGGCCGCCTCACACCAGCCGTCCGGCAATGGCATTTTCACACTCTGAAACCGCGTTCGCTCGGTGAACTGCTCAGCCTCTGCAACCGGCATAACTGGCGTGATGTTCAGATCGCCGGCTATAACAATGGCGTCAACCATTTCGGCTGGAAATTTCCCGACCGGACAGTGGTACTGACCACAGGAATTCCCGGAAACGCCTGCCTGTCGGACCGAAGTGAGTCTCGTGGGGTGTCAGCGTTGCCCGACCGGATCGGAGCCGACCGGGAGCCAGCTGCGGGATCAGCGGGAGCGCTCCTGACGGTCGATGCCGGACTGACACTGAACTACTGCATTCAGGAACTGCGGAGGGTGGATCGCGAGTTTCTGGTGGTTCCGAACTACACCTGGATCAGCATGGGGACATTGTTCTTTGTACCGGTGCATGGCTCGGGCAGTCGGGTTTCCACTCTGGGAGACACGATCGAAGACGTACTGCTGTACGATTGCGAAAAGGAACGGTTCGTGGCTGCACGGAGGGGCGAAGCAACTTTTCGCGAATGGATGTACCATCCCGCACAGCATCGGCTGCTCCTGCGGCTGACTCTGCGGGTCCAGCCGAAGTCGCGGTATCTGGCCCGACGATCCACGCTGGAAAACCCGTCGGCCGAGGCAGTGCAGGAGCTGTTTGCTGACCCGGAAGCATCACACGTCGAGATCCGGCGGAATCGCGCCTCGAGCACCGCCATTGACGTCTGTCGATACTACGTTGACACCGGTGTGCCGCGGCCGGGATCGATGGAGATTCCTCGCGACAGCATTGGTCGGATCTGGGACCGCCTGGAAGAAACGCCGGTTGTCTCCGCGCTGTTTCACTGGCTGGTACGGACGTTCGCATTCCACGTCGAGTTGTTTCTCCGACGTGATGAGTTCCTCGTTTTCTGGAACCACCTCCCGACACTCCCGGTCGCCAAGATTCAGCTCCGTCGTATGTTGAAGGACGGCCTGCCGCATTCTGCCTGTGCCGTTGAGGACTGCATATCCGCAGATTTGTTCATGGCTCGGAGAAATCGCGATGTCTTCTGTGAGTTTGTCACCACCTGCCTCCCCCACGTCCGCTCAAACCCCGGAAAACAGAGCCTGTGATCCGATGGCGGCCGAGCCTGGATCGGTACTGGATACCTGTGACCGGATGGTCCGGCTGAAGGTTCCGAATCTGCTCCGGCTGTATCTGAATCCTTTCGTGGCACAGACGTGTCTGGCGCTCAGTGAAATTGTGCATGCTCTCTGGCCTGACAGTCTGCCGGCTGGAGACTACCCGTCCTTCCTGGCGAACTCAGGCGACGAAGGACTCAGCGGTGCCATCAAACTGGCCCGATACACCCAGAATTCCCTGGCGCTGAGGTCGCCCGCGCCAGCGGATGCACATCACCATTCCACGCGAGTGCTGCTGGTGGATGACGGACCCTGGTTCCGGAATTTTGCAGAAATGTGCCTCGACCAGGCTGCAGGCGCCCCGTCGAATGACAGCGATGCGAAACCTGCCCCGACAACCAAAGTCTTCATTCCGGACGTCACCTCGATAACGATCGCGGACTTTCTGCGTCTCTGTGAATCAGAAGACGGCCTGTCCGGGATCCTTGTGCTGTCGCCTCGGGCCACATGGCTGCAGACGAGTGATTCCGAGGTCTCGGCGGTACTCAGGTCCTCGATCCGACGGTTCTTGTCGCAGGGTACAAACCTGTGGATCTGCTGCGTCGATCAGGAGCACTTTCTCCCGGACACAGGTTCCAGCGCCGCCGGACTGGTGCCGGATATCGTCGTGTTTGACGAGACTTTTACGGGTCGTCAGGTTCCGTTCGGCGCATTTTCCTCACGTCCGACACTCTCTGCCCAATGGAGGGGCCGGGGCATGACGACCTTTCATTCGACAACGTATCAGCCGAACTCGATCTCCACGATGCATTTCCTGAAATGTCTCGCCGAACATTCTCCGCAGTTTTTTCGCGAACTGGAGCCGCGATTCCGTGCATTGTCGGCTGACCGAGGTCTGCTGCGCCGAACTTTTCGGACGCTCTTCAGTCCGGCGCTGGCTCGCCTGACGGCTGCTGCGGGCTTCGATTCAGACGACGTTACGGCGTCCGGGCACTATCTGAGGGTCGGGTCGAAGAAGTGTTTCGACGGAGTCGGCGGCGTGGCCTGCAGTCTGCGAGGTCATAATCCGGATACCTGGGTATCAGAAATCCAGGCGCTGGAATCCAATCCGGACATTCGCGGTGAAGTCGCAGATCGGCTGTTTCAACTCACAGGGCTGCGGCACCACGTACCGGCTGTGAGCGGAAGTTCAGCGGCCGAGCACGCGCTGAAACTGGGACTGCTCGCCCGGGTTCCGCACGGATTGATCGTCGCCCTCCAGGGAGGATTCAGTGGCAAGACTCTCCTCGCACTGGCAGGAACGTCTCGGGACTCGTATCGGCGACGGCTTGATCCGCTCTATCCCGATGTGGTTTATGTTGACCCGTTTGCAGCCGACGCCGTATCTCAGCTGAGTCGCATCCTGAGGGAGCTTCCTGTGGCCCTGATTCAGCTGGAATTGATTCAGGGAGTCGGCGGCGTGCGCGAAATTCCCGCGGCGGTGCTGGATCTTCTCAGGTCCACCCGACAGGACACCGGCGTGCTGCTGTTTGTGGACGAAGTCCAGACGGGCATGTTTCGAACCGGGCCATTCGTACGCTCCACGGAGTTGTCGCTGGCGCCTGATCTGCTGACAATCGGAAAAGGGACCAGCGACATGATGATTCCTTTCGCCCTGACACTCTACTCGGACCGCGTCGACCATCTGCTGCAGTCACGCGCCGCGTCCTATCCAGCGTTCCTGCAGCAGCGCTGTGGATACGAACTGGGCTACCGGTCGGTTTTGAATACGCTGCGGCGTCACGAACGTGAGAACTCGTGCGATCAGGTCCTGACTGCCAGCCAGATTCTGAGCAGCCGCCTGCAGCAGGTTCTGGCAGATGTTGACATCGTGAAGGATATCCGCTGCTACGGACTGCTCATCGGCATCGAACTCGACCTGCAGCGGACAGTGGCGCAGCGCTGCGGGCTGAATCCGGCTCAGCTGTATCTGCTGCAGATGACGCAGCATCGGAACTGGCCGCTGCTGATGGGTTTCTGCCAGTATGAACCACACGTGCTGAAGCTCACACCCCCGCTGACAATCACAGAGGACGAAGTGGAGCTGCTCACCCGGACAATCTCTGACACTCTGCGCGCATCCCCCCCACGTCTGCTGCTGACAGGCCTGCAGGCATGGCTGCGATCTCGTGCGTGACTCTGCCGTGCGAAACCACGCGGAATTCGTCCCGACATCGAATTTCTGCAAACACCCACGGGGTGTCAGACACAGCGAAAGACACAGCGAAAGACACAGCCTATGACATTGCCGCACACACCGTCAGCAATCAGCCACTCCGAACGCCCGATGAACATTCTGCGAATTCGCTTCGAGGAACTCTACCGACGGCATCTCTGTCGCCATGGACAGTTCGGAATCAATGTCCTGCATCTGATGGCCGTCTACGGAATTTATTTCTCTGTCTTCTCGCTGGCTGCGATTCTGCTTCAGTATCTGCCGACCCAGCCGGGACCGACATTCGTCACCGCCACACTGGCTGCCCTGTCTGTTCCGTATCTGCTGCTGCTTCTCTGCAACGTCCCGCTGCCAGCTTTCCTGGCGACTCTGGCGGCGACGACCGCTCTGATCTGGACGGCCCGTGCCGGGAGCGAACTGTTTGTCGCGGTCCACCTTCTGCTGATCGTGTTCTGGCACCGCTTTCAGCTCTGGAGCCATACGCGCTACACACTGCGGCGGGATATGACGGAATTCACCGCCACATACCGCAAGGGAGTCACGCTGTCTGTCCTCCTGGCCGTCTATGAACTGCCGCTGCTGCATCACTATTTTATCGCCGGTCAGACACCGCTGTCCGGTGCGGATCCCGAGCCGCATCAGGCCACTGTCGGCCGAACCGACTGATTTGTGCAAACCGTTGCCGCCAGACCTGACCCCGGCGCGAGGGTCGGCCCTCATGGACTGGCGGAAGCGTCGCAGTGTCTGATCAGCCAGGGCGTTGCTGGTGCCAGCGCAAAAGGAAGCAGGCTCCGTCGGCGGGGGCCGTACGACGAAGCCTGCACCACGCAGCCGTCTGACGCGGTTCAGCAACACTGTGCTTTCCTGAACCAAGGACCGGCCAAAAAATAAGTTGAACAAATTGTCTGGTCAGGGAAGCGCAGCGCCCCTGACCAGGATCACGCGGGTGTGTGACAGCGGCTGGACGTGAATGTTTCGTTTTGACCGTAAAATTGCTGCATGAAATCATCGGCCAGCTGATGAACTGATCCAGCGAATCCGAATTCGAGGCGCAGGATTCATGCGGCCGAAGTTTTCATGAGTTTGTTCAACTTGTTTTTTGGCCGGTCCCAAATCTTTGTGCAACGGAGTTTCCTGGCTCGTCCGTTAAGC
>SXGS01243200.1_pt1 | contig 10138 bp, 8 predicted proteins | sample 3174681 | NCBI WGS metagenome assembly SXGS01 (sample SAMN11356861, study PRJNA531348) | freshwater metagenome | isolation source: freshwater sample F1-80 | place: China: Fuxian Lake, Yuxi | collected 2017-12-25
CCTCTTCCCAAGTGAGGAGCAGGACGATGCAGGGACGGAATCGCGCGAGTTCGTCGGCGAATCGACTCCGGATGGAGTCCACGGACCGCCCCGTGACCGGGCCGGGTGGTTGTGCCGCTCCGATTCTTCGCGCGGGTCCGCTGCTGGCGAGGGCACTGCCGGACGGCCCCCTGTTTCACGGGTCCGCCAGCGAGCGAGGGCAATCCCTCGCAGGTCGGCCTACATCGCTGCGTCGTTCAGCTCGTCGCTGGTGCTGCGTCCACCCGCGTCCGATTTTCGCAGGACGCCATGGGGAGGGCGCCCTTGAAATCGTGTTCTTGTCCCCCGTGGGCGAACCCCGTGTCGTCGCGGTGGTGAGCCAGCTTGCTCGTATCACTGTCGATCCGTCCGTGTGTCACGGCAAGCCCGTGATCCGCGGCCTGCATGACCCGGTCGAGTCCATGCTCGACTAGCTGGCCGCGGGTGACAGCATCGACGACCTGCTTGCCGAGTTCCCCGATCTCGAACGGGAAGACCTGCCTGCCTTCAGTTTACGGCGATATCCATCAAGCTGAAATTCTTTACATACATACAGACAGCGGCGGGAAGTTCCAGACTGACGCTCATTTGCCGCCTTCTCTGTGCCGTGCCTTGGCGGCTGCGGGGCACGATGCGATCCACACATCTGCCCTCCCGGACGGAAACCTGATGACGGACGAGACGATCATATCCGGGGCTATCGCCCAAGGGGGTGTCTTGGTCACCAAGGACCTCGACTTCTTTGATGGTCTCGTGTTGCACGGTGCACCGCCGAAAGTCGTACTCATTCGCTGCGGTAACGTGAGAAAACGTGACGCAGTGGCGCTGGTGGTGAGCCAGCTCGAAGCGCTCGTCTCGGGCATTGAAGGCGGTGATCTTGTCGAGGTTGAATAGGCGGCACGACGGCCGCAGCACGAGGTGGCGAGCGCGTTTGCGTGACCACTCTTGGCGAGTGCGGGGCGCCTCTCTTCAGGGGCGAGGGCGCCGGCCGAGCCGCGGCAACCAGCGGGGCACGGTGCGGCAGTATTCTTCGTACGCTGGGCCGAAGCGGTGGCGCAGGTCGGGCTCCTCGTAGAGGACGACGAAGAGGTGGAAGCCGGCGGCAACGCAGGCGGCCCAGCCGAGCACGGCCGTGCTCGGCAAGGCGAGGGTCTCGCCGAGCAGGATCGAGACGACTGCGACGTAGCCGGGGTTGCGGCTGTGGCGGAAGACCCCGCCCACGACCAGTCGTGACGGCGGCAGGATGGGCGCGGGAGTGCCGTGGCCCTCGCGGACGAAGCGCACGAGAAAGCGGGTCAGCCCCACGAGGCCGGCCGCGATCAGCCCGAGTCCCGCGATGCGCGAGAACTCGCTGCCGAACAGCGGCGGGCCGATGGCGAAGCCGCTGAGCCACCACGGGACGAGGCCCACCACCGTCCCCGGAAAGAGCAGCGTGAACACGACCGTCGCCGGTGCCGCCCCGGGCGGCGGCAGGTCGAGTGCGCGGCCGGTGCTCGGTGGCGTCTCGGGCATGTGCCGAGTCTGCCCGCTCCGCCGTCCGAAGTCATGCGCCCCGAGCCGAGGGCGGCACGGCGGCGGCCGGCCCAGAGGCGGCGCAGCTCAGCTCAGCCGGGCCAGCGCCTCGGCGGCGCCAATCGTCGCCACGAACATCGCCCCGAGGCGCAACGTCATGCGCTGTTCGAGGTCGGCGAGCCGCCCGTCGAACCGCGCCGAGAACTCGACGAGACGTATCTCGAAGCGCCGCTCCAACTCGACGAGACGCATGTCGACGTGTCGCTCAAGAGTTTCGAAGCGGCCGGTCATTTGCGTCGCCAGCTCGCGCAGATCCTGTTTGCTCGCGAGTTCGTCGGTCATGACTGCGCCCAACGCGGCGGCCTGCCCCTCGGCCTGCTGCTCGCTGAATCCAGCTTCTCGCAATCGTCGCGCGTAGGCAAGAGTATCGAGTGCACGCGCCATGAGGATTTCGCTCCGCTCTGTGTCCGAGGCGGGGACACTTCCTTCTCGGCGAGGAGTGCTCAGGCCGGGCCAGTCGTCGCCCCGAGGAATGCCTCCGCGAGCCGGGAATCGCCATGTCCCCCGCGACAAGAATCCGTGCCGGGGCGGGCCGGGCTCTCTCCCCCGTCATCGGGTGCCGGCTTCGCTGCACGGCGCCGTGGTCTTCGGCCGGCCCCGGCCGGCGATCGGGCGCCTACTCGGACAAGCAGGCGCTTGGGGCGGAGGAGTCCATCGCACGCCAGCTTCGCCCCGCGACGAAGCTCTGTGTGCCGCCAAACTCGAGGCAGAGCGGCGGCTGCTCGCCGAACCCGAGACGGATGCGTGCCGTGGTCGGATCTTGTGCAAGGTCGATCCCGAGCCCGCCGTCGACTTTGACCAGGACCAGTTTACCCGGCTTTACGATCACCGCGATCTTCTCGCCCGCGACGCGACCGGCGAAGCGGTAGCCCGCATTCCGTCCGGCCGCGCCGATGTAGCTCCAGGTCTGCGCCGGAGGATCCTGCGGCAACACTCGGCTCAGGTCGCACGGACCCGAGCAGCCCGCACTCGTCGTCAAGTGGAGGTGGCCACCGTGCAGGACGGGATCGTCCGCCGAGCCGTTGCCGGCACCGAGGTCACTCGCGCCGTCGAGAGAGAGGACCGAGATCCGCTGCGTGGCCGGATTTGCGGGAACCTTGAGCGTGAGACGTTTGCCGGAAAGGAGGAGCGCCGCAGGCGCGGGGGTGGCCGCGATCCGCCGGATTTCGCCGTCAAAGAAGGCGGTCACGTACACGGCACCGTCCGGTCCGCGGACCAGATCGACGATACCGCCGGCGTCGGTGACGATCGTGGTCGGGGCCAGCAGGCCATCGCGGCCGGCCGTGGGATTCGCGAGATGGATGGTGCCAGCGGTGAAGTCGGCGAAGACGTACGCGTTCTCCGCCGAGAGGAAGGCACTTCCGGCGAAGGTGCCGCCCGTGATCGACGTGCCGAGTGCAGGCAGGGTCGCTTCGCCGGGGCAGCCGGTGCCGTGCGAATAGCTGAAGATCGGCGCCACGTAGCTTCCTGGATTGCAGCCCGCGGGAAAATTGGCCTCACACGCAGGCCAGCCGTAGTTCTCGCCCGCGCCGACGATATCGATCTCCTCGAAGGCCAGATCTCCGACGTCGGCGACCCAGAGTTTGCCAGAGAGGGGGTCGAAATCCATGCGCCACGGATTGCGCAGGCCCCAGGCAAAGATCTCCTCGCGTACGCCGGCCTGCCCGACCAGTGGATTGTCCGCCGGTACGGCGCCATCGAGAGTCACGCGAAGGATCTTTCCTTCGAGCGCATTGAGATTCTGCGCGTAGGGGTTGGTCGATGACCCCGGACAACCCTGATTGTCGCCCCGGCCGGTATCGCCGACACCGATCCAGAGGCTGCCGTCCGGGCCAATCCGGAGGCCACCGCCGTCGTGGTTTCCGAAGTCGGTGCGGAAGCCCGAGAGGAGGACGACCATCGAGCCCAGATCGATCGTCGAGTCGGCGTTCATGGTAACCCGCACGACCTCGTTCGAGCGCCCACTGGCGCTGGCGCAGCCGCCGGTTGCCTCCGTGCGGTAGAGGAAGATCCGGCCGCTATCGGTGAATCCGGGATCGATCGCGATGCCGAGCAGGCCCATCTCGCTGCTGCTGCAAACCGGAAGCGTCACGAGGGTGGTCGTACTTCCGTTATCTACGAGTTTAAGCTTGCCGGCTTTCTCCGTGACCAGCATCCGTCCGTCGGGCAGGAAAGCGATCCCGGTCGGCTGCGAGAAACCGCTCGCGACCAGCGTGTCGGTAAAGCCCGGCGCAGGCACTCCGGCCCGCGCGAGCGTCGCGCTGGCCAGAAGGGCCGCGAGCAGAGGAGGGAATGCGCGCATCTTCAAGGGCCAGCGTACGCCCTCCATCGCTCTCCGAACAGGGATGGCACGGGCTGGTCGCATCGCGTGAAGCATCCGGGTCAGCGCCGATGCGGACCCGTCCGGGCCTTGTACACCCGGGCGTCATTGCGTTGCGCGGTCGCGAACTCCGCCTGCCAGCAGGCGGGGCCGCCGCTGCGCACCAAGCGGGCCGTGACCGTGCCATTCAGGTCGAGGGCCGTGAGGCCGAGTCCTTCGCCCTGGCCGCGGGCAAGGAGACCGGCCCGACCAGCCTCTCCCGAGCGCAGCAGGAGGTGCTCGATGCCGTCTGGAGTCCTTTCCGAATCGACATACTTCAACTTTGTTGGGTCGGCCCGCCAGCACGGCTTTTCGTGACAGGTCCCGGCCGCGGGCACGGTGCTGCTGAGTTTCAAGCCGCTCTGGTCGAAGATGCAGAGGGTGAGGTCGGTCACCGTGGTCGGTGACCCGAAGTCGAGCAGCGCCACGGGCGAGCCACTCGTGAAGCGCCACGCGACGGAATCGTGCTTTGGATCATTCGGGTGGTCCACCAGCAGCAGGCTGGCGGCTTCGGTCGACATCGCGTCGCAGAGTACGTGCTCGGGGGGCACGCAGCCTTGCGGTGGCGAACAGGTGAGGCACGGGTCGCAGCGAACGGTCCCGCCGGTGCAAACACCGGAGGTGCAGACGCCGCCCACGGTACATTGGGCAGGGTCGTCGCAAGCGGTGCCATCGGTGGCCGGGATCTGACAGTTGGCTGAACAGCAATCGCCGTCGGCCGTGTTGCCATCGTCGCAGGTCTCGCCCGCGTCGAGCGTACCGTTGCCGCAGTCTGCGCAAATTTCAAGGCCCCAGCCGTCGAGCCAACCCGTGTCGTTGGTTTCGAGATCCTCGACCTCGAGTGTCCAGGAGCCGGCGGCCGCCTCGCCGAGCAGTGGCGCAAGCGGCGTCGCTGGCGCGCGCAGGCGATGGTCGTTCAGTGGACAGTGCAACGTGGATCCGCCGTCGGCGACGTCGAAATAAAAGTCGTCGCTATCCCCGCATGTCCCTCCGGGGAGCAGCGTTGCCGTGGTGCCCTGTGGGCTCCGCAGGGTCATGCGCAGATCGGAGACGTAGGTGTGGCGGCCCTCGAGATTCACCACCCGGAGGTGCTGGATCAGTCCGAGGTCGGCGATGGAGAGCGTGGAGGTCACGCTCCCTTCATCGAGAATCGCCATCGGCAAGTCCGTCGCCGAGTAGACCGGGCAGGTGATCGCGGGAGGCTCCGGGGGTGCTCCGATCGTGACCGGGACCGACGCCGAGTTGTTGCTCTCATCAGCTTCGGTGATCCTGGAATCGGCATCGACAGCGACACGCAGCGTGTAGGTGCCGTCGGGGACCGCGGCATCGGTCAGGTCGATATACTGACACGGCAAGCCCGCATCATAGACATCGGAGCAGCCGGCGGAGATCCCCTGGAAGCCGCAGGTGTACACCGGGTCGTCGCAGTCCAGGTCGAGGAGACAGAAACCTTGTTTGTGACCGCTCACGACGACCTGGCCCGTTGCGTCAATCAAGTCGGCACGAGAGAAGCCCTCGAAGTGCGGGTGGCCATGCGCTTCGCTGCAGACGTAGAGAGGATTGCCACACACAGCACCGGGGTTTCGCGAGCAATTGGGGCAAGCCGGATCACCCATGATCAGGTCGTCGGGGCCGAGATTGCGGGTGCGCAAGGAGAAGTGCAGCAGGCGGCGCCCGGTCTGGGCACCAGCGCAACCCTCCACGACGTCGCCGGGATTGACGGTGTCGCTCTCGGCAATGTTCACGTCGAAGACTTCCGCCGTCAGATCGGGCAGTGCCGAGGATCTCTCTGGCAGCAGGATCAGGGCGAGTAGGGGAATGAGCCGAAGGCCTGACGCCAGCAGGAACGATCTATCTGCGTTTCTCATGGAACCTCTGTCGTGAAGGAACCCCGGGGCCCTCGGCGGTGCCCGCTGGGACTCCACTCGTCCTGCGGCCAGGGAGCCGCGGGAGGCCAGACCCCGGAGCCTCCAGCTGGGATCGGCCCGAGCATCCGGAAACATCTTCGGCCAGTCGTGGGATTTGCGCAAGCATCGTTCTGAAGGGAGGCAGCCCGAAACTCTCGGCTCGGATCACTCCACCGCTGTGACCCTATCGCCCAGCCCCCGGCGAGGAGGACCTTTCGACAGACGGGTCATTCCGGTCGCTTGACAGCGGGTGGGCCTCCGGCCAGCCACCCCGAATGTCGCTGTCACGCTTGCTGGTCGAGAGTCTCGGAGGAGACCGAGACCGGATTCAGGGCTCATCGGGGCTGGCCTGGGTAAGTTCCGCAGTGCCGACCTGGTAGTCCCGACCGCAGAACTCGCAGCGCACCGACTCGATCCGGCCGGCCGCGATCTCGGCGAGCGCGTCGGCACCGAGGGTGCGCACCGCGATCACCGCGCGTTCGAGCGAGCAGCGGCAATTGTAGATTACAGGGTCCTGGCCCAGCGCCTGCAGGCCCAGCCCCGAGAAGAGCGCCCGTGCCGCGTCGGCGGGCTCGTCTCCTGCCCTGACCAGATCGTCGAAGCGGGCCTGGCCGAGCGCGCGCGTGACGCGCTCGAGTTCTTCGCGCGCGCAATCCGGCAGCGGCTGCACGAAGAGGCCCCCGGCTCGGAGCACTTCTTCCGCATCGTCCAGCACGGTGGCGAGCGAGATGGAGACCATGCTCTGCTCGGAGCGGAGACAGAATTGCTCGAGTGCTGCGGCGATGTCGCAATGCGCCACCTCGACCCGGCTCTGGTAGAGGCTGCCGGCGCGCGCACCCTGGCGGGAGACGACGAGGGCAGTAGGGGCGTCGGCAGCTCGTTGGTTTGCCGCGTCGCAGGACGCCCGTCCCCGGACCTCGGGCCCTGGCCAGACGTCGGCGAGCAGAGTGCCAGCCGCACCCTCGTGTTCGATCAAGCACTGCACGCGGTCGGCCGGACACTGGGCGAGTTGCATCAGCGCCGTACCGGTCAGCAGGTTGCCGTAGAGGCGGGCCAGTGGGGTTCCGATCTGCGCCACGCGCACTGCGTCGGCGACGGCCTCGGTGGTGGTTGCCACGAGGACACGGACCGTGCCGGCGTCGGTCATCCAGCGCTCGATGCGGTCTGCCACGTCTCATCCGATCGCAGACCGATGGCGCGAGGTCCATGGCCCGTCGAGCTCGAGGTCACACCGGTGCCAGAAGGGAGGGCTTCCCGCGACACCGCTCAAGGAGCGTATCGTTCGGCGGCGTCGCTCGTGATTCCGGAGGCGTGGCTTCAGGGCAGGAAGGCGAGCGTGAGATGGGCGTTGCCCACGCCCGTGGCGCTACCGCCACGGTTCTGGAGCAGAATGCCCTCGAAGTCGAGCAGCTTGGCGACCTTGCGGGTGTTCTGGACGCCGATGCCGAAGAACTCCCGGATTTCATCTTCGACGGTGTCGGCCGAGCCGGTGTATTCCGTCGAACCGAGGGCCTGGGCCAACCAGACCGCAACCTCGGCATAGAGTGAGGTGGCGTCACCCTGAAAGGCGTCGTTGGTCGCCGGGTCGGCATCGCAGCCGCCGATCAGCAGCGAGAGACCGGCGTCGCGGGTCAGTCGTGCCCGAAAGGCCGAAGACACCCGTCCGCGATTGATCCGGGCGTAGAGGTCCATGTGTCCGCTCTGACCCGTCAGCGTGGCGTCAATGGTGCAGGTGTGCGTGCCGGCCAATCCGGGGTTGGGCATGATGTACCACTGGCCGCCGACCCGGATCGCGCGCGGCAGATCGAAGGTGACTTCACCCGATTTCGATGCACCGCTCGGGACCGCGAGATACACGACGTGCGCCTGCACCGTCTGGGCAGACGCGGTTCCCGCGCCGAGGACCCCTGCCATCACTGCCGCGAGGGCCAGTATTCCGCGCAGGTGGCGTCGCGCCGTGGTGGTGCCGGTCCCGGATGCCCCGTCTCTCCGGGCGCGAGGTGCGTGCTCATTGCAATCTTCGAGATGAATCATGTGGGGGTACTCCGTTGGAAGAGGCGGTTCAACCAGGTCTGCTTGCATAGGCTCTGCGGGCAGCGGTCAGATTCATTGCTGTTATCTAGGGCGCGACGGGCGGGCAGGTCATCCCGCGCGTCCCGACGGTACACGAGCTGAGGCTCACGACGCGGTCGATCCCGCGCGTGGTGATGGCAAGCAGAAGCGGCGGGTCGGTGATGTCCGGAATATTGATGTCCTTGACCGTGATCTGGAAGCGATAGGAGCCGTTCGGGACTCCGCTGGTGCGCAACGGGGTGAAGAGCGCGCGTGCCGTCGTGTCCGCCTTGCGGCAGTCATAGCCGCCGTAGCGTTTCGTCAAGCATTCCCCCACGGCGAAGCTGATCGTCTCGTCGGTGGCGCTGGTGCCCTCGAGATGGATCCGCAAGCCCGCCAGCGGATCGAAGATGTCGGCGACACCGAGAACGCCGGTGGCGAAGCTGCCCGTTGCGACGAGCCGGCCGGGTCGCACCACCCAGGTGAAGCGTGCGACGAGCTTCGTCACGGTCAGCGCGGCTTCTTCCGGGTCGCAGTTGTCGGTGGTGCCGTCGCCGTCGAGGTCGCCGCCGGCACAGTTGCAGAAACCGTCGATGCAAAGATCAGCGCTCGTCGCGGGGTCACTGTCGTCGCAGGTCGCGCCGTCGTCCTCGTAGAGGTCGACCGGACATGCGGCTTGCGCCCCGTTGCAGGTCTCCGCGAGGTCGCACGGGTCGGCGGCAACGCGGCAGGAGGTGCCGTCCGCCGCGAGGGCGTCGGCCGGGCAGTCGATCGCCGTTCCATCGCAGGTCTCGGCCACGTCGCAGGTGCCCACGGAGGCACGGCACTCGGTGGCGGCAGGTGCGACGGCGTCGACGGGGCAGGCGGTGCTGATGCCGTCGCAGACCTCCTGGACGTCGCACACTCCTTCGCTTTTCCGGCAGATCTTGTCGGCGCGCCGGATCTCGTCCGCGGGGCATGCTGCGGCGGAACCGGTGCAGGAGTCCGGCAGGTCGCAGTCGCCGTTCTTGGCGCGGCAGAGAAAGGACGAGGGCTGGAACGAATCGTTCGGGCACTGCGCGCTCACGCCCGAGCACTCCTCGAACCGATCACAGTCGTCGGCTTCTTCGCGACATTCCGTCTCGAAGTCTTCAAAGACGTCTTCGGGACAATCGGCGACGTCGCCGTCGCATTCCTCCTCCAGGTCGCAGAGGCCGGCGGCGGGCCGGCAGATTGTGCCGAAGTCGAGTTCGTCGAGAGGACACTCCGCGTCGAGGCCGTCGCAAGTTTCGGCGAGGTCGCAGACGTCAACCGCAGCGCGGCAGACCGTCTCGTCGCCGCGCAGTTCGTCGGTGGGACACTCGTCGCTGGTGCCATCACAGACTTCGGCAATGTCGCAGATGCCGAGTGAGGGGTTGCAGACGGTGCCCGCGGTGATCTTGGCATCGGCGGGGCAGGCGGCCTGTGCACCCGTGCATTCCTCGGCCAGGTCGCAATCGTCCGCGGCTGCGCGGCACTCCGTGCCGGCGACTTCGAAGGTATTGGCGGGGCAGGTGATCGCGGTGCCGTCGCATTCATCGTCGACGTCGCAGTCGTCCGCGGCGTCGCGGCACACCGTGCCGCTGAGCGCGACTTCGTCGGCGGGGCAAGCCGCGTCGAGGCCGTCGCAGTTCTCGGCTTCGTCGCAGGGGCCCGCGGCCGCCCGGCACTCTGTGGTATCGGCGGCGACCTCGTCGAGCGGGCAGTCCGTGTCGACGCCGTCGCAAACGTCGGCGACATCGCACGATCCGGCAGCCACGCGGCAGACGGTCTCGCCGCCGCGCAGGGCATCGGCCGGACAATCATCGCTCGAGCCGCTGCAGGTTTCGGCCACGTCGCAAACGCCCAGGGCGGGACTGCAAACGGTTCCCGCTGTCGCCTTGGCATCGGCCGGGCACGCCGCCGAGAGGCCGGTGCATTCCTCGGCCAGGTCGCAATCGCCCGCGGCTGCGCGGCACTCGGTAGCGGCGGTTGCGAAGGCATTGGCGGGGCAGGTGATCGCGATGCCGTTGCATTCATCGTCGACATCGCAGTCGTCCGCAGCCGGGCGACAGACCGTGCCGCTGAGCGTGATCTCGTTCGCCGGGCAAGCCGTGTCGAGGCCATCGCAGTTCTCGGGCTCGTCGCAGAGGCCCGCGGCAGGCCGGCACACAGTGGTGTCGGCGGCGACGGTGTCGAGTGGGCAGTCGGTGTCGGCGCCGTCGCAGACCTC
>SXGS01634203.1_pt1 | contig 10138 bp, 8 predicted proteins | sample 3174681 | NCBI WGS metagenome assembly SXGS01 (sample SAMN11356861, study PRJNA531348) | freshwater metagenome | isolation source: freshwater sample F1-80 | place: China: Fuxian Lake, Yuxi | collected 2017-12-25
AGCTGGCCACCAGTAGTTCGGGCAGGGTCTCGGCCAGGATGAGCAGACCCTCGGCGTCCTCACGCAGGCCGCGGCCCAGGCCCTGGTAGGCAAAATCCACCAGTGGCAGCAGCTGGCGGCCGGCCACCACCGCCCCGATGCGCCGCCACTGGTCCGGGGTGGGATCGACACCCGTGGGATTGTGGCAGCAGCCGTGTAAGAGCACCACGTCTCCCGCTGGCGCATTGTCGAGGGCATGGCACATCGCGTCGAGGCCCAACGCGTTGGTCTGAGCCTCGAAATAGGGGTAGGTCTGCACCTGGATGCCGGCCAGCCGGAAGATCTGACCGTGGTTGGCCCAGGTGGGCTCGGAGATCCAGACCCGCGCGCCGGGGAAGTGCTGGTGAAAAAAGTCGGCGGCGACCCGCAGCGCGCCGGTGCCGCCCGGAGCCTGGGCCGTCACCACCTGACCGCCTGCCAGCAGGGCGTGGCCGTTGCCGAAGAGCAGCTCCTGCACGGCCCGGCCGTATTCGGGGGAGCCGTCGATGGCCAGATAGCTCTTGGTGGTCTCAGCAGCCAGAATCCGCTGCCGCGCCTTGGCCACCGAGGCGAGAATGGGGGTGTTGCCCTGTTCATCCTTGTACACCCCCACACCCAGGTTGATCTTGTTCGGGTTGGGGTCTTTCCTGAAGGCATCGGTAAGGCCCAGGATGGGATCACTGGGGGCCAGGCTCAGTTGCTCCAACATCGTCACGTGCTCCCGCGAAAAGGTTCAGGGGGAAAAATAGGGGCTCAGGGGATTTGCGCCAGGCGCGGCAGGGAGCGGCGCAGGTCCGCCAGCCACTGGCTGGCCGGGCAGGGCAGGCTGGTCAGGGGAGGGATTGGGGCGGATGCCTGCGGAGGCGGATTCGACCTCAGCATCGGCCAGGCTGCAGGCCAGGTCGGGCAAGCGGGCGTCGGTATTCGAGAGCAGGTACCCGAACTGCATACCGAGGCTGTGGGCAAGGTCGAGCAGGCGCAGCCGGTCGGCGATCTTCCGCTCTTCTAGCGGGGTGGAGGGGTGCCGATCGACCAAAAACCGCCGTGGAAATAGATCCCCCGCAGGGCAAAGGCCGGGTCGGTCACCGGGCCTGCCGGCGGCGGTAGGTGGCAAAACGCAACACCCCGTCGCAGCGGCTGGCCGTCTCCTCCCATTCCTCCTCGGCCCAGGCAGGAAAGTAGGTGTCCCCCTCCACCTGATCGGGCACCCAGGTGAGCAGCAACTCGTCGGCCAGGGGCAGGGTCGAGGTGTAGAGCTGGGCCCCGCCCACCACGAAGAGTTTGCCGGTGGCCAGGCCTCGGCCGCAGGCCAGGGCCTCCTCCAGGCTCCGGTACAGGTGTACCCCGGCGGGGACCACATAGGCCGGGTCGCGGCTGAGCACGATATTGGGCCGACCGGGCAGGGGCCGGGTCTGGAAGGACTCGTAGGTGCGGCGGCCGGCGAGGATGGGGTGGCCCAGCGTGCTGCGTTTGAAGTGCTGGAGGTCGGCCCGGTAATGCCAGGGCAGGGTGCCCTCGCGGCCGATGAGGCGCTGCGGGTTGAGGGCGGCGATCAGGATTATTTTCATTGCCGGGTTCGGGTGCCGAAGAAACGGGAGACCGCCGGCAGCGGGCTCTGCCGGGCCTGGGCCAGGCTGCCGGTGAAGACCACCCTGCCCTCGTCGAGCACGATCAACCGACCGGCCAGGCGTTCGATGCTGAGCAGGTGGTGGGTCACCACCAGCAGGGTGGTCCCGAGGGTGCGGTTCAGCTGGAGCAGCAACTGGTCGATCTCGGCGCCGGCCACGGGGTCAAGGCCACCGGCGGGTTCGTCGCAGCACAGTAGTTCGGGGCCCAGGGCCAGGGCCCGGGCAAGGGCCACCCGTTTGCGCATGCCGCCCGAGAGCTGGGCCGGCAGCAGACGCCCGACCTGGCCCATGCCCACCAGTTCCAACAGGCCGGCTGCCAGTTCCTCTATTCCCGCCGGGTCGAGGTCGGAGTGCATGTGCAGGGGCAGGGCGACGTTTTCCAGGGCCGTCATCGAGCTGAAGAGTGCGCCCTGCTGGAAAACCACCCCCGTGCGCCGCCGCAGGTCCTGGGCCTCGTCCTCCGGCAGGGAGGCGGAGTCTTGCCCAAAGAGGCGGACCTCGCCGTCTTGCGGGTGTTCGAGCCCCAGGATGACCTTGAGCAGGGTGCTCTTGCCGCACCCGCTGCCGCCCAGGACGATGGCCACCTCGCCCGAATCCACCGCCAGGTCCACCCCGGCCAGCACCTCGCGTTCCCCGTAGGCCAGCCGCAGGCCCGTGATTTCGACGGGCCTGCTCATCGCTTGAGGTACACCACGATGCCCCAGAAGGTGTCGAGGGCGATGATGGCCAGCAGGGAGTTCACCACCGAAGCGGTGGTGGCGCGGCCCAGGCTGTCGGCCCCGCCGCGGAAACTGAGCCCCCGGTACACCCCCAACAGGGTGATGGCCCAGGCAAAGGTGAGGCTCTTGATGATCCCGGTGAGGATATGCCTGAGTTTGAGCACATCCTGCAGGCGTTCGATAAAGGTGGTGAAGGAGAGGTCGAAGACCAGCACACTCACCAGGGTGCCGCCCAACAACCCAAAAAAATCGGCGCAGATGGTCAAGAGCGGCAGGCAGAGGAGCATAGCCCAGAGTTTGGGCACAGCCACAAAGCGCAGCGGGTCGAGGCCCAGGGTGCGCAGGCCGTCGAGTTCCTCGGTATACTTCATCGCCGCGACCTCGGAGGCGATGGCCGAACCACTGCGGCCGGAGACGATGATGGCGGTCATCAGCGGGCCCAGCTCGGCGCAGATGCCGATGGCCAGCAGGTTGGCGACAAAGATATTGCTGCCGAATTTCTGCAACTGTATCGAGGCCTGTAGCGCCGAGGCGGCGCCGATGAGGAAGAGGATGAGGGCGACGATGGGCAGGCCCTGCGATCCAATGGCGATGGCCTGTTCCACGAAACTGCCCCGGCGAATGCCGCGCCGGTCGACCAGGCCGGTGCAGGCGGCCCAGGCCAGCTCCGAGGCTAGGAGCAGCAGCTGGAAGGTATGCCGGCCCCATTCGTATCCCAGGCCACCCAGGCGCTCCAGGAAAGGGGGCGCAGGCGGGGGCGGGGGGGCGGGCGGCGCGGGGGCCTGGAGCAGGGCGTAGACCCCGGCGAAGCGGGCGGGCAGGCCCTGCACAGCCAGATCCTTGCCGAAGCCGGCAGCCTCGGTGGGTAGACGTCTGAGGTACACGGCGCCGGCCAGGTCCAGGCCGGTGAGTCCGCCCAGGGAAAGCACCAGGTGCCGCCCTGGCCGACTGTCAAGGAGGAGGCGCACCTCGCGCTGGGTAGGGGCCAGAGTGGCGAGGGTGAGTTCGCCGCTCAGGTGCAGGCCCTGCTCGTCGCTGCGAACCATGGTTTCAGAGTATGTAGGAGAGGCGCAAGAGCACCTGCTGGCGCAGCTCGAGGCCTTTTAACCCGAGGAGGCGGGTCTCGGCGCCCGTGTCGGTCTTTTTGCGCTGAGAGGGCTCGGACCGGTCCAGATCCACCACCACATCGAGGTTGACGAAGCTGGTGAGGATGATCCGCCAGCGGTTCTCCCAACTGAAAACCCACGAATCCACCGAAGCCTGGGGCAGCAGGATGTCGAACTCCGAATCGAGGCTGATGTGGCGGCCCAGGCGGGCGTCGGTGATCAGGAGTGCCTCGAAGCCGGTGCTGCTGGTCCTGACAAGTTCTGCGGCGGTGGTGGCGGTGCGCGGATCTCCCTGCAACTGGTAGGAGTTCGAGACATAGGTCTGCCTGGCGCCCCAGCCAAAACGCAGGTCCATGTTGAGGGGGAAACTGTGAAAGATCTGGGAGTTGAGGCCTACCCCTTCGCGCAGGTGAAGCGGATAGAGGGGAGGGTCCAGGGAGACCTCCCGGACCCCGGACAAGGTGTCGACGGCGCCAGTAACCCGCATTTTGTAGAAATCCCGCGGGGTTTCGAAGCGAACATTGGTGGAGAACAACTTGGTGTTCAGCACCCCGCGCATATAGGGACCGAGGCGCTGGGAGAGGCGGCGGATATAGGTGGCGCGCACTTCGATGCGGTCCACCGATTTGCGGAAGGAGTCCTTACCCTCCCTGGTCGCGCCCTCCTCGGCGACCAGCCTCAAGGTGGCATAGTGGCGTTTGCTGTTGTAGGTGGTGCGGTTAAACGCCTGCACCGAGAGGGACACACTGCTCTGGTCCTGCGAGGTGTTCTTGGCGCTGGTCATCTGGGGCGAACCGCTGAGTATCCATTGGGTCTTGAGCTTGCGCGCCTCCTGAAACCCGCCCAGGAGCAGGTTGGGCTGGTAGAAACCGACAAAGGCGTTGTCCTTGACCACCAGGTTGCGCTGCGACAACTGCCCGGCGGCGAGGTTGACGCTGAATTTGCGGGTGGTGGCCACGTTGTCGCCCACCTTCACCAGGGTATAGTTGCCCGGGCGCAGGAGCCAGGTTTTCACCGCCTCGCCGCGTTCTTCTTCAATGCCGAATCCCACCCCGTGATTCTCTAGGTGCCGGTCCTCGAAGAGTTCGTAGGCCTCCTTCACCGCCGTGCGGCTCTCGTCGATGACGTTGACCACCAGACCGGCCCAATCCACGTCGAGCAGGGAACTGCGGCCTTCGGCGATCTTGACGGTCTTGCGGATCATCTGGGTCACGGTGCCAGAGCCGATCAGCACCTGGTAGGTGCCGGGGGACAGGAGCACCGGCGTGCCAGGGGACGCCGAGGCGACCTTGCGTTCACCCTCGAAGACCTGGTAGAGCGGCTCGTTGCGCGAGCCAGTCATCATCGGCACAAAGAGCATGCCCTTGCCCGGTGGGATCCGGGTCGGGTCCTGCTGCCACTGCACCCGCCCGGGAGGAGCGACCCAGGTGTTCTCCTGAGCCTGGACTCTGAGGGCCAGGCTCAGCATAAGGGCCCAAAGCCAGACGAAGATCATCAGCGCCTCTCCGGGACGATCAATTTGGCCGGGTCGTAGAGCAGCTCGTACTGTGCGGCATCGGATTCCTCGTCCTCGCCGGCGGAGGGCAATTGGCTGCCCTCCAGCTCCAGCGAACTCAGGGCCTCCTGTCCGCGCTGCAGGCGTGCCCCGTTGAGGAACCGGAGGTCGATCTCGCGTAGGGCCCTCTCGCTCTCGTCGAGGAGGATGCCGCTGAGCACCTGCACTGCGGCGCCAATATCGCGGCTGTACACGGGTTCCTCGCGGTCGAACCTTCCGGACCAGAACACCTTGTTGTCGTGCTGGTCCACCAGGCGCCAGGAGATGGCCAGGTGGGCGGCGCTGCGCTCCTCGCTGGCGAAACACTCGATGGCGCTCACTGCGGCCTCAAAGACATAATCGGGGCGGTGGTCGAGGAACTCGCGGCCGAACTGCTCAAAGAGCCCGGAGTCGGCAAGGTAGCGCTCGATGGTGTTGGTGAACATGTCGCTGGGCCGGGAGGCCCAGACATTCCAGCGGTCCTCCCGCACCTCGAACGCCGAGAGGCGGGAGAGCAGTTGTTCGCGGTCGTAGAGGCGCGAGACCTCGACCTTGCGCAACTGCACCTTTACTGGATAAGGCTTTTCCGAAACACCGGCCGGCAGGCGCAGCGGCTGGGCGATGAGGGTGAACTTGCGCTGCTGCCGGATGGTCTTGGTCCCCAGAATGGTGCTACAGGCGCCCAGGCCCAGGAGCACCAGCAGCAAGAGCGCCACCACGCGGGACATCTCAGTTCTCCCCCCGGCCCCGGATCAGCACCGAGGGATCTTCCTTGATGAGGTCGGTGGCCTGGCGCACGTTTTGGAGGGTTTCCTGCAGATCCTGGATCGAGCGCAGGATATTGTCGCGGCTCTGGACCACGGTCTGGTCCACATGGGTGAAGGTGCGGTCCACGGAGGTCGTCATCTGGTTGAGGTTGGCGATGAGATCCGGAATCGGTTTGTCCAGCTGCAGGCGCAACTGCCGCGAGGCGGTATTGAGGTTGTCCAGGGTGCCCCGCAATTCCTTGCCGGCCAGGATCTGGCGCAGTTCCGCGGTGGCCGCCTGCAGGTTGGCCGCCGAGAGGGCCATGGACTGCGTGGCGTCCTGGAGGTGGGCAAAGGTGGTCTGCAGCGGGGCGCGGTTCTCGCTGGCGATGGCGCTGGCAGTCTGCATCAACTCGCTGGCCCCGCGCAGCATGCCGGTCAGCTGGGTGGTGTTCTGTTCGCTGGTCAGGACAATCAGGTTGTTGAGCACCTGCTCCACCTTGGCGGTCAAGACCTCGGCGCGTTCGTCGATGGTGGAGAGGAAACTCTCGTTGGGATCGATTCGCGAGCCGGGGGGCAGCACGGGCGCGCTCTGCGAGCCGGCCACTAGCTCGATGTATTTGAGGCCGGTGATGCCCTGGTTGGCCATGCTGGCGCGGGTATCCGAACGGATGGCGTTGGGCAAGAGCTCGGGGTCGATGGCGATCTCCACCAACACCGTGGTGACGTCCTCGCGCGAGATCTTCACCTCCTCGATCTTGCCGACCCTCAGCCCCATGTATTTGACCTGGGAGCCGATGTTGAGGCCGCCGACGGAGGTGTCCTTAAACTCGATGAAATAGGTGTCGCGCCTTTCGAGGAACTGCAGGCCCGCCAGCAGAAACACACACCCCCCCAGCAGGGCGCTGGAGAAGAGCAGAAACAGGGCCAGGCGGATCTTCTGGGCGCGGGTGGCCATATCCGGGCGGCAGGGGCTCGGGTGTGGGGTTGGCTCGGGCGGCTGACTAGCACAATATGGCGAAGACCAGGCCCCGGGGCAAGGAAAGGTTCAGCAGGTGCGCGGCAGCAGAACCTGTAGAGCGCCGGGCACTACCTCAAAGGCCACCGGGGTATGGGCCAGCGGTTCGCCGTCGGCGTGTAAGAGTTGGGGTTCCTGGGTGTGGATGCGCAGCCACGCGGTGCGCTCGACGCGCACTGCCGGGTGGTGGACATGGCCCCCCCAGAAGAGGCGGGGCAACATGCCCGCGATGGTCAACTTGGGCACCTCCCTGACGATACAGACGTCCATCCTGCCGTCGCGCGGATCGGCGGCCGGGGCGATCCGCATACCCCCGCCGTAGGAGCGGGTGTTGGCGGTGGCCACCAGGAGCACGGTGCCCTCGAAGACGCCGAACTCGCCCTCCAGGCGCACGGCAGGCGCCGTAAAACGGAAGAGATGGCCCAGGGTGGCGTACAGATAACCGGCAGTGCCGCGCAAGGGGGTCTGCCCCTGGCGCATGGCCTCGCTGATCTGGGCATCGAAACCGAAGGCGGCCACGGTCGAAAAAAGCGCGTCACCCGCCCTGACCAGGTCGATGGCCGAACTCCGCCCCGCCGTGAGTACCCCGAGCGCCCGCTCCAAGCGGCGCGGCACCCCCAGGGCGCGGGCCAGGTCGTTGGCGGTGCCAAAGGGCAACAAGCCCAGGGGCACCTTGCTGTGCGCCAGCGCCGGCAGCACCTCGCGGATCGTGCCGTCCCCGCCGCAGACCACCAGGGTTTCGCAGCCCGATCTGAGTGCGTCGGCCGCCAGCGCGGTTGCGTGGCCGGGTGCTTCGGTGAGGTGCAACTCGGCGGCAACGCCGGCGCGGCCCAGCGCCTTCAGGGCGGCCTCGCCGATGGTTCGGCCCCGGCCGCCCCCGGCTGCCGGATTGGCGATCAGGGTCCAGGCCATCAGGCGTCCTGTTTGACCCGGAGGTACCCCACGGGTGGGCAGCGAAAATAGCTGACGCTGGCCGCAGGGTCGTTCAAGTGGCGCCGGGCGGCGGCCACGGCTTCCACGACGTTGGCGGCGCACTCCCAGCCCAGGCCCTCGGCGCCGCGACGGTCGCCGTCACCGCCGACGGCGTAGACCTTGCCCACCTGGTCCATGCCGTGGGCCGCCCACGTGTACATGTAGAAGCAGTGCACCCCGGCAGGGGACAGGCCCTGGCGGTACAGGTCGTTTAGGCGCTGGTCCTTGGCGAATTGCTCCTGAAAGGCCTCGAACTCGTCGAGGCCCCGGTGGGAGCTGAGCACCTGCTCGAAGAATTCGCGGTAGGACGTGTGGGTGGGCTCCGTCCATTTGTAGGCCAGCGGGTTGACGACGATCACCGCGCCGCCGGGCCGCACCAGGGGCACCCCGTCCAGGTACATGTTGTAGTAATAACCCAGGGCATAGGTGTTGACCAGCAGCGGATTGAGATAGGTGTCCTTGGTGTAGGGCCCGATGCAGGTAGGGGCCAGGATCAGGATATCACACTGCCCATCCACCTCCACGATCTTGTCGGCGTAACACACCTCGAGGGTCTTCTCGTGTACGGCGGCGGTCTCGCCGGCATTGATCGCCAACAGGCCAAAGGGGCCACGGGTAGCCCAGAACACCTTGAGGCGCAGCCAGTGGGGCAGGAGCTTCAGGCCCCAGACGCTGGAGTACATCAAGAGCTTTTCGAACAACCCCATCTGCCTGTCGATCTTCTGCACCCAGGCCAGGTGCCAGGGGAAGAGGTTCTCGTCGAGCACGGTCTCGATGTGGAAGATATCGATCTTTTTCTGTATCAGTTTGCCGATGCGGGTGAAGGACTGGTGCATCAGGCTGCGCGGCGGGTCGTAGAGGGACCGGGTGTGGCGCAGGGTGTGCGAATCGTGGTTGTGGCGCAGGCTGCGGTAGCTGACCAGGCCGGTGGCGTAGGATTTGTACCCCCCGTCCATGGCCACGTAGTTGACGTTGAAGTAAATGAGCAGGTCGGCCTCGGCCACCGAGCGGCAGACCTCGACATCCTCACCCTTCTCGGTGTGGCCCAGATGCACGTTGTCCTCTGGGTCGATGGCGTTGTAGTTGCGCATCCGCCCGGGGTAGTACTTGCGGTAGAGCCGGCCTCCGCAGATATGGCGGAACTCGTCGGGGCGTATAGGCCGGTGCAGGGCCACGGAACAGATGAATTCCAGGTCACTCACCCCTTCCTCGATACAGAGCCGCTCCACCTGGTCCATCATGATGCCGCGGATGTCCGGGCTCTTCATGGGGGGCAGGGGAATACTCACGTCGTCGAAGGCGAAGACCACCTTGGGATTGGGTTTGGCCTGGCGCAGGCGGCGCAGTTTTTCGCGCAAGGGCGGGGTGCCGGTGGGCTGGTCGAGGGCCCGGAGCAAACGCTCCTCGATGCGCCGGCGGTTCCGCTCGCCGTTGGCCCGTACCCCGGGATAGATCACCCGGGTGCCTTCGGGCAACTCCTGCAGGCACATGTCCTCGCCGAACTGGAAGAGGAACTTCTCACCCTTGCGGGCGTGGAGGATCTGCGGTTCGTATTTGCGGGCCATGGCGGCAGCTCAGTTGGCTAAGCGCAGGTCGAAGACGGTCTTGACCACCCGGCTTTCCCCGGTGGCCAGGGCGCAGTGTACGGCGCGGCGGTATTGGGACAGCGGGAAACGCGCACCCACCAGGCCGTCGAGACGGCCCGAGGCCTGGCCCAGGAGTTCGAGGGCCAGGGCAAAGGTGCGGATGGAGCGGCCCTGATGTTCTTCGAAACAGTAGGTATAGGTGCCGGCTACTTCGACCTCTTTGTGCCAGAGGGCAGTCCAGTCGATGCCCTTGGGAATCGCGGGCATACCCACCACCATCACCCGGCCCTGGCTGCGCGTGTAGCGCAGCGAATCGTCGAGGGTGGTGCTGGAGGCCACACAGTCGAAGGTGAGGTCCGCTCCGCCTAGTACCACCGCCTTGCCGAGTTCCGGCTGAAAGGAACGGGCGCCGTAGTGCCGGCAGAGGCGCTCGCCCAGTGCTTCCTGGCCGCGGATGATATAGTCGGCACCTAGGCGGTGAGCCAACTCCTCCTGGTGGGGATAGCGGGCCAGCACGGTGACCCGGCACTGCGGTTCCAACAAGCGCAACGCCGCCAGGGTGAGCAGGCCGATGGCTCCTGCGCCGATGATCAGCACCTGGTCCTGGGGTCGCACCCGGGATTTGAGCACGGCGTGTACCGCGCAGCTGAAGGGCTCGACGAGGATCTCCTCGTCCTCTGAGAGCCCGCCGGGCAGGCGGTGCAGTTGAAAGGGGTGGGCGGCCAGGTACTTGCTCCAGCCGCCGCCTGTGTCGCGGCAGTACCCGGTCTGGGGGCCCGGAGCCCGGGCACCGGCGGCGATGGTCTCGGCG
>SXGS01021920.1_pt1 | contig 10137 bp, 10 predicted proteins | sample 3174681 | NCBI WGS metagenome assembly SXGS01 (sample SAMN11356861, study PRJNA531348) | freshwater metagenome | isolation source: freshwater sample F1-80 | place: China: Fuxian Lake, Yuxi | collected 2017-12-25
ACCACCCGCGAACTGGGTGGGGTGCACTGCAGCACCACTCCGAAGTCCATCCCTCACACCAGATTCTGGGACAGGTCGCGGCGCACGAAACGGCCGTGCCCGGCGCGGCCCAGGTACTCGCCGCGGTCGACGACGACGGTTCCGCGGGAGATCACCGTGTCGACGTGGCCGTCCACGGTCATGCCCTCGTAGGCCGAGTAGTCCATTCTCATGTGGTGTGTCTCGACTCCGATGGTGGTGCGGCCGTTCGGGTCGTAGACCACCAGATCCGCGTCGGCACCGGGCGACACGATGCCCTTGCGCGGGTACATCCCGAACATGCGTGCCGGCGTCGTGCAGCACACCTCGACCCACTTCTCGAGCGTGATCTTCCCCGACACCACACCCTGATACATCAGGTCCATCCGATGCTCGACCGACCCGATTCCGTTGGGGATCTTGGAGAAGTCGCCCATACCCATCTCCTTCTGGTCCTTCATGCAGAAGGGACAGTGATCCGTGCCGACCGTCGAGACGTCGCCCGTGCGGAGGTACCGCCACAGCTCGTCCTGGTGCCCCTCTGCACGGGACCGGAGCGGGGTCGAGCACACCCACTTCGCACCCTCGAAGCCCGGCGCACCGAGTTGCTCCTCGAGCGAGAGGTACAGATACTGCGGACACGTCTCTGCGAAGACGTTCTGCCCCTTGCCTCGTGCCGTCGCGATCTGCTCGAGCGCCTGTTTCGCCGACACGTGGACCACGTACAGCGGCGCTCCCGTCACGTCGGCCAGCATGATCGCGCGATGCGTCGCTTCCTCCTCGAGCTGCCACGGCCGGGACGTGCCGTGGAAGTACGGCGCCGTGTCACCGCGTGCGATCGACTGCTCGACGAGGACGTCGATGGCGATGCCGTTCTCCGCGTGCATCATCAACAGCGCGCCGGTCTCCGCGGCTGTCTGCATGGCCCGCAGGATCTTCCCGTCGTCCGAGTAGAAGACGCCGGGATAGGCCATGAACAGCTTGAAGCTGGTGACTCCTTCGGAGACCAACTCGCTCATGGCCTTCAACGAGTCGCTGTCGACGTCTCCGATGATCTGGTGGAATCCGTAGTCGACGGCGCACGAACCGGCAGCCTTGTCGTGCCACGTGGCGAGGGTGTCCTGCACGCGCATCCCGGGGTTCTGGATGGCGAAGTCGACGATCGTGGTGGTTCCGCCCCACGCGGCAGCGCGCGTCCCCGTCTCGAACGAGTCGGAGGCGAAGGTGCCGCCGAACGGCATCTCCATGTGGGTGTGGCCGTCGACCCCTCCGGGGATCACGTACTTCCCGGTCGCGTCGACGACGACGTCGCTCGACGACGCGAGGTCGGCGCCCAGAAGCGTCGAACCCGGTTGCAGCACTGCGACGATCGTCTCACCGTCGATCAGGACGTCCAGGGGCTGCGACCCCGTCGGCGAGACGACGATGCCCCCGTGGACGAACGTGGTCGTCACGGTGTCACCAGGGGACCGTAGGCGTCGGGTCTGCGATCGCGGTAGAAAGCCCACCGATCGCGGACGGTCGCGATGAGTGACAGGTCCAGATCGCGGACGATCACTTCGGCCGCGTTGTCCGAGGCGACCTCGCCGACGAACTTCCCCTCGGGATCGACGAAGTAGCTCGTACCGTAGAAGTCGTTGTCGCCCAACTCCTCGACTCCCACTCGGTTGATCGCGCCGATGTAGTACTCGTTGGCCACGGCCGACGCAGGTTGCTCGAGCTTCCACAGGTAGTTCGACAGGCCTCGCGAGGTGGCGGACGGATTGAACACGATCTCCGCACCGGCCAGTCCGAGTGCGCGCCAGCCCTCCGGGAAATGGCGGTCGTAACAGATGTACACCCCCACCTTGCCGACGGCGGTGTCGAACACGGGCCAGCCCAGGTTGCCGGGGCGGAAGTAGAACTTCTCCCAGAAGCCGTTCAGGTGCGGAATGTGGTGCTTGCGGTACTTGCCCAGGTACGTACCGTCCGCGTCCACCACGGCAGCGGTGTTGTACAGAATGCCTGGCTGTTCCTTCTCGTAGACCGGCAGCACCATCACCATGCCGAGTTCCTTCGCGAGAGACTGGAAACGCTCGACGGTGGGTCCGGGAACCGATTCGGCGTAGTCGTAGAAGGACGCGTCCTGCACCTGGCAGACATAGGGGCCGTAGAACAGTTCCTGAAAACAGATCACCTGCGCGCCCTGCTCGGCTGCCTGGCGGGCGTACTCCTCGTGGGCCTGGATCATCGATTCCTTGTCGCCGGTCCAGGTGGTCTGAACCAGTGCTGCTCGAACGACAGTCATGACATGACACCTCCGCGTCGGCCCCGTACCGGTGATCCTGCACCCGATCGGCCGGGTCGTCCACCGGTGGAAATCAGCCGTTCGCCACTTCGGGAGGCAGGGAGTCGAGCATGTCCACCGACGAGCCGTTCCAGCGATAACGGACCAGCGCCGGTCCGCCGGAGACCTCCGCGGTCGCTTCTCCGTCCCTGAGCCATCGGTACGACACCGTCACCGTGTCGTCCAGCTGCGCATACGGATCGATGTCGGTGAACGCGTACGGACGGGCGGTCGCCGTTCCGAGATACGCGCCGTCATGGAAGAACAGGACCGTCGTGGGACTCGAACCGGTCGCACCGTCGGGCACGGCCAGCGCCCATGCCAGCGTGCTGCAGGCATCGCCCTGACCGGCGAGCGTCCACCCGCTGCCGGAGAACGTCGGCAGCGAGGCGATCGCCGCGTCGATCACGTCGTCGTCCAGGCACGGATCCGCAGGGGTCTGCCTGTTGCCGTCCACCACCTCCTGCGGCAGGTCGTCCAGCATCACCACGGACGATCCGTTCCAGGTGTAGCGAACGAACCCGGGTCCGCCGGACTGCTGCGAGGTGGACTCACCCTCCCGGAGCCACCCGTACGACACCGTGACCGTGTCGTCGGTCTGCGAGGCGACGTCGGTGAACGAGTACGGCAACGCGGTGGCGGTACCGAGATAGGTGTCGTCGTGGAAGAACAAGACGGTCCACGGACTCGACCCCGTGCCCCCGTCGAGCGCCGCGAGCGCCCACGAGAGGGTCGCGCAGGGATCGCCCTGGCGGACGAGCCGCCACCCACTACCGAAGAACTGGGGCAGCGATTCGATGCCCGCCGCCACGACGGAGTCCTCCACACACGCGGTCGACGGTTCCGGCGCGGCCGACGACGCGGGTTCCGTACCCGGTGCCGGACCCACCGCTGTCGAGGTCGTGGTGGTGGTCGGAGGAGGTGGCGCCGCGGAGCCCTGGCCGGAGTCGGAGCACCCGCTCGCGAACAGCACGGTGACGGCCAGGGTCGCGAGAAGTGTTCGTCTCATGATCTGTCCATCCGAGCGAACAAACCGATCGTTACGTCGTCGACGAATTCGTCATCGATCCGTGACCCGAAAGTATAGGAAACATCATTGTTGTAGAAAGGGTGACCATATCTAGGTCAGCCTGACCTTGCTGGTGGAGACGCTTTTCGCGTATTACCGTCATCGTCATGACTTCCCTCGAAATGCCCCGCGTCAGTGAGTGCAGTGTCAGCGCCTGTTCGTACAACCACGACGGATGCCACGCCTTCGCCATCAATGTCGGAGGCTCGAACGGAACGGCCGATTGCGGCACGTTCATTCCCTTGAGCACCAAGGGCGGCCTCGACACCGTCTCCACCCAGGTCGGTGCGTGCCAGCGCGTCGACTGCTCGTTCAACGACAACCTCGAGTGCAGCGCGGCAGCGGTCCGCATCGGCGCCGGCGAGTCGTCGGACACCGCGAACTGCCTCACCTACAGCAAGGCCTGACGGACCTCAGCTGAAGCCGAGCACCTTCTCGCCCCAGATCTCGCGCAGCTCACGGTCCGGATCCTCGACCAGAGCATCACGCCCGTCGATGACGAGAGTGCGACGGCGCTCGTCGTAGGGCGCCCAGTGCTTCGACCCGTCCAGCGCAGCAGGAACCCCGTGCCACGCGAACGCCACCCAGCGTCGTTGCATTCGCCGGGAGACCTGCTGCGCTGCCTTGCGCCCACCCAGCCAGAAGGTCGGGTCCCGGTCGAAGGTCCCGAAATTGCCGAAGACGTACGGCAACTCGGTGGCGTGACCGGCGCCGATACGTGCCGCGCGCAGCACGGGTGTCGCGTGATCGAAACGGTAGACGAACGTCGGCGCTCGTCGGCAGTGGGCCTCCGCGATCCACAGGCTCGGCATCCGGAACCCTGCGTCGCGCGAGAGGGCCAGCGCGCCCGCACTCTTCGGCAGATCCGGGTACGCGGAGAGGATGTCGGCGATACGAGCCGGTGAGAGATCGGGATGGTCGACGGCGATCGCCTCGAACATCGTGCTCACCGTGTCCGAGGTGACGGGCATCAACGGCGACTTCATCAGGCGGAACACCGATGCCTCGTCGTGATTAGACCCGATGATGAGCGGGACGTCGTGCGAGAAGCCCTTCTGGAACGCGGCCACCGGATACCGCGGCACCACGTCACCGTCGACGACGGGTGCGAATCCCAATGTGCCGGGCACCTTCTCGGGAACCTCGTAGACCAGCTTCTCGGCTGCGTCGACCAACCTCTCCACCGGCATCGTCCGCAGCTCCTCGGCACGCTCCGCGGGCAGATCGACGAGTTCGAGGAACCGCTGCGCGACGGTGCGCGCGCGTTCCGGGCCGTACACCGAGGTGGCCGGGGAACTCTGGGCGATCGCCTTGTGGAACAGACCTTCCGCGTGCGGTGACGTCATGAGAGTGGTCACCGACGCGCCACCGGACGACTCACCGAAGACGGTGACGTTGGTCGGGTCGCCGCCGAACGCGGCGATGCAGTCGCGCACCCACGTGAGCGCCGCGATCTGGTCGCGGAGCCCGAGATTGGTCTCGAAGACGCTGCCATCGGTGTCGAACGACGACAGGTCCAACCACCCCAGCGCGCCCACCCGGTAGTTGACGGTCACGACCACCACCTCACCGAGGCGGGACAGGTTGCGCCCGTTGTAGATCCGTTGCGCAGATGATCCCAGGACGTAGGCACCGCCGTGGATCCACACCATCACCGGACGGGAGATGCCGTCCGGTGTCGGGGCCCAGACGTTGAGAGTCAGGCAGTCCTCGTCCATCGGGATGGACGAGTCCATGGGAATCGGGCCGTCACGGCCCTGCGGTGCCATCGCTCCGAAGGTCCTGCCGTCGCGGACCCCGTCCCACGGCTCCGGTGGGCGTGGTGCGCGGAATCGGTGCTCCGCCACGGGTGGCGCCGCGAACGGGATGCCCTTCCAACTGACAACGTCGCCGTGCCCGTAGCCGCGGATCTCACCGTCGCGCGACGAGACGACATGGCTGCTCTCGGTTGCCCCCACGAGGACCGACGTTACAGGGAGTGCGGGGATCGGACCCCGATGGTCGTCACGCTGTCACCAGTCGACCGAGCGCGAACAGGGCCGCTGGAGAGTAGCCGAGGACGAGCGGTGCCAGACCGTCCACGACCAACCACGTCGACGAGCCCGACCCCGCGCTGACGACACCGTGTTCCAGGGTGAGCCCGGCACTCGGAGCGCCGATCCACGCGCGCCACGACCACACCCGTGCGGCCTCGTCCACGGAGTGGACCTCGAAGGACACCCGCACGCCGAGGGGTCCGCGCACCGTGCCGGTCGTGCCGGCGGCGAGACGGTCGGTGGACGCGTCGACCCCCATGATCTGCGGTGCCCACGTCGACCAGAGCGACAGGTCCATGTACCGCTCCCACGCGACGTCGGCGGAGGCGTCGCCGGTGCGTCGCAGAGTCTTCTTCATGACCGGCGGGATTCACCGTTCCGGCGCTGCTCAAACTGCCGTCAGGTCGCCGCTCCACAGCGGTCGCGCCGGGCGTAGGGTCCGAACCAAGCGAAACTCCTCCGCCATCGACCGGCGCGGCCGGTGGCCGACATGTAGGTGGACAAGGATGACCACACAGGCATCGGCCAATCACACGGCCAAAGTCATCGGCGTGACCATTGCGGCCGCCGTCGGCGGCTTCCTCTTCGGTTTCGACAGTTCCGTCATCAACGGCGCCGTCGACTCCATCCAGGGCAGATTCGCCCTCGGCGAGTTCCTCACCGGCTTCACCGTCGCGATCGCCCTGCTCGGGTGCGCGGCGGGCGCCTGGTTCGCCGGCGGACTGGCCGACCGGTGGGGACGCAAGAAGGTGATGCTGCTCGGGTCCGCGCTCTTCATCATCTCGTCGGTCGGCTCGGGTCTGGCCTTCAGCGTTCCCGACCTGATGCTGTGGCGTGTGCTCGGCGGTCTCGGCATCGGCATCGCGTCGGTGATCGCCCCCGCGTACATCGCGGAGATCTCGCCGGCCCGGATGCGCGGCAGCCTCGCGTCGCTGCAGCAGCTGGCCATCACCATCGGCATCTTCGCCGCACTGCTCTCGGACGCCGTGCTGGCGGATCGTGCGGACGGTGCGTCCAACGACCTGTGGCTCGGCCTCGAGGCCTGGCGGTGGATGTTCATCGTCGGCGTGATCCCGGCCGTCGTCTACGGCGTCCTCGCGTTGCTCATCCCCGAGTCGCCGCGTTACCTCGTGGGCAAGCACCTCGACGAGGAGGCCGCGCAGATTCTCGCGAACATCACCGGCGAGAAGCACCCCAACGAGCGCATCCACGAGATCCGCCTGACTCTGCGCAAGGAGCAGCGCTCGTCGTTCGCCGACATCCGCGGTCCGCGCTTCGGTCTGCAGCCGCTGGTGTGGGTCGGCATCATCATGGCCGTCCTGCAGCAGTTCGTCGGTATCAACGCGATCTTCTACTACTCCACCACACTGTGGAAGTCGGTGGGCTTCACCGAGAGTCAGTCCTTCACCACGTCGGTCATCACCTCCGTGATCAACGTGGCCATGACGTTCGTGGCCATTCTCTTCGTCGACCGGGTGGGTCGGCGCAACCTGCTCATGGCCGGTTCCATCGGTATGTTCGTCGGTCTCCTCATGGCGGCGATCGCGTTCTCCCAGCAGATCGGCACCGGCGACGAGGTCTCCCTGCCCGATCCCTGGGGCGTCGTGGCGCTGATCGGCGCAAACCTGTTCGTGATTTTCTTCGCGTCGACGTGGGGACCGATCATGTGGGTCCTGCTCGGCGAGATGTTCCCGAACCGTATGCGCGCCATGGCTCTCGGCATCGGTACGGCCGCGAACTGGGTGGCCAACTTCGTCATCTCGCTGCTGTTCCCGTCGCTCACCGAGATGGTCGGACTCTCCATCGTCTACGGCGGCTTCGCACTCTTCGCCGCCCTGTCGTTCTTCTTCGTGAAGTCCAAGATCCCCGAGACCAAGGGCATGGAACTGGAGGACATGAAGTAGCCGCACGACCGACGGTGCTATGGTCGGCGAGTTCTGACACGGGGTGCTTCGCGTCGCGAGGCTGAGACCACACCCGAGAACCTGATGCAGGTAATTCTGACGAAGGGATGTCACGGCCATGACGCCGTACGACCATGCGGTCGACGCTGCCTCCACCACGGATGCAGCCGACCTCACACGCTTCACCGACCTCCTCTGGGACCGCACGGCAGGCCTGCGGGCCCGGATCGACGACCTCGAGTTCCTCACCCGACTCGGCGACGGCACCCTGCCGACCACGTCGTTCCGGACGTACATCGAGCAGGACGGCCTCTACCTCGAGGGATACGCGAAGGCCTTGGCCCTCCTGTCCTCGCGCGCCGTCGATGCGGAGGCCGGAGCGTTCTGGGCCACGTCGGCGGCCACGGCCGCGACGGTCGAGAAGTCGTTGCACACCAGCCTTCTCGCCGACGTCGCACTCGGCGGTCCGTCGGAGACGCCGGTCGAGCACAGCCAGGCGTGCCTCGGGTACGTCTCGTTCCTCACGGCGACGGCGGCGACCGACTCCTACGCCGTCGGCGCCGCGGCCGCGCTCCCCTGTTTCTGGATCTACGCCGAGGTCGGCCGCGGACTCGCGGCCTCGGCCCGCGCCGTGCTCGACGCCGATCCGGACCACCCGTACGCCCGGTGGGTGACGACGTACGACGCCGAGGACTTCCAGACCTCCGCCGCGCGCGCCCGCGAGCTCGTCGACGCGGCTGCCGAGGTGGCCGGCCCGGCCGAACGACAGCGGATGAGTGACGCGTTCGTCGTGGCGATGCGCTACGAACTGCTGTTCTGGGACACCGCCCTGAACACCGTGCCCTGGCCTGCTTCGGGGTCGGACGCATGAGGGCGCGGCACACGAGGGTCGGACGCGTCGCGGCTCTGCTCACCGTGTCGCTCGTCGCCGCCGCGGGTCTCGCGGGCTGCGCCACGTCCGATGCCTCCGACGCGAACACGATCCGCTTCGCGCTCGACTGGACACCCAACACGAACCACACGGGCCTGTTCGTCGCCCAGCAGGAGGGCTACTTCGCGGACGCCGGACTGAACGTCGAGATCCTGCCGTACAACTCGACGTCCCCCGACACGCTGATCGACTCCGGTAACGCCGAGTTCGGGATCAGCTTCCACAGCTCCGCCACCTACGCCCGCGCCGCCGGCGCGAAGGTGACCTCGGTGATGGCGCCGCTGCAGCACTGGGCCACCGGCATCGGCGTCCGCGCCGACCGGCAGGACATCCGGAGCCCTCGCGACCTGGACGGGCGGACCTACGCCGGGTTCGGCGATGCGGGCGAGGAGGCCACCCTCCGCAAGGTGATCGAGAACGACGGTGGCACCGGCGATTTCGAGACCGTGGTGCTCGGGACGTCCGCGTACGAGGCGGTCTACTCCGGTACCGCGGACTTCACCGTCTCCTACTTCGCGTGGGAGGGTCTCGAGGCCGAGCGGGCCGGAACCCCGATGACGTACTTCGACTACACCGACTTCGGCTTCCCCGACTCGTACGCGATCGTCGTCGACGGCGGTGACGAGTGGATGGCCGAGCACCCCGAACAGGCGCGACAGTTCGTGCAGGCCTTGCAGAAGGGTTACCAGAAGGCCGCCGACGATCCCGACGCGGGCGCGCGCGATCTGATCGACGCCAACCCGGGAGCATTTCCCGACGAGGACCTGGTCGTCGAGAGTCAGCGCATGCTGGCGAAGGACTACATGCTCGACGAGAACGGCCGCGTCGGGACGCAGACCCTGGAGCGATGGTCCGGGTACTCGAAGTTCCTGTTCGACGCCGGTGTCCTGGCCGGGCCCGACGGCGCACCGCTGACCACCGAGCCCGACTGGTCGACCTACTTCACCGATGAGTACCTCGATCAGGGCTGAGCGCGGCGGACGGGTGGGGCGGTACGCGCCGGCGCTGCTGCTCGCGGCGGGCCTCGTGGCGGCCTGGCAGGTGTACGTGGTCGTCAGCGACATATCGCCGCGCGTACTCCCCTCCCCCGCCCGCGTCGTCGATCAGGGCTGGACGAACCGTGCCGTCATCGCGGGTCACGCATCGTCCACCGTTCAGGTCACTCTGCTCGGTTTCGCCGTCTCCCTGACGATCTCGTGGATCATCGCCACGGCCGTGGACTTCTCGCCGTGGCTGCGCCGCGCCATCGTTCCCCTGCTCGTGGTGTCGCAGACACTGCCGGTCATCGCCGTCGCTCCCCTGATGATCATCTGGTTCGGATTCGGCATCCTCCCCAAGCTCCTGGTGATCGCGCTGGTGACGTTCTTCCCGATGACCCTCGGCCTGATCGAGGGATTCGCCTCCGCGGACAAGGAGTCCGACGCACTGCTGCGCAGCATGGGAGCGTCACGGCGACAACAGTTCCGGTACGTCCGGCTCCCGTCCGCGCTGCCGCGCTTCTTCACCGCGCTCCGCATCGGGATCACCTACGCCGTCGTCGGTGCCGTCTTCTCCGAGTACGTCGGCGCCACGTCGGGTCTGGGCATCTACATGGCGCAGCAGAAGAACGCGTTCCGCACGGATCTCGTGCTGGCCGCGGTCGTGGTCACGGCGGTGTGCAGCATCGCACTCTTCCTCCTCACGTTCGTGGCCGAGCGGCTTCTCGCGCCGTGGGCGCTCGCGGCGAAGGAGGGACCGCGATGACGGATCCTGTTCTGGAGCTGACCTCGGTGCGCAAGTCCTACCCGGGGACACCGGTACTGGACGGGATCGACCTCGCCGTCGAGGGAGGACAGTTCGTGTCGATCGTCGGC
>SXGS01260140.1_pt1 | contig 10136 bp, 10 predicted proteins | sample 3174681 | NCBI WGS metagenome assembly SXGS01 (sample SAMN11356861, study PRJNA531348) | freshwater metagenome | isolation source: freshwater sample F1-80 | place: China: Fuxian Lake, Yuxi | collected 2017-12-25
CTCACGGCCACGAAGTGCTGGGCCACGGCATCGTCGCCCAACGCAGCGGTGAGCCAGTCGCGCGCAGCGGTGGCATTGGTGATGGTCTCGATGGTGGTGAACGTCTTGCTGCTCACCACCACCAGCGTCGTGGCGGGGTCGAGATCGATGAGGTTGCTGTGGATGTCGGCACCGTCGACGTTGCTGACGAACCGGCACTGGAGGTCGCGCTGTCCGAAGGCCGCCGTGGCCAGGTAGGCCATCGCCGGTCCGAGGTCGCTGCCACCGATGCCGATGTTCACCACCGTGCGGATGCGTTGCCCGGTGGCGCCGTTCCAGTGACCGTTGCGCACACGTCCGGCGAACGTGGCCATGCGGCTGAGCACCTCGTGCACGTCGGGCACGACATCGTGTCCGTCGACCATCACGGTGGCCGCCACCGGCGCACGCAACGCCGTGTGCAGCACGGCCCGCTGCTCGGTGGTGTTGATGCGCTCGCCGGCGAACATCGCCTCGCGGTGTTCGGCCACCCCGGCAGCGCGAGCCACCGCCATCAACGCGGCCACGACCCGATCGTCGACCAGGTGCTTCGACCAGTCGACCCGCAGGTCGCCTGCCGACGTGACGTAGCGCTCGGCACGTTGCGGGTCGGTCGCGAACAACTCACGGAGGTGGGCCGGGCTGGGCGTGGCGAGCAGGGCTGCCCACTCGGGTGTGGCGGTGATGTCCATCGTGTCGACGACGCTAGCCACCGACGCCGGGCAGCCGCGACGCTGCCGCAGCATCCACCACCACCACCGTGCCCGACGACCGCACCCGCGCCACCGGAAGATCGACGGCGTCGAGCAGCCAGCCTTCCAGCGCCACTGCCTTGTCGGGCCCGGCTGCCAGCACCAGGCGATGTCGGGCAGCGTTCACTGCGACCGGGGTGAGCGTCATGCGCACATGACCGCGGTAGCGACCGCAGAGGTCGACCGTCGACCGGCTGCGCACCACCGGGTCGCCAGGTGGCCACGACGCGGTGTGGCCGTCGTCGCCGAGGCCGAGGTGCACCACGTCGAGTCGGTCGGGCAGTCGACCGGCGTACTCACCCGCCGCAGCGGCGAGGTCGGCCGCAGTCACGTCCATCGGCACCACGGATGCGGCCGCTGGGAAGATGCCGAGCAGTGTCGCGTTGCGGGCCGGATCGCCATCGGGCGCCACCCGTTCGTCCACCTGGAACACCGTCACCTTCGACCACGGCACATCGTCGGCCGCCAGGGCAGCGAACATCGCAGCAGGCGTGGTGCCACCACTCACCGCCAGCGTGGCGCGACCCCGCCGCTGCACTGCGTTGCGCAACTGCTGCGCCGTCCATCGGGCCGCCTCGTGCGCAGCGGCGATCGCGTCGTGGGCGACTCGCAGATCCATCGGATCAGCCTGCCAGGTCAGAGCGAACGGAGGAAGGCCACCACCGGCGGGGTGAACGCGTCGTTGCGATCACCGGCCACCATGTGATGCGCGTCCTGCACGTCGACGAACTGGGCCTGCGGCACCAGGTCGAGGAACTCGCGCACGGTCTCCTCGCTCACCACGTCGCTCATCCGCCCGCGCACCAGCAGCACGGGCAACGTGAGGCGTTTCGCATGCTCCACGAAGATGTCGATGTGCACGCTCGACCGCGGACGCCGCTCGTCGCTCATGAACGCCGGATCCCAGTGCCAGCGGTACCGGCCGTCGTCGCCGAGTCGCAGGTTGCGCGCCAACCCGTCGAGGTTCTTCGGCCGCGGCCGGTGCGGCATGTAGGCCGCCACCGCATCGGCCGCTTCGTCCAGCGACGCGAAACCTTCGGGATTGCCCGTCATGAACGAGATGATGCGTTGCACGCCGGCGGCCTCGGAACGATGGGCGATGTCGACCAGCACGAGCGCACTCGAGGCCGGTTCGAGGCCCTCCTCGGCACGGGTGCCCTCGGTCCACATCCCGGTGATGCCACCCATCGACGCGCCCACCAGCGCCGGTCGATCGAGCACGTCACACCACGCCTCGGTGTCGGCGCGCATCACGGCCATGCTGTAGTCACCCGTCGGGTCCCAGTCGCTCTCGCCGTGGCCGCGCAGATCGGCGCTGACGGCGTAGAAGCCCTCGCCCGCCAACGCGGCGGCCGTGCCACCCCACGAGTGCCGGGTCTGGCCGCCGCCGTGCAGCAACAGCACATGCGGGTCGGACGACTCGCCGTACGCGTCGGCCACCAGTCGCACACCGTTCGCGCCGGTGCAATGGATGGTCTCGTGCCGCACGTGCTCAGTGCCCCGTGAAGTGCGGTTCGCGCTTCTCGAGGAATGCGCGCACGCCTTCCTTGTGGTCGTCGGTGCGGAACAGTTGGCCGAGGGTGGTGCTCACCCACACGCCGAAGTCGGTCCAGTCGGGGTCGAGCACGCGGCGCATGCCGGCCTTCAGTTGCTGCACCGCCAGCGGCGGGCGCGACGCGATCTTTCCGGCCAACTGCATCGCTGCCGGCACCAGATCCTCGTGCTCGACCACACGGCTGACGAGGCCCCATCCTTCGGCGGTCGCTGCATCGATGACGTCGCCGGTGAACAGCATCTCGGCGGCGCGTTCGCGACCCACCAGTTGCGCGAGCCGACCCATGCCGGCCACATCGCTGCACAATCCGCGCAGCACGAACAGCTCGCCGAACTTCGCCCGCTGCGAGGCGATGCGGATGTCGGCCATGAGCGCCAACTCCATGCCCCAACCGACGGCAGCACCGTTCACGGCGGCGATGACGGGCACGTTCGTGTGCAGCAACGCGTCGGCCGCAGGGGTGAGTCGGGGTGCCACCGGCGTGGGCTTCGGGCCGGTGCCACCGCCCATCACTTCGCGCACGTCGTCCCCCGAGCAGAACGCCGGGTCGGTGCCGGTGATGACGACGCAGCGCGCCGTGGTGGTGCGCACCGCTGCTTCCAGCTCGTCGTAGCTCTGGAACCGCAGCGCGTTGCGCACGTCGGGACGGTCGATCGTGACGACGTCGACCTCACCCACGCGATGCACGTTCACGTCGGCCATCGGGCACCTCCCCATCTCGCAACCCGTGCGAAGCGACCCGTACTGTAGGAGCCATGACCGCCCTCTCCCGCACCGGACTCGACGCGCTGCACGAGCGCATCCAGCAGGAGGTCGACCGTGGTCATGTGACGGCGGCACAGGTAGCGATCGGTCTCGACGGCCAGGTGGCCGACTTCCGTTCGTTCGGCACCGCCGGCGACGACGACCACTTCGTCATCTTCTCGGCCACCAAGGCGCTGGTGGCGATGGCGTTGCTCCCCCACTTCGCCGATGGGTCGCTCGAGCTCACTCGTCCCGTTGCGCACTATCTGCCATCGTTCGGTCACCACGGCAAGGACGACGTGACGGTGCTGCAACTGCTCACGATGCAGGGCGGATTCCCGCAGGCACCCATCGGCCCCGACCGTTGGGGCTCCAGCGAGGGTCGGCGCGCGGCGTTCGCCGAGTGGCACCTCGACTGGCCGTCCGGCACCCGCACCGAGTACCACCCCGTCGCCGCGCACTGGGTGATCGCCGAGCTGCTGCAGACCCTGAACGGCCGCTCCTACGTCGACGTGGTGCACGAGCGCGTGGCCAACCCCGCCGGGGTGGCTGCCGTGCTCGGCCCGCAGGCTGCCGCAACGCCGGCGGTCACCATCCGCGCCACCGGCGAGTACCCGGCCGACACATCCCTGCTGGTGGCCACGTACGGCAGACCCGACCTCGTGCCCGTCGCATCGGTGGGCCCCGAGATGCTGCTGTCGCTCAACGACCCCCGCGCCCAGGCGGCCGCCATTCCCGGGGGTGGTGGGTTGGCTCGCGCCGACCAGATGGCGCGCATCTACCAGCACTTCCTGCACGACTTCGACGACGCGCTGCCGAAGGACTGGCTCGCCGATGCCGTCGGCACGGTGCGCAACGGCAGCGTGAGCGCCACCGACGGCGTACCCGCCAACCGCACCATCGCGGGGTACGTGGCCGGCAACGACGGCTACCACCTGCACCGCTGGATGCCCGCGGCGCCGCGAGCGTTCGGCCATGCGGGTGCCGGCGGACAGCTGAACTGGTGCGACCCGGTGTCGGGCATCAGCTTCTCGTTCCTGCACGACACGCTGCACCAGGACCCGCGCGTCGAGTTCCGTCGCGCCGCCGACCTCCACGGACTCGTGCTGGACCTCATCGATGGATGAGCACGCCGAACAACGCAAGGGCATCATCGCCGGCATCACCGCGTACGTGGTGTGGGGTCTGCTCACCATCTACTGGAAGCAGCTCCGACGTTTCGACGCGTTCGAGTTGATCGGCTGGCGCATCACGGCCGCAGCGGCGGTGATGGCCATCGTGCTCACCGTCACCCGACGTTGGGGCCACCTGCGCGTGCTGCGCCGCAATCGGTCGCTCCAACTCCGAGTGGCCGCTGCGGCGTTGCTGCTCACCACCAACTGGACGGCCTACGTGTGGGCCGTGGTGCACGACCACGTGCTCGAGACCGCGCTCGGTTACTTCATCGCACCCATCGGCACCGTCATGGTGGGTGTGCTGGTGCTCGGCGAGCACCTCCGCAATGCGCAGCGCATCGCACTCGGCTTCGCCGTTGCCTCGGTCGTGGTGCTCACCGTGTCGTACGGGGCCGTGCCGTGGCTCGCGTTGGTGATCGCCGTGTCGTGGACCATCTACGGCTACCTGAAGAAGCAGGTGCCGCTCACGCCCGTCGAGAGCATGGCGGCCGAGAGCTTCCTGCTGCTCGTGCCTGCCGTGATCCTCGCCGTCGCGCTGTCGGGCGGCGCCGACAGCATCCCCAACGCCGCATCGGGCAAGGAAGTCGCGTTCACGCTGCTGTCGGGTCTCGCCACGGTGACGCCGCTGATGCTGTTCGCCTATGCAGCCCAGCGCATGCCGCTCAGCATCATCGGGCCGATGCAGTACATCGTGCCGTCGATGAACTTCCTCATCGGCTGGCTGCTCTACGACGAGGCCCTGCCACCGTCGCGCATCGTCGGCTTCGCGCTCGTGTGGGTGGGACTCGCCATCCTCACCATCGACTCGGCCCGACGCGCGCGGGCTGCGCGCATCACCGCGACCGAGCCGGCGATGGTGCCGACATGAGCATCGCGTGGCGTGTCGCCGCCGTGGCGTCGCTCGCGCTGCTGGCCGCGTGCAGCGCCGACGGCGAGGACTTCCGCCAGTCCGCCGAGGACTACATCGAGGGCGACGCCATCACGGAACAGTCGGACACCTCGTTCTCGTCGGCCGAGTGCGGCGAACCGACGAGCACCGAACCCGGCACGACGTTCGGGTGCACTGCCACCGCCGCCGACGGAGCCGAGTGGCGTTTCGTCGTCACCATCGTCGACGACGGCAACTTCGAGATCACCGGCCAACCCGCCAGCGCCTCGTGAACACGGCTCAGCCGGGGCGGAAGGCGCCCGGGTCGATGGGCATGTCGAAGCGGATGCGGTTGTGCGCATGGCCGAGGTGCTGCAACGAGAACGCCGCGCGGAACGCCGTGAACTGACCCTGCGCGTCGAGTGTCTGGTTGACGCTCTCCTTCGCCAGCCGGAGCGCGAACGACGGTCGTTGCGCGATGCGCGCCGCCATGTCCATGGTGAACGTACGCAGGTCGGCGGCCGGCACCACCTGGTTCACCATGCCAAGGCGGTGCGCGTCGGCGGCCGTCACCCAGTCGCCCGTGAACAACAACTCCTTCGCCTTGCGCGCACCGAGTTCCCAGGGGTGGGCGAAGTACTCCACGCCGTTCACGCCCATGCCCACCACGGGGTCGCTGAACAGGGCGTCGTCGGCGGCGATGATGACGTCGGCCACCCACAACAGCATCAGGCCCCCGGCAATGGTCTTGCCCTGCGCTGCGGCGAGCAACGGCTTGGGCAGATTGCGCCACCGCCAGCACATCTGGAAGTAGAGCTCCTCCTCCCAGGCCATGTGACCCTCCTGGCCGGGCGCATCGAACCCACCGTGCGGCGACACCGTGTCGAACTCGTCGAACGACTCGCTGTCGCGCAGGTCGTGACCGCTCGAGAAGTGCGGGCCGTCGGCCTGCAACACGATCACCTTCACGTCCGTGCGTCGCGCCGCATCGTCGAACGCCGCATTGAGCTCGTAGGTCATGCGCTTGTTCTGCGCGTTCCGACTGGCAGGGCGATCGAGGGTGACGACGGCGATGCCGTGCTCGCCCGGGTCGATCACCTCGTAGCGGATGGTGGTCAGGTCGTCGAGCGACACCGGCATGGCAGTTCCTCCCCGGGGGGCACAGTAGTGCCGGGACGCGACAGGGCCCGCCCCGTGGGGCGGGCCCTGCTCAGTTCCGGTCCGGTGGACGGATCAGCTGGTGGTCTCGAACTCCGTGATCAGTTCACCGATGTCGGTGAACGTCGCGGTCTCGAAGTCGTACTGCAGCACCTGCAGCGACTCGGCGAGGAACGGGTCGTCGGCACCGTTCATGGTGTCGACGACGCCCTCACGGGCGAGCATCGGGGTGTACTCGAAGTTGCGCGCCGCATTGATGATCGACGCACGGGTGAGACCCTCCGGGCTCTCCATCGCCTGCTTGATGATGGCGACGGTGACCTCGGCCGTGGTCCAGCCGGCGGCCGCCGTGGCGGCGATGTCGGCGAGACCCTGCGACTCCATGTAGGCCAGGTACTCGGCCACTGCGGGGTCCTCGGCGTTCGACGGAGCGACGACGTCCTTCAGGTTGCCCGAGGTGTACAGGCCGTCGGCCGCGGCGCCGGCAGCACCGAGGATGAGGCTGCTCGCGCAGGTGTTGGTGATGAACGTCGCGGGCGTCCAGCCGGCGTTCTGCGCCTTGGCGGCGGCCAGCTCGGTGAGGAAGCCGATGCAACCGGCGCCCAGCGGCACCGCCATCACCACGTCCGGCGCCTTCGAGGCGATGCTGGTGATCTGCGAGGTCGGCGGCGCAGCGTCGGTGGCCTCGATGGTCTGCTCGTCGACGATCTCGAGGTTGTAGTCGGCGGCGAGTTCCTTGAACGCGTCGGCATAGACCTGGCCGAACTCGTTGTTCACGTAGAACAGTGCAACCTTCGCACCGTCGGGGTACAGCTCGGCGAGCTGCGCCGCGTACACCTTCGACTCCACCGTGTACGGCACGAGGATGCCGGTGGTCCACGGGTACTCGTCGACCTGGCCCCATGCGGGCGAGCCGGTGAGGGCGTTCAGCTGCGGGATGCACTCCTCGTTGAGGGTGTCACGCACGGCAGCGTTGTTCGGCGAACCGATGATGCCGGAGAAGATGTGTACGCCGGCATCGATCTGCTTCGAGACGGCGCCCGGCGTGAGGTCCTTGTTGTACTGGTCGTCCTCGATGGTGGCGGACACCTTGAGGTCGCCGAGCAGGCCCTTCTCGTTGGCGTAGTTGATGTACGCCTCGAAGCCACCCTTGACGGGAGCGAACGCAGCGGCGGCGACGCCACCGGTGAGCGGCATGGCCGAACCGATCTTGATCTCGCCCTCGATGGGAGCGTTGGCGGCATCGGGATCGATGCAGGCCTCGGTGTCGACGGCCCAGCCCTCGGCCTCGGGCGTCGTCTCGGCCACCGTGGTCTCGCTGCCACTGGTGTCGGCCACGGTGGTCTCGCCACCGCTGGTCTCAGCAGTGGTCTCGGCCGTGGTGCCGTCGGTGCTCTCGTCGTCGCCGCTGCACGCAGCGACCAGCAACGAGCCGGCCGCCAGGGCAGCCAGCAGGCGTGCGGATGCGCCTCGCTTCATGCCATTCCCCCTCAGGTTGTGGTTGGTGTGACTCAGGCCTCGACAGGTGTCGCGGCCGGTGCCGAGATCGTACCCGTACCGGCAGGCTTGGGAACAACCGTCACCACGCGCGCCTGCAACCGCCGGTACATGCCGACGACGCCGAACGGGGCCACGAACATCAGCACGATGAGCAGCACGGCGAAGATGCCGGTGCCGGGCGGGGTGTTCGACCACCCGAACAACGGGCGCAACACGGCCGGGATGGCATCGGTGTCGCTCCAGTCGCCGGTGAGTTCGGTGACGAACACGTACAGCACCGAACCGACGATCGGGCCCCACAGCGAACCGGCGCCGCCCACCACCATCACGATGAGGAACGTGATGGAGCCGGCCACCGTGATGTTGGTGGAGTCGGGCGTGACGTTGCCGGTGCGGATGGCCGACAGGCAGCCCGGCAGCGAGCACAGTGCGGCCGAGAGGCCGAACACCAGTGCCTTCGTACCGGCCAGGTTCACGCCCATCACGGCGGCGGCGGTCTCGTTGTCGCGGATGGCGATCAGCGAACGACCCGCACGACTCTTCACCACGCCGCGGCACGCCAGGTACACGATGACGACGATGCCCATCGCGATCCAGAAGTGGAACGGCTTCACGTTCTCGCCGCGCAGCGTGCCCCACGGGTTCCAGCCGAAGATCTCGTAGGTGGGATTGTCCTTGGTGAAGCGGAACCCGGTCTTGTCGAGACCGCGTGCACCACCGGTGAGCCATTCGAGCTTCGGCCACTTGATGATCTGCGGGAACACCAGACCGAGGGCGAGCGTCACGAGCGCGAGGTACACGCCCTTGATGCGCAGCGCCGGCAACGACACCAGCGCACCGACCACGAACGCGATGACGAACGCGACCGCGAAGGTCTGGAACGGGCTCCACCCGTACCCCGACACCAGGATGCCCGTGGTGTAGGCCCCGATGCCGAAGAACGCCGAGTGGCCGATGGAGATCTGCCCGGTGTACCCGAGGAGCAGGTTGAGCGCCATCGCGCACGCCATGAGCGTGAGCGCGGTGATGCACGAGTCGATGAGGCCGTTGCTGGCCGAGGTGGGGATCCACAGCGCCAGGCCCGCCAGCGCAGCGGCGATGACGATGCGGATGGCCCAACTGGCCGTGCCGCCGGACTTGATGGTGAACGGTGCCGGGTTCATACGCGCTCCACCTTCGCCGTACCGAACAGACCGGAGGGTTTCACCAGCAGCACCACGAGGATGACCACGAGGGCGACGCCCACCTTCAACTCCTGACCCACCCACTCCTCGGCGTAGCCGGCGGCCATGTTCTCGATGACACCGATGATGAGACCACCGAGCACCGCACCACCGGGGCTGTCGAAGCCACCCAAGGTGGCCGCGGCCGAGGCGTAGATGAACACGGTGAACATCAGACCGAGGTTCACGTTGCTGTTGATGCCGGCGAACACCACGCCGCCCAACGCACCGATGGCGGCGGCGAGACCCCAGCTCACCATCAGCACCATGTTGGTGCGGATGCCGACCAGCTTGGCGCTCTCGGCGTTGCTGGCCACGGCGTTCATGGCCAGGCCGAGCTTGGTGTAGTTGAACAGCAGGAACAGCAGGCCGAACAACACCAGCACCAACAGGAACACGCCGATCGACTGCAGCTTGATGGCGGCGCCGAACACGTTGATGAAGTCGTCGGGCTTGTTGGGGAACAGGCTCGGGAACGACTGCTGATTGCTGCCCACGCCGCTGTTCGGCAGCGGCTGGTCGCTCCAGATGGCACCGTCGAGCCAGTTCAGGAACTGGAACAGACCCAGCGTCACGATGAAGACCGCGAACGCCGACTTCTTCGCGACGGGCCGGATGAGGGTGACCTCGGTGACCGCGCCCAGAGCGAAGCCGACGAGCATGCCGATGATGACCGAGATGCCGATGGGCAGGCCCCACTCACCGCACTGGTAGACGACGTAGGTGCAGAACAGCGCCATCTCGCCCTGGGCGAAGTTGAGGTGGCCGGTGCCGCGGTAGATGATGACGAGGCCGAGCGCGATGAGCGAGTACACGCTGCCCTGGCTGAGGCCGTCGAAGAGTCGCTGCAGGAACAGTTCCATCAGAACCCCAGGTATGCCTTGCGGATGGCGTCGTCGGCACTGAGTTCGGCAGCCGAACCCTGGGCGACGATGCGACCGGTCTCGAGGAGATACACGCGGCTGGCCATGTGCATGGCCAGGTTCGCGTTCTGTTCGACGAGCAGCACCGAGAGGCCCTCCTCCTTGTTCAGCCGCTCGATGACGGCGAACAGTTCCTGCGTGATGAGCGGCGCGAGACCGAGGCTCGGCTCGTCGCACAGCAGCAGCTTCGGCCGGCTCATCAACGCGCGGGCGATGGCGA
>SXGS01527786.1_pt1 | contig 10132 bp, 10 predicted proteins | sample 3174681 | NCBI WGS metagenome assembly SXGS01 (sample SAMN11356861, study PRJNA531348) | freshwater metagenome | isolation source: freshwater sample F1-80 | place: China: Fuxian Lake, Yuxi | collected 2017-12-25
CCGCTGGGTTGGTGAAGTTGGCGAGCAGCGCGCCGGGCGCCAGTTCGCGCATATCGCGCGCCACCTGCAGGATCACCGGGATGGTCGTCGTGGGCGACACCGTTGGCGACCCCTTCAAGGACACCTCGTCCGTGGCGCTCAACCCCGTCATCAAGTTCACGACCCTCTTCGGCCTCCTCGCCGTCGAGATCGCGATCGCGATGAAGGACAACCCGGCGAAGGTTTGGATCGGCGTGGCGTGCTGCGTGATCGCCTGCTTCTTCGTCTGGCGCTCTTTCTACGGCATGCGCATCCCCGCTGACGGGAAGTGATCCGGCGGCGCGGCGTGGATTCACGCGCCGCTCGCCTGACCCATCTGACTCATCTGACTCATCATGGGCCGCCTTCGGGCGGCCCTTTTTCCTTGGTGGAGACCGCGGCGGTCCGGGGTGGCTGAGGATCGGCGCGGGCCGCCCCTCGTTAGCATGGCTTGCATGGCGACTCCCCTCGTCCCGCACCTGGTCCGTGGCGCGAAGTTGGACGCCAGCGGCTCGACCCAACACGCCATCTCCAACCCGGCCACGGGTGCCGCGCTGGGGAATGTCCCGCTGGACGCCCTGGATGCCGCCGAAGCCGCGGTGGCCGCTGCGGCAGCCGCATTCCCGTCATGGTCAGAGACCCCCGTCGGCGAGCGCGTCCAGTGCCTCTTCCGGTACAAGGCGATCCTGGAGGCTCGGGCGGACGAGGTGGCGCGCGTGCTGGTCGCGGAGCACGGCAAGACTCTTGGCGAGGCCCGCGGCTCAGTCCGACGCGGCATCGATTGCGTCGAACATGCCTGCGCTGCGCCCGTCCTGATGATGGGTCGAACCCTTCCGCAGATTGCGGTGTCATCGTCGTTTTGCCGCACAGCCGCGGAGGGCGGCGTGGGGATCGACTCCTGCGTGGATCGACTCCCGCTGGGCGTGTGCGTCGGGATCACCCCATTCAACTTCCCAGTGATGGTGCCGCTGTGGATGTGGCCGATGGCTGTCGCCTGCGGCAACACCTTTGTCCTCAAGCCCAGCGAGAAGGACCCGCTTTCGGCCGTCCTCATGACGGAGTTGGCCTTCGAGGCCGGCCTTCCCTCGGGCGTCCTCAACCTGGTCAACGGCGGCACGCCTATGGTGGAGTTCCTGCTCAAGGACCCGCGCGTGATGGCGGTCTCCTTCGTCGGCTCCACGCGCGTGGGCGAGATCGTCTACCGGACCGCGTCAGCGCACGGCAAGCGAGTGCAGGCCATGTGCGGCGCCAAGAATCACTCCATCGTGATGCCCGACGCGGTGCGCGAGGCGGCGATCGACGGCATCTTTGGTTCGGCCTTCGGCAACGCCGGGCAACGCTGCCTTGCAGGTTCCGTGGTGGTGTGCGTCGGCGACAGCGCTGGCTGGCTGGTTCCCGGCTTGGTGGCACGGGCGAAGTCGCTGCAGGTCGGCCCCGGCGATGCGGCCGGGTGCGGCATGGGTCCGATGCAGGATGCCGATGGACTGACGCGAGTGCACGCGGCGATCGAGGCAGGCGTGCGTGACGGCGCGACACTGCTGCTGGATGGTCGGGCAGGTGCGCTGCCGGAGCGCGGCTGCTTCGTCGGCCCCACCATCTTTGACCATGTTCCGCCGGGATCGACGCTGGCCACCACCGAGATCTTCGGCCCCGTCCTCTCCATCATGCGGGCGCCCGACCTGGATGCTGCGGTGGCGCTGGTCAATCAATCGGAGTACGGGAACATGGCGGTGCTCTTCACGGATTCCGGCCACGCCGCGCGTCGATTTGAACGCACCGTGCAGGCCGGGATGCTGGGCATCAATGTGGGTGTCCCCGCGCCGATGGCCGCCTTCCCCTTCGCGGGATGGAAGAAATCGTTCTTTGGCGACCTGCACACCAACGGCGAGGACGGAGTCCGATTCTTCACCAAGTCGAGGGTCACCGTGCGGCGTTGGATTTGAAGAGGTTGCGCACCCGGTCCATGTGTCCGGCTTTTTGCCGGAGGAGACAACAGCACCAATGTCACGCATCACACGAGCCGCATTGATCCAGGCCGGCAACGCACTTCCCGGCGGAGATCCCAAGGCCCAGCGCGATGCCATGGTGGAGAAGCACCTCGCACTCTTGCAGGAAGCCGCTGATCGAGGAGCGCAGGTGTGTTGCCTGCAAGAGATCTTCGCGGGGCCCTATTTCTGCGCCGAGCAAGACACTCGCTGGTATGGCCTTGCCGAACCCGTGCCGGATGGCCCGACCATCCGCCTCATGCAAGAGCGCGCGCGCAAGCACGGCATGGTGCTCATCGTTCCCGTCTACGAAGAAGCCATGGCGGGACTGCTCTACAACACCGCGGCGGTGATCGATGAGACAGGGGCCTACTTGGGCAAGTACCGCAAGCACCACTTGCCGCACTGCCATCCCGGCTTCTGGGAGAAGTTCTATTTCCGCCCAGGTGACTTGGGATTCCCGGTCTTCCAGACTCGCTTTGGCAAGATCGGCGTCTACATCTGCTACGACCGCCACTTTCCGGAGGGCGCGAGGGAACTGGGGCTGGCCGGTGCGGAGATCGTCTTCAATCCAAGCGCGACGGTCGCTGGCTTGAGTGAATACCTCTGGAAGCTGGAGCAGCCAGCGCATGCGGTGGCGAACCAGTATTTCGTCGGCGCGATCAACCGCGTGGGGACCGAGGCCCCTTGGAATATCGGCGAGTTCTATGGGCAGTCGTACTTTTGCAACCCTCGTGGGCAGATCATCGCGGAAGCGTCGCGCGACAAGGACGAGGTGCTGGTAGCCGATCTCAACCTTGACGAGATTGAAGAAGTACGCCGCACCTGGGCCTTCTATCGAGATCGACGACCCGATGCGTACACCGCGATTGCGTCGCCGCTTGACCGGGCGGGGCAGCGGCCAAGCACGGGCGAGGGGTGCCGGTGACGTCGACCGAGGGCGACGACACGGGCGCGGGCTCCGATCTGAGCCACCTCTCAAACGCTGACCTCGCACCCGTCCCACCGTCGGCCCGGACCTGGTCCCTCTGGCATGTCGCGGCGCTGTGGATCGGGATGGCGGTGTGCATCCCCACCTACATGATCGCGGCGGGCATGGTCTCGCAAGGCATGACCTGGTGGGAAGCGACGCTCACGGTGCTGGCGGGCAATGTGATCGTCGCGATCCCGATGATCTTGAACGCGCACGCCGGGACCAAGTACGGCATTCCGTTTCCCGTCATCGTCCGCGCCAGCTTTGGCATCTCCGGGGCGCACATTCCATCGATCGCCCGCGCGCTGGTGGCGTGTGGTTGGTTTGGCATCCAGACCTGGATCGGCGGTTCGGCGGCGTACATGGCACTCGCGGCGATGGGTGTGGTGAATGCCGCTGCCGACACGAACGTGCTCCCCTTTCTGGGAATCACGGCCACGCAGCTCGCGTGCTTCCTCGCGGTGTGGTTGCTGCATGTCGTGATCGTGGTGCGCGGGATCGATTCCATTCGGCGGCTGGAGGCGTGGGCCGCGCCGTGCCTCATCGTCTTGGGGCTTGCGCTGCTGGGCTGGGCCGTGATGTCGGTCCCGCGCGCATCCGACCTCTTCGCCGCGCCCACGCGATCACCCGACTTTGACTTCTGGGCCGTCTTCTTCCCGCAGTTGACCGCGATGGTCGGATTCTGGGCGACCCTGAGCCTCAACATTCCGGACTTCTCTCGATACTGCGCCAGCCAGCGAGACCAATCACTGGGCCAGCTCCTCGGATTGCCCCCCACGATGACGCTCTTCTGCCTCATCGGCGTCCTGGTCACCAACGCAACCGTGATCCTCTACGGGAAGGCCATCTGGGACCCCATCGAACTGGTGGGCCATTTCGGCTCGGCCACGGCGACCGTGATCGCGATGGCCGCGCTCATCCTGGCCACCGTCACCACCAACCTGGCCGCCAATGTCGTGAGCCCCGCGAACGGGTTCAGCAATGTGTCGCCACGCCGGATCTCGTTCCGCACCGGCGCACTGGCCACCTGCGCGCTGGGCATCGTCATCATGCCGTGGAAGTTGCTGGCCAACCTCAACGACTACATCTTCACCTGGCTGATCGGCTACAGCGCGCTACTGGGCCCGATTGCAGGCATCATGCTCTGTGACTACTTCGTGATTCGTCGGACAAGGCTTGATGTCCACGCGCTCTACGACCAGCGCGGCCCCTGTCGAGGCGTACGGTGGAGTGCCATCGCCGCACTGGTGCTGGCCGTGCTCCCCTGCATTCCCGGCTTCGTCAACGCTGCGACCAACTCCATCGGGAGCCCCGACGCGCGCTTCGGCCCGATCTGGGACTCGATCTACTCCTACGCCTGGTTCGTCGGATTGGCACTCGGGGCCGGTTTCTATTGGGCCTTCCAGCGACTCGGCGCACCACCAGAGACGACGCGAGCACCTCACCCATGACCACCTCCCCAACGATTCCACTCCCCCCCTGTTCGCACGCGCCCAAGGCCTGGAAGGGGGACTCGCGCGTCGACACGCTGGCCCGGCGGAAGCAATACCTCACCCCCGCGCTCTTGACCTACTACAAGGAGCCGATGATGGTGGTCGAGGGCCACATGCAGTGGCTCTTTGACGAGACGGGACGGCGATACTTGGACTGCCTTGGCGGGATCGTGACGGTGAGCGTGGGCCATTGCCACCCGCATGTCACTGCCGCGATGGTGGAGCAGGTGCAGACATTGGTGCATTCCACGACGATCTACCTGCACCCCAATGTGGCGCGATTTGGCGAGCGGATCATCAAGTCGTTTCCCGCCGACAGCGGCCTTGAGGTCTGCTACTTCACCAGCTCCGGCAGCGAGGCCAACGAGCTGGCGATGCTCATGGCGCGGCTCTCGACCGGGAACAGCGAGATCATCGCACTTCGCAACGCCTATCACGGCATGACCAACCAAGCGATGGGACTCGCTGGCCTGGCCACCTGGAAACAGCCGCTGCCGCAGGGATTGAGCGTCCGCCACGCGCGCTGTCCCGACCTCCTGCGCGGGCCGTGGGGCGCCAATGACCCAGACGCCGCCGCGAAGTACGCCGATGAAGTCGCCGACGTGATCCGGTTCGGCACGACCGGCTCGGTGGCTGGCTTCATCGCCGAGCCAATCCAAGGCGTGGGCGGCGTGGTGGAGATGCCGATGGGCTATCTCAAGGCAGCGCACGCCCATGTGCGCGCGGCCGGCGGCGTCTGCATCAGCGATGAGGTGCAGACCGGCTTTGGCCGCACCGGCGAGGGCTTCTGGGGGTACGAACGGCACGGCGTTCGCCCCGACATCGTGACGATGGCCAAGAGCATCGGCAATGGCGCGCCGCTGGCAGCGTGCGTCACCACGCGCGCGATCGCCGAGTCCATGACCAAGCGGCTCCACTTCAATACCTACGGCGGCAACCCCGTCTCCGCCGCCGCCGGTCTGGCCACGCTGGATGTGATTGAGTCGGAGGGCTTGCAGGAGCGCTCGCGACGAGTGGGTGGTCGATTCCGGGCGGGGCTGGAGCGGCTGATGGAGCGGCACGCGATCGTCGGTGATGTGCGGGGACGAGGACTCTTGCTTGGCATCGAACTGGTTGAAGATCGAGCCACCATGGCTCCATCCGGCAAGCGCGCGGCGTTTGTGCATGAGCGCGCCCGCGAGATGGGCCTGCTTGCGGGCAAGGGTGGATTGTCAGGCCAGGTCTTGCGCATGGCTCCGCCGATGTGCGTGGACGAACACGATGTGGACTTCGCGCTGGCCGTGCTGGACCAGTGCCTCACCGAGGCAGCGTCATGCCCGGCTTGATGCCCCGACCGCGGACCTGCCTCATTCGAGGCGGGGCGGTGGTCAACGCCGATGGTGAGCGTCGTGCGGATGTCCTCGTCGAAGGCGAGACGATCGTGCTCGTTGAGGCGGAGCTGGACGCCCGCGCACTCCCACCCAACACGCGAGTGATCGACGCGAGCGGGAAGCTGGTGTTTCCCGGGTTCATCGACCCGCATGTGCATGTGCACCTCCCGTTCATGGGGACGAACGCGGCGGACGACCACGACAGCGCATCGCGCGCGGCGCTGGCCGGCGGGACGACCACGATCATCGAGATGATCTGTCCGGGTCCCAAGGACGAGCCGCTGGCCAGTTTTGAGGAGTGGCACACTCGCGCGGCGGCCAGCAGTCGCTGCGACTTCGCCTTTCACCAGGCGGTCGTGCGGTGGGATGACTTGGCCAAGAGCCAGCTCCGGGAACTGGTCGACACGCAGGGCCAGACCAGTGTCAAGGTCTTTCTGGCCTACAAGGGAGCACTTGACCTGCCGGATGCGCAGCTGCTTGAACTGCTCGACTTCTCGGCGCAGGAAGGCGTCATCGTCACCGCGCATTGCGAGAACGCCGACGCCGTGGCGTACATGCAGGCTCGATTGCTGGCCGAGGGCAAGACTGGTCCCGAGTGGCACGAACCCAGCCGCCCCACCTGCGTGGAGGCCGATGGCGTGCAGCACTTTGCCACCTGCTGCCAGCTCACCGGCGCGCACGGCTACGTCGTCCATACTTCCTGCCGCGCGGCGCTGGAGCAGGCGGCACGCGCGCGCAAGCGTGGTGCGAACATTCAGGTGGAATGCGTCGTGCCGCACCTCGTGTTGGACGATTCATGCACGCATCGGCCCAACTTTGAGGGGGCCAAGTTCGTGATGTCGCCCCCGCTGCGCACGTTCGCGGACCAGCAGGCGCTGTGGGAAGGGCTCGCCTCTCGCGAGGTGGCGACGATCGGGACTGACCACGCTCCCTTCCATTTCGCCACTCAGAAGGTGATGGGACGCGAGCGATTCACCGCCATTCCAAACGGCATCGGCTCGATCCAGGAGCGGATCGACCTGGTGCACACCTACGGCGTCTGCGCGGGGCGGCTCACCTACGCCGCGATGGTGGATGCTTGCAGCACGCAGGTGGCTCGAACCTTTGGGCTCTTCCCAAGGAAAGGCACGATCGCCCCAGGAAGCGATGCGGACATCGTCGTGTACGACCCCGCACGCCGAGGCACCTTCCGCCACGCCGACAACCAGGGCGCGCTGGACTACTGCGCGTACGAGGGGATGGAGCGAATCGGTGCGACTGAGACCGTGCTTCGTCGCGGCGAGGTCGTGGTGGAGCATGGACGCACGATCGCGCCTCCCGGCGGCGGGCGGTACCTCAGGCGGGAGAGGCGCACCTCATAGTTGGCCACGGCGCCGCATTCCCCGGACGACGGACTTGAGCGAACTCCTTGGCTCCTTGCGGCGCGTGCGGCTGACTTCCAAGTCAGCCAGATCCTCCTGCAGCGCGCGATGCACGATCTCGTTGACCACCTCAGAGAGGTTCCTGTCGCGCGCCGCGGAGTACAGCCTGAGCGCACGGTGCACCGCTGGATCAAAGTAGACGGTCGATCGACGGGTGGTCGCCATGGATCAATGATAGCCGCGAAACGCTTTGACGTCAAAGCGTTTTCTTGGATTCCATGGCCCGCATGCCAGGCTCCTCCGGAGGCTCGTAGCGCGGTCGCCCCCTTACCTAGTCATTCGACACCAATCGATTGGACTGCTCGACAAACTTGTCGGCGGTCCACGTGCCGTCCTTGGTGACGACGCCAGCCTTCTCAGCCCGTTCGCGCGCCTTGATCGCGGCCTGGCGCCTGACCAGCTCCGCGTGGGTCGTGAAGTACCGCAGCGCGTGGCCCCGGAAGTCTTGGATCGACTGGAATCCATGCTGGTCCATGAACGCGGACAGCCCGTCGCGCAGGCGGTCGATCAACCCGTAGCCGTGGATCATGACGCCGGTGCACACTTGCACGGTGTCGGCGCCCAGCAGAATGAACTGCGCAGCGTCCTCGCCACTCTCCACGCCGCCAATCGCGGAGAGCGAACGATCCATGAACGGCCCGGGCGGGGAGAATCGAGCCACCGGCACCACCGCCGGCGACGGGTCCGCATCCAAGTCCGGCGGAATCGCCTTTCCTGTGGGACCGCCGTACATCATCGACGCCAGTTCCATCACGATGCGAAGCGCGATGGGCCGCACGGCGCGGCAGGAGTAACCACCCGGCACGGAGAAACCCTCCACGCATGGCTCTGGACGCAATGTCTTGAGATCCACACCCATCACGCTGAGGATGGTGTTGATTGCAGAGACGCCCTCGCACCCAGCCTCAAGCGCCGCGCGCGCAGCTGGTGCGACCGCCGTGATGTTGGGGGTCATCTTCGCCCAGACGGGGACTTGAGCCACCTCATTCACCCATCCGCTCACCTCCGACAGCATCGGGACGTTCTGGCCCATCGCTGCACCCATGCCTCGCTCGGGAAGCCCGTGCGGGCAGGAGAAGTTGAGCTCGAAGGCATCCACGCCGGCGTCCTGGCATCGACCCACGATCTCCTGCCACGGCCCCTTGGCATACTCCTCCATGACCGACGCAATGAGCGCACCGGCGGGGCGGGCATCCTTGATCCGCTTGAACTCGTCGATCCAGGTCTCGAAGGGGCGATCGGAGATGAGTTCGATGTTCTGCCAGCCGATCACCTCGCGCTGGGCGTCGCGCATGCGGGCGTAGCGAGGCACCACATTGATCACCTTGCTCGCGTCCAGCGAAATCGTCTTGGCGATGACGCCGCCCCATCCCGCCTCGAAGGCCTTGAGGATCACATTGGCATTCGTCCCCGGAGGTCCCGAGCCGATCACGAATGGGTTGGGAAGCCGGAGCCCGTTGACGGTGACGGAGAGGTCAGCCATGGCGTTCGTGAGGGTACCAATCGCCCAGGCGCACCCGCAGGCGATGCCCGCTGCACCTAGACTGGCCCACCTGTGGTCGACCCCGAGCCTGCGCAACACCTTGGCCGCATATCACAGTGGATCCACGAGAACTGGACCACGCTGCCATTGGTCGGGCACTTCGCCCCTGCGTTCATCTTGCCGTGGGCCGTCTTTCTGGCGTTCTTTGTCTCGGGCATCGGCCTGCACCTGACCGAGGACCTGATCCTCATCCCAGCGGGATTCCTAGTGGCCGAGACATGGGCCACCGGCGACGGCGTGCTCCACTTCTGGCCGGTGTTCGCGGCGGGCGTGCTGGGAATCATTCTTGGCGACGCCGGGTGGAACTGGATGTGCGGGCGATACGGCACGCGACTCCTTCACACGCGATTCTTCCGCCGGTTCTTCCATCCCCGTCGACTGCTCGAAGTCAAGTACCAAATGGAGCAGAAGGGCGCGTGGGCGTTGGTGGCGGCGAGGTTCATCCCCGGCACTCGGACCCCTGTCATCACCATGTGTGGCCTCCTCCACATGCCGTGGTGGAAGTTCCTGCTCGTCGAATTCCTCACCGTCCCCGTCACCGTGCCGATGCAGATGCTGATCGGATACGCCACCTATCACGCGCTGAGCGGCATCAAGGACACCGTCCATTTTGTGACGATACTGCTGGCGATTGTCGCGGGAATCACCGTGGCGCTGTTCGTGTTGCACGCCTGGATCACGAGGCGGCAGGCGCGCTCGCACCGCCCGCGCGCCAGCGTCAAGTGGCTGGAGACGTTTGAGGAGGGTGGGACGCCGGGGACCAGGCGAGGTTCGCCGCTGCGGGAATCGACGAGATAGAGAGTGGAGGCGCGAGGATGGATGCAGCAGGCGCTGCGGCAGGCTGGCAGCGGGCCTAGCGCACCGGCTGCGGACCGCCGAGGATGATCGCTGAGGGAATCATCGCTTGCGCGACCTTCTTCGCATCAGCCTGCGAGATCGCTCGAACGACGATCTCTCGCGGCGTGCGGACCTGGTCGCCGGGGAGCTTGTACTTCACAACCCATTCGGATTCGCTCGACATGGTGTACCGCGAAGCCTAGGCCATCCCAGCGGATGGCTTCGCAGGAACTGCGGAATCCCGAGGATTCACCTTGGCCCGGTCGTCTCCCCCCGCTGTCGGGCAGGCCGCGCACTTGACGCCGCCAGAATGCCCAGTCTTGCCGGTCCGCCTTCGGTGCGGTAGATTCCCCAACCCGCTGAGCGGGCGACTCCTGGTGCTGGGATCGGCAGCGCAGCCCCGACTGCTGCAGGCCCTAACCCCCGAACCACGGAGCCGCCCACACGGCGCTGACAAGTTGCTCAATGGGGCGGATACTCAAGTGGCCAACG